>Ga0228711_1000001_pt1 | contig 357377 bp, 329 predicted proteins | sample MedpolnodulmetaG_2_FD_177996 | JGI IMG/M metagenome (GOLD analysis project Ga0228711, IMG submission 177996) | Root nodule microbial communities from Medicago polymorpha collected in Santa Monica, California, United States - brown nodules | ecosystem: Host-associated > Plants > Roots > Nodule...
GGTTAGGGATTCGAAGCGGGCGGAGGACCAGAGCCAGCACACGGTCTTTAAAGACCAGGATTCCGACGGCCTTCCGCCCGCACCCATATAAGCACAGTTTCGACACACAGGATTCCTGTGACAAGCATAGAGGTGAGGCTAGAAGCGAGCGAAAATCCGGCGCGTTCATCGCCGGGTTTTCCCTGCAAGGATGATCAATCCTTCTTCTGCGGTACCGGTCGGATCGCCAGTTCCCTGAGCTGCGCCGGCTCCGCCGGCGAAGGGGCCCCCATCAGCAGGTCCTGAGCCTGCTGGTTCATCGGAAACAGAGAGATTTCGCGCAAATTCTTGGCGCCGACCAGCAGCATGACGATGCGATCGATGCCGAAAGCCATGCCGCCATGCGGCGGGGCACCATATTGGAACGCGCGGTAGAGACCACCGAACCGCTCTTCCACGTCAGCCTGGCTGAGCCCGACATTCTCGAAAGCCTTCACCATGAGTTCCGGCGACTGGTTACGGATCGAACCCGAGGCGATCTCGAAGCCGTTGCACACCATGTCGTACTGGAAAGCCTTGATCGACAGGAGATCGTCGCTCGAAAGAGCAGTGAGGCCACCCTGCGGCATCGAGAACGGGTTGTGGGCGAAATCGACGCGCTTTTCCTCCTCGTTCCATTCATAGAACGGGAAGTCCACGATCCAGCACAGCTCGTAACGCTCACGGTCGACGAGGTTCAATTCCTCGCCTGCCCTTGTGCGGGCTTCGCCGGCGAACTTGTAGAATTTCGCCGGTTCCCCGGCAACGAAGAAGCAGGCGTCGCCGTCCCCGAGACCGAGTTGCGTGCGGATGGCGTCGGTCCGCTCCTCGCCGATATTCTTGGCGAGCGGACCGGCACCTTCGAGCTTCTCGCCTTCCTTGCGCCAGAATATATATCCGAGGCCCGGCTGACCCTGGCTTTGAGCCCAGGCGTTCATACGGTCGCAGAAAGCGCGAGAGCCGCCGGTCTTGGCGGGAATGGCCCAGATCTCCACCTTCGGGTTGGAGGCTATCATATTGGCGAAGACCTTGAAGCCGGAACCGGCGAAATGCTCCGTAACCTCCTGCATCTCGATCGGGTTGCGCAGATCCGGCTTATCGGAACCATATTTGCGGATCGCCGCGTCATAGGGAATGCGCGGGAACTTGTCCGTCACCGGCTTGCCTCCGGCGAAATCCGCGAAGATCGCCCGGATCATCGGCTCCATGGCGTCCCAAACGTCCTCCTGTTCGACGAAGCTCATTTCGAGATCGAGCTGATAGAACTCGCCGGGCAGACGGTCGGCGCGCGGATCCTCGTCGCGGAAACACGGAGCAATCTGGAAGTATCGGTCAAAGCCCGCAACCATCAGGAGCTGCTTGTACTGCTGAGGGGCCTGCGGCAGCGCATAGAAATTTCCGGGGTGGATGCGGCTGGGCACCAGGAAGTCGCGCGCGCCTTCCGGCGACGAGGCCGTCAGGATCGGGGTCGTATATTCGGTGAAGCCTATGTCGCTCATCCGGCGCCGCATGGCGGCGATGATTTCGGTGCGCCTGACGATGTTCTTGTGCAGCGTCTCGCGGCGCAGATCGAGGAAGCGGTATTTCAGGCGCACGTCTTCGGGATAGTCCGGCTCGCCGAAAACCGGCAGCGGCAGTTCCTTGGCGGCCGAGAGCACCTCGATCTCGCGGGCATAAAGCTCGACCTCACCCGTAGGCATGTTCCGGTTGACCGTCTCGTCGGTGCGCGCCTTGACGGCACCGTCGACGCGAATGACCCATTCGCCGCGCACCGTCTCGGCCGCTTTGAAGGCCGGCGAATCCGGATCGGCGACGACCTGGGTCATGCCATAATGGTCGCGCAAATCGATGAAGAGCACGCCGCCGTGATCGCGGACGCGGTGAACCCAGCCGGAAAGGCGAACGGTGGAGCCGACATCCGACTTGCGGAGGGCGGCACAGGTGTGGCTGCGGTAACGGTGCATCGTATATATAGTCCCGGAATTGCTTAAGACCGCGCGTGTCGCAAACGGCGCAGGGCGGCATGATCAAAGTCGGGCGGAAAAGCGCATGATGCGCCGGTTTTGTCAAGGCCGCGGCGCGCCGCCGGAAGGAGCGCCGGTCCGGTCGGCACAGCTGACCGCCTTCGAAGATGACTGCAGGCGTGGCAACGCAAATTTGAACACGTGAGGTCACAAATTGCTACTGTTCCCGTTTGCCGCCCACGGATAAACAGGAGACAGGGTCGCGTATAGCGCGAGTCGCGACCGCAATCGGATGCCTCCTTCCTCATGTCCCAGATCCGCCCGCTCATCCCGCTGCTCGTCACCGCAGGCATACTGATCGGCGGCAACGGGCTGCAGGGCACCTTCATTTCATTGAGAGCGCTGGACGAGGGGTTCTCGACCTCGCTCATCGGCGTGGTCGGCGCCGGCTACAATATCGGGTTCGCGATCGGCTGCATCTACGTCACCCGCATCCTCCGCGCGATCGGTCACATCCGCACCTTTTCGGCAATGGCGGCCATAGCCTCGGCTGCCGCGATCTCCATGGTTCTCATTATCGATCCCTGGTTCTGGTTCCTGATGCGACTCGTCGCCGGGATCTGCTTCGCAAGCCTCTTCGCCACGGTGGAGAGCTGGTTGAATGCCAGCGTCACCAACGCCAACAGGGGACGCACATTGTCGGTCTACCGTCTGGTCGATCTCGGTTCGGTCACAGCGGCGCAATACGCCATACCCGGCATCGGCATCGGCGGGTTTGAGCTCTTTGCGATCATTTCCATGGCGCTGACGCTCTCGCTCGTGCCGATTTCCTTCGCCGACAGATCGAGCCCGGTCACTCCGGAAGCGATCCGATTCGACGTCAAGACGCTTTGGAACATCTCGCCGCTGGCCACCATTGGCTGCATCGTCGTGGGCCTGACCAATGCCGCATTCCGCTCGCTCGGCCCGATCTATGCGCAGGAGATCGGGCTTTCGGTAACGGCAATCGCGACCTTCATGAGCGCGGGCATCATCGGCGGCGTCGTGTTGCAATATCCCCTAGGCTACTACTCCGACCGGATCGACCGCAGGCTGATCATCCTGCTCGCAACCTTCGGCTCCCTGCTTGCGGGCCTCTTCCTCGCCTTCGGCGCCGGCAGCGACGAGTGGCTGAACTTCGCCGGTATCTTTGCCTTCGGCGCCTTCGCTATGCCGCTATTTTCGCTATGCTCGGCACAAGCCAACGACCATGCGGCTGAAGGCCAGCATGCGCTGGTTTCGGCAGGCATGCTCTTCTTCTGGTCGCTCGGAGCTATTATCGGGCCGCTCTTCGCATCCTTCCTGCTCGAGATATTCGCCCCGCAGGTGCTTTTCATCTACACGGCCGCGATCCTGGGGGCTTTCATGCTCTACACACTCTTGCGCATGACTGCGCGTAAGCCGGTTCCAACCGAGGAACGGTCGATGCGCTTTCGCAATCTCCTTCGCACATCGTCCTTCTTCAACAAGCTTGCCGGCGGCCACGCGCGAAAAGAGCCGTGATCCTTCTGCTCAAGGCATGGCGCAACCTCGAATTGCTGAAACTGAAAATCAGGTTTAATAACGGGCCGATGCTTTTTGAAAGGCGAAGTGCTTAGCCGCGCGCCCTCCCCTTCTACGGGACAAACCAGCAAAGATGCCGATGCTCGACCGCAGAATGTTTCTCCAGGCTTCAGCCGCATTTGGCGGCGCTTTCGCGCTCGGCGCGGGTCTTGCCGCGAAGGCCGGTGGGGCGCCCGATCCGCAGATCCTGACGGCGCGCTTTACCGAGGCGCGGATCGCAACCGGCGGCACCACGCCCCGTCTCATGACTTATGATCTTAGCGGAACGGCAGGCTCCGGCGTGCCGCCGGTCCTCAGGATGCGCAAGGGCGAGCCTTATGCGGCGCGACTGATCAATCGTCTCGATGAGCCGACGACGGTCCACTGGCATGGTTTGAGGATCGTCAATGCGATGGACGGCGTACCGGAAATGACGCAGCCCTATGTCTATCCCGGCGAGGGCTTCGACTACCTCTTCACGCCGCCCGATGCCGGCACCTTCTGGTATCACCCGCATTGCAACACGCTGATGCAGATGGGGAGCGGCCTGACCGGCGTGATCGTCGTCGAGAACCCGAAGGATCCGGCCTTCGATGCCGAGATCGTCCTCAATCTCAGGGACTGGCGGCTAAACGCAAGCGGCGCATTCATCGCCCCTTTCAAACCGCGCGATGCGGCGCGCGGCGGCACCTATGGCACGGTAAGAACCGCGAACTGGCAGCGGGAACCGGTTTACGACGCTCCGGCCGGCGGGCTCGTCCGGGTGAGAATCGCCGCCACCGACGTCACGCGCATCTATAGCATCGGCCTCGAAGGCGCGGCGGCCAAGGTGATCGCGCTCGACGGCAATCCGGTCGAAATGCCCTTCGCGCTGGACCGGCTGGATATCGGCCCCGGGCAGCGTGTCGACCTTGCGCTTCGCATGCCGGAAAATGAGGAGAGCCGGGCGACTCTCGACAATTTCCGCGGCTCCAGCCCCTGGACCATTGCGACTTTCCGAGCAGTCGGCGCCTCGCTGAAGCGTGATCTCAGGGACATCAACCCCCTGCCCCCTAACCCAGTCGCCGAGGCCGACCTTTCCACGGCCAGGCGTATCCCGATCGATCTGACCGCAACGGCGGAGCAGGGTGTGTCGACTTCAATCTGCGGCACGCTCGGCTATACGTTCTGGGCGATCAACAAGGTCCCGTGGCCGGGCGACACGCCCGATCCGGTCGCGCCGATCGAGGAACTCAAACTTGGGAAAAGCTATGTGCTCGAGATCGCGAACCGCACTCCGCACGCCCATCCCATCCATCTGCACGGCCTGAGCTTCCGCGTCCTCGCCGCGAACAAGCGCACCGTGCTGCCGCCGCCGACCGACACCATCCTGCTCCTGCCGGACGAACAGGCGCAGCTGGCACTGGTCGCGGACAATCCCGGCGACTGGCTTTTCCATTGCCATATCATCGAACATCAAAAGACCGGCATGGCGGCTTATTTCCGGGTCGCCTGACGATTTCGCCCGGATCGTCAAACAATTTCGATTGTGACGGATGCCGTGAAACGGTACACGGAAAGTTCTAAGCAGCATTTTTGCCACAGTGATTTAAAGCCCGATGATTCAAACGACAGCAGATCTTGAGGCCGCCTGCAGAGAGCTGGCCAGTTCAAGCTATATTACGATCGATACGGAGTTCCTGCGCGAAACGACGTTCTGGCCGGAGCTGTGCCTCATTCAGATGGCGAGCCCGGACATGGCCGTCATCGTTGACCCGATGGCGCCGGGAATCGACCTTGCCTCTTTCTTCGCGCTCATGGGCAATGCCGATGTCGTGAAGGTGTTTCATGCCGCCAGACAGGACATCGAGATCATTCACCATCTCGGAAATCTCATTCCGCATCCGCTCTTCGACACGCAGGTAGCCGCCATGGTGTGCGGCTTCGGCGACAGCGTCTCCTATGACCAGCTCGTCAGCCGAATCAAGAACGAGCAGATCGACAAGTCGTCGCGCTTCACGGATTGGAGCCGCAGACCACTCACCGACAAGCAGCTCGACTACGCGCTGGCCGACGTGACCCATCTGCGGGACATCTACCACTACCTCGTTCAGGAGTTGGAACGCGAAGGCCGCTCCTCCTGGCTCGCAGAGGAAATGGCGATCCTCGAAAACCGCGAAACCTACGACCTCCATCCGGACAATGCCTGGCAGCGGCTGAAGATGCGGGTGAAAAAGCCGATCGAACTCGCGGTCCTACAGAAAGTAGCGGCCTGGCGCGAACGCGAGGCGCGCGCCCGCAACGTGCCGCGCGGGCGAATTATCAAGGACGACGCGATCTACGAGATCGCGCAGCAGCAGCCGAAGGATTCGGAGGCGCTCGGCCGCCTCAGGACCATTCCCAAGGGATGGGAACGGTCAAGCGCGGGCACGGCCCTCGTCGAGGCGGTCGGGGAGGCTCTGGCGATCCCAAAAACCGAACTGCCGCGCCTGCCGCGCCAAAACCACGCGCCGGAGGGCGTGGCGGCAGCGAGCGAGCTGCTGAAAGTGCTTCTGAAACTCACCTCCGAGAAGGAGGGAGTCGCGGCCAAGATTATCGCCAACAGCGACGATCTCGAAAAGATCGCAGCAGAGGGGGACAGCGCCGACGTCGCCGCACTCAAGGGCTGGCGGCGCGAACTCTTCGGCGAGACGGCGCTGAAGCTCATCAATGGCGAGGTGGCATTGCGCTTCGTCGACAAAAAAGTCGAGGCGATGGAAATCGGCGGTTGAAGCCGGCGCCTCGACGCCTGATGTCATCCTGACGTTTCGAGGCTATCGGCATGCGCTGGAGATTTTCCACGCTCGAGATCATTCTTTTGCTGCTCGTCGTTGCCGGCAGTGGCATGGCCTATGCGTGGGTGGTCTACGGCGGCGGCGGATTGATTGGCGCCACCTATGCGCTCTTCATGTGTATGCCTATCGTCGCCTTCGAAAGGCACATCATCTTCCGGCGCCTTTACCGGCGGATTCACGGCTCGCCGACACCGGCGTTTCTCCTCTCGTCGCTGGCCGTTTACTTCGTATTCTGCAACGTCGGATACGCAGCGGCCGGTTTGCTTCTGCATGTCGCCGGCGCCATGCGCGAAAGCGCGAGCGACGCGATGCTGCCATCACTGAACGTGCTGGTGTACGCGCTGGCGACATCCGGTCCGATCATTTTCGTGCTCCGGGTGCGCGAATTGCTCGGCCGCGACGTTTTCATGAGCCTGCTGACCGGCCGATACCGCAAGCCGGTGCAGGAGGAGCGCGTATTTCTTTTCATCGACCTCGCCGGATCGACATCGCTCGCCGAGCGCTTCGGCGACCTGCGCATGCAGGAATATCTGGGCAAGCTGTTCGCTGCCATGGCTGATCCCGTCCTTCGCCATGGCGGGTCGATCGACGACTATGTCGGCGACGCTGCCGTGATCACCTGGCCTTACGATCGCGCCATTGCCCACGCGGCCTGCATCCGCTGCGTGTTCGACATCCTGGAACAGATCGAAGCCGACGCACACCGCTGGCAAAAAACCTATGGCGAGGTGCCGCGCCTGCGTGCCGCCCTGCATGGCGGCACGATCGTTGCCGCGGAGATCGGCGTCGACCGGCACAAGATCACCTATTTCGGCGATACGGTGAATACGACGGCGCGCCTCGAGGGCCTGTGCCGAACCCTCGACCGCCAGGTTCTGATCTCGGCCGATCTGCTTCGCCGCTTGCGCACGCCCGTTTTCGTGCGCTGCGAGGATCTCGGCGAACACGAGGTCAAGGGCCGCGGCCAGAGGCTCGCGGTCCTCTCGCTTGCGACCGATAGGCCGGCCAGCAACGGACGCGAAGACCAGCCCGTTGTCAGTGCAGGCACCGAGGCTTTCACCTCGCTGTAAAACAAACATCAAACAGCTGTCATCGAAGCCGCCTATCGGGTGATCTGAACTCCAACCCGAGGTGAACCAATGACGAAATCCATCCTTGCCGCTATGGCGCTGATACTGCTGGCGTCGAGCGCCGCGCTTGCCGAGGAAAAGGTCTTTCCTGCAACGCTCAAGGCGCATGCGATCCTTCCCGCCAATACGATCATCGCCGCGCCGGCCAACGCTGCGGACTACCTCAAGACCTCGGGCAAGTTCGCGACCGCCGACCGCAAGCGCGCCGTGGAGCTCGGCAGCGTCGGGGGCAAGGATGGCGTTCGCCCAACCGGTCTGTCGCTCCCCTTAAACGGGCAGCCGATGCAGGGCTTCTCTGGAATCAAGGCAATGGAGGACGGCACGTTCTGGAGCCTGTCGGACAACGGCTTCGGGAACAAGCTCAACTCGACCGACGCAATGCTGATGTTGCACCATCTCAGGATCGACTGGGAAGCCGGCAAGGTGCAGGCGCTGAAGACCCTGTTCATGTCCGATCCGGACCACAAAGCCCCCTTCCCCATCGTCATGGAAGGATCGGCCACCCGCTATCTGACCGGCGGCGACTTCGACGTCGAATCCATCCAACCGGTCGCAGACGGTTTCTGGGTCGGAGAAGAATTCGGCCCCTATATTCTGAAGTTCGACACGGCCGGCAAGCTCACCGATGTCATCGCAACGATGGTCGATGGCGAGCCCGTGGTTTCGCCCGACAATCCGGCGCTGACACTGCAGGGGGATCCCTCCAAAAAGGCGCCCGCGTTCAATCTGAAGCGTTCCGGTGGTTACGAAGGGCTTGCACTTTCGAAGGACGGTACGAGACTCTATGGTTTGCTGGAGGGCCCGATCTGGGCGGACAGCGAATCCGTAGAACAGGCGGACGGCCGGCCTGCACTGCGGATCATCGAACTCGATGCCGCAAGCAAGGCCTGGACCGGACGCAGCTGGCTTTATCCCCTCGCCGAGGGCGGTGAAGCGATCGGCGATTTCAACATGCTCGACGAGAAAACCGCGCTGGTCATCGAGCGCGACAACGGCGCCGGCACGGTCGACAAGGCCTGCGCAGATCCGAAGAACCCGCAGCCGGATTGCTTCGCAGTCGGATCGAAGGTGAAGCGGATCTACAAAATCGCAATGGATGACGAGAATGTCGGCGGGGCCGTGCGCAAGATCGGTTACATCGATCTCCTGAAAATCGCCGATCCGGACAATCGCAAGCGCCAGGGTGGAGGCGAAGGCTTTTACGACATGCCCTTCGTCACGATCGAGAATGTCGACCGGGTGGACGCGACGCATATCATCGTCGGCAACGACAACAACCTGCCATTCTCCGCCGGCCGTTCGCTCGACAGGGCGGATGACAACGAGTTCGTGCTGCTCGAAGCCGGCGATTTCCTGAAGGCGGAGTGAGCGGTCGGTTGCCGCGCGTGTTGCCTGGCGCGCCACCCTCTCCCCGCATGCAACCGCGTGCGGGGAGAACGTGTCGGCAGGCGGATGAGGCAGATTCCCGCGCGAAAGATGCTAGCGTTTTTCGCGATTTCTAGCGCTCGAAGCAGAAAGCGAGTTTCTTGCCCGTCAGCTTACCGAGCTGCTGGAGCCGGCCGTCGAGGCGTTCGCCTTCGAAATCGGCATAGGCTGCCGGGACGACGAATTCGAGATCGATATCGGGCTTCGTGGACCGTCTAAGCGTGAGATGGCGCGCTACCCCCGGCATGGAAGCCGAAAAGAGATAGGCGACGCGCAACAACCCACCCAGGAGCTTTGCGAGTTCGAGGAGGCGCGGCGTCGTGATGGCCGTGAGCGGGCTGGTGGCGCCATCGTCGTTTGGCCCTTCGAAGCGGTAATAGTTCGCAAGCGCGATATAGGCGCGCCCCGCATGCGTGATTCCCGTGAAGGCCGAGTGGGAAATGATATTCAACGCCTGCAGGCCGCGATAGTCCGGATGCGCCCGCCAGCTGATATCGGCCAACAGGCAGGCGGCCTGACGGTAGCGCCTTTCCTCCTCCGTTTCCTCCACACCGAAGAACGGTACGAGACGGCCCGTCCACTCGGCGAGCTCGCGCGCATGCTCGGGCGAGCGGGCGCGAAGAATGGCGATTTCATTGGCAGCCGTCAGCAGCGGGTCCTGCTGGCGCGCCTTTTCGGGAAGCAGCGAAAAAAGATATCCCTCGCGGACACCGAGCGCGGAGAAAGAGATGCGCTCGGGTTTCATGATGGAGATCGCCTCCTGCATCGTCACCGCGCCGAAGGGCAAGAGTGCCCTGCGGCTCTTGGAGATCGTTGCATAGGCGGATGGCTTGACGTTCTTCGGCTCGATCACTTCGGCAAGAACCGCCATTGCCTCGTCATAGGGGATCTCGTAGCCCTGCATCATATGCAGCGGATAGTTGCGCATCTCCATATGCAGCTTGGCGATCGCTCGCCACGTTCCGCCCACGGCATAGAACGTGCGTGCGGTCCCCTTCTTCAGGACCTCGGCATCCTTCATGAACTTGCGAACCCAGGTTCGCGCCCTGCTGAGCGAGCCGCTCGAGTGTTCGAACAGACGAATGCCGCCCAGCGGCAGGGTTATGCCTTTGCCGATACGTTTGCCGCTTACATCGACAAGCTCGAGCGAACCGCCGCCGAGGTCCCCGACCACACCGTCCGGCTCGTGATAACCGCTGACGATCCCCATGGCCGAATAATAGGCCTCTTCCTCACCGCTCAGGATCTTCACCTTTTCGCCGAGGATGGCTTCCGCTCTTTCTATGAAGGCCGCGCCGTTGGTGGCCTCCCGTGCCGCCGCGGTTGCCAGCACATACATTTTGGTCGCTCGCGCCTGGTTCGAGAGCGCACGAAAGCGATGCAGCGCCCTTAGCGCCCTTGCCACGCTTTCCTCCTCCATGCGGCCGGTGGCATCGATCCCCTTGCCGAGGCCGCACATTACTTTCTCGTTGAACAGCATCGCCGGCGAACGGCTCAACCCTTCATAGACGACAAGACGAATGGAGTTGGAACCGATATCCACAACGGAGACCGGGCGGATACCGGGCAGACGCCCCTGCGCTTCAGATTCGACCATGCAATTCCGTTTACTCGCGCCAGCCGCCCTTCCAGCCGGCGATCAGCTTCGGTGCACTGGATTTCAAAGCCTCACCCCGACCCGAAAGGCTCGGATTGGTCATGAAATAATGCTGCGCGTTGAACGGCTCGGCGTCCTTGCCGACTTCCATCCGACGAGAGGTGCCGTCCGGAAGAATTTCGTAGCTCTGCTGGTTGTCGATGAGATTGCCCAGCATGATCTGCGAAAGAACCTGTTCGTGCACAGTGCGGTTGATAAGGGGAACGAGCGTCTCCACCCGCCTATCCAGATTGCGCGGCATCATATCCGCCGAGCCGATATAGACAAGCGCATTCTCCGATGGAAGCCCATGTCCGTTGCCGAAACAGAAAATTCTCGAATGTTCGAGGAAGCGGCCGACGATGGATTTGACGCGGATGTTGTCGGAGAGCCCCGGCACCTGCGGTCTGAGGCAGCAGATGCCGCGCACGACGAGATCGATCTCGACGCCTGCACCGCTTGCCTTGTAGAGCGCATCGATAATCTCCGGATCCACGAGGGAGTTCATCTTCATCCAGATCGACGCCGGACGACCGGATTGAGCATGGCCGATCTCCTCTTCGATGTGCTTGAGGATGCGCGGACGCAGCGTATGCGGGGAGACGGCAAGCTTCATGCCTCCCTCCGGCTCGCCATAGCCGGTGATGAAGTTGAAGATGTTCGCCATGTCGTGGGCAATCACCGGGTTGCAGGTGAAGAACGACAGATCGGTGTAGATTTTCGCCGTGACGGGATGGTAATTGCCGGTACCGAGATGGCAGTAGGTCCTGAGCTTGCCTTCCTCGCGGCGCACGACCATCGACATCTTGGCGTGGGTCTTCAATTCGATGAAGCCGAAAACGACCTGGACGCCGGCGCGTTCGAGGTCTCGCGCCCAGCGGATATTTGCCTCCTCGTCGAACCGCGCCTTGAGCTCGACAAGCGCGGTCACCGACTTGCCGGCATCGGCGGCGTCGATCAGCGCGCGCACGATCGGGCTGTCGTTCGAGGTTCGGTAAAGCGTCTGCTTGATCGCAAGCACGTCCGGATCGCGCGCCGCCTGCAACAGAAACTGAACGACGACATCGAAGGATTCGTAGGGGTGGTGAACCACCATGTCCTTTTCGCGGATGGCGGCAAGACAGTCGCCCGCATGTTCGCGCACCCGTTCGGGGAAGCGCGGGTTGTAAGCCTCGAAGCGCAGATCCTCGCGCGGCGCCTTGGTGATCTCCGAAAGCGTGTTGAGCGCAAGCAGGCCGGGCAGCACCGCGACGCGGTTATCCGGAACACCGAGTTCCTGCACGACGAACTGGCGCAAGGAAGCCGGCATTTCGGAATCGGTCTCGATGCGGATAACCGAACCGCGACGGCGACGCTTGAGCGCCGTCTCGAAAAGACGCACGAGGTCTTCGGCTTCTTCCTCGACTTCGATATCGCTGTCCCTGATGATGCGGAACGTGCCCGAACCCTTCACCTCGTATCCTGGGAAGAGCCGGTCGATGAACTGGCTGACGACATCTTCGAGGGTGATGTAGCGGATGACGTTCTTGACGTCCGGCAGGCGAACGAAACGATCGAGCGCCACCGGCAGACGCAGGAGCGCAGTCATCGGGTCGCGCCCCGTCTTGCTGACGAGTTGAAGGCCGATAGAGAAGCCGAGATTGGGAATGAACGGGAACGGGTGTGCCGGATCGATTGAAAGCGGCGTCAGAACCGGAAAGATCGCCTGGTCGAATTCGTTCGCGAGCCAGTTGCGATCCTGTGAGGAAAGCGAAGCCGGACGGACGATGAGGATGTCTTCCTTGGCGAGATATTGCTGCAGGACGGCAAGCGAGGCCTGCTGCTCCATCTGCAGATTGTCGACTTCCGTCAGAATGCTTTCCAGCGTTTCCGCCGGCGTCCTTCCGTCCGGGCTTCGCAGCGAAAGCCCAGATCGCACCTGGCCTTCAAGGCCCGCGACACGGACCATGAAAAACTCATCGAGATTGGCGGCGGAGATCGACAGGAAGCGGACGCGTTCCAGGAGCGGATGCGCGGTGTTCAACGTCTCTTCGAGGACCCGGCGATTGAACTGAAGCCAGGAGAATTCCCGGTTGACGAAGCGCTCGGGGCTCGTGAGAAGGTCCGGTTGCTCGACAGGCGCCTCACGCTTCGGCTCGGCCGGCGGCTCGCTTTCCGTGATTGCAGACGTCGCGTTGTCCATGCCTATAAGACCCTGTTACTCCAAACGAACCAGCTATCCCACTTTGACGACGGAACTGTGACAGTCAATCGGGGAGGCTCGTATCCGCAAGCGCCTCCAGCACTTCCGCGGCCAGAGCACGGGTCGGCCGCGTTGCGCGCGCAAGCGCCAGATGATCGATCCGTTCGACAATGGTCTGCGCCGCCTCCAGCGAGCGCTCCATGCGCGCCACGATGTAGCCGATCAGGCGCTCGTCGACGAAAAGCTGGCGGTCGGCAAAGAGTTTGGTGAGCACCTGCATCAGCAGCTCGTCGTCCGGCTCGCCGATTTCGACGACGGTGGCAGCCTTCAGGCGCGACTTCAGGTCAGGCAACTCCACCGGCCATGACATCGGCCACAGCCGCGACGTCATCAACAGCGCCGTGCCGTTCTGGCGCACGCTGTTGATGACATGGAAGAGAGCGGCCTCATCGAAACCTTGCCGGTCGGCATCCTCGAAAAGTACCGGTTTCTCTGCGGCGATATCCGCGGCGTCCGAACCGGCAACGGGATGTATCGGCTCCGCCCCGGCCTTTTCGCGCCAGATGCCGGCCAGGTGCGATTTGCCGGAACCCACCGGACCGCAGATGATCACCACGGGCGACGGCCATGCGGGCCAGTGATCGACGATGGAAATGGCCGCGCTCAGCCGATCGGACACGAGCAGGTCGTCGCGACCGGTAGCGGGCGCATGGCCAAAGGCTAAAGGCAATTGTTCCGACAGAGGTCTCTTCATGCTTTACCCGTGCGCAACCACATGACCTCAGGCGCGGCCCAAGATCATCAAACGTGATTCATTCCAAAGATCAGAGCGGGATGCGGGCGGAAAACCGCACACACTTTTCCTCATCCCGCTCTCGCTCACGCCCATCATTTTAGGCCGGTCCGACCTAAGATGATGGCGTGCTCGATTCATTGAGTTGGAGCGGGATGCGGGCGGAAAACCGCACACACTTTTCCTCATCCCGCTCTAGCCGTGGCTCTCCGGCTCCTTGCGAACGGCTGCTCTATGCCCGTGATAGAGGTCGCTAGCAAGGTACCGCTGGATGCCGAAGCGGACAAGCACGCCGATGGCCGCCGCCGCAGGAACCGCCACGAGAAGACCGACAAAGCCGAAAAGCGCACCGAATGCAAGAAGGGCGAACATCAGCCAGACCGGGTGAAGGCCGACGCTTCTGCCGACCAGCTTCGGCTGAAGAATATTGCCTTCGAGAAACTGGCCGCTGAAGAAGACGGCGAGAACCAGGAGAATCCAGATGTAATCGGGCCAGAACTGAACGAGCGCGACGCCGAGTGCGAGCACGAGGCCGACCAGCGATCCCACATAGGGAATGAAACTGATCATACCGGCGAAAAGGCCGATCAGGAGACCGAAATTGAGGCCGACCAATGTCAGCCCAATTGCATAATAAAGGCCGAGGATCACGCAGAGCGAGCCCTGCCCACGAACGAATCCGGCAATGCTCGCATTCATGTCGCGGGCGATCTGCCGCACCACCTCGACGTAATCGCGTGGTATCCAGCTATCGACCCTATCGACCATACGATCCCAGTCGAGCAACAGGTAGAAAGCGACGACGGGAGTGATGACGAAAAGGGAAAGGATATTGAGCAGCGCCATCCCGGAGTTCCATATCTGCTGGAACAGCGAGCCGAGGAAACTTGCGCCCTGCTCCAGAAGCTTGGCCGAGTTTTGCTTGATGGTCGCCATCTGGCCAGCGAGCCAATCCGGCAAAAGCGTGGTCTGGCTGTCGGTCAGGAACGCCTGAAGCTTGGTGATATATCCCGGCATCTTCTCGATGAATTCGGCGGCCTGCGTGAAGACCAACGGAACGATGATCATCAGCGATAGCGCCAGCACGACGACGAAGGCGACGAGGATCGCGATCGTTGCCATCAGCCGGTTCAGGCCCAGCCGTTCAAGGCGATCGGCGACCGGGTCGAGGAAATAAGCGAGCGCCATACCGGCCAGGAACGGCAGGAGAATGGAACTGAAAACCAGCAAAAACGCAATGAAGCCGACAAGCACCAGCAGCCAGAAAAAGAGCTGGCGCTGAAGTCCCCTGCTGCTGACCCGATCGCCCATGACCGCCCCCGTTGCGCGCGGCATACCGCACCCTTTCGCCTCGTTCGTTCCGACGAGATAGGGCTTGCGACGCGCCGAGGTCAAGTCCGGCAGCGCTCGCAAGTTGAACGGTCTGTGGCCGGAGGTAAGCGCTGACCCAGGCAAAATCGCGAAAAATCGGGATTGGGCGCGCCTCCGCGCTTGCACTCCTTGCTTCCCCGTGCCAATCGCATCCGCAATAAGCGACGAGCCCTGGAGAACGAGCATGAGCCAGTCGGGAAAGAACGGCCTCACCTACAGCGATGCGGGGGTGGATATCGATGCCGGCAATCTGATGGTCGAAAAGATCAAGCCGCATGTTCGTTCGACACGGCGCCCAGGCGCAGACGGCGAGATCGGTGGTTTCGGTGGTCTCTTCGACCTGAAAGCCGCCGGCTTCAGCGATCCGGTCCTTGTCGCCGCAAATGACGGCGTCGGCACAAAGCTCAAAATCGCCATCGACGCCGGCAAGCACGATACGGTTGGTATCGACCTCGTCGCCATGTGCGTGAACGATCTCGTCGTGCAGGGAGCCGAACCGCTGTTCTTCCTGGATTATTTTGCGACCGGCAAGCTGGATCCCGACCAGGGAGCAGCAATTGTCGCAGGGATTGCCGCCGGCTGCCGCGAGGCCGGCTGCGCGCTGATCGGCGGCGAGACGGCCGAGATGCCGGGCATGTATTCCGGTGGCGACTACGATCTTGCCGGGTTCGCGGTCGGCGCTGCGGAGCGAGGTCAGCTTCTGCCGGCCGGCAACATCGCTGAGGGCGACGTCATTCTTGGGCTCTCCTCCTCCGGCGTCCACTCGAACGGTTACTCGCTGGTGCGCAAGATCGTCTCCCTTTCCGGACTTGCCTGGGATGCGCCGGCGCCTTTCGGCGACGGCACGGTCGCCGACCTCCTAATGACGCCTACGCGCATCTATGTGAAACCGCTTCTGAAAGCGATTCGCGAGACGGGCGCAATCAAGGCGCTGGCCCACATCACCGGCGGCGGCTTCCCCGAGAACATTCCGCGCGTGCTGCCGAAGCCTCTCGCCGCCGAAATCGACCTCGATGCCATCAAGCCGCCGGCCGTTTTCTCCTGGCTCGCAAAGACCGGCGGCGTTGCAGCCAACGAGATGCTGCGTACCTTCAACTGCGGCGTCGGCATGATCGCGGTCGTTTCAGCGGGTGAGGCTGAAAAGGTCGCCGCGGTGCTTGCCCGCGAAGGCGAAACGGTCTTCACCCTCGGCCGCATGGTGTCACGCTCCGAGGATGCGCCAGGTACGATTTACAAAGGCAATCTCGCCATATGAGCATGGTAACCCGATGAGCATGGTGACCCTATGAACATGGCGACCGGCAGGAAGAAGGTCGTGGTCTTCATTTCGGGCGGCGGCTCCAACATGATCGCGCTGGCAAAGGCTGCCGCGGCAGCGGATTTTCCGGCGGACATCATTGCAGTCGTCGCCGACAAGGTGGATGCGGGTGGTCTCGACAAGGCGGCCGGACTGGGCATTCCGACCTTCTCCTTTGCTCGCAGGGATTTTGCGAGCAAGGAAGCGCACGAGGCGGCGATCGTCGACGAACTCGACCGGCTTCAACCTGATATCATCTGCCTCGCTGGCTACATGCGCCTTCTTTCTGCGGCCTTCATCCAGCGCTACGAGGGCAGGATCCTCAATATCCACCCGTCTCTGCTACCGCTCTTCCCTGGGCTTCACACACACCAGCGAGCGATCGATGCCGGAATGAGGATCGCAGGCTGTACCGTGCATTTTGTGACTGAGGGCATGGACGATGGGCCGATCGTCGCACAGGCGGCCGTGCCGGTCATGTCCGGCGACACGGCAGATTCGCTTGCCGCACGCGTCCTGACCGTCGAGCACGCGACCTACCCGATGGCGCTTCGCCTCGTGGCCGAAGGCAAGGTGCGGATGGAAGCCGGCCGGGCGGTAAGCCATGCCATTCGAGAGGCAACGGGTATGCTGATTTCACCCGTGATGTAGGAAAGCTCGTCGCTTCCCCACGCTCGCCACCGTGGACCTCAACGCGAATTGCCCGGAGCGCTACTTCGAAAGAGAGTCCCTGTTGAGCATGGCCCATTGCAGCAGCATGATGGTCTTGGCGTCGCAGATCTCGCCGGTGCCGATCTTCGCGACTGCTTCCTCGAAGGCTATTTCCAGCACTTCGATGTCCTCGCCCTCTTGCGCAAGTCCGCCGCCGGCCGCGACCTTCCTGGAAATATCGACGAGACCGACGAAGAAGCTCGTGCGCTCCGTAATCGAACCGGGGCTCATATAGGCATCGAAGAGGTGCATCGCGCTCTCGATTCGGTAGCCGGTTTCCTCCATCGCCTCGCGGCAGATCGCAACTTCCGGGGCTTCGCCGTCAAGGAGACCGGCCGGTGCCTCGAGAAGGTATCCCGTCTCCCCCTGCAGGAAGACGGGAAGGCGAAGCTGGCGAACGAGAACCACCACCTGCCGCTCCGGGTCAAAGAGCAGGATCGTTGCGGCACGGCCGTGGTCGTGCACTTCACGCACCAGGCGGGCGGTGCTGCCGTCGGACATTTCCTGTTCGAGCGTGATCTGCTCGAGATTGATGAAACCATCCCAGAGCGTTTTGCGGTCGATGATCCGGAAGCGCGGGTCTGTATTCTTGACCATGGAGAATCCTTCAGAAGAGTGGACCGGTCAGGCCCGGCGCATCCAGACCCGGTTGTCATGGAATGCAGCGCCGCCATAGGGTGCGACGGCATCGGCACCGGTCAAAACGTTGATCCCCTCCCCGTCCAAGTGGGCGCTGTTCGGCCAAAGGCCTTCGGCGACGACCACGCCGCGACGGGCGCCGCCACCGATCTTCGCGTGCAGGCGAATTTCACCACGCCCGTTGCCCAGCCTGACCACGTCGCCTTCGGCGACACCGAGTTCGGCCGCATCCTCCGCATGAATCATGACTTCCGGCCGGCCTTCCTTCTGGATCGAGGACGGAGTTTCGGCGAAGGTCGAATTGAGGAAGGATCGCGCCGGCGACGTTGCAAGCCGGAATGGATGCCGCTCGTCGGCCACTTCGATGAGGTCGACGTGATCGGGAAACTCCGGAAGCTTACCATGCGGCCCCTGTGGACCCATTGCCTTCGGTGGCCGGTTCGGCGCGGGCGTGCCTGTCCAATCCGCCTTGAACCGGAATCTGCCGTCCGGATGCCCGAAACCATCGAGGAAGTGCGCCTCGTCGAAATTCGGCTGGCAATCGAGCCATTTCCGCTCCTTCATCCCGTCATAGCCGATGCCGTAATTGGCGAGCAACCGGTCGATATGCTGCCGTTCCGTCAGGCCGAAGCCGGGACAGTCTGCGACGCCGAGACGCTTTGCCAGCTCTTCGATGACGAAAAGATTGGTGCGCACGGTCGGCGGCGGCTCGACGACCTTCGGCCCCAGCAGGATATGCTGGTGGCCGCCACCCCGATAGAGATCGTCATGCTCGAGAAACATGGTAGCCGGCAGGACGATGTCCGCGAGTTGCGCCGTGTCGGTCATGAAATGCTCGTGCACGGCAATGAAGAGGTCGTCGCGCAGGAAGCCGCGCTTCACCAGCCGCTGCTCGGGCGCGACATTGACCGGATTGGTGTTCTGGATGAGCAGCGCCGTCACGGGACCGCGATGGCGAAGCGCCTCGGCGTCTCCGGTCAGCACGCGGCCGATCTGCGACTGGTCGAGCATGCGCACTTCCGGATCGTGCAGCGCAGTGCCGACGAGTTCGCGCTTGTCGAGCCTGAAGATGTCGTTGTTGGAATGGAAGGCGCCGCCGCCCTCGTGTTTCCAGGAGCCGAGCACCGTGGCGATCGAAGCTGCGGCATGGATCGCAACCGCCCCGTTTCTCTGGCGCGTGAAGCCGTAACCCAGACGGAAATAGGTCCGGGGCGTGGTCCCGACGAGCCTGGCGAAAGCCTCGATCTCCTCTATTGGAAGCCCGGTAATCGCCGAGGCCCATTCCGGCCCCCGTGTTTTGAGATGCGCCTCGAGCCCCGCGGGATCGTCAGCGAATTTTGCCATGTAAGCACGGTCGGCATAGCCGTCGCGAAAGGCGATGTGCATGACGGCGCAAGCGAGCGCCGCGTCGGTGCCGGGTTTCAGCACCAGCCCCATATCGGCCTGCTTGATCGTCGGATTGTCGTAGACGTCGATAACGACGATCTTGGCGCCCCGATCCTTGCGCGCTTTGACTGCGTGGGTCATCACGTTGACCTGTGTCGCCACCGCATTGGTACCCCATATCACCACGCAATCGGACTTCGCCATTTCCCTCGGGTCAGGGCCGCGCAAGGCTCCGGTCGCCATCGAGACGCCGGTCCACGCCATATTGGTGCAGATCGACCCGAAGAAACCGGAATAGCGTTTGGCGTGGCGCAATCTTTCTATGGAGTCGCGCTGTACCTGCCCCATGGTTCCGGCATAGAAATAGGGCCAGACCGACTCCGAGCCGTATTTCTGCTCGGCCTTCACGAAATGGGCGGCGATCTCGTCGAGTGCCGCTTCCCAGGTGATCTCCTGCCAGCGGCCCTCCCCCTTCGCACTCGTCCGGCGTTGTGGCACCATGAGTCGGTCGGGATGGTAGATGCGCTCGGAATAGCGCGCGACCTTGGCGCAGATGACCCCGGCCGTATAGGTGTTTTCCGCCGCGCCGCGCACACGCCCGATCCGACCCTCGGCCGTGAGGTCGATGTCGAGCGCGCACGCGGAGGGACAGTCATGTGGACAGACCGAATGGCCGATGGTCTTTTCTTGTCTGACGGGGCTCGCAACGTTCATGGCTTTTCTATATGGCATGGCCAGGGACGCTCAAAGCCCCATTCGCCATCCATCGCAACAATTGATCGCGGCCATCGGCAACGCTTATGAATTACCGGCACATCTATCACGCGGGCAACTTTGCCGATGTCCTGAAGCACGCCGTTGTGGCGCGACTCGTCACCTATCTGGAGCAGAAGGACAAAGCCTTCCGCGTGCTCGACACCCATGCCGGGATCGGACTCTATGATCTTTCGAGTGAAGAGGCGCAGAAGACCGGAGAATGGCGGGAGGGTATCGGCCGGCTGATCGAAGCCGAGCTTCCAGCGCCAGTCGCCGCAATGCTCAAGCCATATCTTTCCGCCGTTCGCGAGCTCAACCCCAAGGGCGGGCTTGCGTTTTATCCCGGTTCGCCGAAGCTTGTCCGCATGCTGTTTCGCCCACAGGATCGTCTGTCGGCCATGGAATTGCATCCGGAGGACTACGAGGCGCTGCACCGACTCTTCGAGGGTGACTTCCAGAGCCGAATCACCCTGCTCGACGGCTGGCTGGCGCTGGGCGCCCATCTGCCGCCCAAGGAGAAGCGCGGGCTCGTTCTCGTCGATCCTCCTTTTGAGGCCGAAGGCGAGTATGACCGGCTGGTGGACGGGCTCGCCAAGGCATATCGCCGCTTTTCCGGCGGCATCTTCTGCCTCTGGTATCCCCTCAAAAAGGCTGCGCCGGTCAAGGCGTTTCACGAATCTCTGAAGGCACTTGAAATCCCGAAGATGCTCTGCGCGGAATTATCGGTGCGCAGCGATCGCGAGACGACGGGGCTTTCCGGATCCGGTCTCGTGATCGTCAATCCGCCATTTACGTTGAAAGGCGAACTGGACATCCTCCTGCCCTACCTGAAGTCGCAACTCGCCCAGGACCGTTTCGCATCCGGACGCTGCTTCTGGTTGCGCGGCGAGGAGCCGCTCAAACGGGGGCCTTGACGGAGAAGGCCCTGTGGCTTCAATCTCCTGAGACGATTCAGGGAGATAGCCATGACTTGCAAGCTTGCCGCAATGCTTCTCACCTCCTTTTCCCTTGTTGCCGGCGTGGTCAGCAGCACCGCCGCCGCGGACTTTGCAGAAGTCCCCGTCGTCCGACAGACCTATGATGTCGGCGTTTGCGGCAACCCCGGGGTCCTGGGCTTCATCACCCGGCGCTTCGACTACAAAGCAGCAAACTACCTACGCGCCAATATCGCCATCGCCGAGATTCGCGAAATGGGTCAAAGCCGTTTCGAACCGCGGGACTACACCCATCTGGTAGAGCGCGAATATTGCTACGCGACGGCCGTGACGACAGACGGCGTACGGCGCCCGCTATGGTACCTGATCGAACGCCCGTGGGGCTTTGCCGGCGTCGGGTCCAATATCGAGTTCTGCGTCGGCGGCCTGGATCCGTGGTATGTCTACGGCGCCAACTGCGCTTCGCTTCGCTGATTGCGGCAGCCAATGCATGTCCGTCCAAAGTACTCAGTGGTGTTGATGACGGAATGCGCGAGTACAGAGACCTGACGCGCGGCGTACGATCCCGATCGAACGCGATGCGCTTCGGCCTGTTGCCGGCGATCGTTGCCCTTGCCACCATTTGCGGCTGTAGCAATGAAGAAGGCAGCCAGGCACCGCCGAAGGCGCCAAACGATGCCGGCAGCATTGCGGCAACCGCGAATATGCCCGTCGGCAAGGGTTTCGACTTCTATGTCCTTTCCCTTTCCTGGTCGCCGACTTGGTGCGGCGCCAACGACCCAAAAGGCAAGTCCGGCCAATGCGAAGACGGCAGCGGACATGGTCTGATCGTGCATGGTCTCTGGCCTCAGGAGGAAAGCGGATATCCGGAATATTGCCGGACCCGGCAGTCCGACCGCGTGCCGGAATCGCTCGGCCGGCAATATTTCGATCTCATTCCCTCGATGGGCCTGATCGGCCACCAGTGGCGCAAACACGGTACCTGCTCCGGCCTCAGCCAGAGCGATTATTTCGCTGTCACCCGGGCCGCCCGTGAGAGACTCGTCATTCCTCCGGAGTTGATGGCTGCGGCCGGCTCGACGACCCTCTCCGTTCCGGCGATCGAAGCCGCCTTCAGGGAAAGCAATTCCGGGATGACGAGCGACGCGATCGCTGTTACCTGCGAAGGCAGGCTGCTCGAAGAAATTAGGGTCTGCTTCGATAAGGAGCTGAAATTCAGGCCCTGCCCTCAAGTAGACCGACAGGCCTGCAGACGAGACTCGGTCTTGCTGCCTCCAGCACCATGATGGAAAGACATCGAATGAAGATTCTCTACTCGCCCGCCTCGCCCTATTCGAACAAGGTCCGTATGGCCGCTCATCATGCGGGGTTTTCTGTCGACAGCGTTCTGACGGAAACCAACGCCAATCCACCGGAACTGATCGACAGCAATCCGCTGGGGAAAATCCCGACGCTGGTCACCGAAGACGGTCGCGCGATCTATGACAGCCGGGCGATCATGCATTTCATCGATCGTGAGACGAAGGGTAAACTTTATCCGAAAAATTCCGAGAAGCGCACGGCAATCGAGATCTTGGAGGCGCTCTGCGACGGGATTTGCGACTGCCTCCTGGCAGTCGTCTACGAAAAACGCTTCCACCCGCCTGAGAAGGTGCATCAGCCCTGGATCGACCGGCAATGGGAAAAGGTCGAACGGGGTCTCGACTATCTCGAGACCAACCTGCCCAAGACTGGAAGCAAGCTCAATGCCGGACATTTCGCGCTCGCAGCCACACTGCGCTACCTTGACCTGCGCTTCGCGGGCGAATGGCAGAAGGGACGGCCCAAGCTCAAGAACTGGCCTGCCAAATTCGAGAAGCACTTCCCGGATCATGCCAAGTTCAAGGCCTGAAAGCCTAAAAACTTCATCGCTTATCAGCCCCACCGCAAAAAGAAAGGCCGGGTCGCCCCGGCCTTTTTTTAGGATCCTTTGATACGGATCAGAACTTGACGCCCATACCGAGCTTGACGGCGTGCTCGTCATAGCCGGACGAGATCGTCGTGCCGCCGGTGCGGAAGTCCTTCGAACCGTAATCCGTGTAACGGTATTCGGCGCGCGCCGTGATGTTGTCGGTGACGAAGGTCTCGGCGCCGACGCCGGCCGTCCAGCCGACCAGCGTCTTGTCGTCGGAGCCCGCAGGCGTCTTGAGCTCGGCGTTGCCGAGGGCGACGCCGGCCGTGCCGTAGACGAGGACCGGATTCACATCGACACCGACGCGGGCGCGAACCGAGCCGTTGAGCCCCTGCTGGACTCGACGGCCGCTCGAATGCGAGTCGTTGCCGGTGTAGTTGATGTCGGCCTCACCGCCATAAACCATTTGGCCATCCTGAACGTTGTAGCCGCCATAGAGGCCGCCGCCAGTTCCGACCGATTTGTTGTTGCCGGTCGCATCGGCCTCGCCATGATGCCAGTCGATGGTGCCCCCGACATAGGCGCCCGACCAGTTCCGAACTGCCGGTTCGGTATATTCGGCAGCCGGAGCAGCCGGAATTTCGTCGACCACGTCAGCGGCGTGGGCGGCCTGGAAGGCAACGAGGGCCATGGCCGAGGCCATGAGAGTGGTGGTGAGCATACGCATACTATTCTCCTTTCGAACCGGCGTTCCGTTATAGTTGTTCTCAGCGGAACACCGGACATCTGCAATTTAACCCGCCCGGTTGACCCGAAATTGATCAGGAAATGAGGAATCTCAAGAGCCAAAATGTGAAATTTTAGTGGCAGCAGCGCGTCCGAATTGGGATGTTGCATCGCAGACACAGGAGATTTATTAACCACATTTCAAGATTAACCAAAGATATACTATAGAGTCAAAAACTAATGCAAATTACGCGCTTCTCATTAATTTTTCAGAAATGAATCGTCCGACGAGAGTTTCAGCCAACGTTTCGAGCCTATATCTTCTCCGGCACGGAAGCAGGATTCGAAGAACGGGACGGAACGTTGAAAAGGACACTCAAGGCGGCGCTCGTTACCGGCGGTGCGCGACGCATCGGCAGGGCAATAGTCGAGGATCTGGCGACGCATGGTTTCGCGGTCGCCATTCACGCCAACGGGTCTTTCGCCGAGGCGGAGGCGCTTGCGGCGAGTCTTAGAGGGAGCGGCGCCAAGGCCATCGCTCTCAGGGCTGATCTTACCGAAATCGGTGCCGTCTCCAGGCTCGTTGCCGAGGCAACCGGCTCGCTCGGTCCGCTGGATCTTCTGGTCAATAATGCCTCGGTGTTCAACAAGGACAGCATCGCCGAGTTCGACGAAGCGGTGTGGGAACGGCACTTCGCCCTTCATGTCAAAGCCCCCTCCCTGCTTGCGCGCGATTTTGCCCAGCAACGGCAGGCCGACGTCTCCGGTCTCATCGTCAATGTCATCGATCAGCGCGTATGGTCTCCAAATCCGCGCTTTTATTCCTATATGCTGTCCAAGTCGGCGCTGTGGACGGCAACCCAGACCATGGCCCAGGCGCTCGCACCCGAAATTCGCGTCAATGGCATCGGGCCTGGCCCGACGCTGCCGAACGATCGGCAGGACCCTCGCGATTTCCAGGCGCAGGTCGAGGCGCTGATCCTCAGGCGCGGTCCGGCGCTCGATGAGTTCGGACGTGCGATCCGCTTCCTTTTCGACACGCCGTCGATCACCGGACAGATGATCGCGCTGGACGGGGGCCAGCACCTCGCATGGGAGACGCCTGATATCAGGGAGATAGTGGAATGAACGGGCAGACGCCCACGGATGGCGGCATCCTCTACGACGGCAACGAAACCGAGGACGAAGACGATCTCATCGAAGTGAATGAGGCCGAAGCGCCGGCACCAGCAATCGGGTGGGCCGAAGGCCGGCCGGAAGTGGCGGGCCTCAAGGGCGCCGAACTCATACAGGCCTTCGTCAAGGTTCTGCCAAACGGCCCCGGCGTTTACCGCATGCTCAACGAGGCCGGCGACGTGCTCTATGTCGGCAAGGCCCGCAGCCTGAAGAAGCGGGTGAGCAGCTACGCCCAGGGGCGCGGCCACTCCAACCGCATCGCCCGCATGGTTCGCGAGACCGCGAACATGGAATTCGTGACGACGCGGACCGAGATCGAGGCGCTGCTTCTGGAAGCAAACCTCATCAAGCGCCTGCGCCCGCGCTTCAACGTGCTTTTGCGGGACGACAAATCGTTTCCCTACATTGTCTTGACAGGCGATACGCGTGCGCCGGCCCTCTACAAGCATCGCGGTGCGCGCAGCCGCAAGGGCGATTATTTCGGCCCCTTCGCATCCGCCGGAGCAGTCGGGCGAACGATCAACTCGCTGCAACGTGCTTTTTTGCTCAGAACCTGCACAGACAGCGTATTCGAGACACGCACGCGCCCCTGTCTGCTCCACCAGATCAAACGCTGTTCGGCGCCTTGCACCAACGAGATCAGCGATGACGACTATGCGGAGCTGGTCAGCGAGGCCAAGGACTTTCTCTCCGGCAAGAGCCAGGCAGTGAAGGCGACCATCGCCACCGCCATGTCCGAAGCGTCTGAGAACCTCGATTTCGAGCGTGCGGCACTTTACCGCGACCGACTGGCAGCGCTCAGCCACGTCCAGAGCCACCAGGGCATCAACCCGGCCGGCGTCGAGGAAGCGGATGTGTTCGCCATCCACCACGAAGGCGGCATCTCCTGCATTCAGGTGTTTTTCTTCCGGACGGGGCAGAACTGGGGCAACCGCGCCTATTTTCCAAAGGCGGACCCATCGCTTACGCCCGCCGAGGTGCTCAGCGCCTTTCTCGCCCAGTTTTACGACGACAAGCCCTGTCCGCGGCAGATCCTGCTCTGCGCAACTGTCGACGAACAGGATCTGCTTGCCCAGGCGCTGAGCGAGAAATCCGGCTACAAGGTCTCAATCCTGGTGCCGCAGCGCGGAGAGAAGAAGGACCTCGTCGAGCATGCACTCGGCAATGCCCGCGAGGCGCATGGTCGCAAGCTCGCGGAGACTGCTTCGCAGGAGCGCCTGCTCGAAGGCTTCGCCGCCACGTTCCAGCTCCCTTACGTGCCGCGCCGCATCGAAATCTACGACAACTCGCATATCATGGGCACCAACGCGGTGGGCGGCATGGTCGTTGCCGGCCCGGAGGGTTTCGTCAAAGGCCAGTACCGCAAGTTCAACATTCGATCGACCGACATTACGCCGGGTGACGATTTCGGAATGATGCGTGAGGTCATGACGCGGCGCTTCTCTCGCCTCCTGAAAGAAGAGGGCAAGCCGGATCGGGCCGCGGAGCCGGGTGAGGATGCCGGCTTCCCGGCGTGGCCCGACGTCATCCTGATCGACGGCGGCCAGGGCCAGATGACCGCCGTTCGCACCATTCTCGGGGAACTCGGAATCGAGGATTGCGTGACGGCGATCGGCGTCGCCAAAGGGGTCGACCGAGACGCCGGCCGGGAGCGCTTCTTCGCTTCGGGCCGGGAAGGCTTCACGCTGCCGCCGCGCGACCCCGTCCTCTACTTCATCCAGAGGCTGCGCGACGAGGCGCACCGTTTCGCCATCGGTTCGCACCGGGCGCGCCGAAAGAAGGAAATGGTCCGGAACCCGCTCGACGAGATCGCCGGAATCGGGCCGACGCGCAAACGCGCGCTCCTCACCCATTTTGGAACTGCGAAGGCTGTTTCCCGCGCCGGTATCAACGACCTGATGTCGGTAAGCGGCATCTCAGAAACGGTAGCGCGTATCGTCTATGAACATTTCCACGAGGACGCCGCCAAATGACGACCGTACCGCAAAAGAAAGCGGTGCGGTTCAGACTGCGTTCAGGCGAAATCCGCCAAATATGACAGGCGTGACGCAATGATCTGTTGACCTTATGGTCGCAAAGTCATTCTGTACTGCTGAACCCGGAGGGGATGAGGAAACGCGTTCGGCATTTCCGCCCGCATCCCGCTTCGACCACTAAATTCGATCGCGCCGATGACCCCAGATCGCGGGAAATGAGGGACTGTCGTGTCCAGAGAAACCGAATCCATGCCAACGCCAATCGCCTATAGCATCCCGAATCTGCTGACTTATTTCCGTATCCTGATCGTGCCGCTGATCGTCTTCTGCTTCTTCGTCGAGGGTCGGCTTCACAGTTCCGACTTTGCGCGCTGGGTCGCCCTCGTCCTGTTCGTCACGGCCTCGATCACGGACTTCTTCGACGGCTATCTTGCCCGTATATGGAAGCAGACCTCCAATATCGGCCGTATGCTCGACCCGATCGCCGACAAGCTGCTGGTCGCGTCGATCCTGCTGCTCGTGGCCGCCGACGGGACAATCGCCGGTTGGTCGATCTGGGCCGCCATCATCATTCTGTGCCGCGAGATCCTGGTTTCGGGGCTTCGCGAATATCTCGCGGCCCTCAAGGTCAGCGTCCCGGTGACGCGGATCGCCAAATGGAAGACGACGATTCAGATGGTCGCAATTGCTTTCCTCCTCGCGGGACCCGCGGGCGATAAGATCGTGCCCTACGTAACGGAAGCGGGTATTCTGCTCCTGTGGCTTGCAGCGGCCATCACGCTCTACACCGGCTATGATTATTTCCGCGCCGGCCTCAAACATGTGGTCAACGAATGAGCACAGTAAACCTCGTCTACTTCTCCTGGGTTCGCGAGCGCATCGGCCGGCCCGAAGAAACACTGGAACTGCCGGCGGATGTCGTCACCGTCGCCGACCTGCTCGACCATCTGAAAAGCCGCGGCGGCGAGTATGCCGCGGCATTCGAGCACCAGAACGTCATCCGAGCGGCGATCAACCAGGAACATGTGGAGCACGGCGAGCCGATCGCCGGCGCCCGCGAAATCGCCCTTTTCCCGCCGATGACGGGCGGCTGATGTCATGGCCCCCGCGCCCGTAAACATCCGCGTACAGCGCGACGATTTCGACATTGCCGTCGAGATCGCTGCGCTTTGCCGTGACCGGACGGACATCGGTGCGGTGGTCACGTTTTCGGGACTTTGCCGTGACGAGGCCGGAGCGCTCAGCGCGCTCGAACTCGAGCATTATCCCGGCATGGCGGAGGCTGAGATCGAGCGGATATGCCAGGACGCGGTAGAGCGTTTCGGCCTGCAGGCGGCAACCGCCATCCATCGCTTCGGCCGAATGGAGCCAGGCGCGAATATCGTGCTGGTGATCGCGGCCGCGCCCCACCGGCAGGCGGCATTCGACGGCGCAAACTTCATCATGGACTTCCTGAAGACATCGGCTCCCTTCTGGAAGAAGGAACATCGGACCGACGGTTCCGCAGGCGATTGGATCAGCGCGAAGGATGCGGACGACGACGCCCGCGATCGCTGGGCGCGTGGGTGATCTTTCCGTCCGCAAGCACGCTCGAAGGTTGCAGCCTTCAGGGAATGAACTTTTCACGGCGCGTTATCACAAGCACGACGACGAGGAAGCCGAATATGGCGAAATCCCGCCAGAGAATCGGTCCATAGGCACTCCACAGCGTTTCGATGAGGCCGATGCCGGCCGCGCCAAGGGCCGCGAATAGCGGCGCGGTCTGCCCGCCGATGGCGGCAATGAACAGGACCTTGACGCCGAAGGTCAGGCCGGTGCCGAAATCCATGTTGCCGTAATAGGATGCCGCGAGAATCCCGCAGAAAGCGGCGATCAGCGATGCCACGCCATAGGCGGCGATGTAAACCGATCCCGGATCGACACCGCAAAGTGCGGCAGCCTCGCGGTCTTCCGAGACAGCGCGCCAATAGCGGCCGGCATAGGAATGGGTCAGCAGCCAGTGCCCCCCGGCAACAAGGGTGACCATGAGTGCAGTGTTGACGAGCTGGACGACCGTCAGCGCGACCGGAAAGGCGGGGTTCGGCCAGAACACGACCACGCCGTTCAGAAAAGGCGGCAGCCACAAACTCCTGGTTTCGGAGGCAAGCCGGGCCGTTTCCATCAGCACCAGCAGGCATCCTAGAGAGGCGACGACCACCGCATTGGCTGAGGAGAATGCCAACGGCCGCATTATGTAGCGTCCGGCAATGAGACCGGCACCGATGCCGAATGTCAGCGCCGCCGCCGCCCCGAGCCCCAGTGCCGCCGGCAACACCAGCCAAAGCCGGTTCCAGCCGACATCTGCAAACAGCACGAACATCTGCCCGGCGAAGGCAAATAGTGCGCCATAGGTCAGGTCTGCCCGCCGGGTAACCGCAAAGGCTATCGCGTAGCCGAAGGCGAGCGCCGCATAGAGCGCGGCCACGGGCACGGCATTGGCGATCTGCTGAAGAAAGTAAGCCATGGCTCATCCGCGTAGTGACAAGCTCACTATAACTGGTAAACTGGGTTTTACCAGTTAGTAATTCGGCCTGGAGCGATGTGGAAAAATGCGTGCGGCTTTCCACCCGCATCCCGCTCCAACAGTATCGATCACGTTCACGCTTTCAGGGCGATCCAACCTGAAAGCGTGAACGTGATCTGGGGTTTATGCATGGGTTTTGCCTGGACTGCACATCGATTTTCAGGAGGCGCTCTGGCGCTCGACGTCGCCAATTCGGTGGTTCTGCGCTTCGATGCGGAGCGCCGGATCGATCGCTTCGACGATCCGGCGGCGATCGACGCCTTTGCCGGAGCGGCCAATCTCTACGGCGCGGAACGGAAACGATTCGGTCCGCTCATTCCCGCGCGGCTGGAGCGGCGAAACGCGTTCATCGGATTGCGTGAAGCGACGGACCGCCATTTCCGTGCGCTGGTGCGTACGGAAGACCGGCCCGATCTACTCGCCGACCTGCTCGAGGCGATCGCCGCCGTCCTGCGCCAGCCGGCCCCCGCCGGCAAAGGCACGCCACTCGATGTGGCTACCGCCCATTCCGCGCTCGGCCTCATTTCCGGGCCGGAGCCAGGACGCCTGAAGATATGCCCCAATTGCGCCTGGCTGTTTCTAGACCGCAGCCGCAACCGGAGCAGGACGTGGTGCGACATGGCGGTTTGCGGCAACCGCAGCAAGGCGAGGCGCCACTACCGCCGCAGCAGGGAGGAACCGAAGCCATGAGGAAAACCATGATATTCGCCCTGCTCGCCGCGGCAGCCATTGCCGGCTGCCAGCGTGACAGCGGGCCGGACCCGCTGAAGCTCACGGGCAAGATGTTCGTTTTCAATTACCGCCTCGCCTATGCGACCTATATGATCACGCTGAACAGGACGGAACCGGTTCCCGACGGCAGCACCGTCGTCGCGACTTTCGAAAATCCTGCCGGCGGTAATCCCCTGACACTGGAGCGCAAGCTCTTCGCGAAGCTCGACAAGGTGGTTCTGGAAAGTCCCGACATCACGTGTGTAAAGAAACAGAGGCCCTATGCCGTGACCATCGAAGTCAAAGGCCCTGACGGCGCCTCGCTTCAGAAACTAGAGACGACGGTGACTTCGGACATCGATCAGGACGTGATGCCGGCAAAGGCCCTCGTCGAGGGACCGGCTTACGACAAGAATCCGGAAGTCTTCAAGAATGGCAAGGCACCGGTGCGCTTCGAAACCGCCGCCTGCCCGAGGTAAAAAGCCGGGGTGTCACCACCCCAGCCTGAAAATCACTCGCTTATTTGATCAGCCGACGATCTCGGTGCCCGAGAACCAATAGGCGATTTCTTCGGCAGCGGTTTCCGGCGCATCGGAACCGTGAACGGAGTTTTCGCCGATCGAAAGCGCATGGACCTTGCGGATCGTGCCTTCGGCGGCGTTTGCCGGATTGGTGGCACCCATCACTTCACGGTTCTTGGCAATGGCATTCTCGCCTTCGAGGACCTGAACGACGGTCGGGCCGGAGGACATGAATTCGACCAGTTCGCCGAAGAACGGGCGATCCTTGTGGACAGCGTAAAAGCCTTCGGCTTCGCGGCGGCTCATCCAGACGCGCTTCGAAGCGACGACGCGCAGGCCGGCGTCTTCCAGCATCTTGGTGATGGCGCCGGTCAGGTTACGCTTCGTCGCGTCCGGCTTGATCATCGAAAAGGTACGTTCAATCGCCATGGGCTCAATTCCTTGCTCTTGAGAAGTGGCGGTTCATTAGCCGCCAATTCCGTGCAAAACAAGGGGGCGTGGCCACGATTCGGCCGCTTGCGCCTCAGTTTCACGCCGCCGTCACGCTGCGGCCAAGACCGCCGTGAAGCTCGAGGCACCGCTCGAACCAGTCGGTAACAACATCGCCTTCGGAAAGCAGGCGCTGCGGCGAAACGATGCGTGCCCATTGGAGCGCGCCGAAAACGATATAATCTGCAAAGAGCGGGCTGTTCCCACCAAGGAAGGGCTGGGACTTCAACATGTGGCGAAGCGGTTCGAGCTTCGCCGAGAAGATTTCGAGATCTTCCCGCCCGGCTCCGGCAACCGTCTCCAGTGATTTGCCGAACCGTTGCTCGCGGCTTGCCCGGAAATAGGCTTGGTCGACGGGATCGAGGCTGTCATGGATGTCCATGATAGCGATGCGCCCGATCGCCGTATGCAGGGCAGTTTGCGACCAGCTCTCGACGAAGCGTGCCATGGCCTTACCGCCTTCACCGGCAAACAGGGACGGACGATCGGGATAGGTCTCTTCAAGATAGAGCGCGATATCGAAGCTGTCGTTGACCAGCTTTTCTCCGTCGCGCAGCAGGGGAACGATCTTTGTAGCCCCCTCCTCTAGACTCGGAATCGCGGTAAAGCCGACGGGTGCAACGTCGAAGGTCAACCCCTTATGCGCTAGCGAAAGCTTCGCCTTCCACACATGCGGCGAAAACGGGCGGCTCTTGTCGGTTCCACAGAGTGCGTAGAGTTTGCGGGTCATGCAGGCTCCTGAATTTCGCTTCCGAGCAGCACAAGGGAGAACGCCGCTCGCGGGTTACATCTACAGCGCCTTGCGCCTTATCAGGCGCACAAAGGTCGCTGTATCACTTTGATCTTCTGCATGTTTTTATCCTTCAATCGGATCCGATTGAAGGAAACATGCAGTAGGGCGGAAGGAGGAGAGTGTGTGCGGTTCTTCCGCCCGCACGATGCTCTACCTCTTTTGAGACCGATTCTAATAGGTTAGAGCGGGACGCGGACGGAAAACCGCGCACGTTTTCCGCATCCCGCTCCAAAATCATCGTGATCAGGGGATTGCCGATGCTCGACCATTACCGGATGTTTGCCGACTACAATCGCTGGGCGAACCAGCGGGTCTACGCCGCCGCCGCGGAGCTCTCGGATGCGCAATATCGGCAGGACAAAGGTGCCTTCTTCGGGTCCCTGCATGGAACGCTGAACCATCTTCTCGCCGCCGACAGGATCTGGATGAAGCGTTTCACTGGGCAGGGCGAGGCGCCGTCGCAGCTCGACGCCATCCTTTACAAGGACCTTGCCGGGCTGACGGCGGCACGGGCTGCAGAGGACGAGCGGATCATTGCCTGGGTCGAGAGCCTCGACGCGACGCGGCTTGCAGGCCACTTCACCTATTCCCCGCTAACAAACCCGGTCGAGGTAACCGAAAGACTCGGGCGAACGCTCGCGCATTTCTTCAACCATCAGACCCATCACCGGGGCCAGTCCCACGCGATCTTGACGGCGCTCGAGCGGCCGTCATTGACGCTGGATCTGGTATTCTTCCTGCGGACCGACGGCAAAAAGTGGGCTGCCTGACGCGAGACCGCTGCCGGGCCCGTCTCGCGGGGCGAGCAAGATACGGCTCTCCCGTGCAGCCAGCCAGGCCACCAGCTGTCGCTGCACCAGCCAGGCCGCTGCCCCGAGGGCTATGCCGCCAAGAATAGAGGCAACGGCGAAGACGACGGGCGACGTCAAGGATTGCATCGGTTGCAGCAGCAGTTCCGGCACGAAACGGTGCAGTATGTAGATATGGAAACTTGCGGCAGAAAGCGGCAGGATCAGGCGCGCTGACCATTGCGGCAGGCGGACGCGCGGCAGGAAGAGCAGTGCTGCCAGAACAATGATCTGCAGCAGATATTTGATCTTCGTACCAATCCACACGCCCTCGTAAAGTCCTAGAAACAGGAAAACACCCGTTCCCGCGAGCATCACAGCCGATTTCTCTTTCCACGTTGCGGCTATGGCCGCACACCAGCCCAGGACTGCCATGTAGAAGATCCATGGAAGGGTGAATATCTGGCGATTGCCGATCTCGACGAGGAGTGGAAAGGCCATTCGCGCCGCGAATGCCGCCACGAACAGGATCATGCCCGCGGCGAAAGGCCTCTTTGCCGCCGCCCGTCGAATGGAGGGGACGGCGAACAGAGCGCCGAACACCAGCAGCATCTGGCAATAGGCTTCGATGAACCAATAGAGATAGGGCACCATGCTGTGCCGCTCAGGATCGGCAAAAGCGAAATTGCCGACGAGAAAGATCGAGGCCCAGGGCACTTCGCCCCAGGCGAGCGCGTAAGCCGCTACGATGAGATAGTATGGAATGAGGACCTGTGCCAGGGGCCACAGGAGCTTGTCTATCGCGCCGGAGAACAATGCCCCGCTTTGAAACCGCGCAAGACTGAATCCGGCAAGAATGACCATTGCAGCCGAACCACCCGGAATCGGCCAAAGCGTCTCATGATGGAGCACGACAAGGATGATCGCCAGGGCCCGGATCAGGAGGTCGGTTGCGATCTGCCCGATCTTGCCCTTTCGGCTGCTGCGCGCCGCCAGCTCTCCGATCGGCAATTTCTCCCATGATTCAGGGAGTTCTCCGAGGATTTTTTCAAGTCCGATTGAAAGCTGGACGAAACGGAGCGAGTCGCCGCCGAGCGACAGAAAACTATCCTCAGACCGTATCTTCTTCGGATAGAATATCCGGGCGAAAACAGTCTCCACGCTCTGCCGCTCGAAACGGCGACACTGCGTTGCGGCCGGAGGAACGGCAAGGCTCTGATAGTCGATTTTTCCCGATACCAGCCTCGGAAGGCAATTCAAGCGTGAAGCCCCGACCTGCATGGCCGTCAAGCCGCTCGCCTGCAAGAGCAGCCGGCAAACTTCTTCCGGATCGCGATCCCCAGCATAATAAGCATGGACCTCGGTATCGTTGCCGACGACGGCAGCAGAGATGCCATGCCGTTCGAGGGCGGCTTCCAGGCTGTCATGACCTATGCGTAGACCGGCAATTTTCGAAAGCCGCTTCGTTCGTCCGACGATCCGGAAATAGCCTTCGGCATCCCTGGAGGCGAGATCGCCGGTCCGCAGTTCCGACAACTCGGCACCCCTTGCGAGATCGGCGCGCGACGAGGCATAGCCCATCATCACGTTCGGCCCGCGATAGACGAGTTCGCCCGCCTGATCGGCGGCCTGGATGGTCCTGCCTTCTTCGTCGACGATCGTCAGGCTGCCGCCCGGTATGGCGATGCCGATGCGATCCTCTCTGCCTCGCAGACTTTCCGGCGGCATGTAGGCCATCCGGGCGGTTGCCTCGGTTTGACCATACATCACGAAAAAAGACGCGCCGCGCGCCGAAAGATGTTCATCGTAACGGCGGACGAGTTCCGGCGACATTCGTCCTCCGGCGACCGTCATGAAGCGAAGCTTAGGGAAATCGCGTTCGCGGAAACCCACCTTTTCCAAGAGGTCATAGGAATAGGGTACGCCGGCGAAACTGGAACTGCCGCTCTCCGCAAGATCGTCGAGGAAGCCGTCGTCTGAAATTGAACTGCCGGGCAGATAGACGCTCGCGCCCACAGACAGGTGAGTGTTCAGAATCGAAAGTCCGTAGGAATAATGAAGCGGCAGGGTCAAACAGCCTCGGTCCGATGCGCTCAAGCCGAGATATCCGGCGATAGACAGTGCGTTGGACTGAATGTTCGCATAAGACAGCCGCACGCATTTGCCATAGCCGGTACTCCCGGAAGTCGAGAGCAGGACGGCGAGTTGCGGGTGTGGATCGACCGGATCTGTGTCCAGGCGTTCCATACGCCAGCGGCCGTCGCAACGGCGATAGCAGTATTCCGGATTGAAAACTTCACGAGCCGTGACCATCGATGCGCCGGCGCACAGGGCAACCGCGTGCCCCGCTTCGAGCGCGGCGAGATAGCCGACGATAGAGTGATCGGAAAGCTCGGCCTCGAGCATAACGAGACCGCGGCCGCCGCGCCATTGCGATGCAAGGCGGCCGACGCGCTGCGCCAGTTCGCGATAGGTGATGATGCTCCCGCCGCGCAGCAGCAGCGCCGGCCTCTCGCCCCGCGCGGCCAGACTTGCGACACTCATCGGCGACATCGAAGAATCTACGTCCACAGCCACCACCTCCATTTTAGCGAGGCGGAATATTATTGCTGAGTTTGGGCGTCAAGTATCAAAACGCAGCCCGAAACGGCAACTGCGACAGCGAGCGCGGCCTGACGGTGGTCAGCCGATCGGGCTTTGCGCTGTCGGATGACGGGACCGTCCATCCCGACATTCCTTCAGGGGACATGAAAAACCCCGGCGCCGACGAGCGGAACCGGGGTATTCGGTCGAACCCGTACCCTGGCCGGAGCGCGTGGGAGGCGCGCGCCCCGGTCAGGATGACCGGTCAGCTTTAGCGGCTGAGGCCCTGATAATATTCGCCTTCACCGCCGGAGACCACTTTCGGCTGGGAGGCATAGCCGACGGAGCCGGTGGAGGTCCGGTCGAGGGAACCGTCGGCGCGGCGAACAACCGCCTCACGGTCTGCCAGGGAAGCGCGTTCGGTGTAGAGCGGCTTATCGCTGACACCCTGATAGTAGCTGCCGCCGGCAAAGGCTGCGGATGCGCCGCCGAGAACCGCCGCGGCCACAAGGGTAGCGGCGAGAGCAGTATGGATTGCGTTCCTCATGATCATCACTCCTGATCGGTCGTTCGCTTGAACGAAGGTTTCATTGTGACCATCTGTGATCGGCTCCGTTCGGACGCGGTGGCCTGGCCGATAGCGTCCGATCCGATCCAGCGGGTCAGAAAGCATCTTGTGCTCTCCCCCAAAATATGGTGCCTCATCATGAGGTTGAGAAGTATTTATTATCGGAACACCTTGTCCAGGAATCCATAACAATCCACCCTTGAAAACTCGTCCGGCATCCTTATTCCGCGATGGTGCCGACATCGTGCGGACCTCTTGCCTTCCCGAACAAGTCCGGGCAAAAGGCCGGTATGATCCAGATATCCGGTCTTTCCGCCCGCATCGCGGGCCGCCTGCTCATCGATAATGCTTCCGTGACGCTTCCGGCGGGCACGAAAGCCGGTCTCGTCGGCCGCAACGGCGCCGGCAAGTCGACGCTCTTCCGGATCATCACCGGCGAGCTCGCGGCCGAAGCAGGAAGCGTTTCCTTGCCGAAGAACGCACGGATCGGACAGGTTGCGCAGGAAGCGCCGGGGACGGAAGAGCCTCTGATCGAGATCGTACTCAAGGCCGATAAGGAACGCACGGCGCTCATCTCCGAATCGGAGACGGCGACCGATCCGCACCGGATCGCCGAAATCCAGACGCGGCTCGCCGACATTGGCGCGCATTCGGCGGAAGCGCGTGCGGCGAGCATCCTCGCCGGCCTGGGCTTCGACCACGAGGCGCAGAAGCGCCCTGCTTCCTCCTTTTCCGGTGGCTGGCGAATGCGCGTCGCGCTCGCCGCGGTCCTCTTCTCCGAGCCCGACCTGCTACTCCTCGACGAGCCGACCAACTATCTCGACCTCGAAGGTACGCTGTGGCTGGAGGACTATATCCGCCGCTATCCGCACACCGTCATCATCATCAGCCATGATCGGGACCTGCTGAACACAGCGGTGAACGCGATCGTTCACCTCGACCAGAAGAAGCTCACCTTCTACCGTGGCTCCTACGACCAGTTCGAGCGGCAGAAGGGGGAAGCGGACGAACTTCAGATGAAGGCGAAGGCCAAGAACGAAGCGGCTCGCAAGCATCTGCAGAGCTTCATAGATCGCTTTAAGGCGAAGGCGTCCAAGGCGCGGCAGGCGCAGAGCCGCATCAAGGCGCTCGAGCGGATGGGCACCGTTGCCGCCGTCATCGAGGATCATGTGCAGGGCTTCACCTTTCCGGATCCAGAAAAACAGGTGGCCTCGCCGATTATCGCCATTCAGGGCGGCGCAGTCGGGTACGAACCCGGCAATCCCATCCTGAAGAGGCTCAATCTGCGCATCGATGCGGACGACCGGATCGCTTTGCTCGGTTCGAACGGCAACGGCAAATCGACCTTTGCGAAGTTCATCGCCGGACGCCTCAATGCGGAAGCCGGCGAGGTGCGGATCGCTCCGGGGCTGAAGGTGGGATTCTTCGCCCAGCATCAGCTCGACGATCTCGTGCCGACGCAGAGCGCCGTTGAGCACGTCCGCCGCCGCATGCCTGAAGCGCCGGAAGCGAAGGTGCGCTCCCGGGTGGCGCAGATGGGACTTGCGACCGAGAAGATGGACACCGCGGCAAAGGACCTCTCCGGGGGAGAAAAGGCGCGACTGCTCATGGGCCTTGCCGCCTTCGAGGCGCCAAACCTCCTCATCCTGGATGAGCCCACCAACCATCTGGACATCGACAGCCGTAACGCATTGATCGCGGCACTCAACGATTTTTCGGGTGCGGTCATTCTCATATCGCATGACCGTCACCTCATCGAGGCGACAGCCGACCGGCTATGGCTGGTGCGGGACGGAACCGTCGCGAATTATGACGGCGATCTGGAGGACTATCGCGGCCTGATCGTGGGCGGTCCGAAGCTCAAGGATGAGAAGCCGAGAATGAACGGATCGGACGAGGCACTCTCCAAGGCGGACCAGCGCAAGGTCAATGCCGACAAGCGAGCTTCGCTGGCACCGCTCAGGAAAAAGATCAACGACATCGAGTCCTTGACGGCTAAGCTGGAGAAACTGATTCAGGTACTTGATGCCGAGCTTGCAGATCCAGTCCTCTACGAGAAGGCTCCCTCAAAGGCCGCGCAACGCGCCAAGGAACGGGCAGACGCCGCCGAACGGCTTGCGGCCGCGGAAGAACAGTGGCTGGAGCTGTCGGCGGAATACGAGCAGGCGATGGCGGGATAGACGTCCGGCAGGGCTTCCCGGCCGGAACCGTCACGGATTTTTCCAGGAAGGGCTCTAACCCAGCTCGAAGGTCGTGATCCCGTAAATACGAGCAAGCGGCAGATCGGGTGCCGGCCCGCGATACATGCGGGCGGTCTCGAAAACGGGCTTCATGTTGTAGCGCGTGCACAGTGCCCGTGCCGACGCGTTCGGTTCCGGGACGTCCAGATAGACACGTTCTTCCCCAATGCCGGCCGCGAGCTTGCGGAATAAGAGATCCGCACCGGTCTCGTTATCGGCCAGCAGGGGACCGACCTTGTAGCCTTCGCGGCACTTTCGGATCGTTCCGTAACCGGCGATTGCCCCGTCCCGCAAAAGGACGACGCTTCTGCGGGTCTGCAGTTGCTTGGTCCATTCGCGCAGGAAAGCCTCGCGCCGGGTGGGATTGAACCTCATGTCATAATCGATCAGGGCCGCCGCATGCACCGGCGCCACATCGACAAGCTCGGTTCCGGGCGGCTCGGTGACGTTCACCACGCCGCCGTAGCGAATATTCGCATGCGACCAGTCGAAACCCGACCTGCGATAATTCTCCTGCTGGGACGCGACCCCGTCGAGTCCTACGGTCCGTCCTTCGGCCCTCGCGATTGCCCACTTCCAGAGTTCGAGGCCGATGCCCCGGCCCCGATATTCCTCATCGGCGATGAAAAAGCCGAGAAAGGCGTATCCGCTCCCATAGCGGACGAGAGAAATGGCGGCGGCAAGCCGGTCTTCTTCAACGGCCACCCAATAGCCTTCGGGATCGGCGGCCCAGAACGCGTTGCCGTCCTCCAGGCCGGGATTCCATCCCTCCTTGGCGGCCCAGTCGATAACCGTCTCGAGCTCAGCCCGCGTCGCAAGACGAATATGTGGCATCTGAAATCCTGACTTCGCTGGGCCGAAAAAACCGCTGCAAGGCAGAACGCCTCGACAGGAGACGGACAAAATAGATTTGTGTTCCATCTTGTCCACCCAGGGCGCTAGGCTAATTCTTGTAACCGGATGCCGACTTGTCCGCCGTTTCCAATCTGCTACAAGGGTCCGGAATAAATCATACTAATCAGGGCGAAACACCATGTCCCCCATCCAAATTGCCATTGTCGGCGTCGGCAAGATTGTGCGCGACCAACATCTGCCGGCCCTCGCGAAGAACGCGGACTACCGGCTGATCGCAGCCGCGAGCCGCCACGGAACTGTGGACGGAATCGAGAATTTCAAATCGATCGAGGCGATGCTCGATGCGGTGCCGGCGATCGAGGCGGTTTCGCTCTGCATGCCGCCCCAATACCGCTATGAGGCGGCCCGTTCCGCGCTTTCGGCCCGCAAGCACGTCTTCCTGGAAAAGCCACCGGGCGCGACCTTGAGCGAGGTGGCGGACCTCGAGGCACTGGCGCAGGAAAAGGGCGTCTCGCTCTTTGCAAGCTGGCACTCGCGCTATGCGCCGGCAGTCGAAGCGGCAAAGACGTTTCTGGCGTCGACGGCGGTTGATAAAGTCCGCATCATCTGGAAGGAAGATGTTCGCCATTGGCATCCCAACCAGGAATGGATCTGGGCAGCCGGCGGGCTCGGCGTCTTCGATCCTGGCATAAATGCACTCTCGATCATGACCCATATCCTGCCCCGCCCGGTCTTCATCACTTCGGCGACGCTTGAATTCCCCGAAAACCGCGACGCTCCGATCGCTGCCATGATCGCCTTCAGCGATGCCGAAAAGCTTGACGTGGCTGCCGAGTTCGATTGGCGCCAGACCGGCAAGCAGAGCTGGGACATCGTCGCATCAACCGGCGCGGGCGAGATGGTGCTTTCCGAGGGCGGCGCCAAACTCGCCATTGACGGCAAGATCGTCCATGAGGAGCCCGAGCAGGAGTATCCGATGCTGTATCGGCGTTTTGCCGAGATCATCAAGTCCGGTAGGTCCGATGTCGATCTGGCTCCCCTCCGGCATGTGGCCGACGCCTTCATGCTCGGTCGCCGCAAATTCGTGGAAGCATTCCACGATTGATGAGAGGCGCTGCATCGGGCGCTCCTGGAACATTTGTCCGGACTGCGGGAGAAATTGCCGGCGGGGATGGGGGCATGAGGCGCCCTCAAACCCTCGAAATCATGCCTTCTTCTCCCATCTTCCGTCACGGTTCTGCTGCCAATAGGTGAGGTTGTGGCCCTCGCCTTTGAGCCGCTTCCACTGATCGCGAGCGGCATCGAGCTGCTGCTGGTCGTAGCCGTCGAACATGAAGACCACCCGCTCGTAGTCGGAAACCGGAGGCGGCTCCGCTCCGTCGACGAGAAAGCGCACGGTCGCGGCATTCTGATTGCCGTGATCGGCAACGACAAGAATAGGCTGCTCGGTGGCGAAATCGCCCGCATCCGTGCCGTGCGGCAGGAAGCTATCGTCTCGATAGACCCATAGATGCGTATCCAGAGCGTCGCGCCGTTCCGCATCGACAGTCTGCACGACCACCCGCCAGCCGCGCTCAATGCTCTTGTCGAGCAGCGGCGGCAAAGCGTCCTCGAGCTTGGATTCCGTCAGGTGGTAGAAAAGAACTTCGGTCATTCCGATCTCGGGCGAACTCTCACGATTCGTAGTTCGCACGCACCAGCTGGTCGAGAAGGCGAACGCCGAAACCAGAGCCCCAGGACTGGTTGAGCTCGTCGGTGGGAGATCCCATTGCGGTGCCGGCGATATCGAGATGCGCCCAGGGCGTATCCTTGACGAACCGCTTCAGGAACTGCGCCGCGGTGACCGAGCCGCCGTGCCTGCCGCCGGTGTTCTTCATATCGGCGAACTTGCTATCGATCATCTTGTCATATTCCTTGCCGAGCGGCATCCGCCACAGCCGCTCCTGCGTGACGAGACCGGCCGCAAGCAACTGCTCGGCCAGGCGGTCGTCGTTCGAAAACAATCCGGCGTAATGATTGCTGAGCGCCACCATGATTGCGCCCGTCAGCGTTGCAAGATCGATCATCAGCTGCGGCTTGAACCGGTCGTTGCAGTACCAGAGAGCATCGCCCAGAACGAGTCTGCCTTCGGCATCGGTGTTGATCACCTCGATCGTCTGCCCGGACATCGACGTCACGATGTCTCCCGGTCTCTGTGCGCTTCCGTCGGGCATATTCTCGACCAGGCCGATGATGCCGATCGCGTTGACGGCCGCCTTGCGTGCGGCAAGGACATGCATGAGGCCGGTCACTGCCGCCGCTCCGCCCATGTCGCCCTTCATGTCCTCCATGCCGGAAGCGGGCTTGATGGAGATGCCGCCCGTGTCGAAGACAACGCCCTTGCCGATGAAGGCGACGGACTTGTCCTTGGCCTTACCGCCTTTCCATTGCATGACGACAAGCCGCGGCGGGCGGGACGAACCCTGTGCCACGCCGAGAAGTGCGCCCATGCCGAGCTTCTTCATCTCCCGCTCGGTCAGGATCTCGACCTCGACGCCAAGTTTTTCCAGTTCCTTGGCACGCGCGGCGAACTCCACGGGGCCGAGGACGTTGGCGGGCTCGTTGACGAGGTCGCGCGCCAGAAACACACCCTCACCAACCGCCTGGGCGGTCCCGAATGCCTTTTTCGCGGCGATCACAGTGGCGGTGACGATGGTGACCTTGACCGGTTTCTGTGTCGTCTTCGGCTCATCATCCGATTTCCGGGTCTTGTAGCTCTCGAAGCTGTAGGCGTTCATCTCCATCCCCAGGGCGAAGTCCGCGGCTGCCTTGCCGGTGACCTCAATGCCGGGAGCGTCGAGAAAGACCGTGATCTTTTCGGCGGACCGCAATTTCGCGGCCGCGGCGCCACCGGCCTTCAGCCAGTCGTGATCGCCCATTCCGGCCGCGTGGCCAACGCCGAGAAGCACGATGCGATCTGCCGGCGAACCGTGCGGGGCAATGACGTCGAGGGTCGAGAGTGCTTTGCCTGTGAACTTGCCGATCTTCGCTGCCTTGGCAAGAACGCTCTCCGGATCGGCAACGGCGGCACCGGCTGCTTCTTTGGCACCTGCAGCCTGCAGGAGAACCGCGACGCCGCCCGCCGGGCGGTGGGATTTACTGAAAGAGAACTCGAATTTCGTCGGCATGCAGGACTCCAGGCACTTTCTTACGGCGGCGTCCGGCCTGTTACCGGACGGCTACAGTGACCGACATTCGTGACGTCGGCGGCGATCGAAGCTGTGGGCCGCACCCTTCTCGCTTTTCAGGCGCTTGGCAAGATGCTCGCACATGTTTACATGCGGTTAACCGAAGTTCTTCGGCTTATATTTTCTCTGTTGCCGCAAATTCCGATTCGCGGTGCGGGGATGACGACGGGCCAGATCGGCTGGCAAAATATTGCAGGCTCGTCCGCAAAACGAACGGCATAAGAAATTGAGCAGGACCTTGGACCGGATACGGCTATGAAGCTGATCGAACGCTACATATTCCGGCGCGCCACGATCATGTTCCTGGCGACGCTCCTGCCGCTGATGGGCATCGTGTGGACCACGCAGGCCCTCGCCAATGTCAATCTCGTCACCGACAGCGGACAGTCGATCATCGCCTTCCTGAAGCTCGCGACGCTGATCCTGCCGTCGGTCGTGCCCATTATTCTGCCGTTTGCACTGGTGATCGGTGTGACGCAGACACTGAGCGCGATGAACACCGATTCGGAACTTACGGTGCTCAGCGCGGCCGGCAGTTCGCGCATGTCCATCATTCGGCCGGTGATGTTTCTCGCAGCCGGACTGAGCGTCCTCTCCTTCACCATCGACAATTTCGTCGAGCCCTATTCGCGTGTATCGGTACGCAAGATGATTGCGACCGCCCACGCGGATCTGCTCGCCTCGGTGGTCCAGGAAAACGCCTTTCGCAAGATCACGGACGGGCTTTACGTGCAGGTGGGTGCCCGCCGAAGCGGCGGCGTGCTGCACGGCATCTTCGTCGCCGATGCGCGTGATCCGAATTTCGAACTCGTCTATTATGCACGCGAAGGAGCCGTGGACGAGGGACGCTCGGCGCTCGTGATGAAGGACGGGGAGGTCCACCGCAAACTGCCGGATGGCGACGTTTCCATCATCAAGTTCGACTCCTATGCCTTCGACCTCACGGACCTCACGAGGATGACGGGAGAGGCAAATATCCGCGCCAAGGACCGCGATCTCTTCTATCTGCTCGATCCCGATCCGGACGACGAAGCCTATAAGAGAGCTCCGCGCGCCTTTGCTGCGGAGCTGCATCGACGCTTCACCGAATGGACCTTTCCGTTGCTCTTCGGTCTTATCGCGCTTGTGGCCAGCAGTGATGCCCGCTCACATCGAGAGGCACGGGTGCATCCGATGGTCAGCGCCCTGGGAGCGGCTCTGGTCATACGCTGGATGACTTTCTACGCCGCCAACAGTGCCGAAGATTCGGTGTGGTTCGTACCGCTCATGTATCTGATCCCGCTGGCTACGGGAGCGCTCGCCATCCAGCAGCTTGCCAGCAACCGCCGCCTCGACATACCCATGACCTGGCAGGAAAAGCTCTCGGACCTCATGGTCCGGCTCCGTCTCGTACGGCCGGCGGGCGCCGACGGGGAGCAGCCCTCATGATTTTCAACACGCTCGGCCGTTACTTCTTCAAGCGGTACGCACGCACGACCTTCTGGTTCCTCATCGGAATTTTTGCGCTGATCTTCATCATCGATTTCAGTGAATTGACCAGCCGCATGTCGAACCTGCCGCATTACACGGTATCGGGTGCGTTGCTGATGACCACGTTTCGGATTCCGACGATTCTGCAGCAAACGGTTCCCTTCGTGGCACTTTTCGCAGCCATGGCGGCATTGATCTCTCTCAACCGGCGATACGAGCTGGTGGTAACCCGCGCGGCCGGCATTTCCGTCTGGCAATTCCTGCGCCCGTTCGTGGTCGGAGCCCTCATCTTCGGCGCGCTTGCGGTCGTCGTGATCAACCCGCTTGCCGCCTGGGGAACCAAGAAAGCGGAAGCGCTGGAGGCGGAGTGGGGTTCCACCCGGTCGGCTGCCGCAAATTCGATTCCCTGGCTCCGGCAGATCTATGACGGCACCGACACGATCATCGGTGCACGCTCTGTTCAGAATGGCGGCACGGAGCTTATCAACGTGACCGTTATCCACTTCGATCCACAGGGCGCGATCACGCTCCGGCAGGATGCGAAGTCGGCGAAACTGGAAGATGGTTACTGGCTTCTTAACGGTGTCGTCGAGACGGAAGTCGGCCGCCTGCCCCGTCGTATGGAAACGGCACAGCTTCGCACCAATCTGAGGCCGGATTTCGTTCAGGAGCGCCTTGCAAAGGCTGATTCTATTCAGTTTTTTGACCTTCCGCGGAAGATCGAGGTGGCGCGCTCCTTCGGTTTTTCCACCAACGGCCTGGAAACGCAATTTCACTCTCTGATGTCACTGCCGCTGCTCCTCGTGGCGATGACGCTGATCGCCGCCTGCGTCTCGTTGAAATTTAGCCGGTTCAATCAATCGCGGTCGGTGATTCTCGGTGGAATCCTGTCAGGCTTCGTGCTTTATGTCGTCACCGTGCTTATCAAAGCATTCGGGAGCAGCGGCATCGTGCCTCCTTTTGTTGCAGCCTGGCTGCCGGTTGTTGTAGCGATGGCGCTGGGTTCTACGATTCTACTGCACCAGGAGGATGGCTAGTGGCGGCAGGCAACCGCAAACGCATGAAGCTTACCAACGCTGCCCTGCTCGCGGGCGTGGCGCTGCACACGCTTGCCACCGGAATGTATGCGCCAGCCAGGGCGCAGGATGCAGGAACGCGAATCGACGACCTGCAGCCGAATATTCCGGCCGATGCGAAGCTGCTGCTGACCGCCAATGAGCTTGTCTACAATCGCGACACGGAAAAGGTGACCGTTCGCGGCAACGTCCAGATCGAATATGGCGGCTACAAGATGGTTGCCCGGCAGGTCGACTACGATCAGAAGTCGGGCCGTATCCTCGCGACCGGCGACATCCAGCTGATCGAGCCGGGTGGTAACATCGTCTACGCCGACAGGATGGACGTCACCGACGATTTCGGCAACGGCTTCGTCCAGGCCCTCAGGATCGAGACGACGGATCTGACGCGCCTGGCCGCAGAAACGGGCGAACGCCGCAACGGCGAGGAGTTCATCCTCAACAAGGCCGTCTACACCGCCTGCACCCCCTGCAACACCAAGCCGGAACATCGCTCTCTGTGGCACATCAAGGCCCAGCGCATCATTCAGAACGGCCGCACTCGTACCATTCGGCTCGAGCATGCCTATTTCGAACTCTTCGGCAAGCCGATCGCCTACATTCCGGTGATGGAAATCCCGGACCATACGGTCAAGCGCAAGAGCGGATTCCTGTTTCCGCTGTTCCGCTACACGCAAAAGCTCGGCGCGGGCGTGGGCGTGCCCTATTACTGGGCGATCTCGCCCCATATGGACGCAACGATCACGGGCACCGGGCTGACCCGCCAGGGTTTCCTCCTCGAGGGTGAGTTCCGACAGCAGTTCCACAACGGACTGCACACGCTCAACGTCGCCGGTATCAGCCAGTTGGACAGGGAGCAGTTCACGCCGGGAACAGTCGATGCGATGGAAACCAATCGCGGCATGATCGCATCCAGGGGTAAGTTCGAGATAAACCCCCGGTGGAGCTTCGGCTGGAACGTCCTCGTCCAATCCGACAACAATTTCGCCAAGACTTACGATCTGTCGACTTTCGACGGCACGACCTATGTGAACCAGGCCTACCTGACGGGCCTCGGGAAGCGCAATTATTTCGACCTGCGGGCTTTCTACTTCGACATCCAGGATGCAGATCCGGACAGCATCGACGAGAACAAGCAGCCGGTTGCCCAGGTCCTCGACTATTCCTACACCGCACCGGGACCAGTCCTCGGCGGCGAACTCAACGCCGACTTCAACCTCACCAACATCAAGCGCAACCGTCTCGATCGTGTGACAGTGCTGGGGGTTGAGCGCTTCCGTGGGCTTGAGGGCACCTCGCACAGGCTGACCGGCGAACTCGAATGGAAGCGGACGTTCATTGCGCCCGGCGGACTAGTGCTGACGCCGCTGCTCGCCGCACGCGGCGATGCACTGGGCATGAATGTGGATGACCCGGTCGGCTATACCGGCAGCTTCACCAGCAGCGATGCCGAGACGCGGCGGATGTTGACGGCCGGACTCGAGGCCCGCTATCCTATCCTCTTCGCCGGAGAGACGAGCAGCCACGTTCTTGAACCTATGGCGCAGCTCTATGCGCGTCCGGACGAGCAGTATGCTGGCGCACTGCCGAACGAAGACGCGCAGAGTTTCGTCTTCGATGCGACCAATCTCTTCGATCGCGATAAGTTCTCCGGCTATGATCGCATCGAAGGCGGTACACGCGCCAATATCGGCTTCCGCTATACGGGGAGCTTCGACAGCGGCTACGGTCTGCGCGCCATTGCAGGTCAGTCGTTTCATCTTGGTGGTCTCAATTCCTTCTCGACCGACGATCTCGTCAAGGCGGGTGCGGATTCGGGGCTTGAGACCGATAGCTCCGACTATGTCGCCATGCTGGGTATCGATGCCCCGTCCGGTCTGATGGCGAGCCTCTCCGGGCGCCTGGACGAAAGCGACTTTTCGCTGCGCCGGGCCGATGCAACGGTCGGCTATCTCGGGCTGAACTGGCAGGCGGCGCTCACCTATACGCGGATCGAAGCGCAGCCGACCTACGGCTCGCCGTCCGATCAGGATGAAATCCAGACGGCCGCCGCCTATCGTTTCCATGACTATTGGTCGGTATTCGGCGCGGTGACCTATGATATCGATGCGGGCGTCGTGTCCCGCAACGGCGTCGGCATCACCTATGACGACCAGGACACATTGTTCTCGATCGTCTATAAGCAGGAGCGGGACACCGACAGTTCGCTTGCGAACGACTGGTCAATCGGCGCCCGAATCAGCTTCCGCACGCTCGGGGACGTCTATGTCGGCGACACCAAGTTTGACGAGCTGGACTACTTCTAAAGCGGCCGTGACCCGCCCTTAGCTGAATCGATCCTGCGGTCTTGTCATTGTTTGGCCGCATGTATTATGCATTTGCCTCCATTGACAGCTACGGCGCCGGCAATGCACAGAGCCAGTCGTAGCAGGTCGGCAGTGTGGCAACTGGCCGCCGGCAACGGGAGGCAGAACGAGCAGGGGATGATTATGGGCGGGAAAAACTCGATCGTGAGGGTGCTTTCGGCGATAGCACTGGCTGGTGCATTGAGCCTTGCAACCGGAACGGCCACCACGGCGACGGCGGCGGCAAGTTCGGTCGAGGTGGTCGTCAACGGCACCGTTATCACCTCCGGCGACGTCGCCAAGCGCGTCGCCTTTCTCCGCCTTCAACGGCAAAGCGGCGGCGCAGCCGAAGCGAAACAGCAGCTCGTAGACGAGGTCCTGAAACGCGCCGAGATCGCGCGCGTTCAGCAGTCCGTCAGCACGGACGAGGTCGACGCCGCCTTTGCGCGTTTCGCCTCCGGAAACAAGCTTTCGCCGGAGCAGCTCGGCAAGATCCTCGAGCAGGCCGGCGTCGGCATCGACCATTTCAAGCAGTATATCGCAGTCCAGATGAGCTGGCCGCGAGTCGTCAACTTCCGCTACGGCAATGCCAGCCGCCTTTCCGGCGGTGACCTGGTCAAGCGTATGATGCAAGGCGGCGGCAACAAGCCGGTGACGACCGAATATTTCCTGCAGCAGGTGATTTTCGTCATTCCCGAATCGAAACGCGGCGCCATCACGGCGAAGCGGCAGGCTGAAGCCAACGCCTCGCGCTCGAAGTTCCCCGGCTGTGATACCTCGAAGGCTTTTGCGGCGAACTACCGCGACGTGTCGATTCGCAGCCTCGGTCGTATCCTCGCCCAGCAATTGCCCGAGGATTGGAAGCCGCTTGTCGAGAAAGCCGGCGACAGCATGACGACAGGTACGCGGGTCACCGAAAAGGGTGTCGAATACCTGGCCATCTGCAAGAAGCGTCAGGTCAACGATGATGCTGCTGCCGAGATCGTCTTCCGGGCCGAGGACCTCGGCAAGAAGAAGTCCGGCGGTGAAGATCCGAACAGCGCCAAATATCTCGAAGAGCTGCGTTCGAAAGCGCAGATCGTCAACAAATAACGAGCCAATATGAACGAGACGAGCATCGGGCCGGTCGCCCTGACCATGGGCGACCCGGCCGGGATCGGTCCGGATATCAGCCTTTCCGTCTGGTTGAAGCGGGCCGATCGGCTGACGCCGCCGTTTCTTTATGTGGGTGATCCTGCAGTGCTTGCCGCCCGCGCCAAGCTCCTGGGCGAGACGGTGCCGATATGCGAGACCGATTGTTTCGGGGCCGTTGCCGCTTTCCAGCAGACCTTTCCCGTTTTGCCCGTCCGCTCCCCTGCCCCCGTTGTTCCCGGTCGACCTGATCCGGCGAACGCCTCGGCCGTGACGGGTGCGATCGACACGGCCGTTCGGCTCGCGATGGCCGGCGAAGCCTCGGCCGTCGCCACCAACCCGATTGCCAAGGCAGTGCTCTACGAAGCGGGTTTCCTCTTTCCGGGCCATACCGAGTATCTGGCGGACCTCGCCCAGCGAGCAACCGGCCTCGCCGCCCTGCCGGTGATGATGCTGGCGGGCCCGAAACTGCGTGCCGTTCCGGTGACGATCCATATCCCGCTCAAGGACGTGCCCGCCGCGCTGACGCCGGAACTGATCTATCGAACCTGCACGATCGCCGCAGCCGATCTGAGAAGCCGCTTCGGTCTGCCGGCGCCACGCCTCGCAGTTGCCGGCCTCAACCCGCATGCCGGCGAAGGCGGCGCGCTCGGCCGCGAGGATGACGCCCTCATTCGGCCCGTGATCGACCGCATGCGCGCCGAGGGGCTCGACGTCGTCGGGCCTTTGCCGGCGGACACCATGTTCCACGACCGCGCGAGAGAGACTTACGACGTCGCCATCTGCATGTATCACGATCAGGCGTTGATACCGGCCAAGGCGCTCGGCTTCGACGACAGCGTCAACGTCACCCTCGGCCTGCCCTTCATCAGAACCTCGCCGGATCACGGGACGGCTTTCAGCCTTGCCGGAAAGGGGATCGCGCGCGAGGACAGCCTTCTGGCGTCTCTGCGGCTCGCTGCGGAACTTGCCCGCAACGCCAAAGGGATGAAGCACTGATGGCGGCTCTCGACGGCCTGCCACCGCTACGCGACGTCATCCAGCGCCACGGTCTCGACGCGAAGAAAGCGCTCGGGCAGAACTTCCTTCTCGATCTCAACCTCACCCAGAAGATCGCACGCACAGCCGGTCCGCTGGAGGGTGTCACGGTTATCGAGGTCGGCCCGGGACCCGGCGGCCTTACCCGCGCGATCCTCGCTCTCGGGGCAAAGAAGGTCGTTGCAATCGAGCGCGATTCGCGCTGCCTGCCGGCGCTCGCAGAGATCGGCGCTCACTATCCGGAGCGGCTCGACGTCGTCGAAGGCGATGCGCTGAAGGTGGACTTCGAGGCGCTTGCCGACGGTCCGGTGCGCATCATAGCCAATCTCCCCTACAATGTCGGAACGCAGCTTCTCGTCAATTGGCTGCTGCCCGGGCGCTGGCCGCCCTTCTGGCAATCCATGACGCTGATGTTCCAGCGTGAGGTGGGCCTACGGATCGTCGCCAGCCCGGATGACGACCACTATGGCAGGCTCGGAGTCCTCTGCGGCTGGCGAACGAAGGCCAGTCTTGCATTCGACGTACCTCCTCAGGCCTTCACGCCGCCGCCGAAAGTGACCTCGACCGTGGTCCATCTCGAACCCATCGAGGTCCCCATCCCCTGTTCGCCCGCGGTCCTCGAGAAGGTCACCCAGGCGGCTTTCGGGCAACGCCGAAAGATGCTCCGCCAGAGTCTCAAACCCTTGGGCGGCGAGGCGCTGCTTGCAAAGGCGGGCATCGATCCGAAGCGGCGCGCGGAAACGCTCTCCGTCGAAGAATTCTGCCGTTTGGCCAACTGCCTGTAGAGAAGCACAAGCGGCGCGCTCAAAGCGGATTTTCGGTCAGCAGCCCGTTGACGAATTCGAAGAGGCCAGGTCGCCTGTCGCGGCGAAGGCGCTCGGCTTCGACTATTGCCCGGACGGAGGAGAAGGCCCGGTCGAGATCGTCGTTGACCACGATGTAATCATATTCACGCCAGTGCTCTATTTCGGCCCGGGAGTTGGCGAGCCGGGTCGCGATGACCTCTTCGCTGTCCTCGGCGCGCCGGTGGAGCCTCGACTGCAATTCGGCCATCGAGGGCGGCAGGATGAAGATCGATACCACGTCGCCCGCCATCTTCTCCTGCAGCTGCTGCGCACCCTGCCAGTCGATGTCGAACAGCATGTCACGGCCTTCGCCCATCGCCTTTTCCACTGCATCGCGTGGCGTGCCGTAGAAGTTCCCGTGCACTTCCGCCCATTCAAGCAGCGAATCCGTTGCTTTCAGCGCCTCGAACTCACGGATGGTCTTGAAAAAATAATGTCGTCCCTCGATCTCGCTCGGGCGCCGCGAACGCGTGGTCACGCTCACCGAAATGCTAAGGTCCGGATCGGCTTCGAGCAGGTTACGGGCGATCGTCGACTTCCCCGCACCTGACGGCGATGAGATCACGAGCATCAGCCCGCGGCGAGCGATCTTTGTGGGCGAAACGGTCGCCGGTTTCATATCCTACTCCAGATTCTGAACCTGTTCGCGGAACTGGTCGATTACGACCTTCAACTCGATACCGGCGGCCGAGACGGCGGCGGCATTCGACTTCGAACAGATGGTATTCGATTCGCGGTTAAATTCCTGTGCAAGGAAATCGAGCTTGCGCCCGACGGGCCCACCCTTTGTCAGGAGGTCGCGAGCGGCAGCGATATGCGAGCTCAGCCGGTCGAGTTCCTCGCGAAGGTCCGCCTTCGTCGCCAGCAGCGCTACCTCCGCATGCAACCTTTCCCGATCGATCGAGGATGCATTGTCGATGACCATCGAGACCTGCTGCGCCAACCTGTCGGCGATCGCCTTCGGGCTTCGGGACGGATCGTTTTCGACGATTGCCGCCAGCTTTTCCATCCGATCCACCTGGGCGAGCAAAACCTGGCCGAGCGCTTTGCCCTCTTCTTCCCGCATCGCCCGCAGATCTGCGAGCGCGCCTTCGAGGCCCGCGAGTACCTCCGCGTCACGCTCGGCGCGCTCGCTTTCGCTCTCCTCCGGTTCCCGGAAATCGACGATGCCGCGTATGGAAAGCAGCGTGTCGAGTTTGAGCGGCGCCGGATCGATTGCATCGCCCAGCCGTTCGCGAAGCTTCAGGACGGCGGCAAGCGCGTCCTCGTTGACGACGGCTTCGACCGAGGTTTCAGTTCTGCTGAGCGAAAGGCCGACCTGCACGTTGCCTCGTGCGAAATGCTGCGAAGCAAGGCGTCGACAGTCGGGCTCGAAGCGCTCCAGCCCGGGCGGCAGCCGCAGGCGCATGTCGAGCCCTTTGCCATTGACGGAGCGGAGTTCCCAGGCCCAGCGATAGCGCCCGCTGCTCCCCTCACTCCTGGCAAAGCCGGTCATCGATTGGAGCGGCATCCTGTCCTCCGGTGATCCAAAAATCACAACGGTCCAGGTACCCCGAGGGGAGGCCCGCCGTTGTTGCGGGAAGCACTATGGCCACAGCGGGGAACTCCGCAAGCAATATCCGCACCGTGCCGAACTCGTCCACATGAGCGTAGGACGCATCATCGGCGCCCGCATGTCACCTGGATCGCGCGAAGAAGATGCGAATCGTCATCGCCGTAACGGTGATCAGGATCAGGATGACCGAGATTGCTGCGATGGCGGGATCGATGTTGTCACGCAAACCCATCCACATCAGCCGTGGAAGGGTAATGGCATTGACGCTGGTGATGAAGAGCGTAACGCCGATCTCCTCCCAGGAAAGCACGAAAGACAGGAGCCATGCCGCAGCAATCCCGAATTTGATGTTGGGGATGATGACCTTTGTCGCCCTTTCCCATGTGGACGCGCCGAGCCCGCGCGCAGCGAGATCGATCCGCCGGTCAACCTGGCCGAGCGAGACGAGAATGAGCACCACGGCGAAGGGCACCGTAACCACGACATGGGCAAGCACCACCCCCAGCCAGGTGTCGTACCCGATCATGCTTCCGATGTTCGACATCGAAGTGAGCAGAAAGTAGAGGGTGATTGCGGAGACAACCGGCGGGACGATCATCGGCAGAAGAACGAAGCCCACCAGAACGGCGGTGAAGCGTGGCCGGAACATCCAGATGCCGAGGCTGAATGTAAGGGCGAAGAGCGTCGCGAGCACGCTGGAGACAAGGCCGACGCGCAGGCTGAGAAGGATGCTGTCGAGCCAGCGTGGATCTTCAAACAGCGCCCGATAATGCCTGATCGACAGCTCTCCTGCCGGCATAGAGAGCATGCGCGATGGGGTAAACGACACCGGTACGACAGCCAGCAGCGGCATCAGCAGGAAGATTATCACCACGGAGGCGAAGAACAGGGCAAGAGGGCCAGGACGATATGCACTCATCTTCAACCTGCCATCTGGGAAAACCGCAAAAACCGGAACAGGGCTGCCGTCAGCAGGCCGACGATCAGGACGAGGGTCACGCTGATGGCAGCACCAAGACCCCAGTCCGGACTCTGGAATATGCGAAGGTAGACCAGCTCTGCCACCATGACGCTGCGGCCGCCGCCGAGAATTGCCGGTGTGACGAAGAAGCCGAGCGCGAAGACGAAAACGATCAATGCGGCGCCGATAATTCCCGACATGGTCAAAGGCACGAATACCGACCAGAAGGTGCGGGTGCGGCTTGCGCCCAGACCGCGCGCGGCAAGCAGCACGCGTTCGTCGACGGCGCGCATCGCCGATGCGACCGGAAACACCGCGAACGGTATAAGGAAATGCGTCATCCCGACGACGACGCCGAACTCGTTGCGGACGAGAGCGAGAGGCTCGCCGAGGATGCCGAGCGACTGCAGCCAGCTATTGATGAGCCCACGGTTCGAAAGAAGTGCCACCCAGCCAAAGGCGCGGGTCAGCACCGAGATCCAGAACGGCACGAGGATGCAGTATTCCGCAATGAGCCGCTGACCCGGCGTGCCGCGCACCCAAACATAGGCAATGGCATAGGCAGCAGCGACGGCCGTCACCGTGACGAGCGCACAGATGCGCGCAGTCCGCACGAAAACCGATTGCACCAACGGGTCGGTGAAAACCGTAAGATATTGCGCGAGCCCTGGCTCGGGCAGAGTAAAGCTCCATCTCATCACGCCAAGAAACGGGATGCCGTATGCCACGGCAAGGAGCAGGAGAAGCGGCGCCAGAAGGAGCGCCGCGCCAAGATTGTGGGAGCGCGCGAGCATCGGCGGCTCAGGCGGAAACGATTTTGGTGAATTCGTTGAGCGCCGGCCCGTAATGCTCTGCGTACCATTCCATGTTAAGCGGTATCTGCTTGCTCATATTCGCAGGATCGACCGGATTCTGGCGCTTCTGCTCCTCGGGGATAAGCGCGTCGGCAGCAGGATTTGCCGGTCCCTGCCGAAGCAGGTCGAACATGACAAGCTGCTTCTGCGGGTCCTGAGCGCTTGCGATGAATTTCATCGCCGCGTCGCGGCCGCCGGGGTTGCCCTTTATGACGGCCATGGCCCCCGGAGACAGCAGGCCCTGATCCCAGATGAATTTGATGCGGCCACCCGAGTCCTGCTCGATCAGCGAGGCACGGGTCGACCAGATGAGGGCCATTGAGGCCTCGCCGTCGAGAAGGAGCGACTGGCTTTCAGAGCCGCCGCCCCAATAGGCGACGACGTTTTCCTTGAATGCGGCGATCTTGTCATGGGCGCGTTTGAGGTCGAGCGGGTAGAGCTTTTCGGGAGCGACGCCGTCACCGAGAAGGGCCGCTTCCCACATAGCGCTGCCCCACTTGTAGAGGGAGCGCTTGCCGGGGAAGGCCTTCACATCGAAGAAGTCGGCCATGCCTTTGGGAGGGTTGTCGCCGTATTTTTCGGAATCGTAGGCGATGACGTAGGAGAAGAAATAGCTCGACGCGGCATAGTCCCAGCCAAAACCCGGACGCATTTTATTCTTGTCGACGACAGAGTAGTCGATTTCCTCGATCATCCCCTGCTTGCCCAGCGTTATCGCCGAGAAGGGATCCGCATCGACGATGTCCCAGCTCGGAGCCCCACTCTTGAACTGGGCGGTGATGGCACCTTCGGTCGGCCCCGAACCGTCTTGCCTGACCGTGATTCCGGCTTCCTCCAGAAACGGCTGGCCGTAAGCCTTGTCATAGGCGGTGATGGCATCTCCGCCCCAGTTTACGAAAACAAGCTGCTTGGCCTGCGCCGCGGCACCGCCTGTCCGGAGCGCCAGCGGCGCCCCGGCGACGAGCATCGCGGCGAGCTGGGCAAAGCGCCGGCGGGTCATCTCGCCGCGCTTGACCTTGTCTGCGAGAATTTCAATACAGTCTCTCTGAAAAGCTTCATTCATCGTCGTTCCCCTTTTTTATCACTGCACAATAGGCGTCTGCCGGTCTGTGGTGTTTCAGCCGGAGGCCGGCAACAGAAAGCCTTTTCCGGCGGGCCATGTCAGCCAAACGGTATCGCTCCCTTCCAGAGCGTGGCGCGCCGACTCCATCGGCACGCAAACGCTCGCGCTGGATCCGCCACGCGTCACCAGTTCGAGACGCACCGCGGAGCCAAGATAGGTAGAGGAGACCGCGGAGACCGCGATGCTGTTTTCCTGCGCATGCGGCTCGCGTGCGATCGACATATGCTCAGGCCGCACGGCAAGGACCGCTTCACCGCGAACATCGCCAGAGGCGAATCCTAAGGCCACCTCGCGGTCCTCCACCAGTCCGCGGGCTCCGCCATTTGCGGGCCGGACGTCACGCAACGGCAACATGTTGATCTCGCCCAGAAACTCGGCAACGAAACGGCTGCTGGGCCGCTCGTACACCTCTTGCGGCGTGCCGACCTGGAGGACTTCGCCATGATTGAAGATGGAAACGCGCGAAGACAGCGCCAGCGCTTCGCTTTGATCGTGCGTGACAAAGACGAACGTCGTGCCGGTCTCCTCGTGCAGTCGCTTCATCTCTGCCTGCATCTGGCCGCGAAGGCTTTTGTCGAGTGCGGAGAAAGGCTCATCGAGCAGGAGAACCCCCGGCTCGAAAACAAGAGCACGCGCCAATGCCACGCGCTGTTGCTGGCCGCCTGAGAGTTTTGCGGGCAGCTTATGCTCGTGGCCCAGCAAGCCGACACGCTCGACCATTTCGCCTACCCGGCGCTTGATCTCGTCCTCGGGCTTACGGCGCACGCGTAAGGGAAAGGCGATGTTGGCCGCCACGCTCATATGCGGAAAGAGGGCATAGCCCTGAAAGACCATGCCGGCCGAGCGCCGTTCCGGTGGCTGGTCGGTGATATCGACACCATCCCTGAACAGTTTGCCCTGGCTGGGCCGTTCAAATCCGGCCAGGACCATGAGGAATGTCGACTTGCCGGACCCTGAAGGTCCAAGCAATGTCAGGAACTCCCCCCGGCCGATATCAAGCGAAACATCCTTTAGCGCGCAGAAGGCGCCATAGCTCTTCCCGATGCCGGCCACCTTGATCTCAGATGCGCGCCGTGAATGTGGCATAGGCTCTCCCTCACCTGCTGGGAAAGCCTATGCGCGCAATCGGCTCACGGCAACCGAATAATTTTCGCCTTATTGGCAAATTTGATTCACCTTTTGACCGGCTATCCTCGAGCGGCTTGCATATCGGCCGCTGCATCCGCGAGGCTCGACCGAAGCCAATCCCGGAAAGCAAAGAGGACCGCATGGTCGGACTTGGCCAGGTCCACAACGAGGTAATAGGAGCGGGCTGCGGGAACCGCGATGTCGAACGGGCGTACGAGTCTGCCCTCGCTCAATGCCGTCTGCCCGGTGAGCGAATCGCCCATGGCTATTCCCTGCCCGGCAATGGCTGCGGAGAAAACCAGGTTCATGTCCGAAAAGAAGATGCCGCCGGATGGGTCCGCCGTTTCCACCTTAGTGAGCGAAAGCCAGCGCGACCAGTCGTCGACATCGTTGAGGTGAAGCAGATTTGCGCGCAATACATCGGCCGGCTTGGAAAACCCTCCCAGCCTATTGAGAAGGCTCGGACTGCAGAGGGGAGTGAAGAGGACGTCGCACAACAGCTCGACGCCGCAATTGGGCCAGTTTCCGTCACCAAAGGCGATGAACGCATCGACGTCCGGATTGCTCACGTCGTCGAGACGTCGCGGCGTCACGATGGACAAGGAGACGTCCTGATACATCTCCTGGAACTCCGCGATATGGGTGCACAGCCAGAGAGAGGCAAAGCCGGGCGTGCAGCTTACGCGGAACGAGCCGCCGATACCACCGCCGCGGTTCTGCGCCCCGGCGTCACCGATCATCGTCAGCGCCTTGTGCACATCATGGGCATAACGCCGGCCGCGCGCGGTCAATGCTACGCCTTTGCCGACCCGCTCGAGGAGGTCAAAACCCAGCTCACGCTCGAGAAGCCGCAATTGGTGGCTCACCGCGCTTCGGGTCAGGTGCAGTTCTTCCGCTGCGCGCCAGACGGTGCCGTGTCGCGCAAAGCTCTCGAGTGCACGAAGTGCCTGTGTCGAGGGTATCCGCACGATCGAACCTCCTGTGGTGAACGAAATTTGCACGAAACGATAAAACATATCGCTTTTTGTGCAAGCATTTCACTGCTTTCTTTGCGAGCAGGTGCAACCCTCCGGTTGGAAAGAGCAAGATGGTCAAGAACAATGCCGAGGTAACCGCAACGCACTGGATCGACCAGCACGCTGCTGCACTGTCGGAATGGACAAGCGAAATCTGGCATCGCGGCGAGACGGCCTGGCGCGAGTACGAATCCGCCGCCTGGTATGTGCAGCGCCTGCGTGCCGAAGGTTTCGAGGTGGAGGAAGGCTCGGGCGGAATGCCAACCGCCTTCGCCGCATGCTGGACGCACGGCAGGGGCGGTCCTGTCATCGCGACCTATGCCGAGTATGATGCCGTGCCGGGCAATTGTCAGGCCGCCGGTACCGAAAAACAGCCTAGATCCGGTCTCAACGAGCACGCCGGCGGCCATACCGATCCGCATTCAGCTCTCGGCACAAGCGCACTCGGCGGCCTGTTGGCCACAAAGGCAGCAATGCAGGCGCACGATATTCCCGGCACGCTGAAATTCTTCGGCGAGCCGGCTGAGAAGGTTCGCGGCTCCAAGCCGATCCATGCGGCCAAGGGTTTCTATGACGGCCTCGACGCCATGATTAGTTTCCATCCCTGCTATATGCTGCCGCTTTGCAATACCGTGAACTGGGACACCCATTGCGGCGCGGCCTATGCAATGGTTTACCGGTTTGTCTGCGACGCGCCCGAGACCTGGCTGAAGCGGGCCGATGGAACTCCGATCCCGCAGGCGCACAGTGCGGTGCGCGCGCCGGGCGCCAACGACGCCCTGTTCTACATGTACAACGCCTCCAAGGCGCTGCGCGATTCGATGCTGCCGCATATGGGCGGCTGGTCGATAAGCGAAGCGATCCTGACGGCCGGGCAAGCCACCGCCGATAATCTGCCCGCCAGGATCGCCGAGATCCAGTACATCATCCGCGTACCGACCGTTGAACTTGCCGAGCAGGCGACGTTGATCCTCGACCGAAATGCCGATGCCGCTTCGCGGCTTGCGCATTGCCGCGTCGAAAGGATCTGGGTTTCGAAATCGCGTCCGGGCCTCGCCAACCATGTGATGGCCGATCTCGTATATGACAAGCTTGCTGCCGTCGGGGCCCCTAAATGGGGTGAGAAAGCCAAGGCGATTGCTCGGGAAATACAATCCAACCTAGGCCTGCAGCCCATGGCGGAGCCGTTCCTGCTCGATTGCGAGACGCTGATCGCCCCGCAGGAAGCCGAGCGCATTCTCAGACGGGACCTGCCGCCGTCGCAGGTCAACTACACGTCGGACGACTACACCGACATGTGCTGGCATACGCCGACAGCGCGCCTCTACATCGCCCGGCCGATGCTGAACGGCCCTGCCGGATTCGCTTATCCCGACTGGGTGTTGAATGCTCTGGGCGGCATACCCGAGACGATCGATCCGATGGTCATCTGCGCATCGAAGACGATCGCTCATTCCATGCTGGAACTCCTGCAGAACGCCGAGGCACGCGCAGCAGCGATGAAGGAATTCGAGGAGCGAACCGGTGGCGGTGTGGGCGGCACGAAATGGATCCCGCCCCTCGCCGACTACGAGGCTCCTATCGGCCTGCGCTGGCCGGAATATGTCACCACCGTGCGCGGCCGCGAATGGTGGATCCCGACCGCCGGCTATTGAAGCCGGCCCCCTTCTTTCAGGCAGGTAACCGGCCATGCGCTCTCTTTACGATCATCGTCCAAGCCACGCGGCCCGCAGCGCTCAGGCCGACCTCGTACTCACCAACGGCCAAATCTATACAGGGGATCCCGGCCTGCCCTGGTGTCGGGCTCTGGCGGTCGCGGGTGGGCGTATCGTAGCGCGCGGCGAGCGCGCGGACATGGAGCATCTGATCGGTGCTCAGACCGAAGTCACGGACCTGGGCGGGCGTTTTGCCATGCCGGGCCTCTACGATATGCACACACATCCCGACCTCGCGCTCGCGCCCCGCTATGCCGAGGATCTCGACATCGGTCTCGTCGATCCGACGCCCGATCAGGTGCGCAACGCGGTTTTGGCCTACGCCGCCCGATATCCCGACCGCGAATGGATCTACGGGCAGTATTTCGTGCGTTATACTTTCCGGCAAGCAGGCCTCGTTCCCGGGCGGGACTGGCTGGATGCCGTGATGCCCGATCGGCCGGTCGCGCTTCTCGACCGCATGTGGGGCACCATGATGGTCAACAGCGAGGCCCTTCTTCGCGCTGGCATCAACGCCGACACGCCGGATCCCCTCAACGGATATTTCGAACGCGACCCGGTAAGCGGCGAGCCGACGGGTCTGCTCATCGATGGTGCCTACGCCCTGATCCATGCGGCCATGCCCGCCACACCGGTCGCGGTACTGCGCGCGGCCTACCGAGACGGCATTCGCTATCAGTCCGCACGCGGGGTGGTCGCGACCAAATATGTCCATGTCTGCGAAAACCGGCTGAACGCGCTGCAATCCCTCGATCAATCCGGCGAATTGACGCTCCGGGTCGAGGCTGCGATCAGTTGGCAGGACGACATCTTTCCCGTGCGCCGCCGCTGGGAGCTGCTCGCGGGGGAGCGCCACTATTACCGTTCCGCCCGGCTCGACGCCAGTGCCGTGAAATTCCACTTCGACGGCACGGTCGAACCGCGCTCGTCCTATCTCATGACGCCATGGGACGGCGCAAACAGTGCCTGGCGCGGCAAGCTCAACCTGACGCCGGAGCATCTCGCCGATATGATCTGGGACATGGACCGCCAGGGCATCCGGGTGATCGCCCATTGCACGGGCGACGCGGCTTCCGACACGTTTCTGGACGCGGTAGAGGCAGCGCGCCGGCGACCGGGTGGACTCGGCGTGCGACATCAATGCGCGCATTCCACTATCCTGCACGGCAGCAACCTCAAGCGGTTTCGCGATCTCAACGTCACCGCGGAGTTTTCGCCGGTCGCATGGTATCCATCGAAGTTCGTTTCCGGTGCTCGCTCCGGTTACGGCCCCGAGCGCCTGTCGCGGGCTTATAACATCAAGGGCGTTCTTGAAGCGGGCGGTGTCGCGGTTGTCGGCACCGACTGGCCGGTGAGCCCCCTCGACCCGTGGATCGCGCTCGAAACCATGGTCACCCGCGCGAATCCGTGGGACGAGGCAGAGGGCCGGTTCGGCGAGCCCATCTCCCTTACTCAGGCTATTGACGTCATGACCAAGAACGGCGCCTGGTCGATGGGCATCGAGCACGAGGCGGGCACGCTCGAAATCGGCAAGTCCGCCGACATCATCGTGCTCGACCGCAACCTGTTCGAGGTAGAGCCCCAGGGCAATATTCACTCCACCCGCGTGGACCTGACATTCGTGCAGGGCCAACTCGTGCACGACCGGCTGAACGGCGCATCCAATGCCGTCTGGCACGGCGAGGCCCCGAAACTATGGTGACGAGCGCCGGCCCACTCCCGGTCACCGTCATCGGCGGCTTCCTCGGCGCAGGCAAGACGACGCTCGTCAACCACATCCTCGGCGGCGACCACGGCCTGAAGATCGCCGTGCTGGTCAACGATTTCGGTGCGATCAACATCGATGCCGCGCTCATCACCTCCATGGAGGGCGGCCTCTACAACCTATCCAACGGCTGCGTCTGCTGCGGGCTGAACCAGGGGCTCGTCGAGCAGCTCGAAGCGCTTTTGACCGAGCGCCCGGATGTCGACCACATCGTCATCGAGGCGAGTGGCGTCGCCGATCCGGGGCGCATCATGGACACGGTTCTCTATGCCCGCTTTTCCGGGCGCCTCCGGGGAGATGCGGTCCTCGTGCTTGCCGATGCGGCCGGCTTCGACGATGCCATCGCGATTGCCCCCGGTCTTGCGGAGGCACAGGTCGGGTCGGCCGATCTGTTGATCCTCAACAAGACCGATCTGGCAACGCGCGACGCCCTCGACGCCTGGCGCAAGCGCTGGAGCTTTGCCGACAGCCGGATCGTCGAAACGGAGAATGCGCGTGTGCCGTTCAGCATTCTTTTCGCAGGTGAAACCCTCGCGCGAGACCCGGCTTCGGCTTTCGCTGCGACGTCGGTTCACGAACAAGCCGAAAGCGTGACGTGGCGCCACCATGAGCCAATCGACGCGAAACGCCTGCATGCGGTGCTCGCCACACTGCCAACCGGGATCTATCGAGCCAAGGGTTTCGTGACCGCAAGCGATGGCCGATGCTTCACCGTGCACGTCGTCGGCACGCGGGTCACTTTTCAGCCCCTGGCACGCCTCCCCGAGGGCCTGGGCGTGGAGAACCTCCTGGTGCTCATCGGCTTCGGACAAGGACTGGAATTTGAAAGAATACTTGCACAACTGGACGGCTGCGCGGGGCGCCCCCGCTCCATCGAAAACGGAGAAGCTTGAGATGAAGACGGTCGGGCTCTATCTGGTCGAGCTGCTTGCCGCATATGGGGTGGACACAGTGTTCGGAATCCCCGGCGTGCATACCGTCGAGATGTATCGCGGCTTGCCTCGCAGCGGCATCCGCCATTTCACCCCGCGCCACGAACAGGGTGCCGGCTTCATGGCCGATGGTTATGCCCGAGCGACCGGGAAGCCCGGAGTGTGCTTCATTATCTCCGGCCCCGGCCTGACCAACATCGCCACGGCCATGGCCCAGGCCTACGGGGATTCTGTCCCGATGCTGGTCATCACGAGCGTCAATCCTCCCGGCCGCATGGGTTCGGGCGAAGGACATCTGCACGAACTTCCGGACCAACGCCAGCTTGGCCGCCAGTTCACGGCTTTCAGCCACACCATATTGCGGGCGGACGAGCTGGCGCAGGTCGTCGCCCGCGCCTTTGCCGTCTTCGCTTCGGCCCGGCCGCGGCCGGTGCATATCGAACTGCCGGTCGATCTGCTGACGGCCGATGCTTCGGCCCTGCCGCCGGCACGGAAGCGTCCTGTCCCCAGCCGCCCCGCTGCCGAGCCGCAGGCGGTCGCGGCCGCCGCCGCCCTGTGCACGGCGGCACTGCGGCCGATCATCCTGGCCGGCGGCGGCGCCGCCGATGCGGCGGTACCTATGCGCCGTCTGGCCGAAGCACTGGACGCCCCCGTGATCATGACCGTCAACGGACGCGGCGTCCTGCCGGCGGGACATCCGCTCGGCGTTCCCTGCAGCCCTGCTATGGAGGCGACCAGAGCCCTCATCGAGACGGCCGATCTGGTGATCGCGGCAGGCACGGAATTCGGCCCGACGGATTACGATTTTTATGAGACCGGCGGCGCGCGCATCGGCGGCAAACTGATCCGCATCGACATCGATGCCGAACAGGCCATGCGCGGGCGACCGGCCGATCAGGCACTGATATCGGATGCTGCTCTCGCGCTCGAAGCTCTGGCTGCGGCCGTTTCGCCACGCCCGCCGGGTGATGGCGCCGCCCGGGCGAAATTAGCACGCAGCGGCGTCCGAAAGGCGCTCAATCCCATTCTGCGTGCAGGTGCTCACCTGATGGAAGTGGTGCGCGACACCTTGCCCGGTGTCGTTATCGTCGGCGACTCCGCACAGCCCGTCTATGCCGGCTGTATCGACTATGCGGCGACCCGGCCACGATCCTGGTTCTGCTCGGCCACCGGCTACGGCACACTCGGCTATGCGCTGCCCGCCGCCACCGGAGCACTGATCGGCACCCGCCGGCCAACGGTATGCCTCATCGGCGATGGCGGCATTCAATTCACACTGCCGGAACTTGGTTCCGCCCGCGAGGCAGAGCTGCCACTCATAGTCCTGTTGTGGAACAACAACGGCTATGGCGAGATCAAGAGCTACATGGAAACACGCGGGATCGAACCGATCGGCGTCGACATCTTCACACCCGATTTTCTGACCATTTCGCGCGGCTTCGGTTGCGAGGCTCATCGCATGAAAGATCACCGCGAGCTGCCGGCCCTCCTGGAGGCCGCGCTGCTGCGCAGATGCCCCACGGTGATAGAGATCGTCGAGGCAGACTATATTGCGGCTATCAACGGCCAGGAAGAACCGGCCTTACCCGCCGTCGCCGAGTGAAAACTTCGCGATAGCGGCCCGAGCAGTACTGGACGCCAGCATTACTGCTGCGTTCCAGTCTGCGTTACGGCGTCTTCAGCCGCTTCGGTGGCCTTGGCCGCTTCCGCTGCCCTCTCCGCCTCGAGCTTGCGCCAGCGCCGGACATTGGCGTTGTGTTCGTCGAGCGTCTCGGCAAAGACATGTCCGCCAGTGCCATCGGCGACAAAATAGAGTTCGGGCGTGCGCGACGGGTTGGCGACGGCTTCAAGCGCGGCGCGACCCGGATTTGCGATCGGCGTCGGCGGAAGACCCTTGATGAGGTAGGTGTTGTATGGGGTCTGCTTGTCGAGGTCCGACCTCAGGATAGCCCGGTCGGCGGGTTTACCTTCTCCACCGAAGATGCCGTAGATGATCGTCGGATCCGACTGCAGCCTCATGCCCTTTTCCAGGCGATTGATGAATACGGAGGCCACTCGCGGCCGCTCGTCCGCGCGACCGGTCTCCTTCTCCACAATAGAGGCAAGAGTGACGAATTCCTCGATGGTTGACACGGGCAGGTCCGGATCCCGCTTCTCCCAGATCTGCTGCACCAGGGCCTTTTGCGCAGCGATCATCTGCTTGACGATCTCGTTACGGTCGGTTCCTCGGGTGAACTTGTAAGTGTCCGGTTTCAGAGAACCTTCCGGCGGCAGTTCCGCCGGCAGGTCGCCGACCAGAACCGGGTCGTCGGAAAGCTTGCGAAACATCTGCTTCACAGTCAGACCTTCCGGCAACGAGACGGAATAGAGGATCGACTTTCCGGATTTCAGGAGCTGCATGATCTCCTGCATCGATGCATGCGCCTTGATCTCATACTCGCCGGCCTTGAGCGTGTCATTGCTCAGATAAGCTTCCGAAACGAAGCGGAAAACACGGCTGTCGGTGATGATCTCGTTGCGCTCCAGATTGCTGGCGATTTCGCTGATGCCGGCGCCGCTGCGAACGATGAAATTCTTGTTCGCCTGCAGGGGCCCCGCCTTCTCATATTCATGCATCGCATAATAGACGGCGCCGGCCGCCGCCAGCGCCACGAACACAACCGCGGTCATGACGAAGTTGAGAAAGATGACGACCTGGCTGCGCGCCTTGCGTGAACGCTTCGGCGGGTGTGGAACCCTCTCGGGACGCAACGCTTCATTGGCCGACTTCGGAATGATCGGCCCGTTGCTCCCGGTTTCATTGCGGCCGAATTGTACCGCGCTGTTATCGTTTGAGTCGCTCACGATTATCCCGATTCCGAAACTCGCAACGTTATTCAATCCGCCGCCGGTGCGAATTTCGGCTTAGACCGGCGACCAGTGAATGTTACGGCAGCCTCTGCTGCTCCAGAGAAGCAACGGCCCGCCATGCGATGAATATTCTACAATTACCAGAGGTGGCTTGCGCGAACATAGTCCTTCGGCGGCGGTGCCGAGTCGTCGCCACCCCGGCGACAGCTTTTAGTGAGCATTGCGGCAAAAAGCGGGACCGCGGATCGATACCGATGAAGATGTGCTTAAATCGTCGTGATCTAATGGCCGGCGTAACGGCGCAGGATCAACGACGCGTTGGTGCCACCGAATCCGAACGAGTTCGACAGGGCCACATTGATCTCGCGCTTACGTGCGGAATGCGGCACGAGGTCGATCTTCGTCTCGACGGAAGGGTTGTCGAGGTTAAGCGTCGGAGGGGCGATATTGTCCCTGATGGCGAGCGCCGAGAAGATCGCCTCGACCGCGCCGGCCGCACCGAGCAAATGGCCGATTGCCGATTTGGTCGAGGACATGGAAATTTTGGAACCGCTGTCTCCGACCAATCGCTCGACAGCGCCGAGTTCAATCGTGTCGGCCATTGTCGAGGTGCCGTGTGCGTTGATATAGTCGATGTCCGCAGCCGAGATGCCGGCGCGCTTCAGCGCCATCTGCATGCATCGGTAAGCGCCTTCGCCGTTCTCGGACGGAGCAGTGATGTGGAAGGCATCGCCGGACAGACCGTAGCCGATCACCTCGGCGTAGATCTTGGCGCCGCGTGCCTTCGCGTGCTCCAGCTCTTCCAGAATGACGATACCCGCGCCCTCGCCCATGACGAAGCCGTCGCGATCGGCGTCATAGGGCCGCGATGCCTTTTGCGGATTGTCGTTGTGCTGGGTCGAGAGCGCCTTGCAGGCGGCGAAGCCTGCGAGCGAGATGCGGCAGATCGGCGATTCCGTGCCACCCGCCACCATCACGTCCGCGTCTCCGAGCGCGATCAACCGGCTGGCGTCACCGATCGCATGCGCGCCGGTCGAACAGGCCGTCACGACGGAATGGTTAGGACCGCGCAGCTTGTGGCGGATGGAAACCTGCCCTGCTGCGAGATTGATCAGCCGGCCGGGAATGAAGAATGGTGAAATCCGGCGCGGGCCCTTGTCGCGCAACGTATAGCCCGCATCGACAATACCTTCCAGGCCGCCAATGCCGGAGCCGATCAGGACGCCGGTCGAAATCTGGTCTTCGTCTGTTTCAGGGTTCCAGCCCGCATCCGCAAGCGCCATGTCGGCAGCGGCCATCGCGTAGACGATGAAAGGGTCGACCTTGCGCTGTTCCTTGGGCTCCATCCAGTCGTCGGCATTGAACGTACCGTCGCTACCATCGCCGAACGGAATTCGGCAGGCTATCTTGGCGGGAAGGTCCTCGACCTCGAATTCGGTGACCCTGCGGGCTGCATTGTCGCCGGCCAGAAGGCGCGACCAGCTGACTTCGGTTCCGCAACCCAGAGGAGATACCATGCCGGTACCGGTGATAACGACACGTCTCATACCCGTGACCCACCCTGATTGTTCAATTCAACCGCCGGACCGGACCACGTGACGATCGCGACCCGTGCAATACATTGCAAATCTCGCTACAGCGCCGCGCAAGGCTGGCAAAACTCGCTGCAACGTTGTCTTTGATCGCATGTTTTGTCCCTGGACGGGTTACGTTCCACAGAAACATGCAGGAATAACGATCAGAGGGAAAGGCAGGACGCTTTGCTGATCGCAACCCGCGGCCAATGCGGGCCAGCCCACTGCCCTGGGGCTGAACGGGCCGCGCCTGCGGCCCGCCAATGGACTCAAGCCAAAAGTCAGGCCTGCGCCTTCTCGATGAACTTCACGGCGTCGCCGACGGTGAGGATCGAATCTGCAGCGTCGTCCGGAATTTCGACACCGAATTCTTCTTCGAATGCCATTACCAGTTCGACGGTGTCGAGCGAGTCCGCGCCGAGGTCATCGATGAAGCTTGCGCCTTCGCTGACCTTTTCGGCGTCGACGCCAAGATGATCAATAACAATTTTCTTCACGCGTTCTGCGATATCGCTCATGTCGGAGTTCCTCGACCTTATGTTTCTCTACGGCGCTGTTACCGGCACCGGCACTCTATCACGCCTGATAGACCAAGATGGTCCAACGGGCAATCCATCCAACCGAAACCGCGGAAACCCAGGGCAGCAAGAGCTGCCGGACACCTGGCCGGAACGGTCGACTGCGCGCAGTCATGGCCCGATTAACACGGTTTATGCCTGCCGCAAAGTGCCAAAATGCCCGACTTTCCCTTGGTCAACATTGAATTTCAGGCATTTGGCACAACAAGTTGAAAGGCTGGTCGGAGGTCGGCGACAGGGCCGCGCACTCCGCACCTCATCAGATCATCGCCATACCGCCGTTGACGTGGATCGTCTGGCCGGTGACGTATCCGGCTTCGTTCGAGGCTAGATAGGCGACCGCCGAAGCAACTTCCGCTCCGTTTCCCATCCGCCGCATCGGGATCGCAGACATGATCCCTTCCTTTTGCTTGTCGTTCAGCTTCCCGGTCATCGCGCTTTCGATGAAACCCGGTGCGACGCAATTGACCGTGACGTTTCGGGTTGCGATTTCCTGGGCGAGCGACTTGGAGAAGCCGATCATGCCGGCCTTTGAGGCGCAATAATTTGCCTGCCCCGGGTTGCCCGTCACGCCGACGATGGACGTTATGTTGACGATGCGGCCGAAGCGTCGCCGCATCATCGGATGCGTAAGTTCGCGTGTCAGGCGAAAGACGGCCGTGAGATTGACTTCGATGACGTTGTCCCAGTCTTCGTCGCTCATACGGACGAAGAGCCCGTCCTTGGTAATGCCGGCATTGTTGACGAGGATATCGACGCCGCCGAGATCGGCCTCCGCCTTTTCACCGAGCGCCTTGACTTCTGCACGGTCGGAGAGATTTGCCGGAAAGATATGAACCCGTTCGCCGAGGGTATCGGCAAGGGCTTCGAGCTTTTCGACGCGGGTGCCATGCAGCCCCACAACGGCGCCCTGAGCATGCAGCAGGCGGGCGATTTCTTCGCCAATGCCACCCGAAGCGCCGGTTACGAGAGCCTTGCGGCCTGAAAGATCGAACATGGATTTCTCCTTATAATAGGGTACTCAGGCCAAGAGAACGGCAAGGACTGCGTCGATATCGGCGGGCGAATTGACGGCGATGCCGGTGACGGACTTGTCGATCCGCCGGGCAAGACCGGTCAGGACCTTGCCTGAGCCGATTTCGTAAAGCGTCGTCACGCCGTTTGCCGCAAACCACTCGACCGTCTCGCGCCAGCGGACCTGGCCGGTGACCTGTTCTACAAGCAGGCGCGCGATCTCGACCGCATCGCGGACCGGGGCGGCAAGCACGTTCGCGACGACAGGCACCACGGGATCGTGCTTCCCGACCGTCGCAAGCGCTTCGCGCATGGCTTCGGCCGCAGGTGTCATCAGTGCCGAATGGAAGGGGGCGGAAACGGGCAACATAAGCGCACGCTTGGCACCCTTCTCCGTAGCAAGCGCTGCTGCCTTCTCGACCGCCGGCTTCTCGCCCGAGATCACCAATTGACCGCCGCCGTTGTCATTGGCGATCTGACACGAACCGAGCGATGACGACTCGCGGCAAATCGCTTCGACGTCGGCATGCTCCAGACCGATGATCGCAGCCATCGCGCCTTTGCCGACGGGTACGGCCGCCTGCATCGCATTGCCGCGAATGCGCAGAAGGCGCGCCGTGTCGGCGAGCGAGAACGTACCGGCAGCACAGAGAGCCGAATACTCCCCGAGCGAATGGCCGGCGACGAAAGAAACCTTGCTGCCGATATCGAGTCCTCTGGACTCGAGCACGCGGATCACCGCCATCGACACCGCCATCAGCGCCGGCTGTGCATTCGCCGTCAGCGTCAGCCTCTCCTCCGGTCCATCCCACATAATGTGCGAAAGCTTTTCGCCGAGCGCTTCGTCGACCTCGGCGAAGACGGCAGCCGCCTCCGGAAAGGCTTCAGCAAGATCCTTGCCCATGCCGACTGCCTGGCTGCCCTGGCCGGGGAACGTGAATGCGATGCTCATCAAGAGTGCCCCTTCCTTGGTCACGGCTGGTTCGGAGCAACCCAGTAGCCGCGATCATTTCTATCGTGCGTGCGCGTACAGATGAACCGCCCGGGGCATTGGTTTCCCGCGCTCGCGCGCCGCGTTTTTCTCTCCATTCACATTCCTGAACCGCAAGTCAAGCACGGAAGCCGCACTTGACGGATTGCTTGGGGCTTTTGCCCTTGATCTTCGCCGATCAAAGCTTAGATTTGCGCCACTTTGCCGTCGCGCCCGCCGAGACCCCATGGGCTGCGGCCTCAGCCTTCATTTTTCAAGGCGGAGCGCCTCCCTTCCCGTTGGGGCGCATCCGCCCATAAGGAACGTTACGTCATGCGCTACAACACGCTCGGCCGCACCGGCATCAAGGTTTCATCCATCTGCCTCGGGACGATGACATGGGGCTCGCAGAACACGCCGGTCGAGGCCCACGAACAGCTCGACTATGCCTTCGACCGGGGCGTCAACTTCATCGATACGGCCGAACTCTACCCGACCACGCCGCTTTCGGCCGAGACCTACGGCAACACCGAGCGCATTATCGGCGATTGGCTGACGTCGCGCGGCCGGCGCGACGATGTGGTCGTTGCCACCAAGGTCGCCGGCTCCGGCCGTTCTTACATCCGCAACGGCGAACCGATCACGCCGGAAGGAATCGGCGAGGCGGTGGACGCCGGCCTCAAGCGGCTCAGGACCGATTACATCGATCTTTATCAGCTCCACTGGCCCAACCGCGGTCATTACCACTTCAGAAACGCCTGGTCCTACGATCCTTCTCGCCAGGAGAAGGAAGAGGTTGCGGCCGATCTGAAGGCCATTCTGGACAAGCTCGGCGACGTGGTGAAGGCGGGAAAAATCCGTGCGGTCGGTCTTTCGAACGATACGGCCTGGGGCGCGATGAAAATGCTCGACCTGTCCAACAGGTATGGCTTCCCCCGGGTTGCGACGATACAGAACGAATACAATCTGCTCTACCGCAGCTACGATCTCGATCTGGCGGAAGTCTCGCACCACGAAGATATCGGCCTGCTCGCCTATTCGCCGCTGGCGGCCGGGCTCCTCACCGGCAAATATCTGGGCGGCGCCAGGCCCGCAGGGTCGCGCCTGTCGATCAATGGCGACCTCGGCGGCCGTTTCACTCCGCATCAGGAGCCCGCCGTCGCCGCCTACACCGCGCTCGCGCGCGAAAACGGTCTCGATCCTGCCCAGATGGCAATTGCCTTCTGTATCACGCGCCCCTTCATGGCCTCGGCCATCATCGGCGCGACGTCGATGGAGCAGTTGAAGAACGACATCGGAGCAGCCGACGTCGAGCTCTCCCAAGACGTGATGAACGGCATCCGGCGCCTGCATCGGGTTTATCCCGCGCCGATCTGAAATATGCTCCCACCGGGACTGCAGTCTCATGCCGCCATCTGGCGGCAGCTTTCGGCACAGCGCCTGCAAGCATCGACGCAGTCGGCCATGTCGCCGATGCGCTCGCAGTCCTGTGCGCATTCAGCACAGATCTCGGCGCATTCGCCGCATAGATGCTTATGGTGAGGTGTGCCGAGCAGCATGAAGTGCGCCGCGTCCCTGCAGATTTCCGCACAAGCCATCATCAGGCGGAAGTGCGGCGGCTTCGTATGCTCGCCGCCGGCTTCGAGGCAATGGCTCATCGCCGTCGAGAGGCAGACGCGGTAGCAGGCGAGGCAATTCTCGATGCATTCCTGCATCTTCGGATCGAAGTGGGCCATAGTCTTCTCCCGAATGGATGGAAGCTCACTCAACAGCGCAGAGTCGGTTTTGTTCCGGCGGAACACAGCCGAAGCGTTAATCTGGCGCGAGCTGCTTGCATTTCAGCCGAAAACCCGTATAAGCGCGCTGTTCGAAACGCCCGGTCTTCTGGCTGGTGGCTGAACGGAGGGCCGGTTTCCAATTCGGAAGCCGCCAGGAATGTAAAGTCATTCCGGCCTCCCGTGTCTCCGCTCTCGACCGTCTCGATACAACACTTTCTTGCCGGCTCTTCGCAGCCCTTAAGAACAGTCGTTGAGGCTTAGCCGCCGAGGTCCGGGCTGATAACGCAAGAAAGGCAAGCCACAATGGCTCTTTATGAACACGTATTCCTCGCTCGGCAGGATATCACGCCGCAGCAGGTCGACGGTCTCGTCGAGCAGTACAAGGGTGTGATCGAAGCGAACGGCGGCAAAGTTGGCCGCGTCGAGAACTGGGGCCTGAAGTCCCTCACCTATCGCATCAAGAAGAACCGCAAGGCCCACTACGTTCTCATGGACATCGATGCGCCGGCACCGGCCGTCCACGAAGTCGAGCGTCAGATGCGCATCAACGAAGACATCCTGCGCTACATGACGATCGCCGTCGACAAGCACGAGGAAGGCCCGTCCGCGATGATGCAGAAGCGCGACCGCGACGACCGTCCTCGCGGCGAAGGCCGTGGCCCGCGTGACGATCGTGGTCCGCGTCCGGACCGTGGCGACCGCGACGACCGTCCGCGCCGCCCGCGCGAAGACCGCGCGTAACAGAAGCTTTAGGAGATAATCGAAAATGGCTGAAGTTTCTTCCGCTCCGGTACGCCGCCCCTTCCATCGCCGCCGCAAGACCTGCCCCTTCTCAGGCGCCAATGCTCCGCGGATCGATTACAAGGATGTTCGTCTGCTGCAGCGCTACATTTCCGAGCGCGGCAAGATCGTGCCGTCCCGTATCACGGCCGTTTCCCAGAAGAAGCAGCGCGAACTCGCCCAGGCGATCAAGCGCGCCCGCTTCCTCGGCCTGCTGCCCTACATCGTCTCGTAAGGCTGCTGACTCTCAGTTGAGCGACTGACTCAACGAGACCAACTCCGATCGAAGCGTCTCGAAGAGGCGCCTCGATCCTCCCTTTCGCGGTGGGCGCGGATCGGAACCGGCGCCGGTATGGCGCAAAAAATCCCATGTTGGGGCTACGCGGATCGCCGCCCCTAACTGCCTCTGAAGCAGGACAGCGAAATGCAGAACTGGAACAGGACATCGCTGCTGACCGGCGCGCTCGCCGGTATTACCGCCGCCCTTTTGTCGATGGGCGCGAATACGCAGTCGTCTCTTGCGATCGTTCTCTATGCCGCTTCCGCGCTTCCGATCCTGATTGCGGGCCTCGGCTGGGGAAACGCCGCCGCCTTCGCCGGGATCGTCGTAGCCGGCGGGGCAGCAGTGGCGCTCGTGTCGCCCTATTTCGCACTGCTTATCGTCGTCGTGACGCTCGTCCCGGCCGGCTGGCTCAGCCACCTCTCCAATCTTGCACGTCCGGCCGACGAACTCGGCGGTCCCGAAGGTTCGCTCGCCTGGTATCCGCTTTCCGACATCCTTGTGCATCTCGCCGGGCTGGTGACGGCGGGCATGATCATCGTCGGCTATATCGTCGGTTACGACTCCAGCGTCTCCGGCATCATGGTCGATATGGTGATCGATGCAGTGAAGGCGCAGGAACCGCTTTACAATCCGGACGCTGCGGCGATCGCTCAGCTGAAGTCGATCTTCACGCTGGCGCTGCCGCTGGTGCAGGGTGCGATATGGGTGCTGATGCTGTTCTCCGCCTATTATCTCGCGACCCGTATCGTACAGCTGTCCGGTAAGGCGCTTCGGCCGCGGGAGGATATTCCCTCTTCGCTCCGGATGAACCGCAATGCCATCTTCGTGTTTCTCGCCGGCCTGACCCTGACCTTCTTCGGCGGCGCGCCGGCGGTGGTCGGTGCGCTCGTCTGCGGCACCTTCGGCGCAGGCTTCCTGCTCTCGGGCTTTGCCTCTTTCCATTTTCGCACGCGTGGCAAGTCCTGGCGGCTTCCCGTGCTGTGGATTGCATACCTGTCGGTCTTCATCTTCACGATTCCGGCTTTCTTCTTCCTCCTCACCGGCCTGACCGATACGCGCCGCGCCATCGCGCTCACGCCTACGGGAAAAAATTGACTACCGAAACAAATCGAACTGAAAGGAAATCAAAATGGAAGTCATCCTACTCGAACGCATCGCCAAGCTCGGCCAGATGGGCGAAACCGTAAAGGTTCGCGACGGCTTCGCGCGCAACTACCTGTTGCCGCTCGGCAAGGCGCTACGCGCCAATGCCTCCAATAAGGCACGTTTCGAAGCCGAGCGTTCCACGCTCGAAGCCCGTAACCTCGAGCGCAAGTCGGAAGCACAGAAGGTTGCCGAGTCGCTTGACGGCAAGTCCTTCATCATCGTCCGCTCCGCTGGCGAAACCGGCCAGCTTTACGGCTCGGTCGCTGCCCGCGACATCGTCGAGACGCTGGCTGCCGAAGGTTTCAACATCAACCGGAACCAGGTTGATCTCAACCAGCCGATCAAGGCAATCGGCCTCCACACGGTCACGCTGCACCTGCACGGGGAAGTCGACGTGGCGATCGAAATCAACGTTGCCCGTTCCGCCGAAGAAGCCGAGCGCCAGGCCAAGGGCGAAAGCCTGACCTCCGCTGACGCCATCTACGGCGTCGACGAAGACGCCCTGAAGCCCGAAGACTTCTTCAACCCGGAAGCCGAGATCGAATCCGAAGAAGAATAATTCCTGAACGGATTCCAATGAAGAAAGCCCGGATCTCGCGGTCCGGGCTTTCTTCATTTCCGGGACACCAGGCCAGCCGGGCCTGATATACTCGTCGTCTGGGCAAAGCATCTCAGAACTCGTCTATCCTGCGGATGCGATTGATGCCTGCGGTTCGGCCGCCTTGTCGACCTTGACCACGACCGAAAGACCGGGAGCAAGGCGCTCGGCCAACGGCTGTTCGGGATCGACGGCGATCCGCACGCCGAGACGTTGCGCCACCTTCGTGAAATTGCCGGTGGCGTTGTCGGGACGTATTATGCTGAATTCCGACCCCGCGGCTGGAGAGAAGCGCTCGATGTGACCTTTCAACTCCTGGCGTTTCAGGGCGTCCACCCAGATGGTGACGGGCTGACCGACCCTCATCCCGTCAAGCTGCGTCTCCTTGAAGTTGGCGACGATCCAGACGTCATGCGGCACGACCGAAACCAATTGCGTGCCGGCAGTGACATATTGTCCGACACGGGCGCCAATCTCGCCAAGTCTACCGGCACGCGGCGCAACGATCCTGGTGTTGTCGAGGTCGATCTGGGCGAGTTCAACGGCCGCCTCGGCACCGGAAACCGAACCCTGAAGGCCGGCGCGCGCGCCGAGTGTGGTGGCGAGTGACTGCCGCGAGACTTCGAGATTGGCGATCGCCTGTTTGACGCCCGCTTCCGCCTGCTGGAAGGCGGCCCGTGCCTGGTCGGCGTCGCTCCGTGTTGCAACGCCCTTGTCGGCGAGCGGACGAATACGATCCCAAGTGGCCCTCGCGGTTGCCAATGCTGCTTTAGCCCCGTCGAGCTGGGCCTCGCTCGCGGTAATTCCAGCCTTTGCCGAGAGCTCCTGTTCGAAGGAGTTCGCGAGGCCCGCCCGCTGTGTCGCGAGCATGGCTTTCGCCTGCGCAAGCTTCTGGACGAAGATCCGGTCGTCGATCCTGGCGAGGAGCTGGCCCGCCTTAACCTCCTCGTAGTCTCGCACCGGCACCTCGGCGACGTAGCCGGCAAGCTGCGGGCTGATAGTCGTCACATAGCCGCGGACATAGGCGTTCTCCGTGGTTTCGACGGAGCTGGCAAAGGGCGGCAGACGCCAGGCGTAAAGGACGAGCGAAAGACCGGCAAGGCCGGCAAGAAGCACGACCAGCGTGCTGGGGGAGCGAAAATGTTTCAACATGACTTTACTTCATCGATCAGTGTAGGGCCGCCGACGCGGCGTTGAGACCGGGCGGGGCAAGCCGTTTGACTCCAACCTGTACGAGCAGCACCGCGAGTGCGAAAACCGCGATGATAGCAATCAGCAGGAAGGCATCGTTGTAGGCGAGGATGTTGGCCTCGCGGGTAATCGACCGTCCAAGCAGGGCCACACCTTCCCCGTGCAGCAACGCCTTGTCGCCAATTGCGCTGGCGTAACCGCCCGACAGCTGGCCGATGCGCTGGGCGACGAAGGGATTGGTGAGAACGATCTGCTCGGCCAGAACATTGGCGTGGAATTTTTCGCGTAATGTCACGAAAGTCCCAAAGGCGGCCGAGCCCATCAGGCCGCCAATGCTTTGCGTGAACAGAAAAACCACGATGAAGCTCAAGATGTAGTTCGGGCCTTTTGCGAGCGCCGACCTGAAACCTCGCGCCATCGCCGGCGGCAGGAAAAGAGCCGAGCCAGCGCTGACCAAAGCCTGGCTCACATACATCTGCTCGGGTCGCGTGAGGCTCGTCGCATGACTGTCCATGTAAGCTCCGACCGTGATCATGCTTAAGGCAAGTACATGGACGACGTCCGCGCGCGCCGGGTCCATCAGCGCCGCGCAGAGCAGCCCTCCGCCGACCGACGCGGCCAGAATAATCCAGTAAAGCGTGGCGAGCTGATCATATTGCAGGCCGAGCAATTGGTAGAAACTGGTGGCGATCGCCGACTGCTCCGAGGCGACGAGGCGGAAGATCAACAGGACCACAGCGAAATGCACGATCTCGCGCGAGGCCAGCCAGCGCACGTCGATTAGGGGCTGCTCACGGTTGAGCTCGATCAGTATCACCGTCGTGAGAGTCACGACCGAGAGCGCGAGCAGGACGCCGAGCCAGGGAGCCTCGAACCACCAATAGAGCCTCCCCATGACGAGGACGACGGCAAGGCAGCCAAAGCCGACGGCGAGCAGCAGATAGCTGGAAATATCGGTACGCTGAATGACCTTGCCATGGGGCACCGGCGTCAGCGGCAGCAAATAGATGATCGGCAATGCGAGCAGCGAGAGCGCCATTTCGAGGGTGTACAGTCCGTGCCATTGTCCGATTTCGATAAGCTGCGGCGAGATCAGACGCGTGACCGGAGCGGCCAGGGTCGTGCATGTCAGGGCAAGTGCGAGGCCTATCGTCAGCTTTCTCTCCGGCGAGAAGGCTTCCAGCATATAGAGGAAGCCGAGCGACGACAAAGGCGCGGCCGCAATTCCGCTGATGAAGCGGACGACGATTGCCGAGTGAAGATCCGAGACGAAGACGTTCATCAACGAAGCGATGACGAAGCCGGCGATGCCCAGTTCAGCAAAGCGGCGCAGGCCGTACTGGGCGCGGATCTTCACGAGAGCGGCTGAAAGGCTGACATTCGGAGCCATATAGGCAGCAGCAAGCCATGCAGCCTCGACTGATGTGGCCGAAAGGGAGCCCTGGACCTGCGCAAGGTTGGCCGACGCCAGATTCAGGCCGAGTCCCTGCGTCAGGAAAAGGAACGCGGAGCCGGCAATGTAAAGGGCCGATTTACCGGGCGCCATCTGAGCAGGAAGGCTCGGCTGCGGGGCCGCATTGGATGTCATCGGCCGCCACTCCGCCCGATCGACTGGATGTTCGTTGCGATCGTGTTGACGACCTTCAGCGCACCGGCGATCTCCTCCGGCCGCAGCCCGCCCAGAACCTCCTCGCGGATATCGCTTGCAAGCTTCTGGATCTCCTCCGCCAGCGCGCGGCCGGAGACCGTCATGTAGATCTGCTTCGCACGCCGGTCGGAAAGTTCGACGCGGCGCTCGATGAACCCCTGGTTCTCCATGCCGTCGAGAAGCCGGACTATGGTCGGCGTTTCGATATCGAGTTCTTCGGCCAATTCGCGTTGATTGAGACCTTCTTTCCTGGCGAGAGCGAACAGCATCCGCGCACGGGGCAGCGTTAGACCGCGCTCCTTGACCCGCGCGTCGAACACCGACCTCAGCTTGCGATTAACCGTCGCAAGCGCGTCGAACAGTGCGCGACTGACCTTCGTCTCAGACATTTAATATCGTTTCCATATTACTAGCATGCTAACCATCTTGGCACTATTTAATCCGGCGGCGGGCCTGTTTCAAGATGCGCGCACGGGGACGCGGACGTGCGAATCAGATATTTTTACCCATAGCCGCGGCGTCAACCAGCACCGCGCGAGAATGTATTTTTTTGCAACTTTGCCCTTGCCTTCCCTGTGGATCAGTCGAACAACGGGCAAAGGCATCAGGTGGAGTTGTATGCCACGCGACTGTTGCCTGCCTGCACTAGACGTGGCCCGCAACAGTCAGCAAACCGGGTGCCTCAGGGATCATAAGCGGAAACGGATACGATGAACGACGCAGCGCGAAAGCTCGCCCCTTTGGCCAAGGATCAGGCGGAACAGCATTATCGCGAGGCGCCGAACAATCTGGAAGCGGAGCAGGCGCTGCTCGGCGCTATTCTCGTCAATAACGACGCCTATTACCGCGTCTCGGACTTCCTGAAGCCCGTCCACCTCTATGAGCCGCTGCATCGCAGGATTTTCGAGATCGCGGGCGAAATCATCCGCATGGGGAAGACGGCCAACCCCGTAACCGTCAAGACCTTCCTCAAGGCCGACGACAAGGTCGGCGACCTGACGGTCGCGCAATATCTCGCGCGTCTCGCCGCCGAAGCAGTGTCCATCATCAATGCCGAGGATTATGGCCGCGCGATCTACGACCTGGCGCTCCGCCGGTCGCTGATCACCATCGGCGAAGACATGGTGAATATCGCCTATGACGCGCCCCTCGACATGCCCCCGCAAAACCAGATCGAAGACGCCGAACGAAGGTTGTTCGAACTGGCCGAGACCGGTCGCTACGACGGCGGCTTTCAGTCCTTCAACGACGCGGTGGCGCTTGCCATCGACATGGCCGGGCAGGCATTCGAGCGCGATGGTCATCTTTCCGGCATTTCCACAGGTATCCACTCGCTCGACTCGAAGATGGGCGGCCTGCAGCGCTCGGACCTGATCATTCTTGCCGGCCGTCCCGGCATGGGCAAGACCTCGCTTGCGACCAATATCGCCTACAACATCGCTGCGTCCTACGACCCTGAGGTTCAACCCGATGGTTCCTTCAAGGCGAAGAACGGGGGGGTTGTCGGCTTCTATTCGCTCGAAATGTCCTCCGAGCAGCTAGCCACCCGTATCATCTCGGAGCAGACCGAAGTCTCGTCGTCGAAGATCCGCCGCGGCGAGATTTCGGAAGCCGATTTCGAGAAGCTCGTAGCCTGCTCGCAGATGATGCAGAAGGTGCCTCTCTATATCGACCAGACCGGCGGCATCTCAATCGCCCAGCTTGCGGCGCGCGCACGCCGCCTGAAGCGGCAGCGCGGCCTGGACGTGCTCGTGGTCGACTACATCCAGCTGATGACCGGTTCGAAGAAATCGGGCGAAAACCGTGTGCAGGAGATCACCGAAATCACCACCGGCCTGAAGGCGCTCGGCAAGGAACTGAACGTGCCGATCATCGCGCTTTCGCAGCTCTCCCGTGCCGTCGAGAGCCGCGAGGACAAGCGCCCGCAGCTCTCCGACCTGCGTGAATCGGGCTCGATCGAACAGGATGCAGACGTCGTGCTCTTCGTGTTCCGCGAGGAATATTACGTGAAGAATGTGGAACCGCGCGACGAGTTCGATCCGAAATATGAAGAGTGGAAGATGCAGATGGAGAAGGTGAAGGGCACAGCCGACGTGATCATCGCCAAGCAGCGCCACGGACCGACCGGCACCGTCAAGCTCGCCTTCCAGTCCGAGTTCACGCGCTTCTCCGACCTCGCCGATCCTTCGTTCACGCAATACGAGCATTGAGGCGATTGTCGTAGGGGTCCGCCCTCACGCCCCGAACATCCTCGCAAGCGCGACCACCATCACCCCGGTCGCCACCGCCGCAAGCAGCGGCAGCCGCATAGCGACGAGCGCTGTCGCGAGCGCCGCGAGCGTTTCGGCCGGCCCGGTGACCAGCGCTGTCGGAGCGATGACGGCCATCAGCACCGCCGGCGGGATCGCCTCGAGGGCCCGTTTCTGTTTCGGGCCGATCGTCACGAATCGGATGAGGACAAGACCGCCGAGCCGGGTCAGTATCGTGGCAGCGGCCATGGTGACAATCGCAAGAAGCGTATGCGGATCGAGCGTCACGCGCAGGCCTCCTGGCGTTCCCCGGTGAAAAGCGCCGCAATGACGCCCGCGGCCGCGCCGGCGGCGATGTACCAGACTCCGGGGAGGAACTGGTGCGCGAGCACCGCCGCCGCTGCGCTCGCGGCGAGAACCGCACCCGTTCCGCGTCCCTTCCAGAAGCCAATGAGCAGGACGATGAAGACCGCCGGAAAGGCGAAATCGAGGCCGAGCGCCTTCGGGCCCCCGAGGAACGCACCGGCAAGCGAGCCGGCAAGTCCGGCCATGACCCAGACCAGATAGAAGGGTAGCGCAAGACCTGCATACCAGGCCGGCGTGAGCCGCGTCTCGCCCGCCCGGACTTCGGCCATGGCCCAGATCTCGTCTGCAAGCAGAAGCATTGCGGCATATTTCGCCGGGCCGGAAAAGGCCGGCATCTTCGTGCCGATGGACGCGCTCATCAGAAGATGGCGGATGTTGACGAGCAGCGCCGAAAATCCGAGAGCCGCCCATGAGGCGGGGTGAGCCCAGATGTCGAGCGCGACGAATTGCGAGCCGCCGGCGAAGACGAGCGCGCTCATCAAAAAGGTTTCGAGGCTCGACAGGCCCTTGGTTGCGGCGATCGCTCCGAAGACGAGCCCGATCGGCATCACCGCCACGATAAGCGGCGCCATCGCCCTGAAACCTCCACAGAATTCCTCGACTGCCCGCGTCTTTTTCACGCCCGCGATCTCCCGTGCTTGCGACGAGGGCTGGTATCAGACAGAAGACGTCCCGTCTTGAACGAAAGTGATCAGGCTGAGCGGTAGGCCCGCGGCGTGACGCCGGTTCGAGCCTTGAAATGCCGGCTGAAATGCGCCTGATCCGCGAAACCGCAATAGTATGCGGTGTCCGCTGCAGACCAGCCCTTGCGAAGAAGCGCTTTTGCCTCGCGCACGCGCTTGTCGGTGAGAAAAGCATGCGGAGTGATGTGGAATTCCTTTCGGAAGGCACGGATCAAATGGGCGCGGCTGAGGCCCGCCACCTTCGCAAGTTCCTCCAGTCCGACGTCGAACCTGTAGTTTCCAACGAGATAATCTCGCGCCCGGTGCACGGCTGAACTCTCGCGCGTCTGCAGGGGGACGATGATGGCGCTGCCATGCCGTTCGAAGAGCCTGGCCAGGAAACCAAACATGCTCTCGTCCGCCTCCAGCGTTCCGACCTTGCCTTCCAACGCGCGATGGGCGCGATGAAATCCGACCGCGAGCTCCCTATCGGTGAGAAGCAGCCGCGAGAAGGACGGCGTCCCTTTGAAGGAACGGCCGGTGACATCCTCGATTGTCTCTACGAGCAGTTCCGACGACGGATAGATCATCCGGTATCGATAGCCGTCATGGCCCGGATGCCCGTCGTGGATCTCATCGGGGTTGATGAGATAGAGATCTCCCGGCCCCGTCTGCGACCGCTCACCCTTGATCGTGCTTATCTGAGAGCCCGCTTCGATCGCGCCGATGCTGAACGTGTCGTGCGCATGCGGCGCGAATTCATGCGTGATGAACGTCGCGCTCAGGCACTCCATCCCCTTGAAGCGCGCATCGCGCCAGAATCGCGTTCGCTCGACCCCCTCGAGCGGCATGGCCTCGATGGCCTTTTCCTGTGAGATCGTTTCCATCGGTTAATCCTACCGGGCGCGAAAACGCTCGTCTTGTATAAAAATGCTTCGGGCCGATCCTTGCCGCCGCCGTTTGCGGCTGACGGCGCTTGGATGTATTGCTGCAATATCGCTCACGCAGAGTTCCGCTATGCAAAACTCCGATTTCTCCTCCGCTTCCAGCAGGCTGACCGTCGATCTCGCGGCACTCGCCGACAATTGGCGCATGATGAACGAGCGGTCCGGGAGAGCTCGCGCCGCCGCAGTTCTGAAGGGGAATGCTTACGGCCTCGGCGTCATGCAAGCAGCTCCCGCCCTCTACGCCGCCGGCGCGCGCGATTTTTTCGTTGCCAGCGTCGAGGAAGGGGCCGAGTTGCGCCCGCTGGTGCCGGAGGGCCGCGTCTATGTTCTCGCAGGAATGTGGCCGGGCAACGAGGCGCTCTTCTTCGAGAACGATCTCGTGCCGATCATCAATTCGCAGGAACAACTCGCCTATTTCATGGCGGCGCTTTCCGAACGGGGCGACCACCCCTGCGTTCTCCACGTCGATACGGGCATGAACCGGCTTGGCCTGTCGCCGGAGGAGGCCCTCCGGCTCGTTCACGACCCGGTGCGGCCCGCCAGTTTTTCGCCGGTCCTCGTGATGAGCCACCTCGCCTGCGCGGACGATCCAGGGCACCCGATGAACCGCCATCAGCTCCAGCGCTTCCGTGAGGTGACGGCCTTCTTCGAGGGCGTGCCGGCAAGCCTTGCAAACTCCGGCGGCGTTTTCCTCGGCGAGGATTATCACTTCGATCTCACCCGGCCCGGCATCGCTGTCTATGGCGGCGAAGCGGTGGATGGCGACGTCAATCCGATGAAGCCGGTCGTCATCGCCGAGGCGCGCATCGTGCAGATCAGAACAGTTCCCTCGGGCGAAAGCGCAAGCTACGGCGCCTCGGTCCGTTTCGGCCGCGACAGCCGAATTGCAACGGTCGCGATCGGCTATGCCGACGGCTACCACCGTTCGGTTTCGGGCGGCGGCGTCACCCTCAGACAGGCAATGCCCTCCGGCGCCTTCGGTTTTCTGCACGGCAGGAAGGTGCCGCATGTCGGGCGCGTGACGATGGATCTGAGCCTCTTCGATGTTACGGACCTGCCGGAATCGACCGTGCGTGCCGGCGACTATATCGAGCTCTTCGGGCGCAATATCCCCATCGACGACGTCGCGCGTGCCGGCGGCACCATCGGCTACGAGCTCCTGACGAGCCTCGGACGGCGCTATCACAGGACCTATGTCGGAGGCGCTTGAACAAGGCCCGACGGAATATCGTCCTTCAAACGAGATTTCGCGGCATTATGTGACCGCCGAGAGTGATTCTCGGGCGGCGGCAATCCCGTTACCTCCCGCAACATCCGAAAGCTGACATAAATGGCGAAAGCCCGCACCCAGTTCATCTGCCAGAATTGCGGCACCATCCACTCCCGCTGGGTGGGCAAGTGCGACGGTTGCGGCGAATGGAACACCATCATTGAAGACAATCCGACAGCGGGAATTGGCGGTGGTCCGATGCGTACCCCGAAAAAGGGGCGCCCGGTCGCGCTTACGACGCTGTCCGGGGAGATCGAAGACGCGCCGCGCATCCAGACCGGTATTTCCGAGCTCGACCGCGTGACCGGCGGCGGCTTCGTTCGCGGATCCGCGCTTCTCGTCGGTGGCGATCCCGGCATCGGCAAGTCGACCGTGCTGATGCAGGCGGCCGCGGCACTTGCCCGCCGGAAGCATCGGGTAATCTATGTCTCGGGCGAAGAGGCGATTGCTCAGGTTCGCTTGCGCGCTCAGCGGCTGGGCGCAGCCGACAGCGACGTCCTCCTTGCCGCCGAGACGAACGTTGAAGATATCCTCGCCACGCTTTCCGAGGACAAGCGCCCGGACCTGGTGATCATCGATTCCATCCAGACGCTCTGGAGCGACATCGTAGACTCGGCGCCGGGAACGGTGACGCAGGTGCGCACCGGCGTGCAGGCCATGATCCGCTTTGCCAAGCAGACGGGTACGGCCGTCGTGTTGGTCGGACACGTGACGAAAGAGGGCCAGATCGCCGGACCCCGCGTGGTCGAGCACATGGTCGATGCCGTCCTTTATTTCGAGGGCGACCGGGGTCATCACTATCGGATTCTCAGGACGGTGAAGAACCGATTCGGGCCGACCGACGAGATCGGCGTCTTCGAAATGTCCGACAAGGGCCTGCGCGAGGTCGTCAATCCATCGGAGCTTTTTCTTGGCGAGCGTAACGAGAAGTCGCCGGGAGCGGCGGTCTTTGCCGGCATGGAAGGCACGCGGCCGGTGCTTGTCGAGGTGCAGGCACTGGTCGCGCCGACCTCGCTCGGAACGCCGCGCCGCGCCGTGGTCGGCTGGGATGCGGCGCGTCTTTCCATGATCCTCGCGGTTCTGGAAGCCCATTGCGGCATTCGCCTCGGCCAGCACGACGTCTACCTCAACGTCGCGGGCGGCTATCGCATATCCGAACCGGCGGCCGATCTCGCGGTGGCTTCCGCACTGGTTTCGTCGCTTGCCGGGCTTGCCCTCCCGGCCGATTGCGTCTATTTCGGCGAAGTCAGCTTGTCGGGGGCTATCCGGCCGGTTGCGCATACCGCCCAACGTCTCAAGGAAGCCGAAAAACTCGGTTTCTCCCAGGCCGTCTTGCCATCTGCATCGACCGAGCTGCCGAAGAACGGCAATGGCCGCTGGAGCGAGATGGAAAGCCTGCCGGATCTGGTGGCGCGTATCGCGGGATCGCGGCGTGCCCTGCAGCAGACGAATGACGAGGAATGACGGAGTAGCCGCGCCCTGGGAGCATCAAAAGGATGTGCCGCCTGGCGATTGGCGGTGGAGTTCGGAGTAAGGACAACATGCCCATCACAATTCTCGACGGTATCGTTCTCGGCGTCGCGCTGTTTTCAGCCATCCTCGCGATGGTCCGCGGCTTCTCGCGCGAGGTTCTGTCGGTGGCGAGCTGGGTCGGTGCGGCCGCCGCCGCCTACTTCCTCTACCCGCACCTGCTGCCCTATGCCAGCCAATACACGACCAGCGGCACGGTCGCGATGATCGGCTCAGCGGCCGTGATCTTCCTGATCGCGTTGATCGTCATCTCCTTCATCACGATGCGGGTAGCCGACTTCATCATCGACAGCCGCATCGGCGCGCTCGATCGCACGCTCGGTTTCCTGTTCGGAGCCGCACGCGGCATCCTTCTCGTCGTCGTCGCAATGCTGTTCTTCAACTGGCTGGTCGCGCCGCAGCAGCAACCCGTCTGGGTCACGCAGGCGAAGTCGAAACCGCTGCTCGACAACCTCGGCAACCAGTTGGTCGCGCTCCTGCCGGAAGAGGCCGACGCCACAATTCTCGACCGCTTGCGCGGCAAGGACACGACCGGCGAAGGCGAAGGCGAGTCACCGCCGGCCCAGACGGAACAGGCGCCCGGCGAGGAAGCACCGGCGACGAACGGCTGAGACTGACGACAAGTTTGCGACAAAGCCCGCTGTGCGGGCTTTGTCTATTTGGAATGACGCCTGCCAGTGTTTTCGGCTAAGATCGCTTGAAGACTGGCGGCCTGATCACGATATGCGCACCGGCACGTAGCAAAGGCGAAATGCGATGACCGATCTCAGATCCAGCGAAATCCATGACGAACTCGAGGGCGACACCCTCCACGAAGAATGCGGCGTTTTCGGCATTCTCGGACATCCGGACGCAGCAACCCTGACGGCGCTTGGCCTGCACGCGCTCCAGCATCGCGGCCAGGAGGCAGCCGGTATCGTTACGACCGACGGCAAGCAGTTCTATACGGAAAAGCGCATGGGTCTCGTCGGAGATCATTACACGGACCCCGCGACACTCGCCAAGCTGCCGGGCTATATCTCCATCGGGCATACGCGCTATTCGACGACCGGCGAGGTGGCGCTGCGCAACGTCCAGCCGCTCTTTGCCGAACTCGAAGTCGGCGGCATCGCGGTCGCCCATAACGGCAACTTCACGAATGGCCTGACGCTTCGCCGCCAGTTGATTGCCGACGGTGCGATCTGTCAGTCGACCTCGGACACCGAAGTCGTCCTTCACCTCATCGCCCGTTCCAAGCAGGCCTCTTCCTCCGATCGCTTCATCGACGCCATCCGCCAGATGGAAGGCGGCTATTCGATGCTGGCGATGACTCGAACCAAGCTGATCGCCGCACGCGACCCGATCGGCATCCGCCCGCTGGTCATGGGCGAGCTCGACGGCAAGCCCATCTTCTGCTCGGAAACCTGCGCACTCGACATCATCGGTGCCAAGTACATCCGCGATATCGAGAACGGCGAAGTCGTCATCTGCGAGATCCAGCCGGACGGCTCGATTTCGGTCGATGCGCGCAAACCGCAATCAGCGCAGCCTGAGCGGCCCTGCCTCTTCGAATATGTCTACTTCGCGCGTCCGGACTCCGTCGTCGCAGGGCGCAGCGTCTATGTGGCCCGCAAGAACATGGGCGTCCATCTCGCCGAAGAATCACCGATCGATGCGGACGTCGTCGTTCCTGTACCCGATGGTGGCACGCCGGCTGCGCTCGGCTACGCACAGCGCAGCGGCATCCCCTTCGAATACGGGATCATCCGCAATCACTATGTCGGTCGAACCTTCATCGAGCCGACTCAGCAGATCCGCGCCTTCGGCGTCAAGCTCAAGCATTCCGCGAACCGGGCGATGATCGCCGGCAAGCGCGTCGTGCTCGTCGACGATTCGATCGTTCGCGGCACCACCTCGGTCAAGATCGTGCAGATGATCCGCGATGCCGGGGCGCGCGAAGTGCATTTGCGCGTCGCCAGCCCGATGATCTTCCATCCGGATTTCTACGGCATCGATACTCCCGACCGTGACAAGCTGCTCGCCAACCAGCATGCGGATCTAGCGTCGATGTGCCGCTTCATCGGCGCCGATTCGCTTGCGTTCCTGTCGATCGACGGGCTTTATCGCGCTGTCGGCGGCGAGCCGCGCAACCGGCAGGCACCACAGTTCACCGATCACTATTTCACCGGGGACTACCCGACCCGCCTTCTCGACCAGGGGGCGTCCAACAACGTCCGCAAGCTTTCGGTCCTCGCCAGCAACGGATAATGAACAACAATATGATGCCCAATCTGAAAGACCGGATCGCCGTCGTTACCGGCGCATCACGCGGGATCGGCTATTTCACGGCTCTGGAACTTGCCAAAGCGGGCGCCCATGTCGTTGCCTGTGCACGCACCGTCGGTGGGCTCGAAGAACTGGACGATGCGATCAAGGCCCTCGGTGGCTCGGCGACGCTCGTACCCTTCGATCTTGCGGACATGACCGCCATCGACAAGCTTGGCGGCGCGATCAACGAACGCTGGGGCAAGCTCGACATTTTGGTCGCAAATGCAGGCGTTCTCGGCACGATCTCCCCGATTGGCCATGTCGAAGCCAAGGTCTTCGAAAAGGTGATGGCGATCAACGTCACCGCAACCTGGCGCCTGATCCGTTCGCTCGAGCCGCTGCTCACCCGCTCCGACACCGGCCGCGCCCTCATCCTCTCGTCCAGTGCGGCGCATAAGTGCAAACCTTTCTGGGGGCCCTACTCCGCCTCCAAGGCTGCGGTCGAGGCACTGGCCCGCACCTGGGCCTACGAGACGCAGCGCCTGCCGCTGCGCATCCTCAGCGTCGATCCGGGTGCCACACGCACCGCCATGCGGGCTCAGGCCATGCCCGGCGAAGATCCGGAAACCGTGCCCCATCCATCCGAAATCGCCCAGTCGCTGATGCCGCTTCTCGGACCCGAGCAGACCGAGACCGGCAAACTTTTCATCGTTCGGGAAAAGAAGATCGTCGATTACCGCATGCCGGAATAGACCCGCGGCGCTCCACTCCCCCGGATGTTCGAGGGGGAACGCGGGTCAGCGGCTTGTCCCTTCTCCCCGCCAAGACGCGGCGGCGGGATACGGGCATTCGCAATGGATATCCTTGCAACTACTCGCTGTCCCCCGGCAGGCCATCGTTCCCGTGGGCGGAAGGCCAGTCGCCGTATTTGCGCTGCCAGGAACGGGCGCCAAAGGGCAAGGTCACCAGATAGGCGACCGCCGTCACTGCCATCGTCTCCCATGTATAGGTCATCAGCGTCGCTACATAGAGGACGACGACCAGGATGACGGGCAGCACCAGGTCGCGTCGCACGCGGTTTTCCGACTTGCCCGACCAGACGGGCAGACGGCTGACCATCAGGAAGGCGATCAGGACGGTATAGACCGATGCGATCAGCGCAAAGGTCCGGTCCGGCGCAAGGCCCAGCAGGCCAAGATAGACCGGCAGCAGCACCAGCATCGCGCCGGCCGGCGCAGGAACGCCGACGAAATATTCCGACTGCCACCTCGCCTTGACCTGGCGCTCCGCCATCACATTGAAACGCGCGAGTCTGAGGCCCGCGGCAATGGCATAGATCAACGCCGCGATCCACCCGACGGAACGGGCTTGGTCCAGCAGAAAGACGTAGAGGACGAGCGCGGGCGCAACACCGAAATTGATGATGTCGGCAAGCGAGTCCATCTGCACCCCGAAGCTCGACGTCGCCTTCAGGAGACGCGCGATGCGTCCGTCTATGCCGTCGAGGAAGGCGGCCAGCAGGACCATCGCAACCGCGAGCTCGAAACGATTCTCGAAAGCCAGGCGGATGCCCGAAAGACCCGCACAGATCGCCAGAACGGTGATCATGTTGGGGACCATCAGCCGTAGAGGGATCTCGCGCAATCGCGGCCCTCGCGCCTTGTCGTGCGAACCGGTATCCTGCGATCCAGCCGCCTGGGCATGCTCAGCGGCGACTTCCTGGTTCCCTGCGGATTTTTCGTGGCGGGGTTCTTCCATGACCTGTCCTCACGCGCGGCGGCTGATGACCGGCCCCTTCGCCGATCCGAATTCTGCGATCACTGTCTCGCCGGCGGTGGCTGTCTGGCCCACCGTCACACGCGGCTCTGCACCGGCGGGAAGGAACACATCGAGACGCGACCCGAAGCGGATGAGTCCGAAGCGCTCCCCGGCCTCGAGCGATGCGCTCTCCCTTGTCCAGCAGAGGATGCGGCGGGCGACGAGTCCGGCGATCTGAACGACGCCGATCTGACCATGTTTCGTCTCGAGAACGAGGCCGTTTCGCTCGTTTTCCTGGCTCGCCTTGTCCAGCTCGGCGTTCACGAACTTGCCGGCACGGTAGGCGATGCGGCGAACCGTGCCGCTCATCGGCGCACGGTTCACATGGCCGTTGAAGACATTCATGAAAACCGAGATGCGCAGCATCGGCTCCGATCCGAGACCCAGTTCCTCCGGCGGCGTCACGGTGGCGACCGAGGATACGGTGCCATCCGCTGGGCTGATGACGAGATCGTCGTCGATCGGGGTCATCCGCTCCGGATCGCGGAAGAAATATGCGCACCAAGCGGTCAGAAGGAAGCCGATCCACATCAGCGGCTCCCAGAGAAAGCCGAGGGCAAGCGAAACGACAAAGAAAATCGCGATGAAGCGGTAGCCTTCCCTGTGGACCGGTACAAGCGTGTTGCGCACTGTGTCGATCAAACTCATGAACTCTACTCTCCATATTTGCTTTGCGACGTGAACTAGCGCGAATTGGACAGGTCGGCAATGTCGAACGGCCCGGATGGATGGACGCGCAGCGAAATCCTTGGGCTCAGAGCGCCGGAACACCGCGGTCGACAATGCCGAGATCGTCGCTCTCACGCACGCGCTTCAGCTGCTCCTCGGCCTGCGTTGCCTCGCGCTGGCGGCTCCACATGGAGGCATAGAGGCCGTTGCGGTCAATCAGTTCGCCATGCGTGCCGCGTTCGGCGATGACGCCATCCTTCAGGACGATGATCTCGTCGGCATTGATAACTGTCGACAGGCGATGGGCGATGACGAGCGTGGTTCGGTTGCGCGACACGATATCGAGCGCAGCCTGGATTTCCTGCTCCGTCTTCGTGTCCAGTGCGGAAGTGGCCTCGTCGAGAATCAGGATTGGCGGCGCCTTCAGGATGGTGCGCGCTATCGCGACGCGCTGTTTCTCGCCACCGGACAGCTTCAGCCCGCGCTCGCCGACCATGGATCGGTAACCATCCGGCAGGTCGCGGATAAAGTCGGCAATCTGCGCTGCCTCCGCCGCCGCCTCGACCTCGGCGTCGCTCGCCGTCACCCGGCCGTAACGGATATTGTAGGCAATCGTGTCGTTGAAGAGCACCGTATCCTGCGGCACCATCCCGATTACGGCGCGGAGGCTCTTCTGAGTGATGTCGCGCACGTCCTGACCGTCGATGGTAATCGATCCTTCCTGCACGTCGTAAAAGCGATAGAGCAGCCGCGACAGGGTCGACTTGCCGGCTCCGGAGGGGCCGACGACGGCCACTGTCTTTCCAGCGGGCACCTCGAAGCTGATCCCCTTCAGAATCGGCCGTGCCGGGTCATAGGCGAACTGTACATCCTTGAAGGCGATCGCGCCTCGCTGGATCTCGAGCTCCTTCGCATCGGGCCGGTCGACGACCTCCGCCCGAACGTCGAGGAGATCGAACATATGCTCGATATCCGTCAGCCCCTGGCGGATTTCGCGGTAGACGAAACCGATGAAGTTCAGCGGAATCGCGAGCTGGATCAGCATCGCATTGATGAAGACGAAATCGCCGATGGTCTGTTCGCCGCGCTGCACGGCGAGCGCCGAAATCGTCATCATCACCGCGGTCCCGGCTCCGAAGATTAGTGCCTGCCCGAAGTTCAGCCAGCCGAGCGACGTCCAGACCTGCGTTGCTGCCCGCTCGTAACGCTCCATGGATTTGTCGAAGCGGTTCGCCTCCATCTCCTCGTTGCCGAAATATTTGACGGTTTCGAAGTTGAGCAACGAATCGATCGCCTTTGTGTTCGCATCGGTGTCGCTGTCGTTCATCGACCGGCGAATGGCGATGCGCCAGTCGCTCGCTCTTACCGTGAACCAGATGTAGAGAGAGACAGTGACCGCGGTTACCAGAAGGTATTTGAAGCCGTAGCCCCACCAGAAGATCACCGCAGTCAGCAGGAACTCGATGAGAGTCGGCACGCTGTTGAGGATTGTGAAGCGGACGATCGTCTCGATGCCTTTGGTGCCGCGCTCGATGATGCGCGAGAGCCCGCCGGTACGCCGCTCGAGATGGAAGCGCAGCGAAAGCTGATGCATGTGAACGAAGGTCTTGTAGGCAAGTTGCCGGACGGCGTGTTGGCCAACACTGGCGAACAGCGCATCGCGCAACTGGTTGAGACCGGCCTGCAGCAGACGGGCAAAATTATAGGCGAGCACCAGCATGACGGCGCCCGTCAGGAATACCGGCAGAAAACCCAGCGCCTCCGGCTTGTTGTTGAGCGCATCCGTCGCCCACTTGAAGAAATAGGGGACGAGGATGAGCACGGCCTTGGCGATCACCAGGATAACCGTCGCCCAGACGACCCTCAGTTTCAGATCAAGCCGATCAGCCGGCCACATATATGGCCAAAGATTAGCTATGGTTTCGATCGGATTGGCGCTGTCGGCGGAAACCGTCTTCTTCTGGGGCACGTCTCAGTCCGCTTCATTAGTTGATTGACGAAGACGTGTGGACGAGCCGCGGCACCAGATCACATTCGCGACTGCAGGTCAGAACACCTAAAATCATGATCGTGAACGAGCCTATAATTTAGGGGAGAGCGGGATACAGACGGGAAACCGCACGCCCTTTTTCTCGCTCCAGCGCGTCTCATCCAGCACCGGCTTCAAGGAAAAGCGGCGCCTTTTTGGATGACACCGCCTCTTTTTTTGCATGTAGGTTTAGCTTCCCATCGGCGCAATGGAACTGTCGGGAAAAGATAATCTTAGTGCCGCATATGCTTGCGGTGAATTTCCCGCGATTCTTCCTCGGTAAGCATCTCGTCCGGAACCCCAAAAACCTGACCGGGCCGGATCAGGTCCGGGTTTTCGATCTGCTCGCGGTTTGCAAGATAGATCGTGGTGTAGCGCAGACCGGCACCGTAGACACGGCGCGAGATCTGCCAGAGCGTGTCGCCGCGGCGGATGATCACCGACGTCTTGCTTTCCTTGAGTGGCGCCTGCTCGATCGTTTCGGGCTGTTCCGTTGCAGCATTCAAACCGGTCGCCGCTGCTGGCTCGGCCGCAGGTGCGGCCGCATCACCGGCTGCCGGAGGGGCGGCTGTCCGGGAGAGTTCGCTCGTCGGCATGGCCAGCGGCTCGGCGGAAGCCACCGACGTGCTGACATTCTGGCGCGTCAATGCGGACCCGAGAGCGCCATCCACCTTCTCCACCGCCGCCGCAACGCTTGCAGCGTCCTGCGGCGAGGCCTTTAGCGCCGCCAGCGCCGTCGAGGCCGCGTCCGAAGCCTCGGCGGCCGCCGCAGCCAGCGCGGGATCGGAGGTGTCGGCCGGCTTGAATTCGGCCAGCGACTGAAGGGCGAATTCGGTTGCCGAGCGGGCTGCGGCAAGTTGCTCCGTGGAGGGTTGCTTCCCGCCGGAGAAGAGCCCTTTCAGCAGTGTCAGCGCCTTGCCCGCTTCCGCCTTCAGCCTGTCGAGACCCGCAGTGGGCGCTCCGAGCGTCGTACCGGCAATGGCGGCGACCTGGGCTCCTTCCGGCCTGTCGAAGGGGACGGAAGCACGCATCGCCACCTTGCTCGCGTCTTCATTCATCATGTCGGCACGAATGATGTGGCTGCCGATCGAGAGTTCAATCGGGCCATCGACGACGAAATGCCCTTTGTCGTCGGCTTCCACCTCACCCAACAGTTGGTCGTTCGCATAAATGCGGACAAGCGCCCCGGGCTTGGCGTTGCCTGCGACATACATCATGCTGCCTTCGATCTCGACCGCGGTGACCTGCAGTCCGGGAACGGTGGCCGGAGCGGCGGACGTGTCGGAAGCTCCACCGGTTTCACCGGATGGCGCCATACCCGTGGCGACGGCCTCCTGCACCGGCTTTGGCTCAGCGTCCGGCGTCGTTATCAGCCGGCTCGCCTTGCCCTGCCTCGAGACCATCGCCAGCAACTGGCCACTCGCATCCTTCGGCACTGAAACGGTGGCAACCTCTTCCGACGACTTGCTCTGACCGGCCGAGCCGACGCTTCTGAGCGTCAGCTGGTGGTCGCCCGCCGGGAGCGGCTTGTCGAAGACGGCGGCGAAATCGCCACCAGCGCCCACGTCCGCGGTACCGACGACCGCGTCGCCGCTCAGAATTTCGAGCTTCGTATTCGGCTGGGCCCTGCCCGCGACGACCGTCGAGCCGTCCGGTTCGACGCGCAGCACGTCGAACCCCGGAACCACCCAGGCCGTCGCCGGATCAGACGCAGACGATGCGACTTGATTCGGGGAGCCAGCTGCCGCCTGTTTCGCAGCTGTGCCTAGCGGGACGGCGGACGAGCTTCCGGCGTCTGTTGCCGCCGGTCGGGCAGGCTGGCCGCCTGTCCCGGATTGAGCCACCGCCTCCTTGTCGCTTTCGCGCAGGTTTGGCTGAACCACAAAAACCATCAATGCGGTTGCGATTGCCAGGACGCCAAGGGCCACCCAGCTGGCCTTATTCTTAATCATGCCACTCTCCACAGGGCGGAGCGCCTTGATGCTCCCCGCATGCCCCATCGGCCGGCGCTACGACGCTAGCTGCGCATTATAGCGCACCCGCAGCACACTGTCCGAATTCTTCAATGTATTACCGAAATTGCTAACGTTTCTTATAGTTCTATACAAGCGCCACAATGATTCCGAGGCTCGACAGAAGGATATTTCTCGTCCATTTTCCTTGACCGGTGCTGCAGTGCAATGTCTTTTGGGCCATGAACAAGGAAACGACACCGATTCTATCCGTCTGCGTTTATTGCGGTTCTCAGCCCGGGCGCGACGAGGCCCACATCGAGGCCGGCCGCATCCTCGGCAGATCGATCGCCGAACATGGTCTTCGCCTCGTCTATGGCGGCGGCACGCGCGGGATCATGGGCGCCGTGGCAAGCGGCGTACTTTCGGCCGGAGGACACGTGACCGGCATCATTCCCGAGTTCCTGATGGACAAGGAAGCGACCCGCCACTCGCTCGGCCAACTGAACGAACTGATCGTCACCGCCGACATGCATGAGCGCAAGCACGAGATGTTCGAGCGCGCGGATGCTTTCGTCGCCCTTCCAGGCGGGATCGGTACGCTCGAGGAAATTGTCGAAATCATGACATGGGCACAACTCGGCCGTCACAGGAAACCCATGGTCTTCGGCAATGTCAACGGCTTCTGGGACCCGATGCTGGAGCTGATCGACCACATGCGCGACCAGGGTTTCGTTCATACGGCGCATCTGGTGCAGCCGCTCGTTATCGGCCGGCCGGAAGACATCGTCCCTGCAATAGTTGCGTCGACCTCCGCGAACGGACGCGACGGCGAAGCCGGTATCATCGCGAAACTCTGAGCCCCCGCTCGCAGCGCTTTTGCTGAAGATTCTATTCGGCCGGTGTCGGTTGCGCCGCGCGCCGTGCCCTGCTCTCCTGCAGCATCGCTCCCGAATAGATGAAGAGCGCAGCCCAGATCAGTGCGAAAGCAACGAGCTTCGCCGTTCCGAAAGGTTCGTGAAAGACGAAGACGGCGATCAGGAAGATCATCGTCGGAGCGATATATTGCATGATCCCGATCGTCGAGAGCCGGAGCAGCTTTGCCCCATTGGCATAGATCATCAAAGGCACGGCGGTGACGACGCCGCAGGCGAGGAGCAGCAGAACATCGGTCATGCTGGTGTAACCGAAGAAGTGTCCCTGCCCGGCAGCCTCGAGCCAGATGATGTAGCCGGCGGCGGGGATGCTGAGCAGCAAGACTTCGAGGAAAAAGCCCTGGTTTGGACCGACAGGCAGCGTTTTGCGGAAAAACGCGTAGAAGCCCCAGGAAAAACACAGTCCGAGCGAGACCCAGGGGAGACCACCCGCGTCGAAGGCAAGCACACCGACGGCGACCGCGGCGAGACCGATTGCCACCATCTGCGCCGGATTAGGTCTCTCCTTGAGCAACAGCGCGCCCAGAAAGATGGAGAACAAAGGATTGATATAGTAGCCCAGGGCCGTCTCTATAGCCCGTCCCGCCCCGATCGCCCAGACATAGATACCCCAGTTGACGGTGATGAGCCCTGCGGTGAGCGTAGCCATCATCAGCACGCGAGGAGACCGCAGCGCAACTTTAACATCCTGCGTCCGGCCGATCCACAGCAGCACGAGACCGGCAAGCGGGACCGACCAGACGATACGATGCGCAACGACTTCAGCCGCGGGAATATGCGCCACCGCCTTCATGAAGAAAGGCAGGAAGCCCCATAGAAGATATGCGGCGAGCGCGAAGGCGAAACCTCTCGCGGAATCGGTATTCTCTGCGTTCAATTTCGCATTCGGCTCGGCCATGATTCTGATCCTGAAAATAAACCGGAGCCAAGCGCGAAACCGCTCCGGATTCAATCGACGGCGAAACCTCTCGGGCGCATTGCCGCCTTTACTGCTGCGCCCTCCTCCAACGGAGCGTCCTACTCCAACGGGAGGTGATGCACCAATTCATTTCCGTGAACCGACGGATGAACGGCGTTGATGTGCCTGGGGCACTTCCAGGAAACGGGAGTGCGGTTTTCCGCCATCCTGTCCGCCCAGATTTACTCGGATCCAAGACTACTCGGCGGCGATCAATCCGACCTGATCGCGATTTTTGAGCAGCTTGTAGACGATACTGTCCATCAATGCCTGAAATGAGGCATCGATGATGTTGTCGGACACGCCGACCGTCCACCAGCGTGCGCCGGTGCGATCGGTCGATTCGATCAGCACGCGGGTGACCGCCTCGGTGCCTCCGTTGAGGATGCGCACCTTGTAATCGGCAAGCTCCAGATCGGCGATTTCGGACTGGTACTTCCCCAAGTCCTTCCGGAGTGCGAGGTCGAGTGCGTTGACGGGGCCATGCCCCTCGGCAACGGACATCATCGTTTCGCCATCGACGATGACCCTGACCACCGCCTCCGACACCGTCTTCAGCTTGCCGTTGGCGTCGAAGCGGCGCTCGACCATGACCCGGAAGCTCTCAACATGGAAGAAGTCGGGCACTGTGCCGAGTATTCGGCTGGCGAGAAGCGCAAAGCTCGCATCCGCGCCTTCATAGGCATAGCCTGTTGCCTCCCGCTCCTTGACGATCGAAATCAACTTGTCCAGCCGCGGATCGTCCTTGGAGACGGTGATGCCACGCCGCTTCAGCGCATTGATGAAATTGGCCTTGCCGCCCTGATCGGAGACCATGACCTTGCGCAGATTGCCGACGCTTTCCGGCGCGACATGCTCGTAGGTCCTCGGATCCTTCAGCAGCGCCGAGGCGTGAATTCCGGCTTTGGTGGCGAAGGCCGAAGCGCCGACATAGGGCGCCTGAGGATCGGGCGAACGGTTGAGCAACTCGTCGAAAGCATGCGCGAGCTTGGTCAGTTCCTGGAGCCTTTCGGCGTCGATTGCCGTTTCGAAGCGGCTCGAATAGGCATCCTTCAACGAAAGCGTCGCAACCAGCGTTACGAGGTTGGCGTTGCCGCAGCGCTCGCCGATGCCGTTCAGCGTGCCCTGGATCTGACGAACGCCGGCTTCGACCGCCGCCAGAGAATTGGCCACCGCCTGCCCCGTATCGTTATGCGCGTGGATACCGAGACTTGCACCGGGAACGCCGGCCGCTATCACGGCCGAGACGATCTCTCGGATTTCCGGCGGCTGCGTCCCGCCATTCGTGTCGCAAAGCACCACCCAGCGTGCGCCGGCTTCAAAAGCCGTTGTCGCGCATGCGAGCGCATAGGCGGGGTTCGCCTTGAAGCCGTCGAAGAAATGCTCGCAATCGACCATCGCCTCGCGCCCGGATGCAACCACCGCCTCCACCGACGCACGGATATTTTCGAGATTCTCCTCATTGGAGCAACCGAGCGCCACGTCGACATGATAGTCCCAGCTCTTGGCAACAAGACAGATCGCATCGCTTTGCGCGCCCAGCAACGCATTCAGGCCAGGATCGTTGGAGGCGGATACGCCAGCGCGCTTGGTCATTCCGAACGCCACGAATGAGGCATTCTCGGTGCGTTTGCGCTTGAAGAACTCGGTATCGGTCGGATTGGCGCCCGGATATCCGCCTTCGACGTAATCCATGCCGAATTGATCGAGCATGGACGCGATCGCAATCTTGTCCTCGACGGAAAAATCGATACCAGGCGTCTGCTGCCCATCTCGAAGAGTCGTGTCGAAGAGGTAGATGCGTTGCCTGGTCATATCTCGGTCCCAACGTATGGATCAGTACATCGATGGTGGGCTTTTCGGCCCGCTCCTTATTCGGCCTTGCCGGCGAATTTGTCGGTCGATCGGATCAGCCGATCGAGAATGCCGGGCTCCGAATAGGCGTGCCCGGCCCCCTCGATCAGATGGAATTCCGCTTCCGGCCAAGCCTTGTGCAATTGCCATGCATATTTCGCCGGGCACGGCATATCGTAGCGGCCGTGCACGATCACACCCGGAATGCCGCGGAGCTTATGCGCATCGCGCAGCAATTGGCCCTCTTCCAGCCATCCGGCATTGACGAAGAAATGGTTCTCGATGCGGGCAAAGGCGAGCGCGTATTCGTCTTCCTCGAAGGGCGTGCTGGTGGCCGGCTCCGGCAGAAGCGTTATCGTCTCGCCCTCCCATATGCTCCAGGCGCGTGCCGCTGCAAGCCGTATCGCACGGTCATCGCTCGTGAGGCGGCGATGGTAGGCGCGCATCATCTCATGGCGCTCTTCCGGCGGGATCGGGGCGATGAAGCGTTCCCACTTGTCGGGGAAGAGTTCCGAAACGCCGAACTGATAGTACCAGTCGAGCTCGGCCCTGGTCAGCGTGTAAATGCCCCTGACGACGAGTTCGGAGACCCGCCCGGGATGGGTTTCGGTATAGGCAAGCGCCAGCGTCGAACCCCAGGAACCGCCGAAAACCAGCCATTTGTCCGCGCCGGCCGCTTCCCTCAGCCGCTCGATATCGGCGACGAGATGCCAGGTCGTGTTCGCCTCGATCCCGGCATGCGGCTCCGACTTGCCGCAGCCGCGCTGGTCGAACAGCGTCACGTCGTAGAGCGCCGGATCGAAGAGCCGCCGGTGGTTCGGCGAAATCGTACCGCCCGGGCCACCGTGCAGGAAGACCGCCGGCTTCGCTCCGGGCGTGCCCACCCGCTCCCAGTAGATCGAATGGCCGTCGCCCACATCGAGTCGACCCGAGGCGTAGGGCTCGATTTCCGGATAGAGAGTACGCAATGGAGAACTCACGATAGATCTTCCTCGGGCGGCCAGTGCACCGTGTCGTAGTCGGGATGCTGGCGATTGGTTTCAAGAACAAGCAGGTGTCGCTCGGCAGCCGCATCACTGCCATCGTCCGTCTCCCTTTCCGGGAGAGCCGGCAGATGCGAAAACCAGAACATCCGCGACTCCACGCCGGACTGGTAGACAGGATGAACGTCATCCGGATCGTCGAGCGAACCGAGGGCGATATTCAGAAAGCTCGCCTCCGGCATGTCGTAGAAGAGCGGCGTCCCGCAATCGCGGCAGAAGCCGCGGCGCACGAGAACGGACGAGCGGTACCAGGAAGGCTGTCCGCGCGTGATGCGGACGTTTTCGCGCGCGATATTGGCGAGCGGCAGGAAGTAGTTGCCCGCTGCCTTCTGACACATTCGGCAATGACAGATATGCGGATCGTCCAACGTGCCCTCGGCGCGGTAACGGACCGCGCCGCACTGGCAGCCTCCGGTAAAGATGCGTCCGATCATCTTGCCCAGACCCCGCCGGGCGGCCATTGCTCCGTCTCATGGTCCGGATGCTGAAACGAGATGATCTGCTCCTGCCGCCCATAATAATCGGGATCTTCGTGAACCGGCTGCTCGAAGATCGTCTCGACCCACGGAAGCCGGGACTGGTAGTTGACCTGGATTTTCGGCGCGAGATCGGAGCGGTCGTCAAAGGCGCCAATCGCGATTTCAAGACCGCCGGGATGCCGGTAGGTCAGCGGCGTTCCGCATTTCGGGCAGAAGCCGCGGTCGATATTGACGGAGGACTGGAAATAGCTCGGTTCGTCCCGGATCCATTCGACGCCGCCCGCCGGCGCCGTCACCAGAGCGGAGAAGAACGAGCCGAACTGTTTCTGGCACATGCGGCAATGGCAGATCGAAGGACGTCCGAGCTCTCCGCGAATCCGGAAGCGGACCCCGCCGCACTGGCAGCCTCCTGTTCTGACGGCATCACTCATCGTCTTTCCTCCGGTGGCCAGGTTTCGGTGTCGTGGTCGGGGTGCTGGTAGGAAACGAGATAGGCAAGAAACGAGGCCGCTTCACCGTCGGCCATGGTCTCTTCCCCGGGCAGGGCGGATACGTGATCGACATAGGGCAATTTCGCCTCGATGCCCCATTGGATGACCGGCACGATGCCGTCGGGCTCGTCGAAGGCCGCAATCGCCAGGGCCATGCCGTCCGGCGCCTCGTAGGTCAGCGGCGTTCCGCAATCGCCGCAGAAGCCGCGCCATACGGCATTCGAGGACTGAAAGCGCTTGCGCTCGCCGCGTGTCCAGACCAGTTTTGCGGCGCGCACCGAAACGAGCGGCAGATAGAAATTGCCGCTCGCCTTCTGGCACATGCGGCAATGACAGACCGAGGCGTCGGCGAGTTTGCCCTCGACACGGAAGCGGACCGCGCCACACTGGCACCCGCCCGCATGAATTTCGTCAGCCATATCGCTTCCTCTCCCTTGCCGCTCTACCCGACGTGCCTAGACCTGAGACCGTTTCACCTCCCAGGTCGTTACCCGTTCGCCAGTCTCAGGATCCTTGCCGTCCTTGAGCTGAATTCCCCTTGCGAGGAGATCGGCGCGAATGCCGTCGGCCTCCGCGTAATTCTTGCTCTTCAGGAGTTCCAGGCGTTCACGGACGCGGCCGTCGATCTCCTGCACGACCGCCTCGTCGAGCTCGATCTCCTTCGGCTCCACGCCGAGAAGGGCCGCGCTGGCGGCGAAGGCGCCCAGATGGCGGGCATCGGCAGTGGCCTTTTGCGCCAGAGCATGCAGAGCCTGTATTGCGGCCACGGTATTGAGATCATCGGTGAGCGCGGCCACGACAGCCGGGTCCGCCTCGCCCGAGGCGGACCCGTGAACCGGCCATTTCGACAGCAGATGCTCGGCCTCCTCCAGCCGCTTGATCGAGAAGTCGATCGGCTCCCTATAATGGGTCATCAGCATCGCCAACCGGAGCACCTCGCCCGGCCATTTGCGGCCGCCGAACTTTTCGGTGTGAAGAAGGTCGTAGATGGTGATGAAGTTGCCTTCGGACTTCGACATCTTGCGGCCCTCGACCTGCAGGAAGCCATTGTGCATCCAGACATTCGCCATCACCGCGGTTCCGTGGGCGCACCGCGACTGGGCGATCTCGTTTTCGTGATGCGGGAAGATCAGGTCGATGCCGCCGCCGTGAATGTCGAAGACTTCGCCGAGATAGCGCCCGCTCATAGCGGAGCATTCGATGTGCCAACCGGGCCGCCCGCGACCCCAGGGGCTCTCCCATCCCGGCTCGTGCCCGGCGGATAGTTTCCAGAGCACGAAATCGCCCGGGTTTCTCTTGTGCGCCTCGACGGCAACACGGGCACCCGCCTGCTGCTCGTCGAGATTGCGTTTGGAAAGCTGCCCGTATTCCGCCATCGACCGCGTGTCGAAGAGTACCTCGCCCTCAGCCTCATAAGCATGGCCCTTGGCGATGAGCGTTTCGATAATCTCGATCATCCCCGGGATGTTCTCGGTGGCGCGAGGCTGCACTGTGGGATCGAGGCAGCCGAGCAATGCGGCATCCTCGAGGAATCGCGTCTCGGTCCTCTCAGTCACATGCCGGATAGCCTCGTTCAGCGGCAGGCCGGGATAGTCGCGCAGTGCCCGCGCATTTATCTTGTCATCCACGTCGGTGATGTTGCGCGCATAGGTGACATGATCCGTGCCGTAGACGTGCCGCAGCAGCCGGAAGAGGACGTCGAAGACGATGATCGGCCGGGCATTGCCGATATGGGCAAAGTCGTAGACCGTCGGGCCGCAGACATACATGCGGACGTTTTTCGGATCGATCGGCCTGAAATCGGTCTTTTCCCGCGTCAGCGTGTTGTACAGCTTCAAAACCGTCATTCCGCCCATCCCAAATTCTCCAAGTCTGCATGCAATCAGAATAGCCCTGCCCGGGTGGCCCCGCGCGTTGTCATCTTGGATTTCTGGAGACGAAAACGGCCAGGCCAGCGGATCGCTAGCGAATAATCTTCCGGCAGATAATGCAGATAACCGTTTTCATGGCGACCCTTATCGCGCGTCGCTCGGCGGCGGTCAAGAGGTGAGCCATGCGCAAGCGAAACTCGTCATTCTGCAAGCAGGCGGTCATGGATTTGTGCGATTTGGCTTATCTGAGGCTGTCAGGGGAAGGAGATTCGCGTATGCAGCCCGACACTGCATCAGATCCAGTTTCCGAGGAACAACAGGGGCATGGTTTTCGTTGAAAATTAACGAGAACTAATGTTCCCAATGGGAGACACCAAGGAAGGCATGCAATGAAGGCCGTCAAGATTGCCGAACGCAACCCGCCCCCATCCGATCTGCTGACGAAATATCGCCCGCTGGGTTTGAAAGCGGTCCTAGCTGCCGCCCTGCAAATCAGGGCGAAGCCGGTTGACAAGAAGATCGCGAAGCGTTCCGCTTGAATACCTAGAACCGAGGCGGATGAGGAGCAGCGGTTGGCTTAGAACAGCGACATCTGTCCGCCATCATCCCGGTCGTCGGCGCGCCTTTTCTTCGGGATTGGCGCAGCGGGCGTGACTTCATCCTGGAGGTCCGGCCCGGTATTGGTGACCTTGTTCACCTTCTCCGAAATCGGGATTGCCTCGAAGTAATCTTCCGCCGCAGGCACCATGAGATCGGCGACGTCGCGCGGCTCCTGGCTCTTGCAATCGAGCCAACGGGAAAAGTCCTCCGGCTGGATCACGACCGGCATTCGGTCATGGATGTGGCTGACGGCCCTGTTCGCGCCCGTCGTCAGGATCGCTGCGGTGTCGACTTCGGAACCGTCAGCGGAAGACCATGTCTCCATAAGTCCGGCGAGGGCAACGATCCCGCCCTTTCTGGGCCGCACCCAAAACGCTTGCGCGGCATCCCGGCTGCCTTTGGCGGGGCGCTGCCACTCGTAGAAGCCGGAAGCCGGCACCAAAACGCGGCGGTGGCGCATCGCCGCGCGAAATGCCGCCTTCTCGATCGCTGTCTCGGCCCGCGCATTGATCAGCAGTGGAAACTTGCGCGGGTCCTTCACCCAGCCGGGCGTAAAACCCCAGCGGACGAGCAGAGCCTTGCGCTCCGGCAGATTACTGCCGGGCTCTGCCCGTTCGGATGCGACGACTACGATGATCGGCTGCGTCGGCGCGATATTGAAGCGCGCGGGAAAGCCCTCGGCCTCCAGGAGGCCGAACAGCTCCAGCAATTCCTCCGGTGTCGCCGTAAGCGCAAAACGTCCGCACATGACATCGGTGTGGCACTTCGCGTAGTATGGGTCAACGACCGAGGTGAATTTCGATTCCATGATGACAGAACAACCCCAGCGCGCCTCCTCCGCCATTCTCGAGCGGAACGGCCGCTACCTTCTTGTCCGGCGCGCCAATCCGCCCTCGGCGGACATGTACGCTTTCCCCGGAGGCCGGGCGGAGCCCGGGGAGACGCCTGCGGAGACGGCATTGCGAGAGCTCGCCGAGGAGACCGGCATCGAGGCCCGAAATCCCGTGCTCTTCGAAGCCTACGACCTGCCGGGAAAAGGGCCCGAGGAGCGTCACTTCCTGCTCTCGGTCTTCACCGTCGAAGCTGATCCCGATTCGGTCGCGGTTGCCTGCGACGACGCCGCCGGCCTTGGCTGGTTTACGCGCGAGGAGATCTTCGACTTGCCCATCCCGGAAAGCGTGCGCGATTGCGTGGAAAAGCTGGCAACCGGCGGACACAGGGGTAATCCCGGGTTCGTAACGGCTACCGCCTCGGATTTGAGGGGCTCATGATCGATACGCCGCGGCCGTCCGCATTGTTTCTGACAGGTTTCCTTCTCATGGCCACCACGGTTGCGGCGGCCCAGGAAAAGCAGTCTGCCCCGCCGGCAACCGCTCCCCCTGCAGATGCGGCAGAGGAGGGAAAGCCGGCCCCTTATGACCAGCGTTTGATCCGCCTCGCGGAAATTCTCGGCTCCGTGCATTATCTGCGCAATCTCTGTCTGGACCAGCTCGAGGACGGCTGGCGCCGCTCCACGCAGGAGCTGATCGAGAAGGAAGCGGCAGGAGAGCCGAAGCGGCGCGAGCGCATAACCGCCGCTTTCAACCGGGGCTACCGAACCTTTGCCTCGGTCTATACCAAGTGTACGGAGCCCGCCACGATGGCGGAAGAACGGTACCGTGCCGAAGGCGCAACACTCGCCTCGGAAATCGTCGCACGCTTTGGAAATTAGGAGGATATTAACCTCTTTTTCCGTGACCCCGTGTCGTTTCGGGAAAAGGCTGCTAAGTTTGTTAAGAGAGTGGTAAGAAGTAGCCGGCCTTTCTGCCCGTTCAGTTGCGGTTCAGCGGATAGGCGTTAGGTTAGCCAGTGCATGTAATGGAAGCCGCATGGAACGAATGATGGAACCAAGCCTGACAGACATCGACGACATGATCGTCCACGAGAAGATGCAGGCGGCACTCGAGCACCAGAACGAGGCCTGGGCGGATGGCATGGCCGACGGCATCGAGCCCGAAATCATCGCCGATGCGGCGATTGCGCTGGCCATGCGCGAAACCGTCCGGCTGCATGGCGAAGAAGGTGCCGAGGCAATGCTGAATTCGCTTCGTGAGCGCATGCTCGCCGGAGAATTCTCCCCCGAGCGGACAATTCAGTAACATCAGGACTGCCCGATGAACCGGAACCCTGCAAGCCGGGCCCTCCCGGTTGGTCTTGTCGTGCTGCTGCTGGCGAGCGCGATTGCGACCGGCACGCCTGCGCTGGCCCTCAGCGAGTTTCAAGGCGCTCCTCCCCCCATCGGCAGCGAACGGAACGCAGCACCGGCCGAGGAAACCGAAGAGGCAGCCCCGGAAGAACGGACCCCTTTCGAAATTCCGATGCCCGACCCTCTCGTCGACAGAACGGCGGTCCAGCTGAAGGACGATGAGATCCCCGCTCCGGAGGTGCTGGAGCCTGTCGAGGTGCTGACGGATGTCTCGAAGATACCGGAGCCGGTCGCTCGCATGCGCGAGTTGATCGTCGAGGCCGCAGCTTCGGGTGACATCGAGCGGCTGCGGCCGCTGCTCGGCAAGGGGCCGACCCAGACTCAGGTTACCGGGACCGCTGGGGAAGAGGACCCGATCGCGGCGCTCAAAAGTCTTTCGGGCGATCAGGACGGCATCGAAGTCCTGGCGATCCTCCTTGATCTCATGTCCACGGGCTTCGTACTTGCGGACAAGGGCACCCCTGAGGAGGCCTATGTCTGGCCCTATTTTGCCGAAAAACCGCTCTCGTCGTTGACCGCGCCGGAAAAGGTCGACCTTTTCCGGCTCGTGACTGCCGGCGACTTCGCGGGAATGGAGGAGTTCGGCAGCTACAATTTCTATCGGGTCGGCATCACGCCCGACGGCCGGTGGAAATTCTTCGTCGCAGGCGATTGAGCAAGCTTCACAACGAGAGTAGCGGGAATGCCGGCGGATACCGTTCGGCATGCTTGCCCTTCCGCCACAGACATCCTACCTCTTCGAGACAGAGAATAGGACTCGACATATGCCAAAGGTTTGCCTCGACGGCCGCGCTATCATCCATGTCTCCGGAAAAGACGCGGATACGCTTCTCCAGACTCTGATCACGACGGATATCGCCCAACTGGGTGCGGACGAGATCAGGCCCGGGGCACTCCTGACCCCGCAGGGAAAGATTCTTTTCGATTTCCTGCTTTCCCGCGACGGGGAAGCCTTGCGGCTGGAAACGACCGGGGACCAGGGCGAGGCCCTCGTCAAACGCCTGACGATGTACAAGTTGCGTTCGGCGGTGGAAATCTCCCTGCAGTCCCCTGCGCCGGTCACGGTCGTATTCGGAGAGGATGCGCCTGCCGGGAGCTATCGCGATCATCGTTTCGAGAAGGCGGGCGTGTCCGTTTTCCGCCTCTATCGCGACCTGCCTTCGGCCGAAGCGGGCATCGCCGATTTCGACGCGCTCAGGATCGCCGCCGGTATTGCCGTTGCCGGCCGTGACTATGCCCTCCAGGATGCTTTTCCGCATGACGTGCTGATGGACCTGAACGGCGGTCTTTCTTTCCGCAAGGGCTGCTATGTCGGCCAGGAAGTCGTTTCGCGAATGCAGCACCGCGGCACCGCGAGACGCCGCCTCGTCATCATCGCCGGCGAGGCGGCGTTGCCGCCGACGGGAACGAGCATCTCCGTCAACGGGCGGACGATCGGTTCTCTCGGTACCGCGCGCGACCGGAATGGCCTGGCTATCGTGCGTATAGACAAGGCAGGCGAAGCGATCGCCAAGGGAGACACCATCCTTGCCGGCGACGTGCCCGTTAGCCTGACGTTGCCCGCCTGGAGCGGGCTCGCCTTTCCGAGCGAGGCAGACGAGGCGAGCGCGTGATGAATGCGCGTGCGTGGCAGCGTATGCTTTCCGGGCGGCGGCTCGACCTTCTCGATCCCTCTCCGCTTGACGTGGAGCTTTCCGATATCGCCCACGGGCTTGCGCGCGTGGCGCGGTGGAACGGGCAGACGTCCGGCGACCACGCCTTTTCCGTTGCCCAGCACAGCCTCGTCGTCGAGGAGATCTTCCGCCTTACCAACCGCTGCGATGCCCAGGATTGCCTGATGGCGCTGCTTCATGACGCTCCGGAATATGTCATTGGCGACATGATTTCGCCGTTCAAGGCCGTTGTCGGCGGCGGCTACAAGACGGTGGAGAAGCGCCTGGAAGGTGCCGTTCACATCCGTTTCGGTCTGCCGGCCCACACGCCCAGGGAGCTCAAGGAGCGGATCAAGAAGGCCGACCGGGTCGCCGCCTATTTCGAAGCGACGGAGCTTGCCGGCTTTTCTGCTGAGGAGGCCCGCAAGTTCTTCGGCCAACCACGCGGCGTCACCCGCGAGATGTTGCTGATCGAACCCTTGCCGGCTGTCGAGGCGCAGCGGCTTTTCGCAGCGCGCTTCGTTGCGTTGGAGACCGAGCGCGCCAAAGCGCGGCAGGAGGCGTGAGCATGACGGGTATCGTGGTCTCGCCGCTTCGGCGCATCGCGGAAATGGCCGTGCGGCACGGCTGCCGCGAAATGTTGAGCCTGCTTGCGAAGGGGCAGGATTTTCATCGCCCTGCCGTCATCGATCAGGCGAAGCATCTGAAGATCGGCGTCAACGACATTACCTTTGCGGGAACGGGCGGTCTGATCGCCCCCCAGGAAGAACATGTTCGCGGGATCATCGGCTTCGCCCGTAACTGGGACCGGACAAGGCCAATGCTCATCCACTGCTGGATGGGGGTCTCCCGTTCGCCTGCGGCCGCGCTGATCGCAGCGCTTGCAGTCGAGCCGGACCAGGACGACCACGCGCTCGCACGGCGCCTCCGGCTTGCTTCGCCCTTCGCGACGCCGAATGCGCGGCTCGTCGAATTCGGCGACGAGGCCTTGTCGCGCAAGGGCCGGCTCGTCGATGCGGTGCGGTCCATCGGACGCGGCGCCGATGCCGACGGCAATGCACCCTTCATCCTGCCTCTTGTGGAAGACTTGCAACATGTCGGGTGAAGGGCCGCCGGGCACGGTGGAGATCGGGCTCAATGCGGTGATCGTTGCGGTTGTCAGCCGCAGCCCTCGCATCCTCGCCGTCAGCGAGCCGGACGGCGACGCGCGCGACAGCCTGCCTTTCGGACCCTTCGACCCGGCCCGCCACCGCACCTTCGAGGCAAGCCTGCGCGCACGCGTCGAGAAGCGGACCGCCCTCAAGCTCGGCTATATCGAACAGCTCTATACTTTCGGTGACCGTGGGCGCCAGCGGCTGCCCGGCGAGGAAGGCAAGCACATGGTTTCCGTCGGCTATCTGGCGCTGACGCGCACCGACGCCGAAAATACCGAGCGGCTGGCCGGCGCTGGTGCCCACTGGCGGGACTGGTACGGCTATCTTCCCTGGGAGGACTGGAGGCTCGGGCGTCCAGCGATACTCGACCGGACTATCCTGCCGGCGCTTGCCCGCTGGGAGTCGGGCGACGAAAAGCCGGCGGCGGCGCAGCGCCGTTCGAGAATACGCCTCGCCTTCGGCCTTGACGATTTTCCCTGGGACGAAGAGCGGGTGCTGGAGCGCTACGAACTGCTCTACGAGGCCGGGCTGGTGCGCGAAGCAGTGATCGACGGCCATTGCCGCGACCTGGAGCCTCCGGCGGCAGGGCTGGCGATGCGGCACGACCATCGGCGAATCGTCGCGACCGCGGTCGCGAGGCTTCGCGGCAAGCTCAAATATCGGCCGGTGGTTTTCGAATTGATGCCGCCGGCGTTCACGCTTACGGACCTGCAGGCAACCGTGGAAGCGATCTCCGGGCGCCATCTCCACAAGCAGAATTTTCGCCGCCTTGTCGAGGGAGCGGAACTCGTCGAGCCAACCGGAGAAACCCTGGCGTCCACCGGCGGACGCCCGGCTGCACTCTTCCGCTTTCGCCGCCAGATCCTGGACGAGCGACCCGCGCCGGGTCTCAAGGTCGGCGGGCGCTGAACGGCCCTGCCTGGCGCCCAATCCAGCCGGACAAAGTCCTCGAGCTGAAAGACCCTTCACGGGGCGGCATGCATTATTTCACCACCGCGCAGGCCAGCCGGTCGCCTGCATCGCCAGACGGTTGGCTGCGATTGTCGTCCGAATGCATGTGGATTACCAAAGCGCGGCCGCGAAGACCGTTGCCGGCGTCGTCGAGGGAAACGAAGCTGTTGAACACATGCGCGCGCAGGGTTCCGTCGGCGCCGACATACTGGTTCGGCATATCGCCTGCATGCGGGCCGTTCGCGGCCAGAAAACCATGCTCGGTATTCTCGTCCTTGCCGGCGAAATGCTTGCCCGCGGACTCGAAACCCTCCTTGGGGTCACACCGCCCCATTTCGTGAGCGTGAAAGGCGACCCAGCTATCTTTCGGCAGGCCGCTTATCTCCATTTCGATCAGCACGCCCTTGCCGCCTGCCGTCAAAGTGGCCCGTCCAATATCCGTGCCGTCCTTGCCCATGAACTCGGCCGTCGCCGTCTGCGAGGATTGTTGCGCCGAGGCGGCGCTTGCCATTCCGGCCGCAACGGCGATCGCGATCATCGTTCTCATCATCGGAGTTCTCCCTCTCACGCGCGGGTTGATCGGGAACAACGCGCGGCTGCCGCGGTCGTTCCGTTAGAACGCGGTGGAGTTGTGGTAAGCCCCGAGAAGCGGGCTAAATCGACACGTCCAGACCGATGTCGAGCGTCGGCGCGGCCATCGTGATCTTCGATGTCGAGATGTAGTCCACGCCCGTTTCGGCAATTGCCCGAATGGTTTCGATCCTCACATTTCCGGATGCTTCGAGCCTGGTGCGGCGCAGGTCGCCGGCGTAGGAAGCGGAGGTAAGCCCCCAATGCGCCGCATTGATTGCGACGGCTTCGCCGAGCAGTTCCGGTCCCATATTGTCGAGCAGGATCACATCCGGAGCGGCGGTCAAGGCTTCGCGCAGCTGCGCAAGCCCATCCACTTCGGCTTCGACCTTAACGAGATGGCCGCAGTAAGCCCGGGCGGCCCGTATGGCGCCGGCAACCCCGCCGGAAACGGCAATATGGTTATCCTTGATCAGCACCGCGTCGTCGAGACCGTAACGATGATTGGAGCCGCCACCGAGGCGGACGGCGTATTTTTCGAGCGCGCGAAGCCCGGGGATCGTCTTGCGCGTGCAGCAGACCCTGGCCCCGGTATGGGCGATCTCATCGGCGAAAGAGGCCGTGTAGGTCGCGACTCCCGAAAGATGCATGAGAAAGTTGAGTGCCACCCGCTCGGCGGACAGAATCCCCCGGGCACGGCCGGAAATTCGCGCAATCGTCGCACCTGACGCCACGCGATCGCCATCCGCGGCGACCGCTTCGAAGCGGATAGACGGATCGATCAGGCGGAAGGCGGTCCGGGCCAGGTCCAGCCCGGCCACGACGCCCGCTTCGCGCACGCTCATTTCGGCGCTCGCCTTCCGGTCCGGTCCGATCGTCGAGAGCGTGGTGATGTCACCAGCCCGGCCGAGATCTTCGAGAAGGGCGGCTTTCACCTGCTCCTCGAGCATGAGGACGGGCAGTTCGGGGCGAAGGGCGGTCATGATGTCGTTCCTGCGGTTGGAAGGGTGTCAGTTTGCGCCTTTGCCGCCGTCATGCCGGCTCGCTCTCGGCCACTTCGACGGCCAGGCGCTCCGCCTGGGCAAGCGTCAGGTAGGTCCGGCGCTGCCAATCCGGCCGCTCACCCGGGCAATCGGCGCGGAAATGACCGCCGCGGCTTTCCGTCCGCTGCAGCGCCGCGACCGCTATGAGCTTGGCCGTGGTGGCTATATTGGCGAAGCGAAGTCGCTTGTTGGCCCGCTCGAGCCGCGTGATCCCCTGGATCGCGCGGGTCAGGCTTTCGCGCGTCCGCACGACTCCGACGCAGTCGCTCATCAGCTGCCGAAGCAGCTTGAAAGGCGGACTGTCTTCGACCGTCACGGGATCGTCATTCTCGCCGGCATTGTCGCCCCAGGAGGTGAGCTTCGGCGCCGGCAAGCTGCCCTTGATGTTTTCCGCGATGCGCGCCGCGAATACGACCGCCTCGAGCAGCGAATTGGAGGCAAGGCGGTTGGCGCCGTGAACGCCCGTCGAAGTCACTTCGCCAGCCGCCCAGAGTCCGTCGATGGACGTCCGCCCCTCCCCGTCCGTCAACACGCCGCCCATGTGGTAATGCACGGCCGGGACGACGGGGATCGGCTGTGACACCGGGTCGATACCCGCTGCCATGCACGATGCGTAAACGGTCGGGAACATGTCGGGAAAATGCCTGCCGACGGCCTTCGTGCAATCGAGGAAGGCTCCGCGTCCGGCCTGAACTTCCGCGAAGACGCCGCGGGAGACGATGTCGCGCGGCGCAAGCTCACCATCCGGGTGGATGTCGAGCATGAAGCGCCGGCCTTCCGCATTGATGAGGATGGCGCCGTCGCCGCGCAAGGCTTCGGTGGCGAGCGGCGCTGGATCCTTGCCGATATCAATTGCGGTCGGATGAAACTGAACGAATTCGGGGTCGGCGATGATGGCACCCGCCCGCGCCGCCATGCCGACGCCCTGACCGCAGGCTTCCCAGGGATTGGTCGTGACGGCATAGAGATGGCCGACGCCGCCGGAGCACAGAACGACGGCGCGCGCCGGGAAGGAAACGCGGCTCTTCGACTGGCCGGCATCCGGCCGTGCAACGACACCGGAGATGAACCGCCCCTCGCGCACGAGTTCCTCGACAACATAGCCCTCGATCACCCGGATGGACGGAGTATTGCGCACCGCGGCAATCAACGCCTCCATGATCGATTTACCGGCCATATCGCCCTTGACACGGACGATGCGTCGCTCGGAATGCGCGGCTTCCCGCGAGAGCATGAGCTTTCCCTCGAGATCGCGGTCGAAGGGCACTCCGAATTCGAGCAGGTCGTGGATGCGGGCCGGGCCCTCGGCGACCATCATGCGCGTCATCTTCTCGTCGACGATACCGGCACCGGCCGCGACCGTATCGGCGACATGCTTGTCGAATGTATCGCCCTTGCTCATCGCCGCGGCGATCCCGCCTTGCGCCCATGCCGAGGAGGCGCCGTAGCCGATCGGTGCGGCGGCAAGGATCGTGACCGGACGCGGCGCCAGCTTCAGCGCGCAGAAAAGCCCTGCAAGGCCGCCGCCGACGATGACGATGTCATCGATCCCGTTGAAGGATTGCGGACGAAAATGGTCGGTCAACATGGCTCAGCACTCCTCCAGACCTGCGGCGCCGCGCGTCCTCTCTGACACGCAAATCTGCCGCAGTATTTGAACCCTGCATGCCTCGGCATGCCTGCCGGAACGACTCCGGCCGAACGATCACTGCTTGAGGTTCACCATGCGCTCGACTGCGAGCCGCGCGCGGTCGGCGATCGCGGGGTCGACCAGAACCTCTTCCGTCATGGTGAGCAGGCTGTCGAAGATCTTCGGCAGCGTGATGCGCTTCATGTGCGGACACAGATTGCAGGGCTTTACGAAATCCACGCCTTTGACCTCCGCCTGAATATTCGATGCCATCGAGCATTCGGTCACGAGCAGCACGCGTTGAGGCCGTTTGTCCTTGACGTAATTGATCATGCCCGAGGTGGATCCGGAGAAGTCGCAGACGGCGATGACGTCGGGGTGGCATTCCGGATGGCCGACGATCTCGATGCCGGGATTGGCTTCCTTGTAAGCCAGGAGTTCGGCTGCCGTGAAACGCTCGTGAACCTCGCAGTGACCTTTCCAGGTCAGGATCTTCTTGTTCGTCTCTCGCGCCACGTTCATCGCCAGATATTCGTCGGGGATGCAGAGCACGGTATCGGATTCCAGACTTTCAACCACTGCCAGCACGTTGGACGAGGTGCAGCAGATGTCGGTCTCCGCCTTCACATCGGCCGATGTGTTGACATAGGTAACGACCGGCACACCCGGATAGCGCTCCTTGAGGAGCCGCACATCCGCGCCGGTGATCGACTCCGACAGCGAGCACCCTGCTCTGGCATCCGGAATGAGGACCGTTTTTTCCGGGTTGAGCAGCTTCGACGTCTCGGCCATGAAGTGCACGCCGCACTGAATGATGATCTCGGCGTCCACTTTAGTGGCGTCGCGCGCGAGTTGGAGCGAATCGCCGACGATGTCCGCCACGCAGTGAAAAATATCCGGCGTCTGGTAATTGTGAGCGAGGATGACCGCGTTGCGTTCCTTCTTCAGCCGGTTGATCGCATGGACATAGGGCGCATAGGCCGCCCACTCGAATGCGGGGATGAAGTCCTTGACCTTCTCGTAGAGATGCTCGGTCTCGCGTGCGACAGCCGGGGTGAAGGCGAGATCGGGTTTTTCGATGACGCCGAAGCGTGCCGCAGCGCTCACGAAGGCCGGAGCGGGCGCCGCATCCTTGCGAAGGTTAAGAGTGGTCATCGGGATCTCCTCTCTCACCGTGCCGGTGATACAATTATGCTCACATTGAGCATAATTGGTGCAAAACAAAAGCGGCTAAGCCGCCGTGACTGATTTAGAAAGTTTTGTGACAGATTTCAAGCGCGCCGGATGGGAAACGATGCGTCCGCCTCTCAACGGACGCATCGCGGGATTTTGCCGATCAAGCTGTTGCCGGGCGTGCGACGGCGCGCTCCTCGATCGGCCAGTGAACGATGGCCGCGAAGATGCCGAGCGCGACACCCACCCACCAGACAGGATCGTAGGAGCCGAATCGGTCGTAAAGATATCCGCCCATCCACACGCCCAGGAATGAACCGATCTGGTGCGACAGGAAGACGATGCCGCCAAGCAGGCCCAGATGCCGCGTTCCGAACATGATCGCCACCAGTCCATTGGTCGGCGGCACCGTCGACAGCCACAACAGGCCCATAACGACCGCGAAGACGATGACCGAGGTCGGCGTCTGCGGCAGCAGCAGGAAGGCCGAAACCGCGACCGAGCGGGCAAGATAGATCAGCGTCAGAAAATAGGGCTTCGAATAGCGCTGACCGATCAGGCCGGCCGAGAACGAGCCGATAATGTTGAAGAAGCCGATCAATGCCAGCGCGATCACAGCATAACGGGCATCGATGCCTAGATCGCCGATATAGGCCGGAAAATGCGCGGTGATGAAAGCGACCTGATAGCCGCAGACGAAGAAGCCCGAGACGAGCAGAAGATAGCTCTTGTGACCGAGTGCTTCCCTAAGCGCTTCGCGGACCGTCTGCTTGTACATCGTCGCCGACTGGCTGCCGGAAGCGGCATTGCCGCGCAACGGAATCGCGAAGAGAGGGACGAGCAGCATCAAGAGCCCGAGGTAGACGAGACTGTCTGACCAGCCATAGGCGGAGATGAGGCCCTGGCTCAGCGGCGCGAAGAGGAACATGCCGGCCGAGCCGGCGGCGGTGCCTATGCCGAAGGCGAGCGAACGCTGCTCGGGCACGACATTGCGCGCGAATGCGGAAAGCACGATGCCGAAGGAGCCGGACGCAACCCCGAGACCGACCAGAACGCCGCCTCCAATATGCAGCCAGATCGGCGCATCCGCGAAGGCCATCAGGATCAGGCCTGCCGCGTAGACGATGCCGGAAAGCGCGAGCACGCGCCAGGTGCCGAACTTGTCGGCGATCGCGCCGAAGACCGGTTGGCCAAGGCCCCAACAGAGATTTTGAAACGCCATTGCGAGGCCGAAGGTCGTCCGGTCCCAGCCCTTTTCGGCAAGCATCGGCAGTTGGAAGAAGCCCATGGCGGAGCGCGGACCGAAGGTCAGCATCGCGATGATGGAGCCGGCGACGATGATGAGCCAGGGCAAGCCGCTGCGATCGAGTGGCCGGGTGACTGCGGGAGAAACGGCAGACATGGACAAGCTCCTGATGATGAGGGGCCATCCTATGGTGGTGCCCGCCTCGGGGGAAGCCAATTAAATTGACGATGCGATCACAGGAATTGATGCCCCGCCCGCAAGCGCAGCTTCCTGCGGACGGGTCTCAGCCGGCGGAACGCATCTTCATCGGCCAACGCTCATGGCGACGGCGCACGACCTTGACCGCATCGCCGAGCCTGAGGATCCCCTCGCCTCGGGGCACGGCGTTCCAGCCGAAGAGCACGCCGGGAACGCGCCGGTCCGCAGACATGCGCTTTTCCGCAAGACCTTGGATCGGGTTGCCCCCCATACGTTCGCCGGTCGTTTGATCCTGCGTCGTCATGATGCACCGCGAACAGGGCTTGACGAGATCGAAGGTGATGCCGGCAATCTCGATACTTTCCCAAAGATCTTCGGCCCAGGCTTCGTCGCAATCGATGAGGATGTTGGTGCGGAAGCGCTCCATGCCGACCGGCTCCTGCCCCTTCTCGACCAGAGTTCGGTTGAGGTCGGCGAGCGAGCCCGTCGTCGTGACCAGAATCGGGAAGCCGTCGGCGAATCCGACGGGCGCGGCCGCTCCTGCCCATTCGGCACCGACGAAACGCTCGGCCTCAGCATCCATGTGGACGAGCTTGACTGCGCGTCCGAACCAGCCGGACAGCACGTCGTTGGACACGTCGTCAGCGACGGCGGCATTGACATCGCTCGACCAGACGCGGACGTCGAGGCGGTCGTCCGGATCGAAGCGAATGGAGAGCTCCTGGCCGTTCATCCTGAGGCGAACGCCGCCGTCCACCTGCTCCGCCTGGACCTGCGCCAGCACCTGCAATTCGCGTTGGGTGATGAAATGTCCGTCGGGCTCAACCAGCATGAAGCGCCGGTCACCCGCCAGCCCGTCGAGATCGACCGTCACGGCCGTCTGCGGTACCGCACGACCGCTCTTTAAAGGGTGGATGCTGAGGCCGGTCACTTTCATCACACTGTTCCATGTTGCGAAATTGATTCAGAGCGCTCGCAAAATGAATCATGCGGCCGCGGTAATCCTTTGAAGGATTTAGATTTCGTCGAGCATCATGGCAAGCACGCTGCGCAGCCGGGCTTCACGTTCCAAAGCCAGACGCCGGCCGGCTCCGGTCTGGAAGCCGCCGGAGAGACGGAAGAGCTTCGTTTCGAAGTGATCGATCGCAAAGGCCTTGTCGTCGGGCGGTCTCTCCTCGGCCAAGGGGTCGAGCGGATCGTAGAGACCGCTGCCCATGCGCCCTGCTATGTAGAAGCAACGCGCGGCGCCGACCATGCCGATGGCATCGAGGCGATCCGCGTCCTGAAGAATTCCGGCCTCGAGCGTCTCCGGTGCAAGATTGGCCGAAAAGCTGTGGGTCAGAATCGCATGGGCGACGGATGAAATATCGGCCGGGCTCCAGCCGAGGTCGCCAAGGACCGCGGACGCTTTTTCGGCCGCCAGCCGCGACGCCTCGGCCCGCAACGGCGAGTTCTTTTCGACGGAAACGCAGTCATGCAGCAGCACGGCGGCGGCGAGCTGGCGTATGTCGCCACCCTCCTCCGCCTGAATCCGGAGCGCGTTCTTCCAGACGCGAATGAGGTGCGAAGCATCGTGCGAGCCGTCTTCGGCGGCAAAGGCATGCGGAAGGAGTTCGCCGGCAAGTTCGGCGTGAGGAGCGAAGGCAGCCGCCAATGCGGGAATCCGGCTCATGCGCGGCGAGCCCCTTCACCGGCGTCGCCGGAGCTGCTCGACAATATTTTCTGGTAGAAGAGCCCGATGCCGATCAGTACGGCCCCGAGGCCGATAAAGGACAACGCCCGCAGGAAACCTTCCAGATTGGACATATCAACCAAAAAGACCTTGAGTACAGCAACGAAGACGAGAACGGCCGAAGCAATCCGGACACTCTTTGCATCGAAACGCGAGCCGGCCACGAGCAGCAGCACGCCGAGCACGAGCCAGACGACCGAATAGGTGTAGGTTTCGCCTTGCAGGAAACTCTTCCAGTCGGCAACGTTCTGACCCTGCCAGAAGCGGCGAACGCTCAAGGTAGCCCAGGCGAAGGCGAGCACGGCGCCGCTGACGGCGAGCGCCGCGACATAGGGCAGCGGCCTCCTGCGGCGTGCATACCAGGCAAGACCCGAGTAGCCGATAGCGGGCAGCAGATAGCCGATGAGAAGCAGATCGAAGAAGGGGACGCTGCCGAGCAGTTCTCCGCTGAAATAGGGGTTCAGGCCGACAAGGTGCGCCGCAAGCACGGAGAGCATGGACAGGACGCCGAGCGCCATGCCTCCATAGCGGAACACCGGACTTGGGGACCTTCCATCCAGCGTCATGAATATCCCCGAAGCGCCGATGGCGAGAAGCGTATAGATCGCCTGTTCGCCGAGTGTCGGGACGGAGCTGTCGAGCGCGCCGTGGTTCATTGCATGACGCACGAGTATCGCTAGCGTCAGCAGGACGAAGAGGCTAGCGAGCGCCTGCAGCAGGTTGCGTACGCGCAGGTCCGGCCACACCCGCAGGAAATAGGCTGAGGCGACGAGCAGCAGTGCCGGAATGCCGTAGCCCGGGAGCAGCGCGTTGAAGACCGGAGTCGTTGCGAGAGTGCCCGGCCCGACGATCGTCGGTTCCCAGGCAATGCGCGCAAGAATGACAACCGCGCCGGCCACCGTCACCCAGGGGAGAATCGGCCAGGAGCGCAGACGTGTGGCGAAGCTGTATCCGGCCCCGAGAAGCGCGATCGCCAGGGTGGTCACCAGGCCGTCGGTCCAGGCGTGAAGCCCAATGACGAAGAGACCGAAGGAACCGAGTGCCAGCAGCCCCTGATCGACATCGGCAGCCACTTCGCCGGCGTCCCGCCGATTGAGCCATTCGATGAGACCGAGAAGGAACAGGCCGCCCGCAAACGCGGCAAGGCCATGGGGCAGGTCGAAGGCGAAATTGCCAGTCATCACGAACGACATGGCCAGAAGCGCATTCGGCACCACGGCGGCGATGCCCGCCCACAGCGCCGCAAATTGCCGGTTGTCTGCCGGGCGGCGCTGAAGGACGAAGACCGCGAAGAGGACGAAGGCGCCGGAAAGGGTCATGGCCGTCAGCATGGCTGTGCGGCCGGGGACGACAATCGCAGGGGATGAATCGGCGAATGAGGGATCGAAATATCCAAGAACACCGCTGAGCGCGGTCAAACTCCAGGTGCCGACGACGGCGCCGATGGCGGCAAGCAGTGCCGCATAGGCCGCCGAGGGCCTCAATGAGCCTGCCGCCGCGAGGGCGACGACGATCACCATGAACTCGCTTACCGGGAAATGCGCGGCATCGACCGCCGGGCTGATGAACAAAAGGGACAGAACCGTCGCGACGATCGCCGCCGATATGCTTACGGCAAGATGAGGCGGCGTGAAGAGCCTTTCCCACGCGCCGGGCTCAGTGGCGGCACCGATTGGCGGTGCCCGGCTCGCCTCCGCGCTCGGCTCCGCCCGGCCGGGCCAGATCAGCGCGACACCCGCGACCATCACCAGTAGCGCGAAGGTGACCGGAGGCGCCTCGAATGGCGTGGCGAGCGCTACATAGGCAAGTCCCCAAAGCCCCAGGCCGGCATTGGCAAGCGTCGGCACGGCTCTCCATCTACGCAGGCGCGACGCGGCAAGCGTGGCAAGCCAGGCCACCGCGAGGAACCCGAACAACACCCAGGGGCGCGGCTCTCCGCTCGATACGAAGAGCGGTGTCAGGAGCGAGGCCAGGAGGCCGAGACCGGCGAGCGCCTGCCCGTGCAGCAGTGAAAGCCCCACGGTCGCAAGCGAAATCAGCGCCAGCAGGACGAAGGCGATGCCAGTTCCGATGAAGCCGTAAACGCCATGGGCCGCGTAGACGACACCGAAGAGCGTCACGGCTCCGGCGGCGGTCAGCACACCGGGAATCATCGCGTTGCGAAACCGGTCTTCGATCGCAGGCTCGGCCCCGCGCCGGATCACCTCGCCGGCAATTCCGAGAGCAAGCCCGAAAACTGCGGCAAGCACCAGGCGGACCGCCGGACTCAAGAGCCCGGCTTCGATCGAATACTGCACGAGGAAATAGCCACCCAGCGCCAGGGCCAGCCCGCCAACCCAGACCGGCCACCGGCCGCCAATCCGACTCTCGAGGCTTTCGGCCCACGCGGCCGCTTCGGGGGGCGCTACCGGCGCGGCGGTGGCTTCGCTTTCGACCTCCGCCGCCGATTCGCCGGCAGCAATCCGCGCGTCTTCCCGCGCCCCGGACCAGGGACCATGGGCCGCCGCGTCCGTCTCAGCGGCGGTGGGAAAGCCAGTCTCTGTAGGCTTGGCGGCTGCGAGGTCCGGGGTCGTCCCTCCCGCCCCTTCTTTCGCCAATTGCGCGATCTCCGCCTTGAGGCTCGCGATTTCCCGATCGAGCCGCTCGGCCGTCTTGCGGCCGCCAAGGAAGGCGGCGAGCGCCATCACAAAGGCTAGAAGAGCTATGGACTCGAGCATCAGTTCCCCCGGGATGGTCATAGTCAGGATCGATTCGGACAACGTTAGCGCGAAACGGCCGCTGAAAATATCCTGAGCCTGAGAACTGCAGATTCACAGAACTTTTGAGCGATACGAATTCTCGCGCCGGCGCAGCAATCTCTTCACCCAACTGTCGCAGAGCTGTCATGAACTCGCTGGTAAAGCGGAACGGGCGCCGGGAAGTCGACGGCGCATTATCAGCTCAATGGGGAGAATCATGGACAAATTTCTCGTGCCTGACGACGAAGCCGAATTCAGGACGCTGACGGAGCGCAGGGAAGAACTGGAAGACATCGGCAAGAACTGTTCCACCAACCCGACCATGGGCGACATCATCAACCGCCGGTTCTCGCGCCGGTCCTTCATCGGCGGCTCTCTGGCTGTCGCGGCCATCTCCACCACGGTCAGCCCGCTTGCTTTGCTGACGGCTGAGGAGGCCCGGGCTGAGGGCGGAGCGCCGACCTTCGACTTCAAGGAGATCGAAGCCGGCGTAGACGAGACCCACCATGTTGCCGAGGGATACGACGCCGACATCCTGCTGCGCTGGGGCGACAAGATCTTTGCCGACAGTCCGGAATTCGATCCGCTGAGGCAGACCGCCGACGCCCAGAGCCGGCAGTTCGGCTACAACAACGACTATGTCGGCTTCATTCCGCTCGAGGGCAATCCGGACCACGGCCTGCTGGTCGTCAATCACGAATATACCAATGCCGAGATCATGTTTCCGAACTTCGCCCGCATCGAGAAGGTGACGGAAGACGGGAAGGAAGAGGATAAGGTCGTTCTCGGCGAATATACCAAGGAGCTGGTCGATATCGAAATGGCCGCCCATGGCGGCACGGTCATCGAAATCCGCAAAGTCGACGGAAAGTGGCAGCCGGTCCTCGACGGCAAGTACAACCGCCGCATCACTGCCAATACCGAGATGCAGCTTTCCGGCCCGGTGGCCGGTCATGAGCGAGTCAAGACTCCATCCGACGCGACCGGCAGGAAGGTCTTCGGCACCCTCAACAATTGCGCAGGCGGCATCACCGCCTGGGGCACCTACATGATGGCCGAGGAAAACTTCAACGGCTATTTCGGCGGCGAGATCGCCGAGGATCACCCCGAATACAAGCAGATGAAGCGCCTCGGCGCTCCGGGTGGCCAGTATGAATGGTCGAAATTCTACGACCGCTTCGACGTGTCGAAGGAGCCGAACGAAGCAAACCGCTTCGGCTGGGTGGTCGAGGTCGACCCCATGGAGCCGACCTCCGTACCGAAGAAGCGCACCGCGATCGGACGCTTCAAGCATGAGGGCTGCGAATCGATCGTCAACACGGATGGCCGCGTGGTCCTCTACAGCGGTGACGACGAGCGCTACGACTATGTCTACAAATTCGTGACGAAGGGCACATACAACCCGGACGACCGGGCCGCGAACATGGATCTGTTCGACGAAGGCACGCTCTACGTAGCGAAGTTCGACGAGGACGGCACCGTGACCTGGATGCCTCTCGTCCATGGCGAAGGCCCATTGACGGCCGAGAACGGCTTTGCCTCCCAGGCCGACGTGCTGATCGACACCCGCTTTGCCGCCGATGCGCTCGGTGCGACCAAGATGGACCGGCCGGAAGACGTCCAGCCCAACCCCAAGACCGGCAAGGTCTACGTCATGCTGACCAACAACACGAAACGCAAGGAGGGCGAAATCGACGCCGCCAATCCGCGCGCCAAGAACGCTTTCGGCCACATCGTGGAAATCTCGGAAACGGACGGCGATTTCGCGTCGACGAAATCCCGATGGGACGTCCTGCTGAAGTGCGGCGATCCTGCTGTCGCCGAAGTCGGCGCCTCCTTCTCCACCGCGACGACGAAGAACGGCTGGTTCGGCATGCCGGACAACTGCGCCATCGACACCGATGGCCGTCTCTGGGTCTCGACCGACGGCAACAACGAAAAGGACACGGGGCGCACGGACGGCGTCTGGGCTGTCGAAACGGAAGGCGAAGGCCGCGGCACTTCGAAACTGTTCTTCCGGGTGCCGGTCGGCGCGGAAATGTGCGGGCCAAGCTTCAATCCCACGAGCGACACCTTCTTCCTCGCGGTTCAGCACCCGGGCGACGCCGGCCTTGCCACTTACGAGAAGCCGGCAACGCGCTGGCCCGACTTCCGTGACGATATGCCGGTGCGTCCCGCCGTCGTTGCGGTAACCAGGCAGGGCGGCGGCAAGATCGGTTGACGGAAGACCCGATCTTTCGGAGGCGTCGCGTTACTGCGGCGCCTCCGACGAAGCTGTCCTCAACGCCTTCAGGGTCGCATGGACGAAACCGTCCCGCGCCGACGCGGCATCGACGCCCCGCGGCTCATAAACATGTCGATTGAGGAAATAGGCGGTGAGACGGAAGGCCGCCGCGAGGCTTTCGTGATCAGCCGCCCTGTTTTGTCCGGACAGGAAATCCGGAAGGGCAAGCATACGCTCGGCATAGGGGGCGCCGGCTTCGCGACAGATCGCGCGGCCGGATTTCGGCGATACATAGACGAGTTCGCTGCGTGCGCCCGTCGCTCCACATCGCGAAAGGTCGAGGCCGAAGCCGAGATCGTTCAGCACGGCGAGTTCGAAGCGTACGAACAATTCGCCGGCGTCTGCCGGATCCTGCAGGTGATCGACAATGACGGCGAGCGCTTCGTAGAGATGGGGGTGCGGATCGCGTTCCGGCAGAAGCCTCAGGAGTGATCCAAGCGCCTGGATGCCGTAAACGGAGGTTGCCGTCTCGATCAGCCGCGCGGCGCGCAATTGCAGCGGCTCGACGCGGAATTCCCCGAGGTGCTCGTCGAGCCTCGCCCTCCAAACCACCTCCACGGAATTACCCGGCTGCAGCACGGGCTGCATGGCACGCGACCGGCCCGAGCGAACGAGCCCGAGATGCCGCCCGTGGCCGGGCGTCATCACCTCCGCGATGACAGAGCTTTCGCCATGCCTCCGGATGCCGAGAATTATGGCTTGATCGCTCCATTGCATGGAAGAGGAATACACCCGCGGCGGAAACGTGATCAAGCGAAGAAAGGCCTGCCGTTCCGAACCCGGACGGATGCGGCAGATGCAATCCGGCAGCGCCGCGTCGGCGGTGCGGAAGGAGCTCTTTCAGCCCAAGGACCTTGTCTCGCTGGCTCCCTGTGACGAGCCCGGGATGAGGAGATCAAACAAGTCGCGGCGGGATCCCGAATCCCAACAGACCTTAGTCCGCTTACCAGGCATCCGGCTCTCGGACGAGGTGCACGATATTGGCGGGGTTCATGATCCATCCGCCACGGAAGCCCTCGCCCAGTTCCTCAACCTGATCGCAGCGCACCACGTCGTGCGCTGCAAGGCGATCGAGGGCTGCCTCGTGATCATCTGTGAAAAGCTCAAGCCAGATCTCTGCCTGGCTGTAATGCGGCGCTTCGTCGATCCACAAGCGGTTCGGGCCGAGGAGGAAGCCTTTCGCCGGTGCCTTCTCGTCGTATGGCGGCAGCCCGACAATATCGCGGTAGAACGCGATCACCGCTTCATACTGATGGCTCGGAACCTTCATGGCGATATTGATACCGCCCTTGATCTCGGTCGTCATCTTTCTATCCCCTATAGTTGCGGCTCAAGCGCCGGCTTGCCGGACAGTTCGCTCGCATAGTAGCCTTCGCGCAGATTGATGCCGTATTCGAGCCACGCCTTCATGCAGGCGAGCATCTGCGACCAGCCCTCGCAGTTTTGATAGGAACTCTTCTGTCCCTGTTCGTTTTCCCGCCAGCCGCTCTCTGCGATCGTCACCATGGTGGCGCCGTCGTCGAGCGGCTGGAAACGCATCTCGACCCGGGTCCGGTAGGGGGACTCGTCCTTTGCAACCATGGCATCCCAACAAAAGACGATCCTCTCGTTAGGTTCGACGGCCTCGACTTTGACCGGAACCTCGCCCCACCACGTAACGGTGGCGCCGGCGACCAGCGGCCCGCTGATACCGCCGAGGGTCACGAAATAGCGGCTGAGCTGGTCCGGATTCACGACCGCGTCGAAGACCTGTTCCACGGGACGGGCAATTCTTCCATTCACACGAAATTCGAAACCCATGACGTCCTCCTGACGTTTGCGCCAGATGATAATATGTTATAAAAATATAACATGTCAAACGATTCGGAAGACGATGTTGTTTTCAAAGCGCTGGCCAACGGCCTGCGCCGGCAGATGCTCGATGCGCTGAAGGAAAAGCCGCAAACGACGGGCATGCTCTGCGAGCGATTCACGAAGCTCGATCGCTGCACGGTGATGCAGCACTTGAAGGTCCTTGAGGAGGCCGGGCTCGTTCTCGCCAGGCGCGAGGGCCGCGAGCGGTGGAACCATCTGAACGCCGTGCCGATCCAGGCCATTCACGACCGCTGGATCAGCCAGTATGCCGGCCACGCAATGTCCGTTCTGACGGCCCTCCAGCGCGAGCTCGAAGAACCGCGCGGGTGACGGATTTGACTTTTCATCGACCGGCTTTCTGGTATGAACTGTCATGTGGGGCAAACTGGGGGAAATCGTCATGCGTTACCTCATCACCGGCACTGCGGGTTTCATCGGTTTTCATGTTGCGAAGCGGCTGATCGACGAGGGGCACTTCGTCGTCGGATTTGACGGCATGACGCCCTACTACGATGTGACGCTGAAGGAACGTCGCCACGCGATCCTGCAGCGCTCCAACGGCTTCAAGGCCGTGAGGGCCATGCTGGAGGACCGGGCCGCACTCGACCGGGCAGCCGAGCTCGCCGAACCGGAAGTCATCATCCACCTCGCCGCCCAGGCGGGCGTCCGCTACAGCCTCGAAAATCCCAAGGCCTATGTCGATTCGAACCTCGTCGGGTCGTGGAATATGCTCGAGCTCGCAAAAGCAATCGCGCCCAAGCACCTGATGCTCGCCTCCACTTCGTCGATCTACGGCGCCAATGAGAAGATTCCGTTTGCCGAGGCCGATCGGGCCGACGAGCCAATGACGCTTTATGCCGCCACGAAGAAATCAATGGAGCTCATGGCACACAGCTATGCGCATCTCTACGAGGTTCCGACCACCGCCTTCCGTTTTTTCACCGTTTACGGACCCTGGGGACGACCGGACATGGCGCTCTTCAAGTTCGTCGATGCCATCCACAACGGCCGGCCGATCGACATTTATGGCGAAGGACGGATGAGCCGGGACTTCACCTATATAGATGACCTCGTCGAGAGCATCGTCCGGCTGTCGCATATTGCGCCCGCGGAGGAGAACCGGGTGGCACCGGAAAAAGCCACCGACACGCTTTCCCGTCATGCGCCATTCCGCGTCGTCAACACCGGCGGCGGACAGCCGGTGGAGCTCATGACCTTCGTGGAAACGGTCGAGAAGGCGGTGGGGCGTCCGGCGATTCACAACATGCTGCCGATGCAACAGGGCGATGTACCGCGCACTTTTGCCTCCCCGGACCTGCTTGAAGCCTTGACCGGGTTCAAGCCGTCCGTTTCGGTCGAGGAAGGCGTCGCGCGCTTCGTCGAATGGTATGAACAGAATTATCGTCGTGCACAGACGATTGTCTGATGGTAAAACAAGCGATATTTTATGTGAAGCGCGTGCTTCTGCGCTCAGTTTCGAATTCAATTCTGTTTAATTTTTCATTAGATGACATTTATTTAATCGATATCCTCGAGACCAATTCAAGGAAAAACGGATGAAAATCACGATGATCGGCGCCGGCTATGTCGGCCTTGTTTCCGGTGTTTGCTTTGCGGATTTCGGCCATGACGTTGTTTGCGTCGACAAGGACGAAGGCAAGATCTCGGCTCTCAGGAAAGGGCAGATCCCGATCTTCGAACCGGGTCTGGACCATCTTGTCGCGAGCAATGTCGCGTCCGGACGCCTGAACTTCACCGACGACCTCAAGACAGCGGTTGCCGCGAGCGACGTGGTTTTCATCGCCGTCGGAACGCCGTCGCGGCGCGGCGATGGCCACGCCGATCTGTCCTATGTGTACGCGGCCGCACGCGAAATCGCCGCCAACCTCCGGGGCTTCACTGTCGTCGTGACCAAGTCCACCGTTCCGGTCGGTACCGGAGACGAGGTCGAGCGCATCATCCGCGAAACCAATCCCGAGGCCGATGTCGCCGTAGTGTCGAACCCGGAATTCCTGCGGGAAGGCGCCGCGATCGAGGATTTCAAACGGCCCGACCGGATCGTCATCGGGGTGGACGGCAGCGACGGTCGTGCCAGAGAGGTGATGACCGAGGTCTATCGGCCGCTCTATCTCAACCAGTCGCCGCTTGTATTTACGACACGCCGCACTTCGGAACTGATCAAATATGCCGGCAACGCTTTCCTCGCGATGAAAATCACCTTCATCAACGAGATCGCCGATCTCTGCGAGAAGGTCGGTGCCAATGTGCAGGACGTCGCCCGCGGCATAGGGCTGGACGGCCGCATCGGGTCCAAGTTCCTGCATGCCGGTCCCGGATATGGCGGCTCCTGCTTCCCGAAGGACACATTGGCGCTCGTTAAAACCGCGCAGGATCACGACAGCCCTGTGCGGCTCGTAGAAGCCACCGTGGCCGTCAACGACAATCGGAAGCGGGCAATGGGGCGCAAGGTGATTGCGGCCGCCGGCGGCGAAGTGCGCGGCTCGAAGATCGCCGTTCTCGGACTGACCTTCAAACCCAATACGGACGATATGCGCGACAGTCCGGCGATCGCCGTCGTGCAGGCGTTGCAGGACGCAGGCGCCCAGGTCATCGGCTATGATCCGGAAGGCATGGAAAACGCGCGCAAGCTGATAGAGGGAATGGTTTGTGCAAGCGACCCTTACGAAGCGGCGGCCGGCGCGGATGCTCTGGTGATCATCACCGAATGGAACGAATTCCGTGCGCTGGATTTCGACCGGTTGAGGTCCGCCATGAAGACGCCCCTGCTCGTCGATCTGCGCAACATTTATCGCAAGGACGAGGTCGCAAAGCACGGCTTCCGCTATGCGAGTGTCGGCAGACCCGACTAGATCACGATGTTTTCAGTTCGGGTCGACCTGAAAACATGAACGTCATCGATACCAGGGAAATACAGCGGGGTGCGGGCGGAAAACCGCACACACTTTTCCCGCTCCAAATTGATTAAGTGCTTCGCGGCAGAGGGAAGCTGAACGGGCTTCCCTCTGCGCGCGCCACTCAGGTGGCCGTCAGGCCTTCGGACCGACCTGGACGACCTGCTCCCAGCTTTTTCCAGCAAGAACGACGCAGCTTCGGCCGGAAACGTCCGTCACGATCAAGGTCCAGCTGCCACCATCGGCGGCATAGAGTTCCATCACCGCCTGCGGATTGATCTGCCCGACGGCGGCCTGCTTTTCTTCATATTGTCGAGTAAGCAACTCGATGACTTGCGATCGCTCAGCGCAATTCACAACGCCCTGCGAGTCTGCCGCATGGGGATAGGCCGTCACCGCCGCCGTCAGAAGGACGGCAAGAGAAAGGCCGCGGACCACATTGCGTACCATTACGCACCTCCTTTCGCCGGGGTGTCCCGGCGGAAGAGGATTTCCGCTGCCTGTTCCGCCGTATACCGGCATTGCTATGGTCGACACCTTCGAGCGACGAAGCGATGTCGCCATCTGTAAAGCATGACGGAGGCAGGCTATATCTCGGTTGCCTATTTACAGAGCGTAACCTGAGCCATCACACCAGCATCGATGCTCCGGTAACGATCCTCCCAGGCGGGCCGTTCCATCGGACCCTTTCATTTTTTCTTCATCGCCGCGATCAGCGCTTCACCGAAGGCGCCTTGCGCCGGCTGCTGCGGCGGCTGCGGTCGAGCGGGCGCACCCCGATTGCCGCCGTTCGGCGCCGTCCCCCTCGCCTCTCGGGGCGTTTCGGCGCCACCTTCCTTGCGCATCGACAGTCCAATGCGCTTTCGCGCCACATCGACCTCCGTGACACGGACGTGCACGACGTCCCCGGCTTTGACGACCTCATGCGGATCCTTGACGAAGCGGTCGGCCAATTGCGACACATGGACGAGACCGTCCTGATGCACGCCGATATCGACGAAAGCGCCGAAGGCGGCGACATTGGTCACCGTGCCCTCAAGGCGCATGCCGACCTTCAGATCCTTGATGTCGTCGATCCCTTCCGCGAAGGTGGCCGTTTTGAAGCTCGGGCGTGGATCGCGACCCGGTTTCTCCAGTTCAGCGAGAATGTCCTTGACAGTTGGCAGGCCGAAGCGTTCATCGACGAAAATGCGGGGATCGAGCTTCTTCAGTTCGGCGCTGTCGCCCATCAGAGAACGCACATCACGACCGCAGGCGGCGACGATCTTCTTTGCGACTCCATAAGCCTCCGGATGCACCGCAGACGCATCGAGCGGCTCGGAGCCGTTCGTGATCCTGAGGAAGCCGGCGCATTGTTCGAAAGTGCGGGCACCGAGGCGAGGCACTTTCAAAAGGTCCTTGCGGCTGGCGAAGGCGCCCAGCGCATCGCGATGCGCAACGATCGCCTCCGCCGAGGACTTACCCAACCCCGAAACGCGCGCCAGCAGCGGCGCCGAGGCGGTGTTGAGATCGACCCCGACCGCGTTCACGGCATCCTCGACGACGGCATCCAGCGAACGGCTGAGCTTCGACTGATCAACGTCGTGCTGATATTGACCGACCCCGATCGACTTCGGTTCGATTTTCACGAGCTCGGCCAAGGGATCCTGGAGCCGGCGCGCGATGGAAACGGCACCCCGCAAGGACACGTCGAGGCCGGGGAACTCGGCAGCCGCCGTCTCCGAAGCGGAATAGACCGATGCTCCCGCCTCGGAGACGATCACCTTTGTCGGCTTCGGCGCCGGCATGGCAGCGAGCATATCCGCGACGAGCTTTTCGGTTTCACGGCTCCCGGTGCCGTTGCCGATCGCGATAAGTTCCACCTTGTGTTTGCGCACAAGCGCCGCAAGCTCTGCCTGAGTCCCGCGAATGTCGTTCTTCGGCGGAAATGGATAGACCGTGCTCGTGTCGAGGAGCTTGCCGGTACCGTCGACGATCGCGACCTTGACGCCCGTCCGGATGCCAGGGTCGAGGCCCATGGTCGGACGCGAGCCCGCAGGCGCTGCAAGCAGCAGGTCCTTGAGATTGCGCGCGAAGACGCGGATGGCCTCCTCCTCGGCGCGCTCTCGAAGCTCGCGCATCAGGTCCAGTGATAGCGAAAGCGAAAGCTTCACGCGCCAGGTCCAGCCGATGACCTCCAGCAGCCATTTGTCACCGGGCAGCCGGTCGCCAACGCTGTAGGCAGCCGCGATCATACGCTCGATCGGTCTATGCGAAGGCGCCGCATCCTCGTCGACAACGATGTCCACGGACAGGACCTCCTCGTTCCAGCCGCGAAGCATCGCAAGCGCGCGGTGGCCGGGCACCGTCGCCCATCGCTCGGAGTGATCGAAATAGTCGGAGAACTTTGCGCCGGACTCCTGTTTGCCACCCACGACGCGGGCGCGCAGGAAGGCTGCACCCCGCATGTAGCTCCGCAGCTGCCCAAGAAGCTCGGCATTCTCGGTCATGCCCTCGGCGATGATGTCGCGGGCACCATCGAGTGCGGCCTTGGCGTCCGGCACATCGGCGGTGAGAAAGGCGGCAGCACGTTCGGCAGGCGCTGTCGAACGGTCGGAAAGGATGGCGTCCGCCAGCGCGCCAAGGCCCCGCTCGCGCGCGATCTCCGCTTTGGTGCGGCGCTTCGGCTTAAAGGGCAGGTAGATGTCTTCGAGCTCCGCTTTGGTAACCGCGCCCTCGATCTTGCGTTCGAGTTCATCGGTCATCTTGTCCTGGCTGCGGATCGAATCGAGGATCGATGCACGCCGCGCCTCGAGCTCGCGCAGATAGGTGAGGCGCTCCGACAGGACGCGCAGCTGCGTGTCGTCGAGCCCGCCCGTGGCTTCCTTGCGGTAGCGGGCGATGAAAGGCACGGTCGCACCACCGTCCAACAATTCGACGGCGGCTGCAACCTGTGCGGCGCTCGCCTTGATTTCGCTGGCAATGATGGCGGCGATGGGTCTCGCGGTCGTGACCATTCTCTCGTTCCACTTCCTGTTTCGGCCGTGACCATACCGGCGCAGACCATCAAGGCCAAGTGAAGGCCGATGACCGCCTTGGCGAACTCCACAGAAGATCATGGGAAATGCTTGCCTCAGGCGGGCGGCCCCCTGAGCGTGGAACCGTTCACGAGGACCCGCCGCGCCGAAGCGGTGAACCGGAGCTCTCTATCTGTCGCGCCTCACCCCGCTGCGGCGGCCTTCTCCCCGCAAGGGAGCGAAGGTCGCCGGCAGGCCGGTTCAGGGTTTTTCGCCGGCCCCTCTTTAGACCGCGACGAGCTCCAGCCGTTGGCGTGTCTTTTCGAACTCCAGCAATTCCCTCTCCTTGATGGCGATATAATCGCGTGATACCGGCACGGTGGCGAGTGAAGGCGAGAGCTGGAGCTGAAAGATGAAGTGCTTGTCGTAAAGGAAGGCCGTTTCGGAGGCGGCGAGATAGAACTCCCACATGCGGAAAAAGCGCTCATCATAAAGCCTGATCGCCTCCTCCCGCTGCGCGACGAAACGCTCACGCCACGCCCTGAGCGTCCAGGCGTAATGCATCGGCAGTATTTCGATGTCCTTGACCAGCAGACGGTTGCTCTCGGCGGGAGGCAACACCTCGGACAGGGCGGGAATGTAGCCGCCGGGAAAAATGTACTTTTCGATCCACGGATTGGTTGCCCAGGGTTTGTAGATCTGCCCGATGGAGTGCAGCAGCATCACTCCATCGGGATTCAGCAGTTCTTTCATCTTACGGAAAAAATTGCCGTAATTGCCGATGCCGACATGTTCGAACATGCCCACGGAGACGACGCGGTCGAATTGCCTTCCCTGCATGGTGCGATAGTCCTGCAGCTCGAAGCGCACGCGGTCCGAAAGCCCGCGCCTTTGCGCTCGCTCGCGCGAAACTTTCAACTGCTCTTCGCTGAGCGTGATGCCCGTGACTTCGACCCCGGAAGACTCGGCGAGATACATCGCCATCCCGCCCCAGCCGGATCCCACTTCCAATACCTTCTGGCCGGGCTCGAGCAGCAGCTTGGCCGCTATGTGCCTCTTCTTGGCACGTTGCGCCTCGTCGAGAGAAATTCCCGGTGGATGAAAGTAAGCGCAGGAATATTGCCAGTCCTCGTCAAGGAAAAGATTGAAGAGCTTGCCGTCCAGATCGTAATGATGGGCAACGTTATAGCGGTTGCGGTTGATCGGCAGGCGGCTCTTCATCTGCTGACGCATTATGTGCCACAATCCGACGATGGAATTAGTAAAGGTCGCCGCCTTGTCGAGATCGTTGCTCTTGACAATGGCCAGCACATCGAAAATGTCGCCTTCCTCCACGAGAACGCGACCGTCCATGTACATCTCGCCGAATTTCAATCCCGGATCGAGCAGGACGGCTTTCTCCGCTCCGGCATCAACGAAGCGGATGGCCGCGGGCTTGCCCGTACCATCGCCCAGGACCACTTTTTCACCCGACGAGAAAACGACCGTCAGCTTGCCTTTCTCGACAAGCCGGCGAAGTAGATTCAACAATCCCGCATTCATATCCTACCTCAGCTCAGACCTAACGGACCCTCGATTCGTTCACAGGGGAGCGGGTGAGCGGCTGGTCGGCTTCATGGCGGAGATGCGACGGCTATACTTTAAATGCAGCGCCAGCCACATCCGGAAGCGGCGAGAAACCGGCTCGAGCGCGACCTTACGGGTTTTCCGGCCGGCCCTCGCGAAGCGAGTTGAGGACCAGCTGCGGGAAATTCGTCAGGCCAGCCCATCGGGCTCCTATCCATCAGAACTTCCATTAGCTTAGCGGTGTTCGGCGGTTATTCAATGGGGCTTTTTTGTGGCCCCTCAAAGATTTGTTTGCTTAGTAAATTCGAAAGCACTGACGCAAACCTCTTCGAGCGATTTCATGGTTCAATTCGGTCTCGGGCTCCCGAGGGTGATTCAGCGGTGGAAAACCTTGCAGCGCCTGTGCTCCGTGGGGCAACATCGTCACGCCACATTGTCGCGGCAAGCCCCTTTTCGAGAGGAGGATACACGATGAAAAAGATCGCCGCGGTTGCGCTCGTCGTCGTCGCCATCCTATGGCTTCTCAACACGTCGCTTCTGGCGACGCCGCCCTCCGGCGGCGCAAAGATCCTCGCTCATCGCGGCGTTCATCAGGTCTTCAATTCGGAAGGTCTCGACAATGAAACCTGCACCGCCGAGCGCATCGAGGCGCCGCGCCACAGCTATCTCGAAAACACCATTGCTTCCATGCGCGCCGCAATGGAGAGCGGCGCCGACGTCGTCGAGCTGGATGTCCACCTGACACCGGATCGCCAGTTCGCCGTGTTTCACGATTGGACACTCGATTGCCGGACGAATGGGAGAGGCGTGACCCAGGATACGCCGATGTCCGAACTGAAGACGCTGGACATCGGCTACGGTTATACGGCCGATGGCGGCAAGTCCTTCCCCTTCCGCGGCCAGGGAGCTGGCCAGATGCCGACGCTGACAGAGGTCTTCAAGGCCCTGCCCGAGGGCCGCTTTCTGATCAATTTCAAGAGCGAGCGGCGGGAGGAAGGCGCGACCCTCGCCGTTCTTTTGCGTTTCCACCCGGAGTGGCGCAAACAGGTGTTCGGCGTCTATGGCGGCACTGCCCCCACACAGGAAACCCTGAGGCTGGTCCCAGGCATCAGGGGATACGACCGACAATCCACACTCGCCTGCCTTGGCCGCTATGCCGCCTATGGCTGGACGGGTATCGTACCGGAAGCCTGCCGCGACACGCTGATCATAGTGCCCGGCAATTATGCGCCATTCCTGTGGGGGTGGCCGGACCGGTTCGCGGCCCGTATGCAAGCCGCCGGCAGCGAAATCATCCTGCTGGGGCCCTATAAAGGCGGCGACTTCACCACGGGCATCGACAGCGCGGATGATCTCGCTTTCGTTCCCGAAGGTTTTTCCGGCTATGTCTGGACCAACAGGGCGGAAACGATCGCACCTCTCTTCGGCAGGCGATCCGGAGCCGGGAGCGACCAGGCCAACCGCCAGTGAGTGCGAGGCCGGTCGCCGGCAGTCGGACGTGTGTGCGGTTGTCCGCCCGCATCCCGCTTTCTCTGTTTGGAATCGGTCGCGTTTGATCTCGACCAGGTCTACAGCGCCGCGCGTCTCATCAGACGCACAAAGGTCGCTGTAGCACTTTGATCTGCTGCATGTTGTTGTCCTTTAATCGGATCCGATTAAAGGAAATATGCAGTAGGCTACTTCGGAAAATCGAGCCCCATCTCGCGGAAGCGCTCGGGATCGTCGCCCCAGTTCTCGCGCACCTTCACGAACAGGAAGAGGTGCACGGGCTGCTCGAGGATCTCGGAGATCTCCTTGCGCGCGGCGGTCGAGATCGCCTTGATCGCCTCGCCGCCCTTGCCGAGTGCGATCTTCTTCTGGCTATCGCGCTCCACATAGATCACCTGCTCGATGCGCACGGAACCGTCCTTGCGCTCTTCCCACTTCTCCGTCTCGACGTGAGATGCATAGGGAAGCTCCTGGTGCAGCCGAAGGAAGAGCTTCTCGCGCGTGATCTCGGCAGCAAGCTGCCGCATCGGCAGATCGGAAATCTGGTCCTCCGGGTAATACCAGGGGCCCTCCGGAAGCCTCTCGGCGAGATAATCCATCACGTCTTCGCAGCCGGAACCGGTCAGGGCGGAGATCATGAAGGTGCGCTCGAATGCCACCACCTCGTTCGCAGCGGCTGCGAGCTTCAGCAAATCCTCTCGGCGAACCTGATCGACCTTGTTGAGGACGAGCACCTTTGGCTGGTGCACATCCTTGAGGCCCTCCAGGATCGTGTCGGCATCACCCTTGATCCCGCGCTCGCTGTCGATCAGCAACATGATCAGATCGGCATCCTTGGCTCCGCCCCAAGCCGTCGTGACCATGGCGCGGTCGAGCCGGCGCCGTGGCTTGAAGATGCCGGGCGTGTCCATGAATACGATCTGCGCATTGTCGTGGATCGCGATGCCGCGAACGATCGCCCGCGTCGTCTGTACCTTGTGGCTGACGATCGACACTTTTGCGCCGACAAGGCGATTGATCAATGTCGACTTTCCGGCATTCGTCGCCCCGATCAGCGCCACGAAGCCAGAGCGCGTCGGCACCGCAGCAGCGGCCGTATCCTGTTGATTGTCCGTCGTCATCACATCCGTCAATTTCCGGCAGAGCGTTTCTGCCAAACACCTTCGCGTTCTAACAATTTCATGGCCGCGACCTGCTCGGCCCCGCGCTTGGAACGATCAACCCCGGTCTCCGGGTCGATTCCGTCGACCTCTACCGTGACGGTAAAGCGCGGATCGTGATCCGGGCCGGAGCGATCTTCAGTTCGGTACTTCGGCGCCACACCGAACCTGGCATGCGCCCATTCCTGCAGTTCCGTCTTGGCGTCGCGCCTGGCGCCGTCCGCACTTGCAGCGCGATGCGTCCAATGCTCGAGCACGAAGCGCCGCGCCGCCTCCAGGCCGCCATCGAGATAGATCGCGGCAATCAGCGACTCTACCACATCGGCACGCACATTCATCATGTGCTTGCCCGTGATCTTCTTCACATCCGAACCAGTGCGGATGAATTCATGCAATGAGAGCTCATCGGCCACTTTCGCGCAACTCTCCGCGCTGACGAGCTGATTCAGGCGAACCGAGAGCTCGCCTTCGTTTGCATCGCTGAATGTCTGGAACAGGAGCTCCGCGACGCAGAGCCCAAGAATCCTGTCCCCAAGGAATTCGAGCCGCTGGTAGTTGATTGCACGGCCGCTTCTCGCGCTCGAATGTGTCAGGGCCCGGTCGAGACGTTCCTTCTCGGCGAACTGGTAACCGATCGCAGCCTCAAGCCGCGCCCGGTCCTCCGCGTTCAACGAGCGACCCTTCATCAGTTGACGACCTTGAACAGACGGTCGTAACGCAGGTTCGCAGGCCATTTCCAGATCTGCCGGAACGAGGTGTCGTTACCGAGCGAGAAGAAAATCAGGCTGGCGCGGCCAACCAGGTTTTCAGCCGGCACGAAGCCAACGTCGAAACGGCTGTCGGCCGAGTTGTCCCTGTTATCGCCCATCATGAAATAATGGCCTTCGGGAACGATGAACTCACGGGTGTTATCGCCGCGTGAATCCGGGAACTGGTCGAGTGTTTCGTAAGTCATGCCGTTGTCCATCGTCTCGCGATAGACGGGCACATCGCCACCTGTGTCGTACTGATCATCGGCCCGGAAGGGGCCGGCCGGTACCCGTTCGACCGCCTTGTCATTGACGTAGAGAATGCTGTTCCTGACCTGGAGGCGATCGCCCGGCAGGCCGACGAGACGCTTGATGTAGTCGATGTCCGGGTTGGGCGGGAACCGGAAGACGACGATGTCGCCCCGCTCCGGTTCGCTTGCGAAAATTCGGCCGCTGAAAAGATTCGGCGAGAATGGCAGCGAGTATTTCGAATAGCCATAGGCGAACTTGTTGACGAAGATGTAATCGCCGACGAGGAGCGTCGGCATCATCGAGCCGGAAGGGATCGTGAAGGGCTGAAAGAAGACTGTGCGGATGACCACGGCCAGGAGCAGCGCCTGGACGATGACCTTGACGTTCTCCCAGAGACCGCTCTGCTTCGCTTCTGTCTTTTCTGCCACGCTCAGTCTTCCTTGTCATCCTGCCCGGGGCACCCGAGCCTAACGCTTCAACTTTCGTTTGCGCCCGAACTCATGCCGCACGTCTCCCCGCAACTCGATGCTATATGTCGCGGGAAATCCGAGCTTCAAGCGACCGCGGGCCGGTCTTTCGGCAAGTGCTCTAAACCGTTCCCTCGGCGGGGGCAACCGGCAGCGCCTCGATAATCACGAAAGCTTGCGCAAGCGGGAAGTCGTCGGTGATCGTCAGATGGATCGCGGCGCGGTGTCCGACCGGCAACATTTCCCGAAGGCGCGCTGCCGCGCCGCCGGTCAGTTGCATCGTCGGCTTCCCGCCGGGCAGGTTGACGACCCCCATTTCTTTCCAGAATACGCCCTGCGCTAAGCCGGTGCCGAGTGCCTTGGAGCAGGCCTCCTTGGCGGCGAAGCGCTTGGCATAGGACGCCGCGCGGTTCTTGCGGCCGTCGGATTTGGCGATCTCGATGTCGGTGAAACACCGGTTTACGAAACGCTCGCCGAAGCGCTGGAGCGAATTTTCGATGCGTCTGATATCGATGAGATCGCTGCCTATGCCGATGATCATGTTGGATGTCCAAGTCTGTGCGCGCGGGCCCGCCGGCGGCGCTCCTGAAAGAGACGCGCCGTCTGAAAGGCAAGCGGGTAGAATATCAGGCCACCCGCCGCGGCAAGAGGAAGCGAGCCTATGAGCATCGGCTTGAAGACCGGGCCCCACAAGCTGGCAAGATCCAGATGCTCGAGCATGCGCATGATCTCCTGACCGCCGACCGCCTGAGCGGCTTGCGGCTGCGTAAGCATCGTACCGACCTCGTAGGAGGCCGTCAGGATGACAGGAATGGTAACGGGGTTGGCAAGCACGGTCGTGATCGCTGCCGCGACCAGATTTCCGGAAAAGGCAGATGCGAGAAGGACGGCGAGAACGATATGCAGACCGAAGAACGGCGTTAATGAGGAGGCCGCGCCTGCCGCTACGCCGACAGCGATCGCGTGCGGCGACGAATTCAGACGGAGAACGCGAAGGGCAATATAGCGCGGAGCGCGCGTGAACCCTTTGCGCGGCCAAAAGAACGCGCCAAGTCTCTCGGATATCGTGACCGGTTTTCTGCGCCTGAATAACATTATGCCGTCATGATCGCATTCAAAGCCGCCCGCCGGCGCAAGACGGACCCGCCCGCCTCTCGATGGGCGAAACATAGGCGCGACGCGCGCGATGTGCAAGCGAAGGCGTCAGACCGCAAGATCCAGCAGACGAGCCATTCGAAAACCGCATAGCTCTGCGCAGCATCAATGGCGCGCCTTCCGGCGCGCCGCATTCGCGATCAGAAACCCTTGCGGAAAAGACCGCGGTCGATCTGACGCTGACGGTATTCCAGGTCGATTCTGTCGACGGAGCCGTTCAGATATGCGACTTCCCGCTCTTCAATGGAGGGAATGTGCAGGGCACGCGTGATTTTCTTCAACTGCTTGAACATGGCAAACCTCTTTCGTTCACCTCCCGACACGAAAGATAGTGCAGCGGCCTCCCCGTCACCAGCCACAGGATGCGGCGGCAGCCATGCATCTTGCGCATGACTCGGTCGCCGAACGCCCCTAACTGCTTATTTTGAAGGCAGTCTGCACGGAAATGGAACGCATCCTTGCGCGCCTGCAGGAGCAGCATCTCTGCGTGGCCGCCCGGCAGACGCCCTACTCGAAGAGGCGCTTGACCATGGAAATGCTTGGCAATTCCTTGAGTTGCGCCATCAGGTGATTGAGCTGACGCAGATCCCAGACTTCGAGGTCGAACTGCAATTCGCTGAAATCAGCCGCGACGCGCCCCATCGATAGGGAGCGGATGTTGACATCGGTGGTCGCGATCGCCTGTGCGACCTCCGCCAGCGTACCCGGCTCGTTCAAGGCGCTGACCGCAATTCTGGCAATGAAACGGCTGTTGTTCGCCTCGTCGAGATCCCAACGAACGTCGATCCAGCGCTCGGGCTGCTCGTCGAACTGCTGCAGGATCGGCGACTGGATCGGATAGATGGTGATGCCTTTGTCCTTGTCCATAATACCGACGATGCGATCTCCGGGAACGGCGCCGGCAGGACTGAAGTGGACCTCGGCATTGCCGGACAGGCCGCGGATCGGGAGAGCTTCGGGGCCTTCCGCCTGCTCTGCGGCGGCCATTTCCTTCGACCGCTCCGGCAGCTTGAAGATCATGCCTGCGGCGCTGCGCATGTTGAACCAGCCGTCATCGGCGCTAGGCTTCACGGTCACGCGCTCGTCCTGATGATCCGGGAAGACGGCGCGCAGAACGTCGAGCGAGGAGAGTTCGCCGCGTCCTACCGCAGCGATGGCGTCTTCCACGTCCTTTTGCCCGAGCCGATGCAGCACCGGCTTCAACGCCTCGCGCGAGAACGTCTTCCCTGCCCGTTCGAAAGTGCGCTCCAGGATGCGATAGCCGAGGCCGGCATATTGCTTGCGGATCGCGGCGCGAGTAGCGCGGCGGATGGCCGCCCGAGCCTTGCCCGTGACGACGATCTCTTCCCAGGCCGGCGGCGGCACCTGAATGCCCGAACGGATGATCTCCACTTCATCGCCATTGTTGAGCCGCGTCACCAGGGGCATGATGCGACCGTTGATCTTGGCCCCGACGCAGGTGTCGCCGATATTCGTATGCACGGCATAGGCGAAGTCGATCGGGGTGGCACCGCGCGGCAATGCTATCAGCTGCCCCTTCGGAGTGAAGCAGAAGACCTGATCCTGGAAGAGTTCGAGCTTGGTGTGCTCGAGGAACTCCTCCGGATTATCACCCTCGGCGAGAGATTCGATCGTGCGGCGCAGCCAGGAATAGGCGTTCGATGTCGGTGTGCGCGTCAGGTCGCCGGAAACAGTGTCGCGATCCTTGTAGAGTGCGTGGGCCGCGATACCGTATTCGGCGATCTCATGCATGCGCTTCGTGCGGATTTGCAGTTCGATGCGCTGGCGCGACGGACCGATGATCGTCGTATGAATGGATTGATAGTCGTTCTGCTTCGGCGTCGAGATATAGTCCTTGAAGCGTCCGGGCACGACGCGCCAGCGGGTGTGCACGATACCCAGCGCGCGATAGCAGGCCGGAATGTCGCTGACGATGATACGGAAGCCCCAGACGTCCGAGAGCTGCTCGAAGGAAAGCGATTTCGACTGCATTTTGCGGAAAACCGAGTAAGGCTTCTTCTGGCGCCCCTTGACCTGGGCATCGGCAAGCCCCTCCGCCTGAAGCAATTCGCTCAGTTCCTCCTCGATCTTCTTGATCAGCCCTTCGTTACGTTCGGAGAGCTCCTGAAGGCGTCTGGTGACGGTTTCGTAGGCTTCCGGGTTGATGTGCCGAAAGGAGAGGTTTTCAAGCTCCTCGCGCATATCCTGCATGCCCATGCGCCCCGCCAGGGGCGCATAGATGTCCATCGTCTCCTCCGAAATGCGCGCGCGCTTTTCCGCCGACATGTGATCGAGCGTACGCATATTGTGGAGGCGATCGGCGAGCTTGACCAGGAGGACGCGGACGTCGTCCGAAATAGCGAGCAGCAGCTTGCGCAGATTTTCCGCCTGCTTGGCCTTCTTGGTGACGAGGTCGAGTTTCTTGATCTTGGTGAGACCTTCGACCAAGGCACCGATATCTTCGCCGAAGAGGCCGTCGATTTCCTGTCGCGTCGCGGTCGTATCCTCGATCGTGTCGTGCAGCAGCGCGACGGCTATCGTGGATTCGTCGAGATGCATTTCGGTCAGGATCGCCGCGACCTCCAGGGGATGGGAGATGTAGGGATCGCCGCTTGCCCGCTTCTGCTGCCCATGCTTCTGCATGGCGTAAACATAGGCCTTGTTCAGCAGGGCCTCGTTGACGTCGGGCTTGTATTTCTGCACGCGCTCGACGAGCTCGTATTGGCGCATCATCCGCTGACGGCTCCTGAAATCAGGCAAATAAAAAAGTGCGCCAATCACACGAGTGGCGCACTGCTTCGATAACGCGTCGGAACTATGGTTCCGGAACTATCTCAGTAGTCGTCGCTCTTTTCCGGAGGAACGAGGCCTTCGATACCGGCCAACAGTTCTTCTTCGGACATGCGGTCGAAGGTCAGCGCTTCCGGCTGGTCCTCCTCTTCGGCGGCTTCGGCGAAGGCAGGTGTCGCTTCCGTCTGAACCAGCGACGCCGGATCGGGTTCCGGCTCGTCCACCTCGACGTGCTTCTGCAACGAATGGATAAGGTCTTCCTTCAGATCGCCGGGCGACAGGGTCTCGTCGGCGATCTCGCGCAGCGCAACGACCGGGTTCTTGTCGTTGTCGCGGTCAACCGTGATCGGTGCGCCCTGGGACACCAGGCGCGCGCGGTGGCTGGCAAGAAGGACGAGTTCAAAACGGTTTTCGACCTTGTCGATGCAGTCTTCGACGGTGACGCGGGCCATGGCCTTGTCCTTTACGACTAAAGAGATGCGGCGGCGATCGCCGCGGCAGGTTAAACAACGCGAAACCGGAACGTCCGCTGAAATGCGGTTCCATCAGCTCCGATTTCTGGAATTAGGCGTCCGATACAATTAAAACAACATAAGTTCAAGTTTTTCCTGCATGCGGCTCACATGATCGGGGTTAGCATGGTAAAATGCCGCATCTGCGGACGCTGCTGCCACCCACAGACATTGCCTGTATCTGGTGATATTTTTGAGCACTTAGTCAGCAACAATCACGGCTTGAAAATGTGGACGAACTGCAGCAACTGCTAAAACTAGCTATAGGCGCCGCGCCCCGGTTGGAATAATGCGTTGGCATGACCACATTATTTGCAGATAAGTGAGCTTTAATGTAATTCGCCGTTTTTATGCGTGCCGCTCCGCGAGGTTGGTCCGGTCACTGTGCAGGGTACGGAAAAAGGAAGTAATGATGTTCGATCCTCGCGAGAAAATCGCTCTTTTCATCGATGGGGCCAATCTCTACGCCGCGTCGAAGAGCCTGGGCTTCGACATCGACTATCGCAAGCTGCTCAAGGCATTCCAGAAACGCGGCTACCTGCTGCGCGCCTACTACTACACCGCGTTGATCGAGGATCAGGAATATTCGTCGATCCGCCCGCTGATCGACTGGCTGGACTATAACGGCTACAAGGTCGTGACCAAGCCCGCCAAGGAATTCACCGACTCGCTCGGTCGCCGCAAGATCAAGGGCAATATGGACATCGAACTGGCGATCGATGCCATGGAGCAATCCGAATCGGTCGATCACCTGGTGATCTTTTCCGGCGATGGCGATTTCACCACGCTCGTGGAAGCGCTCCAGCGTAAGGGCCGCAAGGTTTCCGTGGTTTCCACGATGGCGACCCAGCCCCCCATGATCGCCGACGACCTGCGCCGCCAGGCCGACCACTTCATCGATCTCGCCTCTCTCAGAGCCGAAATCGGCCGCGAACCGTCAGAACGCGTTCAGCGTCCCGTCGAGCCGGTCTCCGACGACGTCGAGCTTTAGAGCACCTCGAAACGGGCCGGCCTCTGCCCCCTCGTCCCGCTGCTGCGACCTTCTCCCCGCAGCGGGGAGAAGGAATGAGACCCAACCACTCTTGACCGCTGATCAGAGAGATCCGGCATGCCGCTTTTCCCTTCGCCCGCCCGCGGCGGAGTAAGGGCCGGCAGGCGGATGAGAGCCAATCTGATCTCGACGAAACTCAGCCTGATCTCGACGAAACTCAGCCGCGTTCCTTGAGCAGCCGGTTCTTCTGTCGGTTCCAGTCGCGTTCCTTGGAAGTCTCGCGCTTGTCGTGGAGCTTCTTGCCCTTGCCGAGCGCCAATTCCAGCTTGGCCCGCCCCCGCTCGTTGAAATAGATGCGAAGCGGTATCAGCGACATGCCTTCGCGGTTCACGGCGCCCTGCAGACGGTTCACTTCCCTCCTCGAAAGGAGCAACTTGCGACGCCTGCGCGTCTCGTGGTTGAAGCGGTTCGCCTGCAGATATTCCGGGAGATAGGAGTTGATGAGCCAGATCTCGCCGCCTTCGTCGGTCGCGTATGATTCGGCAATATTGGCTTTTCCCTCGCGCAACGACTTGACCTCCGTGCCGGTCAGCACCAGCCCGGCCTCGTAGGTATCCACGATCTCGTAGTTGAAGCGGGCCTTCCGGTTTTCCGCGACGACCTTTTTGACCGTCCGTTCGCTGCCTTTCGGTGCCATCAGTTCATCAGTCCTGCATGCCTGAGCGCCGCGTCGATTGCCGATTCCGTCGCGGGTTCAAGCGCCGACAACAGCGGCGAACGAACATCACGGTTCATCCTTCCGAGGCGGTTCAGCGCATATTTTGCGCCGCAGACGCCCGGCTCCAGAAAGATCGCCTTGTGAAGGGGCATCAATTTGTCCTGGTACTCCAATGCCTTGCCAAAGTCGGCGGCAAGGGTTGCCTCCTGAAACTCGGCGCACAGTCGCGGCGCGACATTGGCGGTAACGGAGATGCAACCGACGCCGCCATGCGCATTGAAGCCGAGCGCAGTTGCGTCCTCTCCCGAAAGCTGGACGAAAGCCTTGCCGCATGCCATCCGCTGCTCGGAGACCCTCTCGATTTTACCGGTCGCATCCTTGACCCCGATAATCGTCGGATGTGCCTTTGCGAGCGCCGCCATGGTCTCGACGCTCATGTCGACGACCGAACGGCCCGGAATATTATAAATGACGATCGGCAGCTTCACACTTTCTGCGATCGCGGCGAAGTGGGCGAAGAGCCCCTTCTGTGTCGGCTTGTTGTAATAGGGCGTGACGACGAGGATGGCATCCGCGCCGGCCTTTTCCGCGTGCTGCGCAAAGTCGACCGCCTCGATCGTATTGTTGGAGCCTGCACCGGCGATGACCGGCACGCGCCGCGCCGATGCCTCGACACAAAGTTCGACTACTTTCTTGTGCTCGTCATGGGAGAGTGTCGGCGATTCACCCGTCGTGCCCACGGGCACAAGTCCGTGGCTCCCCTCTTTTATCTGCCACTCCACATGCGCGACGAAACTATCCGCATCGACCGAGCCTGCAGCGGTGAACGGCGTTACGAGTGCGGGAATGGAACCCTTGAACATGCACAACTCCTGACGACCAGCAGCGCAAAATGCGCTCACGCTTTGGCCGCAATCGACGGTTAAAAAACTGCCGCACCATAATCATGTGCCGTGGCTGCGGCAAGCGCCGTGAGAGTGCATTTCGCTCTCGGTTCGGCGCATCGCCGCCGGGCCAGCACCGTAGCGATCGGCCGCTTCTCTGGAGCAATCGCCCGGGCGCTCGCGACCAGACGGTGCGGCAAACGCGACCGGTTATCGCCCCCGATGGGCTTTAAAGGATCGGCGAAACGGGGACAGGGGATCAGAGGGCTCTTGATACGCGGAACGGTCATTCTGCCGGTCGCTGCCATGCTCGCAGCGGGTATGCTCGGTCTTTCGGCCAACGCTGCCGAGGGGCCCATCCCCCTACCGGCCGGCAGACCTGAGCCAGCCGGCGCGTCTGCTCGCCCGATTGCAGGCGAAAACACAATCGCCGCAGTGCCCCGCGTCGCAGATCTGAAAAGCGGTCTTGATGCCCTCTCGGACCGTCAGCCCGCAAGGGCGATCGCCATTCGCGACCGCATGCCCGCGGGGACTCTCGACCGCCATATCCTCGCCTGGGCCATCGCCGTTTCCGGACAGAAAGGCATCCCGTCCTACGACATTGCCGCTGCACAAGGAGAACTCGGGGGCTGGCCGGGGTTGAAATCGCTCCGCGCCCATTCGGAACGTGCCCTTTACCGCGAGAGCCCGCCGCCGGCCGACGTGGTCGCAGCCTTCGGCGCGACCCGCCCGGAGACAACGGAAGGGGCGATTGCTCTTGCGCGAGCGCTCGTGGCGCAGGGGCGGACCTCGTCTGCAGCCACGCAACTGCGCGCGTTCTGGCTGAACGAAATTCTGGACAAGGAAACCGAAACGAAAATTCTCTCCGAATTTTCACATTTGCTGACGGCGGAGGACCACAGGCGGAGGATGGAGATGCTTCTCTACCGCGCTCGCGTGGACCAAGCCGAACGGTTCGGCACGCTCGGCAGGGCGCAATCCCTGTTCCGCGCCTGGGCTGCAGTCATTCGCGACGGCAGCAACGCAGCCTCCCTCATAGACGCCGTTGATCCCTCCTGGCGCAGCCAGCCGGCCTACCTCTTCATTCGCATCGAACATTTGCGCAAGCGGCAGAAATATGCCGAAGCGGCTGAGCTTCTTGATCAGATGCCGAAGGACGACACCGCGCTCGTCAATCCGGGAGAATGGTGGGTCGAGCAGCGTATCGTCAGCCGCGGTCTGCTCGACAGTGGCGACTTTCGCGGAGCTTACCGCATTGCTGCCAACCACGCAGCAAGGCGCGCTACGGACCTCGTGGACGCGGAATTCCATGCAGGCTGGTATGCGCTTCGCGGCCTCGAGGAGGCCGAAACGGCCGCACGGCACTTTCGCAAGATTCTTGATGCATCGAGCCGTCCGATCTCCGCCTCGCGCGCCTGGTACTGGTTGGGGCGAGCGGCCGAGGCGGGCGGGCCCGGCGACGCGCGGGAATATTTCAACAATGCGGCGCGCTATTCGGCGACCTTTTACGGCCAACTCGCCGCTGCGCGACTCGGCCACTCGAAGCTCGACATGAGCTACCCTTCGCCGACGCAAGAAGACCACATCCGCCTGGAAGGCCGCGAGGCGGTAAAGGCGATCGGCCGGCTCGAAGCGGCCGGCCATGGCTGGCGTGCCGAGAGCCTGTATCGCGCCCTTGCCGAAGAATTGACCAGTCCCGGCGAGCTTGCGATCCTTGCGGCACGAGCCGAAAAGGCGGGCAATCACCAGCTCTCGCTGCAGATCGGCAAGATTGCCTTCGGCCGCGGCATAGAGGTGGCGGCACTCGCCTTTCCGATCGGAGTCATCCCACCGAGTGCGGACATCGACGGTGCCGGCAAGGCGCTCGCCTATGCCATCGCCCGCCAGGAAAGCGCTTTCAACCCGGCGGCGATTTCGGTGGCGAATGCCCGCGGTCTTCTGCAGCTGCTTCCCGGCACGGCCAAGGGGGTCGCTAATCGTTATGGTCTTGCCTATTCGAAGGACCGCCTGACGAGCGATGCCGGCTACAATGCGACGCTTGGGGCCCATTATCTCGGCGAGCAGATCGACAGCTTCGGCGGGTCCTACATTCTCACCTTCATCGCGTACAATGCCGGCCCGCGCCGCGTCCCTGATTGGCTCGCCCGCTATGGCGATCCGCGCGGCAAGCCCATCGACGAGGTCGTCGACTGGATCGAGCGCATCCCCTTCGAGGAAACGCGCAACTATGTCCAGCGCGTCATGGAAAACTATCAGGTCTACAAGTCGCGTCTCGGACAGGAGACGGATATCGTCTCGGATTTGAGGATAGGGCGAGAGGCGCCCTAGATTACGACATGGCGGCCAGTGCCAGCCCTGCCCATCGTGCAGATGGGGCAAGCCGCCGGGAGACTGCGATCAAATCGTCGTGATCACTCCGCGCACCCGGCACAAATGCCGCTTTCAACCATTTCCATTATCGAAGGGATTTCGTCTCCTAAGCGGAAATGGTGAAGCCGATGAAGACTTTAGCAATTGTTGCCCTCTCGCTGGCTACTGCGGTCAGCAGCGTTCCGCCCGCAGAGGCATTTCCACTCGCCCCCGCACCCAAACCGCAGGCTGCGGACGTGCAGCTTGCACAGTTTCCCGACAGAGCGCGCTGCCCGGGTGTCGGCTGCCCGCGCATGGGGCGCTGGCGCGGTGACAGGGATAGCTATCGCGGACACCGCAACTATCGCAACCGTTACCACCACCGCCGCTATTATCACGATGACGACGACGATGATATCGGCGCGTTCTTCGGTGGCCTGGCCACCGGCGCTATTGTCGGCGGTGTTCTCAGTCAGCCAAGATACGTCACGCCGCAATATCAGGGCGGCGGCAACGCGCATGTAGAATGGTGCTATTCTCGCTACCGTTCGTATCGCGCCTGGGACAACACGTTTCAGCCCTATAACGGCCCGCGGCGCCAGTGCTATTCGCCGTATAGCTGAAGCACCTCCCGAACCGCGTAACGGCTTTCCCTAACCCGATGAAGCGTTTCAGTGTTCGTGGCACTGAAACGCTCCCCGAACCTGTGGCGTTCCGCCCGATCCTTTCCGGTCTCCTCCCAACCCTGCCCAACGCTGCGTAACCTCGATAGCCGACCTCCTTCGATCGACGATCAATGGGAATTGTTTCCCACGACTGACTGGAGGTCAGAAATGAACATCAAGAGCCTTCTTCTCGGCTCGGCTGCCGCTCTCGCGGCAGTATCCGGCGCTCAGGCTGCCGACGCCATTATCGCTGCCGAGCCGGAGCCCATGGAATACGTTCGCGTTTGCGACGCTTTCGGCACCGGTTATTTCTACATCCCCGGCACTGAAACCTGCCTCAAGATCGGCGGTTTCGTCCGCGTTCAGGGTTCGTTCGGTCGTGACGAAGCCGACAGCCGCTGGAATGCCGAAGATGACCGCGACGGCGACGGCAGACCCGATGCGCAATCCACATCGGACTGGGACATGTTCTCCCGTGCCTACCTGTCGTTCGACGCCAAGAGCGATACCGAATACGGCACGCTCACCGGCTTTTTCGCTGCCGAGTTCAATGCTGACAACGATTCCGACGACGGCGACAGCATGATCGACGTCGACGAAGCCTATGTCCAGCTCGGCGGCCTGAAGGCCGGCTTCTTCTACAGCTGGTGGGATAAGGGTCTGAACGGTGAAACCGACTCGATCGGCGAAAACACCGAATTCAACTCGCTCGCCTACATCTATGACGGTGGCACGTTCCAGGCCGGTCTTGCAGTCGACGAACTCGAAGCTACGACCACCAAGGCCAACGGCATCGGTGTAGAAGGTATCGTTTCCGCATCGCTCGGCGGCGTAAGCTTCGATCTGCTCGGCGGTTTCGACACCGAAGTTGAAGAAGGTGCAATCCGCGCCCTGCTCTCCGCAGATGCCGGTCCGGGCACCTTCCAGCTTGCCGGTATCTGGGCGTCCGATCCGAACGCTTACTGGGCTGACTCCGAGTGGACCGTTGCTGCTTCGTATCGCTTCAACGTCAACGAGAAGTTCGCTATCACGCCCGGCGCCCAGTATTGGGATGCTCTCAACAGGGGTGGCCGCTTCGACGCGAGCGAAGAACAGTGGCGCGTTGGTCTCACGACCGACTACGACATCACGGAAGGCCTCGCTACGCGCTTTGCGATCAACTACACCGATGCAAGCGATGAGCCTGACTATGTCAGCGGCTTCCTCCGCCTGCAGCGGGATTTCTAATCTGACCTAGTCAGGTTCAAGAACGCCCGCAGCTCGAGAAATTGAGCTGCGGGCTGTTGCTGTTCCGCAACGCATATGCGCCGCCAAGGCGTTGAGTTGTTTGACTATAAGCACTGGTTTGATTGCCAGTGGTTTCTTGGCTCGTTCACGGAGAATGGGAAGGAAACGGCAAACGTTATGTCGGAAGCTGAAAAACAGGTGAACGACCTCGAATATCCGGGCATGGGCTTGGGATATGAGGTCAATTATTCCTTCGGCCGGCAAGGCCCTCTGGGGGTGGTGAAGGAGACCACGCTCGCCGAACTGCTTCAGCGCTATGCCGACATCCTGTGGGACGAGGGCAAGCACAAATACAATGTGAAGGCCTTCATCGGGGAACTTGACGAGATCTTGCTCGGCAAGCGCTTCTCCACCTTCTCGCAGGAAATGCTCGACGGCATCGTCGGTGCGCTACGCAAGCGCGGCAACAGCAACGCGACCATCAACCGGAAGATGGCGGCGCTGGGGAAGTTGCTGCGGAAAGCGTACAAGATGGGGGACATCCATAATCTGCCGGAATTCAAGCGCCAGAAAGAGAAAGCAGGACGCCTGCGCTTTCTGGAGGCCGACGAGGAAGAAGTACTGTTCCGGGAAATAGCGAGCCGCTCGGAGCTCTACCTGTATCTTTCCATATTTCTGGTGGATACCGGTGCGCGCCTGGGCGAGGCCATCGACCTCAAATGGAACGATATTCACGAGGGACGGGCGACGTTCTGGGTTACGAAATCAGGGCGTAGCCGCACGGTCCCCCTGACCTTGAGAGCGAAGGACGCGCTGAAGAAGGTCGCGGACAGGTCTCCGGGGCCGTTTTCGAGAATCGATCAGCAGAAGTTTCGCGCAATCTGGAATGCAGCAAAGGTCGATGCGGGGCTCGGCGACGAAGAGGACATTGTTCCCCATATTCTGCGGCATACCTGCGCCTCCCGCCTGGTGAGGGGCGGCATCGATCTCAGGCGCGTTCAGATGTGGCTTGGCCATCAGACGCTCGAGATGACGATGCGCTACGCTCATCTGGCCTCGCACGATCTGGACATGTGCGTGCCTGTTCTGGAACGTCACCTTAAGTAATCGGACAGCGCCGTCCGAATCCGCCCGTCTTTTGCATGGGCCTGAACTTCCGCCCGGCCATTCACCTGCGGCAAGCCGCTGCGAGCAAATCATTGGGATTCCAGAGCCATCCATGAAAACGGATGATGCTCCCGGCTCGAAGCGCGGTCCAAAAGGTAGGTTCAACGGTTTCGCAATGCCACAAACCGACTGCATCGGGCGGGGTCGTCAAGCAATACCTTAAAAAAGAGAAAGCCCGGCATTGAGCCGGGCTTTCCTTCCACTGACCGAGGTCAGGTCAGATTAGAAGTCACGCTGCAGGCGAAGGAAGCCGCTGACGTACTCGTCACCAGCATCCGGATCGGTGTAGTTGATCGTGAAGCGGGTAGCGAGACCTTCCGTGATGTCGTAGTCGGTCGTGATACCAACGCGCCACTGATCGTCGTTACCGAAGCTGGTGTTCGAATCTTGCAGGCTGCCCCAGTACTGAGCGGCCGGGGTGATTGCGAACTTGTCGGTAGCGTTGAAGCGGTACGAAGCAGCAACGGTCCACTCGGAGTCAGCCCAGTAGGCGTTCGGGTCGGATGCCCAGATGCCAGCGATCTGGAATGTGCCCGGGCCGAGGTCTGCGGAGAGCAATGCGCGGATCGCGCCTTCTTCCCATTCGGTGTCGTAGCTGCCGAGCAAGTCGAAAGCAACGCCGCCGAGCGAAGCGGAAACGATACCGGTAACGCCAACGCCGTTGGCCTTGGTGCTGGTGCCTTCGAGTTCGTCGACCGAGATACCGGCCTGGAACGTGCCACCGTCATAGATGTAGGCAATCGAGTTGAACTCGGTGACGTTGCCGAGCGAGTCGGTTTCGCCGTTCAGACCCTTATCCCACCAGCTGTAGAAGAAGCCGGCCTTGAAGCCGCCGAGCTGGATGTAGGCTTCATCGACGTCGATCAGGCTGTCGCCTTCGTCGGTGTCGTTGTCAGCGTTGAACTCAGCAGCGAAGAAGCCGGTGAGCGTGCCGTATTCGGTGTCGCTCTTCGCGTCAAACGCGATGTAAGCGCGGGAGAACATGTCCCAGTCCGACGTGGACTGACCACCGAAGTCTTCCTGGTTCCAGCGGTCGTCAGCTTCGTCACGGCCGAATTCGCCCTGAACGCGGATGAAGCCGCTGATCTTGAGGCAGGTTTCCGTGCCGGGGATGTAGAAGTAGCCAGTGCCGAAAGCGTCGCAAACGCGAACGTATTCCATGGGCTCCGGCTCGGCAGCGACGATCGCGTCGGCAGCCTGAGCGCCGGATACTGCTGCGAGAGCAGCAGCGGAGCCGAGAAGAAGGCTCTTGATGTTCATTTCTGACCTCCAGTCAAAAGTTTCAAACGGGTCTGGGTTTTTTTGCTGAAGGACAGCGTTCCCTGCCCCATCCCCAAAGTTCAAGAAGTCGGACGATCAACCGCCCTTGCTTCCGGAGTTGAAAATACAAAACCGGGTGGGGTGCGCAACGACCAACTTACCAGATCGACTCCTTTGCCCTGCCCTTCCCTGATCCCTGTTGCTGAAACGACACAAAATCGCCTCAGACGGCCCGAGAGAATTAACAAAGCATTAAGAAAATCCTTTAGCGACGAGGGGTTAGCATGGGGCATTCCGCCACTATTTGTTTCGGAACGGGGCAGAAAATGGCCCGAAACCGGGTCAAAACCAGGCAAGCACCTTTCCCGAGTCGGGTGCGACGGGGAGACATCGAGCGGGCATTACTGGGTGGGCGCGTGATCGCCGAGGCGCTTCCCGGCCAATTCTTGGAGAATCAGCGCGCGCGGATTCGCAGCCTGCGAAGCTTATCCGGTCACGCGGCCGGGACGCGCTCAACTCTCCGAATCACCCGTCGATCAGTCCGCGGCGGATCAGGTCAGACAGGTTTTCAAGCTTCGGCCGTTTGCCGCCAGCCTTCGATATACGAGGTCGGACGTGAATCAGTGCAGCGCCTTCGAGATCATCCCGCCAACTCGGGCGGGACCACTTGTCGCCGCCAGGTAAAACACCGCCTGTAAAACGGCAGTGCCGCGCGAGCTGGTGCATCACGCCTTCATCCTCAAGACGGCCGTTATTATACCGTTCCAGATTCACCAGCGGCAGTTTTGACCGGAATGCTTGTCTTTGCGGCCGGTCCAGTTTCCAGAGCGAGCCGCACCAGTATGGATAGCGCCAATGCACCAAGCCTTTCATCTTCCGGACGAAGGCCCACTTAAGTCGCCGTTGCGAGGGACCGGAAACACCGATACCCAATTGTTCAAAGAGGCTTTCCTGCATTCCGCTGCGGATGAATACGTCCATGTCGAGCATTGCGACCACATCGTAGTCGTCAAAACATGGATCAAGCAGCGCCAACTTCTGCATAGGCGGCGTCAACTTCTCCGAAAAAACATTGCCGCTGAGAAACTGGTAGTCGGCACCCTCGCGTCGGGCAAGTTCTCGAATGCTCAACATTGAACGCTGTTCAACTTCACCGAGAGCGCCTGTATAATGCTGGAGTACAAGTCTCTTCATCTAGTTGATCGGGGTCCGTATAATGTTGATTCTTATTCTTTTCGAATTTTTGTCTAAATCTAAAATCTCTTATGTATAATTTCGATCAGTCCCAAGACGTATGAAGACGTTGGTCGTATCATATTGATCTGACCTAGCGCGCCACCGAGCGCTACGGCGATAGATCAGCCCTGTGTGTTGATTGTTGCTTTCAGGGTCCAGATCAAGGACTCAAAAGAAGCTCTCTTGATCTCGATCTTGGTTCTTCTGCAAACTGCGGTCCGGTCGGCAGTCGCGATTTCCAGTCGGCAGTCGCGTTCCTCCCCGGGAGGAGCCGTGATTTGTTCTGGGGTGGGTGGCCGGCTGGATTTACGGCTTCTTGGCACCATCGCGCTTTCGATGGTGCCGCGCTGAATTGTGCCGTTTTTTGGCGGACGGATCCTGAGCCGCTGCTGTTTTCAGATGAAAGAACCTCTGCTGCAGATAAAGAGAGGATTTTCAGAATTTCGCCAAAAAGGCCTTGCATTCCAACATTTGTCGCCATAGTGAGACGGCAACGGAGAGGTGGCCGAGTGGTCGAAGGCGCTCCCCTGCTAAGGGAGTATACCGGGAACGGTATCGAGGGTTCGAATCCCTTCTTCTCCGCCATCAGCTCATTCGACGAATAGTGATCGACACCCACGCGGCCCTGAATTGTCGCGTCTTTTTGTAATTTTCGTTATCGAGCGGTTCTTACCGGCAGCGGCGAGAACCGTATTGAGCGCCAGCCGACTGCCTGCGGCGTCTCGGATCCCGGTCACCGGCAGCGCTGAGTGGATCCGGGCGAGAATTCTTTTTTCGTGCCGATTCCGATTCCCGTTCCAATGGGATAAATTCCGCCCGTTTTCCGAACGGAGTAAAATTTGCCAACATGTCCGAATTCTCGCGCCTCACGCCTCTCATCCAGTCTTTGCCGGCCACCGTCCCCTTCGTCGGCCCGGAAGCCCTCGAGCGTCAGCGTGGCCGCAAGATAACGGCGCGAATCGGTGCCAATGAGAGCGGATTCGGCCCGGCTCAATCCGTGTTGCACGCCATTCGGCAAGCGGCTGATGAGACCTGGAAATATTCCGATCCCGAGAATCACGACCTGAAGCAGGCGCTCGCCGACCATCTCGGCATCCCTTCCGAGAATATCGCCGTGGGCGAAGGCATAGACGGCCTTCTAGGCCAGATCGTACGACTCGTCGTGGAAGCGGGCATGCCGGTCATAACCTCTCTTGGGGGCTATCCGACGTTCAATTATCATGTCGCAGGCCACGGCGGGCGGCTCGTGTCGGTGCCCTATGCCGACGATCAGGAAGATCTCGAAGGACTGCTCGCTGCGGCGGAGCGCGAGAATGCTCCGCTTGTGTATCTGGCCAATCCCGACAATCCGATGGGAAGCTGGTGGCCGGCCGAGCGCGTGATCGCCTTTGCGAACGCCCTTCCGGAAACGACGCTCCTGGTGCTGGACGAAGCCTATTGCGAGACGGCCCCGCCGGACGCTCTCCCCTCGATCGAGAGCCTTATCGATAAGCCGAACGTCATTCGGACGCGTACCTTCTCCAAAGCTTACGGCCTGGCCGGAGCTCGTATCGGTTACACGCTGTCGACGCCCGGCACCGCCCAGGCTTTCGACAAGATACGCAACCATTTCGGGATGAGCCGTATCGGGGTGGCGGCAGCGATCGCCGCTTTGGCCGACCAGAATTACTTAAAGGAAGTCAAGCTCAGAATCGCGAATTCACGCGACCGGATCGGCCGGATCGCCGGCGAAAACGGGCTCCTCGCACTTCCCTCGGCCACGAATTTCGTAACTGTCGATTGTGGAAAAGATGCAGCCTATGCGCGGGGAATTGTCGATCGGCTGATGAGCGATCACGGGATCTTCATCCGGATGCCGGGGGTCGCGCCGCTTAACCGCTGCATTCGCATCAGCACCGCGCCCGATGCTGAAATGGATTGTCTGGCGGTCGCGCTTCCGCAGGTGATCAGGAAACTGGCTTCCGGTTGAGCCGGCGCCAGCCGCGCATCGGCTTTAGCTGCTGCATGTTTCCCTTCAAACGGACCCGCCCAAAGGAAAAGCCAGTGCAAATCAGTGCATTGTCATCCATTCGCGCGCTGCGCGCAGCGCAGCGGCCAGATCGGACTTGCTCATCGTCGCCGCAAGATCGGCACGCAAATCGGCAGCCCGGTCCGAGCCCCTGATGGCAGCGATGTTCAACCACTTGTGCGCTGCCACCAGATCGACGGGCCTGCCGCGGCCTGTCGCGTACGCGAGGCCCATCTCGCAAAGAACGTCGGGCCGGTTGCCGCCCCCGATCGCATCATCCGAAACGATCTCAATGTCAAAGCGTGCCATTTGCTTGTCCCTGTCTCTTCTTCGTTGGTCCACCGAAGCGGCCCGCCCAAGAGGGCGAGTCCGGCTTCAGCTGGTATTCTTGGCCCCTGTTTCTTCGAGCCTCTTGGCGGGCTTCCCGAGAAATCGCACCATCTTCTGCGGTGTCGCTTTCCGATTGGTCGGCGGCTTGTTTCGCGCCGCTCGTCTTATGGATCTGAATATGGCCGACGGCCTTGAACGGCCGCTTAAAATCCATGCTTAATTTGACGCAAACAAAGTGCAAACACTTGGTAAACTTGGGTTTTCGTTAAGCATCGAGATGCCTGTATCCGCGCGTATTCGCCTCAAAATTTACGAAAATTTCACGCGCGAATTTCAACCAATCGGTAACCACGGGAACAGCTGCCTTCTTCAAGGACGGCGCCTCCATACGTTGACCACACTCCATTGGCGGCAACTTCCTCTCCGATATTTACCTTTACGTACGCGTAATATACGCTTTGCCTCGAAGTGGTCCTTGCCCGCCGGATAGACATGGCGGCGCTGCAGGAGATCGGCTCAACACGGAACCAGCACAAGGCGGGACAGAAGGGCCTGCCGTTTACGGAGGAGATTGCATGATTCGTACATTGCTCGTCGCAGCCGCTTTTGGCCTTTCCGCAGCCGCCTCGGTCCAAGCCGCCGAACCGATTCTCGGCAGGTGGAAGACGGCGAGCGGCTCCACCGCGGAAATCGCGCCCTGCGGCGGAGCTTTCTGCGTCACCTTGAAAACGGGCAAGCACGCGGGCAAGCGTGTCGGCTCGCTCTCGGGGACCGGCGGCAGCTATAGCGGCGTGGTCACCGATCCCGAAAGTGATAAGACCTATAGCGGCACGGGCTCGGTCGACGGCAATCTGCTGAAGATGCGGGGTTGCGTACTCAAGGTGCTTTGCAAGTCGCAGACCTGGACACGCCTTTAGACCGCAATGATTTCAGGTCGCATCGACCTGAAATCGTGAAAGTGACTGAGTCGAGCCGATGGGAGCGCGATGCAGGCGGCGGCGCACGCCTCAGCGGGCGCGTTGTCCGAACAGGACCTTTTGTGCCTCTTGATCCTCGGCAAGGCTTTTCTGGCGAGCCCGTTCCTCCTTGCCGACTTCGATTGCCTTCTTCACCGCTGGACGCCCAAGCATGGCGTCGTACCAGCGCTTCAGATTAGGAAACTCGTTCAGGTCCTGTCCCTGGTTTTCATGCGGGATCGCCCAGCCGACTGCGGCCATGTCGGCGATCGAGTAATCGCCTGCGAGGAACGGCCGGTCGGCAAGTCTCTTGTTCATCACGCCGTAGAGGCGGTTCACTTCATTGGTATAGCGGTCTATGCCGTAGGCGATCCTTTCCGGGGCATATTGGCGGAAATGATGCGCTTGTCCGGCCATCGGGCCGAGCCCTCCCACCTGCCAGAACAGCCATTGCTCCACGTCGACACGGGCGCGCTCGTCAGTCGGATAGAACTTGCCGTATTTGCGGCCCAGATACTGCAGGATTGCACCTGATTCGAATACGGAGATGGGCTCGCCCCCCGGGCCGTCCGGGTCGACGATCGCCGGCATCCGGTTGTTGGGCGAGATCTTCAGGAAGTCTGGTTGGAACTGATCTCCCCGGCCGATATTGATGTATTTGACGACGTAGGGAACGCCGAGCTCCTCCAGCATTATGGTGATCTTCCAGCCGTTCGGCGTGGGCCAATAATAGAGCTCGATCGGAGCGGTCATCGCGTTCTCTCCTGGTTGTCGGAAAGCCTGACTTAGGAACACGGCCGCTCCACGGCAAGTCCGCCAACCCCATGGACATGTTTATGTGCATGCCTTTACTCAAAATCGCTAAGCAGTTCAGGCGACAGGCGTGGCGAAGATGAACGCCAGATGAATGAACGTCTCAGCAAGAGTTCAGTTTGGTTGTGCGAAAAAGCCAATCAATCGATTTGAACGTGTCTTGATTCAACGGACGGACCCATGGACATTCTTGCTCGCCGCCTCACAATCATCAGCCTTCTCATGGTCGTATTCGCGATGACGCTTGCCGCTGCAGTCGGCGCCGACACCCAACGACGCCGCCAGAACACCTATATCGGTTCGCTCACGGATTGCACCGCTCACACGGCGCAATACTGCCAAGCCAAACTCTGAAGGAAACCGTGGAATGGCCGCTCTCGTCTCCTCAGCCATTCTTTCCCTCAGGCTCCTCATTCTCGCGGGCCTGCTGATCGCACCAATCGGAGTCGTCGCCTACAGCAAGTCCGTAGGCTATGGGATCGGCAAGAACGGTGCCGGTTTCGTTCTCTTCGTCACCCTCCAGCGCCAGGCGATGAGCTGAAGCCTACACCCGCTTTCGGCTCTTGCATAACCAGTGAAAGTCCGGTCCTCTCGAATGAGAGAGGATCCTGCAACATGCCCGCATTCGCCATCTATTTTCTCGCAGCACTTGCCGAGATCGCCGGTTGCTTCACCTTCTGGGCCTGGTTGAGACTCGGCAAATCCGGCCTGTGGCTTCTTCCGGGGATGGCTTCGCTGGCAATTTTCGCCTGGCTGCTGACGATGGTGGATACGCCGGCGGCGGGCCGCGCCTATGCCGCCTATGGCGGCATCTACATCATCGCATCGCTCTGCTGGCTGTGGGTTGCCGAAGGCGCCCGGCCGGATCGCTGGGACATGACGGGCGCGGCCGTGGCACTTGCCGGGAGTGCAATCATCCTTGCCGGACCTCGCTGAAGCACCACCGTTCCAGAGAATTGCGCGGATGCGGGCGGAAAACCGCGTATACTTTCCTCATCCCGCTCCAGAACAAAAACACAGTTCTTGTCGTTTGCTTGTCGAAAGGTGCAGCATATAATGCGACATGAACAAACGAATCTCTTCGAACGCCGTCCTCTCCGTCGCCACCCCCGATGCCTTCGAGCCGCAGCTCTTCGATGATCCGGCGGGGGCCGTCGATTGTCTGGAAGCACTTTACGAACGCAATACCCGCTTCCTTTGCCAAGCCTTCGAGGGTCTCGGAAAAGCCGGCAGGCCACTCACCCGTTTCCGCGCCTGCTATCCGCAGGTCAGCATTGAAACCAGCAGCTTCGGACATGTCGATTCGCGGCTTTCCTTCGGCTATGTGAGCGCGCCCGGCGTCTACACGACAACCATTACGCGGCCCAAGCTGTTCCGGCACTATCTGAAGGAACAGCTCGGTCATCTGATGCGTAACCACGGCGTTGGCGTGACGGTGTCGGAATCCTCGACACCGATCCCGCTCCATTTCGCATTCGGCGAAGGAGCGCATGTCGAACCGTCGGCGGCCGAAGGCATCGACATTCCGCTGCGCGACCTTTTCGACGCACCGGATCTTACGACAACGGACGACGAGATCGCCAACGGCTCCTACGAGCCGGGACCGGGAGAACCGTCGCCGCTCGCGCCGTTCACGGCGCAACGCATCGACTACTCGCTCGCGCGCCTCAGCCACTATACCGCGACCAGCGCCAGGCACTTCCAGAACTTCGTGCTCTTCACGAATTATCAGTTCTATGTCGACGAGTTCTGCGCCTGGGCACGCCAGCAGATGGCCGAAGGCGGCAACGGCTATACCGCCTTCATCGAACCGGGCAATATCACCACTTCGGCCGGCGCTGATCGGCCGGATGCCGACTATTCTCTCGCCCGTCTGCCGCAGATGCCTGCCTACCATTTGAAGAAGAAGGGACATGGCGGCATCACTCTGGTCAATATCGGCGTCGGGCCCTCCAATGCCAAGACGATCACAGACCACATAGCCGTGTTGAGACCGCATGTCTGGCTGATGCTCGGCCATTGCGCGGGGCTTCGCAACAGCCAGCGACTCGGCGATTACGTGCTGGCGCATGCCTATATGCGCGAGGACCATGTGCTCGACGACGACCTGCCGGTGTGGATCCCCCTGCCCGCACTGGCCGAGGTGCAGGTTGCGCTTCAGGATGCCGTCGCCGAGGTGACGGGTTACAAGGGGTACGACCTGAAGCAGATCATGCGCACGGGCACGGTCGCTACGATCGACAACCGCAACTGGGAATTGCGCGACCAGCGTGGCCCGGTCAAGCGCCTCTCGCAGGCACGAGCCATTGCCCTCGATATGGAATCGGCCACGATAGCGGCCAACGGGTTCCGCTTCCGCGTCCCCTACGGGACATTGCTCTGCGTGTCCGACAAGCCGTTGCACGGCGAATTGAAGCTGCCCGGAATGGCAAGTGCCTTCTATCGAACCCAGGTAAGCCAGCATCTGAAGATCGGCATTCTGGCGCTGCAGAAACTGGCGGCAATGCCATCCGAGAAGCTGCATTCACGTAAGCTCAGAAGCTTTTACGAAACCTCGTTCCAGTAGAGCAATTCCAGGAAGTGGCGGCGATTCTCCGTCCTGGATTTCGGAGAAATCCGCGAATCCGAGAAACGCGGATTTGCTCTGTAGCCGGCATTTCGTGTCACCCTGTCACGCCTTCGGCCGCAGGAGGAGCGACAGCAGCGTGCCCGCCACCGCCGACACGATGACCAGCAGGTGGGCATTGATGCTGGCACGGCCGAGCATCTCCAGCGTCGCCTGGTTCGTCGCCGCTCCGAAGGAAACGGCGCCGGCGACGATCGCCGCCGCGTAGGTTCCTACGCCCGCAGGCGCGTGCACGGGAAGAACCGAAGACAATTCGCCGCCGAGCGCGCCGCCGAACGAGGCGGCGAGCGGCGCCACACCCATGATGGCAAGGACCCAGGCAAGAACGACCACCTTCACCGCCCAGTTCAGCATCGTCATCGCCCAGGCACGCAAGAACGCGTGAATGTCGGTCGGCAGTCCCGTCTCCACCTCGTCCAGGAGCGGACCGGCCCTTTCCGGCGCAAAACGGCGCATCACCTTGAGCGCTTGTTCCTTCAGAACAAAGAAGGCAAGGGGCGAGAGAACCACGAACAGCCATAAGAGCCAGCCGGCAGCGCCATGGCCGGTCACCAGGCCTACCGACGCAACGGTAAGCAAAGCGTGCAGGTCCAGAAGCCGCATGACGAGCAGCGCCGAGGTGCCGCGTACCAACGCCACGCCGAATTCGCTGCGCATGAGCAAGGGAAAGCTCGTTTCGCCGGCCCTGAACGGCAGCATTATATTGAGGAGATTGTGAACCTGAGTCACACGGAAGAGCGTTAGAAACCGTCCCCTCGTCTCGCCCGGGAAGTAGTCGTGGATGCGATAGCAGCGGATGAAATAGGTTGCGACGAGAAGCGCCAGCGCCGAGATTACCGGCCCAATTCCGATTTCGGCCCATTGCAGTAACAGAAACGGCCAGCCCCAGACCCATCCGACGAATATGCCATAAGTTGCGATTGCCGCCGCAGAGAACAGCGCCAGACGGTTGCGCGCAAGCCACGACTGCCGGCGGCGCTCCCCATTTGTATTCATCACTACTTTTTCCTGTATCCAGCAATGCGATTCGACATTGCTTATAATTTCATAAGTATGCAAGAAAGCCTCCGAGCACACCGGAATCTGGCCCTTGAATCACATCGAAGAACCCGCGAAGCCAATGACCGAGGTCCTGGAGGGCGTCGAGCTATCCATAGTGGTACCGGTGTTCAACGAGGAAGAGAGCGTCGGGCCGCTGGTCACGCGTATCAGGACCGCGATGGCCGGATTTCTCGAGCCGTGGGAGCTCATCCTCGTTGATGACGGCAGCACGGACCGAACCCTCCCGAATGCGCGCAAGGAGCTCTCGCACCAGGAGCTGCGGCTCAAGATCATCGAACTCCAGAAGAATTTCGGCCAGACCGCCGCTATGCAGGCGGGCATCGACGCTGCCGCCGGCCGCCTGATCGTTACGCTTGACGGCGATCTTCAGAACGATCCGGCGGACATTCCCCATATGGTCGCCGCGATCGAGGAGCGTGGGCTCGACCTCCTTGTCGGCTGGCGGCAAAACCGGCGCGACGCTCTGATCCTGCGCAAGATTCCCTCCTGGTGCGCCAATCTCCTGATCGGCAAGATCACCGGCGTGAAGTTGCACGATTACGGCTGCAGCCTCAAGATCTACCGGGGTTCCGTCATCAAGCAGGTGAAGCTGATGGGGGAAATGCACCGATTCATTCCGGCCTGGGTGGCGGGCGTCGTGCCGAGCAGCCGGATCGGCGAGATGCCGGTGACCCATCATGCGCGCCATTACGGCACCTCCAAATACGGGATCTCGCGCACATTCCGGGTCGTCCTCGATCTCCTCGCTGTCTTGTTCTTCATGCGCTACAAGGCGCGGCCCGGGCACTTTTTCGGCTCCATCGGGCTCGCCGCCGGCGGCCTAAGTGCGCTGATCCTGTTCTATCTTGCAATAGACAAGTTCATCCTCGGCAACGACATCGGAACCCGGCCGATGCTGATCGTCGGAGTGATGCTGTTTCTCTCCTCGATCCAGCTCATTACCACCGGCATTCTCTCGGAAATGATGGCGCGCGCCTATTTCCGTGACAATGAACCGACGAGCTACATCGTGCGCCAGACTTTCGTGCGGGAGCCCCCGCATGCTTGATGCGGTCGATCGACGGCCGGGGGCGGTCGTTCTGGCGGTGGCTGGTTATTTCCTGCTGTGCATCACCCTTCGGATATCCGTCTCGAGCTCTCTCGAGATCGACGAGGCGGAACAGGCCTTTCTGTCGCAATTCCTCGAACTCGGATACGGACCGCAGCCGCCCTTCTACAATTGGCTGCAATACGGCCTGGCGGAGCTTTTCGGAGCGTCCGTGGCGACGATGACCATTCTCAAGAATGGGCTCCTGTTGCTCTGTTGCCTGTTCTACGGCCTTGCGGCACGGCAGGTTCTGGCCGATCGGCGCCTGGCGGCCATTGCGATGCTCGGCGTCCTTGCGCTGCCTCCGGTTTTTCTGCTGGCGCAGCGCGACCTCTCGCACACGGTTGCCGCACTTTTCGCGGTATCGTTGTTTCTCTACGGCTTTCTGAGAACGATGAAACGGCCCAGCCTTTTCTGGTATCTCCTCACAGGCCTTGCGGTGGGCATCGGCCTAATGGCGAAGTATAACTTCGCTTTGGTGCCGGTCGCGGCAATCGTCGCTGTACTGCCGGAACGGGAGATGCGGCCGCGGATTCTCGACTGGCGCATTCTGCCGGCAATTGCGGTCGCAGCTCTCATCGTTTTACCCCATGCTTACTGGATGCTGCAGAACCTTGGTTTCGCCTCGGGTGGCACCTTGAACGAGATGAGGGAGCGGGAGGCGGAAGGACGCCTGCTTCAGGCCTTCTACGGTGCCTACTCGCTCGCCTCTGCGATCATCGGCGGCAGCCTGGTCCCGCTGCTCGTCTTTGGCCTCGCCTTCCGCGGCAAGCTCCGTGCCATCTGGAAGGCGGAAAGCCAATGGAGCCGAATCGTGGGGCGTATGCTTGCCCTTTGCTTGATTGCGGTCCTGCTCGTGGTGCTCGGCGTCGCCGCAACACATGTGCGCGAAAAATGGCTGGTTCTCTTCCTCGTTCTCATTCCGCTTTACCTCTGCCTGAAGATCGAAGCGGCGAATATCGACCTTAGTGACAGCCTCCGGCGCTTTTTCCTGCTGGTCTGCGTCATTGCGCTGGGCGCGCTCGTGCTGGTGTCGGCGCGCGCCGTCGTGCGACCGTGGTTCGGCGACTACTCGCGGCTGAATATACCCTACTCCGCGTTCGCCCAAGCGGTGGCGCAGGCGAAAGGCGGGCAGCCCGCACTTATCCTCGCCAATGACAAGCAGATTGCGGGAAATCTCCGAACGCAGTTCGGCGGGGCGCAGGTCACGATGCCAAGGCCCTCGAATGCGCTTCCGGTCGATATGTCGCGAAGGCCCCTTCTCGTGGTCTGGCATGATGACGTCCGACCGGAAGCACCCGTTCCCGAGCTGCTCCGGAACACTCTATCCGCCCTTGGCGCCCCGGCAGCGGCGCCAAGCCACCTTGACCTGCCCTATCTCTACGGCACCGGCCCGGATCGCTACAGTTTCAGCTATATCTGGATTGCGGAATAGCCGCGTGGGAAGCCGCTACACGGTATTCCCGGCGTCGCCATCCTGCCGGCCGACGAGCAGCTTCAATTCTCCAGGATGAACGCGCAACGCCACCTTACCGCTTTTGATCGGAACGAGTTCGCCGTCGATGACGCAATTGATCTTCCTATCCATTTTCGGGAAGTGCAGATCTACTGTCAGGGCACTCATCTCGCTGATCAGCGTGCTGCTTCTGAATTTTCCCCGAAGAATATCGAAGGAGAGCTTCGTCACGCCCGCGGGGCTTAGAGGCGGCGCCGTGTAGAAGCCGAGATGGCCGCTCGTCAGATCGTCCGCATACATCAGCGTGTCATGGCCGAAATGGTTGTTCGAGACGGAAATCGCCGAAACATGCCGGCGCTCCCGGTGCCCGTCCGCGTCGAACTCAATCTCGAAATCCGGTGGATTGAAAATCACACCGATAGCGGCGCGTGTGCTGGCGCTGATCTTTCCAAGTCGCGACGCGAATTGATAGGATTCGCGATAGCGCACCATGCGGGCGTGAAGACCCATGGAGAACTGATGCACGAACGCGCGACCGTCAGCGCTGCCGATGTCGGCGTCGATGACTCTTCCAGCCGCAAGCACTTCCGGAGCCTTCCAGATGTCGAGCGGAAGCTTCAGGGAACGCGCAACGAGATTCATAGTTCCCGCGGGGACGATGCCGAGCGGCATGCCTGTTTTCCAGGCGACTCCCGCCGCCGCCGAAATCGTGCCGTCACCGCCGCCGGCGACGATCGCGTCGAGATCATCCCTTCGGCAGGCAGTCTCCAGTGCATCTCGCATCTCGTCCGATCCGACGACTGCGATCTCAATCCGATGACCGGCAGCCTGAAAGTCCTCCTCGACCTTCCTGCTGAAGGCGTCCATGTCCGTCGTTCGAAAAGTCCCCCCATCTCGATTGAAGATGGCCTTGACTTTCAATGGCTGCTGCCTCCGTCATGCGAGTGCGTTCAGCTTCTCAGATAAGAGCGGCAGCGGGGGTTTCCAGAGCCGGGCGACGAAAAGTACCAGTAACTTTGCCATTCGCTCCGCTTCGTCAGGCCCGTTTGCGTTCCGGCCGTGATCGGGATTCGGCCGGCTTCAGCGTCATCCGGTCTCCGTCGCAGAGAACATTCTCGTCGCCCCAGGCTTTCAGGGCCATAATCACCGGTTTCAGGCTTTCTCCCCTTGCCGTCAAAGCGTAGTCGACACGCGGCGGAACGACCGGAAAGACCGTGCGCGACAGCAGCGCCGCCTCCTCCAGTTCACGCAACTGCCTGGTCAGCATACGTGGCGTCACGCTCGGCAGCCTTCTGCGCAGCTCGTTGAAGCGCAGGATGCCTTCGCTCATCAGGTGATAGAGAATGACGCCCTTCCATTTGCCGTCGATGAAGCTCAAGGCCGACTCCACTGGACAGCCCGGAAATGTGTTCGTCAGTTTCGCGCGGGGACGGGACATACGATATCCTTTTCGACACTATGGGCCAAATTTGTGCATTCTTGTGCTGTTTCAGCATATGCCCCATGTAGCTCCTGTTCAATTTCGAAGGGAGAATTCCATGCGTGCCGTCGCCTACAAGACACCGCAACCCATCGCCAACGAGGCCGCGCTGATCGACGTGGACCTATCCGTGCCGACGCCGGGCGAGCACGATCTCCTCGTGGAAGTCAAGGCGGTTTCGGTCAACCCGGTCGACACCAAAGTGCGCGCCAGCGTTCAGCCGGAACCGGGGCAACTCAAGGTTCTCGGCTGGGACGCTGCCGGCGTCGTCACGGCAGTCGGTCCGAAGGTTACGCTCTTCAAGCCTGGAGACGAAGTGTTCTACGCCGGCGCCATCGACCGGCCCGGGACAAATGCGGAGTTTCACCTCGTCGACGAACGTATCGTCGGATGGAAGCCGCAGTCGCTTGATTTCGCTGCCGCGAGCGCGTTGCCGCTTACCGCGATCACGGCATGGGAGACGCTTTTCGATCGTCTCAGGGTCGGTGATCCCGTGCCGGGTGCAGCGAAGACAGTGCTGATCATCGGCGGTGCCGGCGGGGTTGGCTCGATCGCGATCCAGTTACTGCGCGCCCTCACAAATCTCACGGTTATCGCCACCGCTTCACGCACCGAAACGCGCGACTGGGCTTTGAAGCTGGGGGCTCATCATGTGCTCGACCACAGCCGACCACTTGCAGCGGAAATGGACCAGCTCGCCCTCGGCGCACCGGCCTTCGTGTTTTCGACGACCAACACCGACAAACATGTCGACGAAATCGTCAAGCTGATCGCACCGCAGGGGCGCTTTGCACTCATCGACGACCTGCCGATCCTCGATGTCATGCCGTTCAAGCGCAAATCGGTCTCGATACACTGGGAAATGATGTTTGCGCGTCCGCTGTTCAAAACGCCCGACATGATCGAGCAGCACAATCTCTTGAACCGGGTCGCGGAACTGGTGGATAGCGGCAGGATCCGCACGACCTTGACGGAGACGCTCGGCCCCATCAATGCAGCAACGGTCAGCAAGGCACATCGGATGATCGAAACCGGCCGAACGCGCGGCAAACTGGTGCTCGCCGGGTTCTGAGGTCAGCTCGCGGAGTCGGGGGTACCTGCTCCCGATTCCGTAAGACCACTCCCCAGCTTGTGGGGAGTGGCAACTCAAAAGCAGCGTTTGCTTCTACCCGTGGATGATTTCGCGGTGTCGCTGGAGTCGGCGCCCATAGGCCTGGCTAACCCGGTCGAAGATGATGGCGATTCCCACGATGGCGAGACCGTTGAAAATTCCGAGCGTGAAATACTGGTTGGCGATCGCCTTCAACACCGGCTGCCCCAGGCCCTGAACGCCGATCATCGAGGCGATGACGACCATGGCGAGTGCCATCATGATGGTCTGATTGATCCCGGCCATGATTGTCGGCAGCGCCAGCGGCATCTGCACATTCTTCAGCTTCTGCCAATTCGACGAGCCGAAAGCGTCAGCTGCCTCCAGCACATCCTTGTCGACGAGGCGGATTCCAAGGTTGGTGAGGCGGATCATCGGCGGGATTGCATAGATGACTACGGCGATGAGCCCTGGAACCTTGCCGATACCGAGAAGCATGACGACGGGAATGAGGTAGACGAAGCTCGGCATGGTCTGCATCACGTCGAGCACCGGATTGACGACATTCTGGAAACGGTCGGAGCGCGACATGATGATGCCCATCGGTATGCCCACCGCTATCGACAGAACCGTACAGACAAAGATCATCGAGATCGTTTTCATCGTATCGTCCCACATATCGAGATAGCCGATGAGGAGCAGGGTCCCGATCGCGCCCGCGACTATCTTCCAGTTGCGGCTGGCAAACCAGGCGATCAGCGCGATCAGGATGAGAATGATCGGCCAGGGCGTTCGCGTCATGAAACGTTCGGCATGGATCAGGAAGAATTGCAGTGGATCGAAGAAGGCTTCGATCGCGTCGCCATAGGCGCGTGTGAAGCTACGGAACCCTTCATCGATTATCTTCTTCAGCTGTCGAAGCCGATCGTCGTCCATGTGCGGAAATTTGGTCAGCCATTCCATGTGTCGATTCCCCTTCGCACTCTTTTGGGCGGCTCATGGTTTTTATTGCTTTGCCGCCTGCCTTCAAACGCTAACGCGCGGTGTAAACGATCAAGCTGCGCAATCTTATTCTCAAACCGACATGCGGTGAACGAAATTATGCGTCTTCTAAAAAAGGAACGGCGCGCTTTTACGCGCGCCGTTCTCGGAAAGGAGTCGACTAAAGGGCCGACTTGATCTTCTCGGCGACTTCGGGAGAGACCCACTTGGTCCAGAGGTCCGGGTTCTCCTCGAGGAAGTGCTTCGCACCTTCCTCGCCGCTCGCCTGATTGTCGGTCATCCAGGCCATCAGCTTGTTCACCGTGTCGTTCGTCCAGGCGCGCGTATTGAGGTACTCCATGGCCGGACCAGCACGATCGGCAAATTCCTTGGTCACCAGCGTCTGGACCTTGTCCTTCGGCCAATCGTTCTTCTTCGGGTCCGGGCAGTCCGCAACCGTATTGCAACGCTTCCATTCCGCCATGTCGTTCGGAACGCCATGGCCGAGCTTGACCATCTCGTACTTGCCTAGCAGCGCCGTCGGAGCCCAGTAGTAGCCGACCCAGCCCTGCTTGCGCTCATACGCCTTGGCAATCGATCCGTCGAGGCCGGCTGCCGAGCCGGTATCGACTAACGTGAAGCCCGCCTGCTCGGCGCCGTAAGCCTTATAGAGCTGCGTCGTAACGACCGTGCCGCCCCAGCCCTGCGGGCCGTTGAAAATCGCGCCCTTGCTTGGATCTTCGGGATCCGGGAAGAGGTCCTTGTGCTTCAGGACGTCGTCGATCGTCTTGATGTCCGGATTGGCGTCGACGATATATTTCGGCACCCACCAACCCTGGACGGCGCCGTCTGAAAGCGCCACTGCGGCGCCTACAAGCTTGCCTTCCTCGAGACCACGGTTCACGACGTCGGGCAGCAGATCGACCCAGCCTTCCGGCGCAATGTCCGGCTCGCCCTTTTCGATCATCGAGGTGATGGTCGGCACCGTATCGCCCACGACGAGATCGGCATTGCAGCCGTAACCCTCGGTCAGAATGAACTTGTCCACACTCGCCAGGACTTCAGCGCTCTGCCAGTTCATGTTGGCAATGGTCACATCGCCGCATTCCGCCGCCGATGCCGTACTGCCCAGTCCAAGAAGACCAGCGGCCAGGCATGTCGTTGCAAGAAGTTTTTTCATTTCGGCTCCCTCTGTTTTGGCGGTGTCTCTATGGCAGGCTGTCAGCCGCACCGCAGCTGCTGACAGGGAACAGAAACCGGCCCCGGTCCGTTGCCGGGGGGCGATAGCTCGCGGGACCAACCGATACTTGCTCGGACCGGCGCCGCCCTCATTGCTATCGAGTCTCTCCGGCAAACACTTTCCCATTTGCGTCAGCGGCCCACATTCCTGCCGTTTCTCAAACTACACAAATAATTGATGGGTTTAACCCCCCTTTTTAAATTCATCTGGCGACACTGCCCGTCATGCGCGTCGGAGCCTGGACGGCAAAAAAGAGAGCTCGGAATCGCTTCCGGGCTCTTCGCATGTCCAAACGCCATCTTTCCGGTGCGGCCCGCCCCCCGAACATTACATGTTCGGATAGACCGGGCCTTCGCCCCCTTGTGGCGGCACCCAGTTGATGTTCTGGTTCGGGTCCTTGATGTCGCAGGTCTTGCAGTGGACGCAGTTCTGGGCGTTGATGACGAAGGTCGGCTGGCCGTCCTTTTCCACCCATTCGTAAACGCCGGCCGGACAGTAACGCGACGATGGGCCGGCATAGACCTCGTATTCCGAGCGCTTCTGCAGGTCCCAGTCCTTCACCTGAAGATGCACCGGCTGGTCCTCCTCGTGATTGGTGTTCGACAGGAACACCGAGGAGAGCCGGTCGAAGGTCAGCACCCCGTCCGGCTTCGGGTAATCGATCTTCTGGTGCTTCGAGGCCGGCTCCAGCGATTGGGCGTCGGTCTTGCCGTGCTTCAGCGTCCCGAAAAAGGAAAAGCCGAAGAGCTGGTTCGTCCACATGTCGAGACCGCCCAGGGCCACGCCGACGGCGGTGCCGAAGCGCGACCACAGCGGCTTGACGTTCCTCACCCTTTTCAGGTCCTGGCCGATTGCACTCTCGCGCCAGCCGCGCTCGATCTCGATCGGCTCATCATTTGCGCGGCCTTCGGCGATCGCCGCAGCCAGCTTTTCCGCCGCGAGAATCCCCGACAACACGGCATTGTGGCTGCCCTTGATGCGCGGCACGTTGACGAAACCCGCCGAGCAGCCGATCAGCGCCCCACCGGGGAAGGAGAGTTTGGGCACCGCCTGGTAGCCGCCCTCGGTGATGGCGCGGGCGCCATAGGAGAGCCTTTTTCCACCCTCGAAAGTGCCGCGGATCGCCGGATGGGTCTTGAAGCGCTGAAACTCCTCGAATGGAAAAAGATAGGGATTCTTGTAGTTCAGATGCACCACGAAGCCGACAGCGACGAGGTTGTCCTCCAGGTGATAGAGGAAGGAACCGCCACCGGTCTTCATTCCGAGCGGCCAGCCGAAGGAATGCTGCACGAGGCCGGGCTTGTGGTTTTCTGGCTTGACCTCCCAGAGCTCCTTCAGCCCGATGCCGAACTTCGGCACGTCACGGCCCTCGTCGAGCTTGTATCTGGCGATCAGCTGCTTAGCGAGCGAGCCGCGCACGCCCTCGCCGATGAGGGTGTACTTGCCGAGCAGTTCCATGCCGCGGGCGAAATTCGGCCCCGGCTCGCCGTTTTGCTCGATCCCCATGTCGCCGGTGGCGACGCCGATGACCGCGCCCTCGTCATTGTAGAGCACTTCGGTCGCGGCAAAGCCCGGATAGATTTCGACGCCGAGGCCTTCCGCCTGGGCGGCGAGCCAGCGACAGACATTGCCGAGCGAGACGATGTAGTTGCCGTGATTGTTCATCAGCGGCGGCATCAGCATGTTCGGCAGGCGCACCGAGCCGGCAGGCCCCAGAAAGAGGAAATGGTCATCGGTCACTTCGGTTTTGAACGGATGATCCGGTTCGTCGCGCCAACCGGGCAGCAGCCGGTCGATACCGATAGGGTCGACGACGGCGCCCGAGAGGATATGCGCGCCGACTTCGGCGCCCTTTTCCAGCACCACGACCGAAAGCTCCGGATTGACCTGCTTCAGGCGAATCGCCGCGGCAAGCCCCGCCGGCCCCGCCCCGACGATCACCACGTCGAATTCCATGCTCTCGCGTTCGGGGAGTTCTTGTTGCTCGGTCATCACGCTCTCCAGTTTGCCGGTCTTGCGCCGGCTCCGTTCCCGGCCAAATCAATCCGTCATGACAAATGCAGCAAACCTTGTCGAGCCGGGATGCGACAGACTGTCTCTGCTTTTGCGCATGAGTTGATGCGTTTGATATATTACCTGAACGTAAACGTAAATAAATTGCCTCCAGACCTCGGCGCCTGGCGGCTTGCTTTTGTCGTGATCGCATGCGAGTAGGCCCGCCCCACGGAAGCCCCCACGACCAAAAAGACGGAGAAGATCATGGCATCCGCCCTAGGCCTCGACTTCGGCACGACCAATTCCGTATTGGCACAGGCCGAAGGCGCTTCGACACGCTCCGTCATCGTGGAAAGCCCGGCTGGGAGATCGGACACGACGCGCACGGCCCTGTCCTTCCTGAAGGACGCCGGTCCGTCACCGCTGAAGGTCGAAGCGGGACAGGCGGCAATCCGCGAGTTCATCGAAAATCCGGGCGAGTGCCGGTTCCTTCAATCGATCAAAACCTTTGCCGCAAGCGCACTCTTCCAGGGCACATTGATTTTCGGCAAGCGCTACGAGTACGAGGACCTGATGCAACGCTTCCTGGCGCGGCTCAGAGACTATGCCGGCAGCAACTGGGAGGCCACTTTCAAACGCGTCGTCGTCGGCCGCCCCGTCCAGTTCGCGGGCGCCAATCCGGACGAGAAGCTGGCTCTCGAGCGCTATAATCGTGCGCTCACCCGTTTGGGGTTTCCGGAAGTCCATTATGTGTACGAACCGGTGGCGGCGGCCTTCTATTTCGCGCGCAATCTCGATCGGGACGCGACGGTGCTCGTCGCCGATTTCGGCGGCGGTACCACCGATTATTCGATCATCCGTTTCGAGAGCCGGGCCGGACAACTGACGGCAACGCCGATCGGTCACTCCGGCATCGGTATTGCCGGGGATCATTTCGACTTCCGGATCATCGACAACATCGTCTCGCCGCTCATCGGAAAGGGGAGTCTGTTCAAGAGCTTCGACAAGCTGCTCGAAGTTCCTTCGAGCTACTACGCCAATTTCGGCCGCTGGAATCAGCTTTCGATCTTCAAGACATTGAGAGATTTCGCCGAATTGAAAAAGCTCGTTAGGGCAAGCCTGGAGCCGGAAAAGCTGGAGTCCTTCGTGGAATTGATCGAGCATGACGAGGGCTATCCGCTCTATCAGGCGATTTCGGCAACCAAGATGCGGCTCTCACAGGCGGAGGAGACCGAATTCACCTTCGCACCGCTAGGAGAGCGCGCCCGCCGGACCGTTCGTCGTGATGAATTCGAAGCCTGGATTACGCCCGACCTTGCCCGAATAGAAGGGGCACTCGACGAAATCCTGTCCAAAACCGCGACGACGCCGGACGGGATCGACAAGGTGTTCCTGACCGGCGGGACGTCCTTTGTACCGGCCGTCCGCCGACTCTTCGAGAACCGCTTCGGCGTGGAGCGCATCGAGAGCGGCGGCGAGCTCCTGTCGATTGCCCACGGCCTCGCCCTCATTGGCGAGCGCGACGACATCGCGGCGTGGACGGCGGCAGCCTGAAAGTCGCAGTAGCATCTTGAAAGATTGCTGGTCGCGATCGAAGGAAACATGCAGTGCACCAGCCCCACCGATCTGTTACATTCGCCCCATGATCTCGGCCAACGACCTCTCCCCCTCCGAACTCGCAGCCCTTCTCGCCTTCCATGCGGAAGCGGGTGTCGAATGGTTGATCGAGGAAGAACCCCTCGACCGGCTGGCGGAATTCGAAGCTATGAGGATGAGGCGCACGGAGAGCCGTGCCGCGCCACAAGCCAACGAGATGGCAGCCGAACGGCGGCAACCCGTACCTGAGACCACCGCGCGCGAGCGCGCTCAGGCCGCGCCGACCGCGCGCCCTCCTGTCGTCGCAATACCGGACGAACAGGCCATCAAAGAGGCACAGTTCGTCGCCGGTGCCGCACGATCGCTCGGAGAGTTGCGCACCGCCATGGAGGCGTTTTCCGGGTGCAATCTCAGAAATAGCGCCCGCAACCTCGTCTTTGCCGAAGGCAGTGCTGCCTCCGGAGTCATGATCATCGGTCCGATGCCCTACGCGGACGACGACCGCGACGGTCACCCCTTTGCGGGCAGGCACGGCCAGATGCTCGAACGCATGCTGTTCGGCATCGGCCTGTCGCGTGACGACGTCCTTCTCACAAATACAGTGCCCTGGCGTCCGCCGGGGAACCGCGTGCCGAGCGCTCGCGAGGCGGATATCTGCCGCCCTTTCATCGAGCGCCAGATCGAACTGGCCGAACCCAAACAGCTGCTGCTTCTCGGCAATTTCACCGCTCGCTTCTTCTTCGGCGGCGCTGAAATGATCCATCAGTTGCGCGGCGAATGGCGCGAGCTCACATTTGCTGGGACCAGCATACCGGCGCTCGCCACCCTGCATCCCCAGGACCTCATCGCAGCCCCGATAAACAAGCGCTTCGCCTGGCTGGACCTGCTGGCGTTCAAATCCCGTCCCGAATTGTGAACGAAGCGTGAAAAAAGCCATGCGATTTGCGCATGTCTGAGCGGCGTTTTAATGCGTTGCAAAAAGCATGTTGCACCGCAATATAAGGCAACGGGAGGAATGGATAAGGAACTGAACCATGACTGCCCGCTATCGCCCGATCCACAGCAGCTTTGAGACGCTCCGCTACGCCGGCCCTGCCTCGCGCGCGCCCTTCGGCACCGCCGCGAACGAGCAGATGACTGCAATGGCTCTGGCGCGGACCACCCGCCCGGCGCAGATTTTCGCAGAACTCATCCAGCGCTGAACGTCGCCGGCGCGAGAAGCTCGCAGGGAGAACGACGATGTCCAAACCGCTTGGAAGCCTGCGCGGTCTCATCGACACGATCTACGACATCAGCACAGCCGTGCGAGCATCGCGTGAGTACAGCCGGCTGAGCATTAGAAGCGACGGGCGTGGAGCCCATGCCGGCGCGGCGAGCGAGTTTCTGCCGAGCTAGACCGGGATCAGGAAAGTGTGTGCGGTTTTCCGCCCGCGTCGCCCTCTACCTCTTTGGAATCGATCACGTCCATGTTTTCAGGTCGACCCACCTGAAAACGTCGTAATCCGGCGCTTTCCCGGTTGCGCCAATCCGCCATTGTCTGTCGCAATCGACAGCGCCCCGGAACTTCGTTACAGCCACTCTCGATTCCATTTTCAGGAGTGACGAAGTTCATCGGCTGTAGCCGAACGACGCCGCTCCTCTCACCCTCTCCAGGAGCGCCGATGCTGGCGAACTTCGCTTCCGTTTTCAGCCTGATGCTGTCCACCTTTCTGATGATGGTGGCCTTCGGGCTGCAGAGCTACGTCATCCCGGTACGCTCCGTGGCGGAAAGCTGGTCGACCCTCACGATCTCGATTTTCGCGACGGGTTATACGCTGGGTTTCACCCTTTCCTGCATTGTGACACCTAAGTTCGTCCTGCGTGTCGGCCACGTTCGCGTCTTCACCGCTCTGATAACGCTGCTTTCGATCGCGATCCTGATGTGCGGGCTCGTCGTCGATTGGCGTGCGTGGATCGGGTTTCGCGCCATATCCGGGTTCGCGATCGCAGGAAGTTACCTCGTCATCGAAAGTTGGCTGAACGAACGGGTGACGAACGAGAATCGCGGCCTGCTCTTCTCGCTCTACCTCATTACCACCATGGTCGGCACCATCGGCGGTCAATACCTGGTACCGCTCGGCGATCCCAGCAACACCTCGCTGTTCATCCTCTGCGGCGTCCTGTTCTCGCTCGCCTTGCTGCCGACGGCCCTCTCGTCCTCACCAATGCCGGCACCGCCGGCACGGGCGAACTTCGACATCCCCGCGCTCTATCGACGCTCGCCGGTGGCCGTCGTCGGCGGTTTTCTCGCCGGCGCGCTCTCCGGTGCCTGGCTCAACCTCGGCGGCGTCTTCACCCAGAAGATCGGTCTTTCCACCGGCGAAGGAGCGACGCTGCTGGCGTCGCTCCTCGCCGGCAGCGCGATCTCCCAGGTACCGATCGGCCGCGCCTCCGACCGGATGGACCGGCGCATCGTCATGGTCGCCTGCGGCATCGCCGGCGTCGTGTCCTGCCTTGCCATGTCCGTCATGATCGACAGCAGTCCGCCCGTCCTGTATGCGCTCGCGGCCTGCATCGGCACGGTCCTCTTTCCGATCTACGCGTTGAACGTCGCCCACGCCAACGACCTCGCACGCCCCGACGAGTATGTGGAAATTTCATCCGGCCTGATGATTACCTACGGCCTGGGCACGATTTCAGGACCGCTGATGGTCGGCCCGGTGATGGATCGTTTCGGCCCCGTCGCACTGTTCGTCGCGCTCGCCGTGTATTTTGCTCTCTACAGCGGCTATGCCGCCTGGCGCATTCTCCGTCGAGAGCAGCATGACGGCCTCGTATCGAAGACCGATTTTCAGGCGACCACTGTCATGCCTACACCCGGTCCGGACGTCACCGGTCCGGTCTCACAGCAGGACGCGGGCGATCTCATCGAGGACGATACCGTTCCTGCCTGGGAGGAAGGTGCCCGGTAGAGCCCCTGCCTGGAAGTGTTTCAACCCTGCGGGGTAACGTGCTTCCTGGCACCCCTGCGCTCCAGTCCCAGCTGGTGCTCCCGGTAGATGATGAAGATGCCCGCGCCGACGACGATCGCCGTTCCCGCGAGCATGGTTGCCGTCGGCACATCTCCGAAAAGAAAATAACCGATGACGATGCCCAGCACGATGGATGTGTATTCGAAGGGGGCGATCGTCGACATATCGGCGTGGCGATAACTCTCCGTCAGCAGGATCTGCCCGATGCCGCCGCAAAACCCGGCGATCATCAGGAGGAAGAATGCCTCCCATGAGAGTTCAGACCAGCCGAAGGGCAGCGTCGCAAGCGAGAACATTGCAGCGGAAAGCGAGAAATAGAGGACGATCGTATGGGTGCGTTCCTTCTGTACGAGCTTGCGCACGAGCACCATCGCCGTTGCTCCGAGCGCCGCCGAAAAAAGCACCGCGACGGCACCCATAGCCTCCGCCGACCCGAAGCCGCCCTGGTTGAAAAGCGTAAGCCGTGGCCAGATGATGATAAACACCCCGATGAGCCCGATAAGCACGGCCGACCAGCGATAGAGCCGCACGATCTCTCCAAGAAAGATCGCCGCGAAAGCCACCGCGAGAAGCGGCATAGCGTAGCCGATCGCGATCGCCTCCGGCAGGGGCAGATGGACGAGACCGTAAAAGCCGCAACTCATGGCGAGGATGCCGACGAAGCCACGCGCCACATGTCCCGTGACGTTGCTGGTCCGGAAAGCGTCGCGCAGCGCGCCTCGGCAGGCCAGGAAGCCGAGGATCGGCACCATAGCGAATGCCGAGCGATAGAAGGTGATCTGACCCGTGGCGATATCGTTGCCGGCAGCCTTGATAGAGGTTGACATGCACACGAAGACGACAACGGAGAGCACCTTGAGCACAATCCCCTTCATCGGGCTCGGAGCGTCCGCATCCATGGAAAGTACTTTTCAATCTTACATCGGCGAACCGGCTGGAAGGCCGACAGACGTTGGGGGAAAATGCGACAGGAGAGCCGCGAAAGGACGACGCCACCTTACCCGCGCTTGCGCAGGAGTGAGATCAAATTTCGTGATATAGCCGGTTTTTTCGTGATGATTTGCTGGGCGATACTGAGCGAACGTGCGCCGCAGCTATTTACTGAATCGCGCATCTTTTGAAACGCGCAACGAACGCTGTAACATCGAATGAAACACGCGTTGGCGCGCATCGAAAAATTGCTGCGGGTTTAGGTCTTGTTAGTGCCGCTCCGATAAATCTCCGGTCAATAGGAGGCGGGAGAAGCGGCGTTTTTCGCTGCCGTCGCCGGCATCATATTCGTACGAAATCTCGGATCTTGGCTTTTCACCATCAAGAGCGCCCTCTACAAATCGGAAACGATAAAGGCGCGAGCAGGACTGACCATGCGGACAAACACTGGCCAGATCGTTCATCTGGAAAACTACCGGCCGACCGATTTCGTTCTCGAAAGGGTGGACCTGACGTTCGAACTCGACCCGCAGGAAACGAAGGTCGAGGCGCGCATGATCTTCCACCGCCGGGAAGGCGTCAGTCCCTCGGCACCGCTCGTCCTCGATGGCGACGAGCTCGTCATGACCGGCCTGCTGCTCGACCAGGAAGCGATACCGGGCACGCTCTATGAAGCGACCGACGACACGCTCATCATCCGCGAACTGCCCGAAAGGGCTCCTTTCGAGATCACCGTCACGACGGTATTGTCGCCGGAGACCAACACCAAGCTGATGGGCCTTTACCGCACGAGCAACGTCTATTGCACCCAGTGCGAAGCCGAAGGCTTCCGTCGCATTACCTATTTCCCGGATCGTCCAGACGTGCTGGCGGTCTATACCGTCAACATCATCGCGGACAAGGCTGCGGCGCCGCTTCTGCTTTCGAACGGCAACTATCTCGGTGGCGCCGACATGGGCGACGGACGCCATTTCGCCTCCTGGTTCGATCCGCATCCGAAACCGAGCTATCTCTTTGCACTCGTTGCCGGCGATCTCGGCGTCGTAGAGGACACCTTCACCACCGTTTCCGGCCGCAACGTCGCCCTCAAGATCTATGTCGAGCACGGCAAGGAGCCGCGGGCGACCTATGCCATGGACGCGCTGAAACGGTCGATGAAATGGGACGAGGACGTCTTCGGCCGTGAATACGACCTCGACATATTCATGATCGTTGCGGTCTCCGATTTCAACATGGGCGCCATGGAGAACAAGGGCCTCAACGTTTTCAACGACAAATATGTGCTCGCCGATCCCGAAACGGCGACCGATGCGGACTATGCCAACATCGAGGCGATCATCGCGCACGAATATTTCCACAACTGGACCGGCAACCGCATTACCTGCCGCGACTGGTTCCAGCTCTGCCTGAAGGAAGGCCTGACCGTCTACCGCGACCACGAGTTTTCCGCCGATATGCGCTCGCGCGCCGTGAAGCGCATCGCCGAAGTGCGGCATTTGAAATCCGAGCAGTTCCCGGAAGATGCCGGTCCCCTCGCCCACCCTGTACGGCCGACGCAATACCGCGAGATCAACAATTTCTACACGACGACGGTCTACGAAAAGGGATCCGAGGTGACGCGGATGATCGCGACCATCCTCGGGCGCGATCTCTTCAAGAAGGGCATGGACCTCTATTTCGAGCGTCACGACGGCCAGGCGGTGACGATCGAGGATTTCGTCGCCTGCTTCGAAGCTGCCAGCGGCCGCGACCTCAAGCAATTCTCACTATGGTACCATCAGGCGGGAACCCCGCTCGTTACCGCTTCGGGCGTCTATAACACCGCCGGGCAGACATACACTCTCTCGCTCGAGCAGACCGTGCCGCCGACACCCGGACAAAGCAGCAAGGCACCGATGCATATCCCTCTTCGCTTCGGGCTGCTGCTTCCGGACGGAAGCGAGGCGACGCCCACGGCCGTCTCCGGCGCCGAGATCAGCGGGGACGTACTGCACCTGACCGAGCGAAAACAGAGCGTCACCTTCTCGGGTGTTCCGGCGCAGCCTGTCCCTTCCTTCAACCGAGACTTTTCGGCGCCGATCAATTTGCACGTTGTGCAAAGCGCCGGGGACCGTGCCTTGATCGCGCGTTTCGAAACCGACCTCTTCGCACGTTGGCAGGCGCTGAATACGATGGCACTCGACAATCTCGTCAAGGCGGCGGCGCAAACGCGTGCCGGACGGCCGGTCGCCTGCGACGACGCGCTCGTCGACGCGCTTCTCGCCGCGGCCGCAGACAACCGGCTGGAGCCCGCATTCCGCGCGCAGGTGTTGTCCTTGCCGAGCGAAACCGACATCGGCCGCGAAATCGGCGGCAGCAACGACCCGGATGCGATCCATACCGGCCGTCAGGCTGTTCTCACCGCCATCGCCACGGCGGGCAAGGACAGTTTCGCGCGGCTGGTTCACGAGATGTCCCAGTCCGGCCCGTTCCGTCCGGACGCCGAAAGCGCCGGGCGTCGAGCCCTGCGCAATTCCGGTCTCTTCTATCTCGTCTATGCCGACGGGCAGCCGGGCAAAGCCGCTGATGCGTTTCGCTCCGCCAACAATATGACCGATCTCAGCCAGGCGCTGACGCTCCTTGCGCATCGTTTTCCGGATGCCGAGGAGACGGCGGAGGCCTTGGCCGCGTTCAAGGAACGCTTTGCCAATAATGCGCTGGTCATCGACAAGTGGTTCGCCATTCAGGCGACGATCCCCGGAGCTGCGACGCTCGACCGGGTTCGGGGGCTGATGTCGGATCCGCTCTTCAATGCCAACAACCCCAACCGGGTACGCTCGCTAGTCGGCACCTTCGCATTCGCGAACGCCACAGGCTTCAATCGCGTCGATGGCGAAGGCTATCGTTTCCTCGCCCGACAGATCCTCGACATCGACGCGCGCAATCCTCAACTTGCCGCGCGCATTCTGACGTCGATGCGCTCGTGGGGTTCGCTGGAAGAGGTTCGGGCCAGCCACGCCCGAAGTGCGCTCGAGGAGATTGCGCGTGCCTCCAGCCTTTCCGCGGATGTCAGCGACATCGTCGACCGCATGCTCGAAGACAAGCACTGACCGGGCAGCGCAAACCTTCAGGGGTGACGGCGGTCGTCGCCGGATTGCTGCGGCAGCCCGGCTACGACTTCCCAACGATGAGAATTGGTTAACAAATCTTTACCCTTGCCTCTGGACAAGGCGAATCGCCCTGTGATTCATTGAGGCAGATTCGGGCGAGCGGCGCGCCGAATCACTGAAATGCCCTCTTGCGAGAAAACGCTGAAGACGGGATCGACATTTCAGACTGAGAAGAACTAAGCGCTCCTTGGGCATTATCGAGTACGGAGCGCTTCTCGAGGACAAGAAATTGGAAAAGATGGCGGACGCGCGACGGGGAAGCGCAGCCGAAGGGCGGTTGCGACTTAAATTCCCGGGCCTTTCGGGCCTCGAACGAGAGTTCATCGAGCAGGCAAAGATCTTTGCCGAACCGGCATCGCAGAAGCTCGCTATGGCCGAGCCCATGCTCAAGCGATCCATTCCGGTCCTCATCATCGCTTTTCTTCTCATCGTGGCGATTTCACGAATGTCGGGAATGATGGACGAGCATGCTCGCATGGAGGCCTCCTCCCGCCGCACCGTCAGTCTTACGGCCGCAGCAGCAGCCGGCGCTTTGCAACCGGACGGGCCGGAGATCTTCACGGACGTCCGCCGCTGGGAGATCGAACAGCGGCTCACGGAATTTCTGCCCGCCGACATGCTGGATGCCGGGATCATCCTGCTGACGGTCCGCAGGGACGGTCGCGTCTTTGCGAGCACGCAGGATGGCGCCCACCTCGTTGGGCGCACGCTCTCCGCAGTGGCCCCCGAGGTTGCCACGCTGCAATATTACGGCGAGGGGGCCGGGATCGTGAGAGCGTCGGTTGATGGTGTCGATCACTTCATTGCGCTGCGGCAGCTGCCCCACTCCGGCGGCGCGGTTCTGGCGGCAACGTCGATTGCCTCGTTCGAGGCAGCTTGGCGTGATGAAATTTCTCTCAATGTCACGCTGTTTGCCGGCGTTTCTGCGATCCTGATGGTCGTCCTTTACGCCTACTACATCCAGGCGAAACGCGCCCGCGACGCCGATGCGATCTTTGCCGAATCGAACCTGCGCGTCGAAACGGCGCTCTCCCGCGGGCGATGCGGTCTCTGGGACTTCGACCTCGACAACAGGCGCCTCTTCTGGTCACGTTCAATGTACGAAATGCTCGGCATGCCGGGCGATGCGAGCGTGCTGTCGTTCGGCGACGCCGCCCGGCTCATGCATGTAGACGACCGGGGCATATACCGCGTCGCGCGGGCGATCGCGAGGGGCAGCGAGCGCCAGATCGATCAGGTATTCCGCATGCGCCATGCGGACGGCCATTATGTATGGCTTCGGGCCCGCGCGCAGGTGATCCGTACCGTCTCAGGCCGGACGCACCTCATCGGCATCGCGATGGACGTGACCGAACAGCATAGGCTCGCCCAGCGCTACGCCGAAGCCGATCAGCGCCTTGCGGACGCCATCGAGTGCACGTCGGAGGCCTTCGTACTCTGGGACAAGCACGATCGCCTGGTCATGTGCAACACTCACTTCCAGCAGGCCTGGCAGTTGCCCGACCACGTGCTCGTGCCCGGCACCGAACGCACGATCGTCCAAGCGGCGGCGGCGCGGCCGGTCGTCGAACGGCGCATCGCCGATCCGGACCGGAGCAACCACTCCCAGACGAGCGAGGTGCAGCTTGCCGACGAACGCTGGCTGCAGATCAATGAGCGGCGCACGCGCGACGGCGGCCTCGTCTCGGTGGGCACGGACATCACGCTCCTCAAGCGGCACCAAGTGCGGCTACGCGAATCGGAGCGGCGGCTGATGGCCACCATCGGCGATCTCTCCGCCTCGCGCATAACGCTCGAGCAGCAAAAGGCCGAACTCTCCGTCGCCAACGCGAATTACCAGGCGGAGAAAGAGCGCGCCGAGGCCGCGAACCGGGCGAAGTCCGAGTTCCTGGCCAACATGTCGCACGAGCTGAGAACGCCTCTGAACGCTATCCTCGGCTTCTCCGAAATCCTGCAGGACCAGATGTTCGGACCGCTCGGCTCGGAGAAGTACCACGAATATTCCCGCGACATTTTCGAAAGCGGCAAGCACCTGCTCAACGTCATCAACGACATTCTCGACATGTCGAAGATCGAGGCAGGCCACATGCGCATCACGCGCGAGAGGATAGATCTCGCGCCGCTTATCGAGGAGACGCTCCGTTTCACCACAATTCCGGCGGAACAGAAGAACATCCGCGTCGTCCAGCAGGTATCTTCCGGTCTGACGATGTTCGCAGACCGCCGGGCGATGAAGCAGGTCCTGCTCAACCTGCTGTCCAATGCCGTCAAGTTCACCAATGAGGGGGGGCGCATTTCGCTCCGGGCCCGAAAGGTCAGAGGCGCGGTCACCCTCACCATCGCCGATTCCGGGATCGGTATTCCCAGGGATGCCTTGCAAAAGATCGGCCAGCCATTCGAACAGGTGCAGAGCCAATATGCCAAGAGCAAGGGCGGTTCGGGGCTCGGGCTTGCCATCTCCCGCTCGCTTACCCGCCTTCACGGCGGCAGCATAAAGATCCACTCGACAGAGAATGTCGGCACCATCATTTCGGTCAGAATCCCCGACCGCGCCTGATCGCCCCGCTCACGCCGCAATGACTGAATGGAAGATCCGGCGTACGGCCTTCGAAAGGCGGCGAATGTCGGCTTCGAGATGTGAGAGGTCGGGGTAATCCCCGGCGCGGCAGACGAGATCGACGAGACCGGCCGGCGCTTCCTTCGGATCGAAGTCGCCATCGATGCAAAGTCGCACGAGTTGCGAAAGCTCCGTGAAAAGCACGAGCGCTTCGGCGGCCGTATCGAGATCGTTCGCATCCATCATCCCGGCACCAAGCGCCTTCAGCGCCTCGAGCGTATGCGTCCCGGCAGGAGGAGGGGTCAAGCCCCTCGCCGGAGCGATCAGGGTGAGGTACTGGGCGATAAATTCGATATCGACCAATCCGCCGGGTATCAGCTTGAAGTCCCAGATGTCCTTCGGCGGCTTCTCCTTGTCGATCAGTCCGCGCATCTCCTCCACATCCTTGCGGATCTTCGCGATGTCCCGTTTGCAAGCGAGAACCTCAGCGAAGATCGCCTCCGCTTCGCCGACGAGGCTTTCATCGCCGCAGATGCAGCGCGCCCGCGTCAGTGCCAGATGCTCCCAGGTCCAGGCCTCCGTCCGCTGGTATTTGGCAAAGGCCGCGATGCGTGTCGCAACGGGCCCTTTGTTGCCGGAGGGCCGCAGCCGCATGTCGACTTCATAGAGGATGCCCTCGGCCGTCGGCGCCGACAGCGCGGCGATCAGCCGCTGCGTCACCCGTGTGAAATAGCGCACCGGATCGAGCGGCTTGGCGCCGTCGGATTCGAGCACTTCGTCGTCATAATCATAGAGCAGGATGAGGTCGATATCGGAGCCGGCCGTCAACTCGTGGCTGCCCAGCTTGCCCATTCCAACGATTGCGACCCTCCCGCCGGGGAAGCGGCCATGCACCGACCGGATCTCCTCCAGCACCGCATCGAGCGCCGAGGCAATGATCAGATCGGCGAGGTCGGTGAGTGCCCGTCCCGCCTGCAGACCGGTGATCGCACCCGTGAGGAGCCGGATGCCGATCAGAAAGCGCTGCTCGGCGGCGATGATCCGCAGCCGGTCCAGCACCTCTTCGTAATGCCTGCCTCCGGCAACGAAATTCGCGATGCGCGGTGCCAGGTAATCCCTGGTTGGTAGCTCCGAAAGCAAGCCCGGTTCCAGCATGCCATCGAAGACATGCGGTTTGGCCGCAATGATATCGGCCAGGCGGGGCGCCGAGGACATGATGTTGACGATCAGCGACAGGAGCCCGGGGTTGTTGCCGAGCAGGGAGAAAAGCTGGATCCCCGCCGGCAGCCCCGAGAGGAAATGGTCGAACCGCAGAAACGCTTCGTCGGCTCGCCGGCTTTCGCCGAAGAAGCGCAGGAGCTCCGGCGTCAGTTCCGTCAGCCGCTCGCGCGTCTCGACGGACTGCGTCGCGCGGTAGCGTCCGTAATGCCAGGTGCGGATGATGCGCGCTATGTCGGACGGTCGCTGGAAACCGAGCTTCTTCAGCGTTTCGAGCGTGTCAGGATCGTCCTGCTCTCCGGTGAAAACCAGATTACCGGTTTCGGCGGATAGCTTCACCTCCTGTTCGAAGAGCTGCGCATAGCGCCGCTCGACCGTTCGTAACACACCGGAAAGTGCCTTCGAGAAGGACGAGGTGTCCTCAAAGCCGAGCATGTAGGCGATCCTCTTGAGCTCCGCTTCGGTCTCCGGGAGGAGATGGGTCTGCTCGTCGTGGACCATCTGGATGCGGTGCTCGACGTCGCGCAGGAACCAATAGGCTTCGGTGAGCTCCTCAGCCGTCGTTCCGTCGATCCAGCCGCTTTCGGCGAGCATTCGCAGCATCGCTTCGGTTTCGCGCAGCCTCAATGCGGGCGTGCGGCCACCGGCAATCAGCTGCTGCGTCTGGACGAAGAACTCTATCTCCCGGATGCCGCCTCGCCCGAGCTTGATGTTGTGACCCTTCACGGCAATTTCGCCATGTCCCTTATGGGCATGGATCTGCCGCTTGATCGAATGAATGTCGGCGATCGCGGCATAGTCGAGATATTTGCGAAAGACGAAGGGCGTCAGCTCCCTGACGAACCGTTCGCCCGCCTCCAGATCGCCCGCTATCGGCCGCGCTTTGATGAAGGCGGCGCGTTCCCAATTCTGGCCCCTGCTCTCGTAATAGAGCATTGCCGCCTCGACGGGAATGGCAAGCGGCGTGGAACCCGGGTCGGGCCGCAGCCGCAGGTCCGTTCGGAAGACATATCCGTCGCCGGTCCTCTCCTGCAGAATTCGGACCAGGCGCCGCAACAGCCGGGCGAAGGTCTCGGGAGCATCATCGCGACTGGTGATGATGCTCGACTGCGGATCATAGAAGACAACGAGGTCGATATCGGACGAATAGTTGAGCTCACCGGCGCCGAGCTTGCCCATGCCAAGCACGACAACACCGCAGCCGGCTGACGGAGCGGAGCTGTCCTTCAGTTCCAGCTTCCCGCTTTCATGCGCACCCAGCAGCAAATGATCGATCGCAGCCGAGACGGCCGCCTCTGCAAAATCGCTGAGCCACCGCGTCGTCTCGCGGGCGCTGAAAAGACGCGAAAGGTCCGCGAGAGCGACGGCGAAGGCCACCTCCCGCTTCGCCCGCCTCAAGCGCATCATGATCTCGGTGTCCGCGAGCGCCGCACCGGTCGCCTCGCCCCGCCAGGCTGTCCGCGCAGCCTCGATCCTGCGCTTCAAAAACGCCGGCAGCGTTTCGGATAGCAGCGCCTCGAGAACCGCCGGATGCCCACCGGCGGTATCCCGCAAGAACGGCGAAAGCGCGAAGGCGGCAACGAGAAAATCCTTGAGCGGCGCGCCGGAGGCAATGCGCTCTGCAATCCTATCACTGCATTTCGCCACATCCTTGAGAACGGATAGGGCCGCCTTGGCATCTGCCTGGCTTGCAGGACGAATCGGCACTACATCGATATCGGACAAAGACCGCTCGACCGTTTCCGCCATGAACACTCCCCCCTTCACCTCCGCGATCGGTCCGGTGCCTCTAAGGCGACGCACCTCCGAAACAGGAAACCACGAAACGCTTTTCCTGAAAGTGCTCTATCAGGTCGCAGCGGCCGGGAAAACCATGCGAACCGTCAGGCCTCGGCCACCCACCTCCGTCGCCGACAAGTCCAGCGAACCGCGGTGCAGCTCCATAATCGCCTCGACGAGCGACAGACCGAGCCCCGTCCCGGGCTTCGATCGGCTTTCGTCCAGGCGAACGAAGCGTTTGACAACCTCTCCCCGCATATTCTCCGGAATGCCCGGCCCGTGATCGGCGACAGTCAAGACGACCTGACGGTCGCTCCGCTTCATTTCAACCCGTATCAGCGGATTTTCGGCACCTTCCGCATATTTGATCGCATTGTCGACGAGGTTGCCTAACGCCTGGCTGATGAGTTCACGATTGCCGCTAATCGCAACCCCGGGCGCAGCCTCCGCTTCGATGCGCATGTCCTTGTCTTCCGCCAGCGGCTCATAGAGTTCGACGCAATCCTCCACGATCCGGGACAGGTCGACCTCGCTCATCTCGGCAACGGCGGAGCCCGCTTCGACGCGGGAAATCATCAGAAGCGCGTTGAACGTACGTATCAGCTGATCCGACTCGGCGATGATCTGCTCGAGTGCGCCGCTCCGGCTATCCTCGCCGCCATCTGCAAGTGCCGCTTCTGCCTTGTTGCGCAGGCGCGTGAGCGGTGTCTTGAGGTCATGCGCGATGTTGTCGGAAACCTGTTTCAGTCCTTCATTCAGCTTCTCTATGCGTTCCAGCATCGCGTTGAGCGATTCCGAAAGGCGGTCGAACTCGTCACCGGAACCGCTCGCCGGCAAGCGTTGCGAGAGGTCCCCGGCCATGATCTTCGTGCTCGCTTCCGACATACGGTCGATGCGGCGCAGAGCATTGCGACCGATACCGAACCAGATGACCAGCGCACCGAGCCCCATGATGCCGAGCGCTACCATCAGCGCCTGACGGACCAGCGCGCGGAACTTCTCCGGCTCCTGCAGATCGCGGCCGACGAGTAGTCTCAGGCCGTTATCGAGCACAAGGACCTGGGCGAGAGCGACGTGCCTGTCTGCCTGACTCTCGTCGGTAAAGCGCCGATAGCGGAACGGCTGCGACTTCCATCCCTCGTCGTCGAGTAGCCCCGGCTCCAGAGCGGCGACATTGCCGGCGAGGATTTCTCCGTTCGGCCCGGCAATGACATAGAGGTTCGCTCCCGGCTGACGCGCCCGACGCTCAAGCGAACGAAGCAGCCCGTTGATACCGGCGCGGTCGTAGACAACCGAGATCTGGTTCACCTCGGCGGCGATCGCCTCCCGGGTCTGCTGCTGCAGGAGGCGCTCCGACATACCGGTCACATAAATGACGAGGAAAGCCGCGCAGAGGGAGAAGAGGACCAGATAAAGCGCAGAGAGCCGGACGGCGGTGGTCCTGAACAGCACGCGGATCCTGCTCATGCGTCAGCGGCCCGCTCATCCTTGATCATGTATCCGGCACCACGGATCGTCCTCAGCAAGGGTGGATCGAAATCCTTCTCGATCTTCGAACGCAGGCGCGAAACATGCACGTCGATCACATTGGTCTGGGGGTCGAAATGATAGTCCCAGACGTTTTCGAGCAACATGGTTCTCGTCACCACCTGCCCGGCATTCTTCATGAGATATTCCAGCAGCCTGAATTCGCGCGGCTGCAAGGGTATCTCCTTGCCCTGCCGCCGGACCGAGTGCGACAGGCGGTCGAGTTCGAGGTCGCCGACACGATAGACCATGTCCTGCTCGGGTGCGCCTTTTCGCCGGCCAAGCACCTCGACGCGCGCCAGAAGCTCGCTGAAGGCGTAAGGTTTCGGCAGGTAGTCGTCGCCGCCGGCGCGAAGACCGGTAACGCGGTCATCCACCTGGCCGAGCGCAGAGAGGATGAGCACGGGTGTGTGAATGTCCTTGCGCCTCAATTCCGTAATCAGCGAAAGGCCGTCCCGGCGGGGGAGCATGCGATCGACGACGAGAACGTCATAGGCATTCTCGCTCGCCATGAACAAACCGGCCTCACCGTCACTCGCGTGATCGCAGACAATGCCTGCCTCGCGGAATGCCTTGGCAAGATAGGCGGCGGCCTCAAGGTCGTCTTCAACAATCAGAATCTTCATGCGGGTGACCATAGTCCCGGACCTCCGTTCGTCTCAACCGGATTCGCTTCGCTGTACTTGCCGGATACGGCGTCCGACCAGAAACAAAGGAGCGCCACGACATGGTTTGATGTCGCGGCGCCCCTCATGGACGGCAATTATTCTATCGTGCCGTCTCAGCCCTGAGCGATCGGGAGTGCGACGAAGCGGCTGCCTTCCTGGGCTTCGATCTGGAACAGCGCCTTGGTCCGATTGTCCTTTCTGGCGTTGTTGATCACCTTGAGAATGTCGTCCGCCGATTTCACTTCCTGATTGTTGACGGAGACGATCTTCTCGCCTTGCTTCAGACCGCGATCGCTAGCGTCGGAGTCCGGGTCGACGGATGTGATCGTGACGCCCCTGTCGTCTTCCGACGGGGTCACCGTCAGGCCGAGCCCGGCCAGTGCCTCGTCGCTTGCCTGACCTTCGTCCGGCTGTGCTTCGCCGGTTGTCGGTGCAGTCTCCTTGGCATCGCTCGGCAGCGTGCCGATCTCGAGCTTGACCGTTTCGGACTTGCCGGAGCGCCAAAGAGTGACCTCGGCAGTGGAGCCGGGGCGCAGTGCCGCCACTCGCCGGGCAAGATCACGCGGATCCTTGACCGGCTCGCCATTAAGGGCCGTCACGACGTCGCCGTTCTTGATGCCGGCCTTTTCGCCCGGCGAGCCCGTTTGAGGCTCTACGACGAGAGCACCTTTCGCCTCGGCAAGGCCGAGCGACTCGGCAATATCCTTCGTCACCGGCTGGATCTGGACACCCAGCCAGCCACGCGAAACGGTGCCGTCCTTGATCAAGGAGTCAACGACGTCCTTCGCGACGGAGGCGGGAATTGCGAAGGCGATGCCGACATTGCCGCCGGAAGGCGAGAATATGGCCGTGTTGATTCCGACCACCTCTCCGGAGAGGTTGAAGGTCGGGCCTCCGGAATTCCCACGGTTCACCGCTGCGTCGACCTGCAGGTAATCGTCGTAAGGACCGGAGCCGATATCGCGGCCCCGAGCGGAGATGATCCCCGCTGTCACGGTGCCGCCAAGGCCGAAGGGATTACCGACAGCGACCACCCAGTCGCCGACACGCACCTTTTCGTCATCGGCGAAGCTCACATGTGTGAACTTTCGCTTGGCGTCCACCTTGAGCACTGCAAGATCTGTCCGGCTGTCTTTGCCGACGAGCTTGGCTTCGAGCTCGGTACCGTCATCCATAATGACGGTGAAGGCCGATCCGTCAGAAATGACGTGGTTGTTGGTGACGAGGTAGCCGTCTTCGGTGATGAAGAAGCCGGAGCCTTGCGCCCGCGGACGCAGACGGCCCTCACCGCGCGGGCCGCGGCGGTCGCGCCACCGGTCGGCACGGTCGTTGTCACGCGGGTCGAATTCGCGGAAGAAGCGCCGAAGCGGATGGTCTTCCGGCAGATCGTCGAAGCCGCGACCGCCGAAATCAAAGGTGAAGTTGCTTTCGTCGTCACTGGCTTGTTCACGTGCCTGCACGCGAACGGAAACGACCGCCGGCGAAACCGCCTCGACGACGTTGGCAAAGCTCGGAACGGCGGGAGCCGGCACGCTGACCGCTTCGGCAAAGGACTGAGTGATCTGTGCCGGAAGCCCGGTGGTCAGCAGTACGGCGGCAACGCCGGCAACAGTCGTGGTCTTCAGAACTGTCTTCAAGGAGGGACGGGACGTTTTGATCATAGACATTGGCTCTGCCTTCTCTCTTTCATCAAGCTCGCCTGCGGGGGCAGGCTGCTTCGAAACTTTTTCCCGAGCAGGACAGCGAGCACCGCCGAAACCCGCTCGTCTGGCTGTTGGAGAACAGCCTGTACCGTTACAAGTAACGAACGGGACCTTACTGCGTTCTGTCCGGCAGATGAATTTTTGTTAATGTTCCGGCGGAAGCAGGCAATCGGCTGCGGTTGGATCAGGGGCGCAGAAGCCTGTCCAGCCTTTCCTGTTCTTCGTCGGAAAGCGGTGCGGCCGGGACCCTTGCGCCGCGGCGGCGCGCGGCCAGGACGAGGGTGATGACGCCGATCACAAGCAGAATAGCAGGCATGCCCCAGAGGACGAGCGTCCTGGCTTCGAAGCGGGGATTGAGGAGAACAAATTCGCCGTAGCGTGAGACGACGTAGGAGATCACGGCTTCGTCGGTATCGCCGCTCTTCAGGCGCTCTCGCACGAGCACCCGCAGATCCTTTGCGAGTTCGGCGTTGGAGTCGTCGATCGACTGGTTCTGGCAAACCATGCAGCGAAGCTGCGCAGAGATTGCTCGCGCGCGGGTTTCAAGCGCCGGATCTGCGAGCACCTCGTCAGGATTCACGGCGAGACCCGGCATCGCGGATGCCAGCAAGAGGAGAAGTGCGAGGAGCAGCCGGATCATTCCGCAGCACCCACCGCAAGCGGCCTTCTGGCACGCGCCGGTGCGCCCACGCGAAGACGCCTGTCGGTGAGCGAGACTATTCCGCCGGCCATCATCACGAGCGCACCGCCCCAGATGCACAGGATCAGCGGTTTCCACCAGATGCGCACGACGATGCCTCCATCGGCCATGTCATCGCCCAGGGAAACATAGAGCTGGCTCACGCCGAAGGTCCGGATCCCGGCTTCGGTCGTCGGCATGCGGCGCGCCGAATAGAGCCGCTTCGACGACCAGACCTCACTGACGGCGACGCCGCCGCGGCTGATGGTGAAATGGCCGGCATTCTCGGTGTAGTTCGGCCCGCGCCCTTCGCGCATGCCGTCGAAACGCAGGCTGTAGCGCCCGACATCGACCACCGCCCCCGGTTTCATCTCGACGACCGTTTCCGTCTCGAAGGCTGTCACCGCGACGATCCCTATCAGGGTAATGCCGAGACCGATATGGGCCAGCGCCGTGCCGATAGATGAACGTGGCAGGCCTGAGAAACGCTTCCAGGCGACGCCGGCCTTTACCTTGCCGAGTCCGGAGCGCAGGACAAGGTCGGTGAGCGCACCGATGATGAGGTAAACGCCGAGGCCGAGGCCGAGTGGAGCCAGCACCGGGCCGCCATTTACCGCGTAATAGCAGGCTGCGGCGGCAAGCAGGCCTACGGCAGCAGCCATAAACAGCCGCTGCGCCGCGCCGGCGAGGTCGCCGCGCTTCCAGGCAAGCAGCGGACCGAAGGGAACGACCGCGACGAGCGGCAGCATCAGCAGGCCGAAGGTCATGTTGAAAAACGGCGCGCCGACCGAGATCTTGTCGCCGGTCAGCGCTTCGAGCACCAGCGGATAGAGAGTGCCGGTCAGCACCGTCGCGGTTGCCGTCGTCAGGATCAGGTTGTTCAGGACAAGGGCGCCCTCGCGCGAGATCGGCGCGAATATCCCCCCGGCTTTGAGGTGGGAGGCACGAAATGCAAAGAGCGAAAAGGCGCCGCCGATGAAGACCACCAGAATGGCGAGAATGAAGACGCCGCGGGTCGGGTCGGTGGCGAAAGCGTGGACCGATGTCAGCACGCCGGAGCGTACCAGGAAGGTCCCGAGCAGCGACAGCGAGAAGGTCGTGATCGCCAGCAGCACGGTCCAGATCTTCAGCGCTTCGCGCTTTTCCATGACCAGCGCCGAGTGCAGAAGGGCCGTTCCGGCAAGCCAGGGCATGAAGGAGGCATTCTCGACCGGGTCCCAGAACCACCAACCGCCCCAACCAAGCTCGTAATAGGCCCAGTACGAGCCCATTGCGATGCCGGCCGTGAGAAAGGTCCAGGCGGCGAGCGTCCAAGGCCGCACCCAACGGGCCCAGGCCGCGTCGATCCGCCCCTCGATGAGAGCTGCCACCGCGAAAGAAAAGCAGACTGAAAAGCCGACATAGCCGAGATAGAGCAAGGGCGGGTGGATCGCCAGCCCGATATCCTGAAGCACCGGATTCAAGTCCCTGCCCTCTCCAGGCGCCGGCACCAGCCGCGCAAAGGGATTGGAGGTCAGCAGGACGAAGAGTGTGAATGCCGTCGCGATCCAGGCCTGCACCGCAAGCACATTCGCCTTCAACGTCTCCGGCAGGTTTCGGCCGAAGAGAGCGACCATCGCGGAAAAGAAGACGAGGATCAGCAGCCACAGGAGCATCGAGCCTTCGTGATTTCCCCAGACCCCGGTGACCTTGTAGATCAGCGGCTTAAGGGAATGCGAGTTCTCCCATACGTTCTTGACCGAGAAATCCGACGTCACATAAGCGAATGTCAGCACGGCGAAGGAGAATGCGACCAGCAGAAAGCAGACGAGCGCCGCGTTTGCAGCAAGCGCCATCAAGGCGGGATCGCCGCGCCGTACCCCGACGACGGGCAGGAGGCCCTGGATGATCGCGGTCGCGAGCGCCAGGACCAGCGCGTAATGCCCGAGTTCGATGATCATCGGATGTTTTCCTCCCCGCCAAGCGTGACCCCCTGGGCCTTGAGGCGATCTGCGACATCCTTCGGCATGTAGGTCTCATCATGCTTGGCGAGCACGGTGTCCGCAACGAAAACCGGGCTGCCGCCGACGAAGGCACCCTCGGCCACGACGCCCTGCCCCTCGCGGAAAAGGTCGGGCAAGATACCCGTATAGGTCACCGGAACGGTCGCAAGCGTATCCGTCACCTTGAAGGTGATGGTCCTGCCCTCGCCGCGTTTGACGGAGCCTGCCTCGACAAGCCCGCCGAGGCGGATACGCGTCCCCGGCGCGACGTCGGCTTTCGTAAGATCTCCCGGGACGTAGAAATAGGCGACCGCCTGGCTAAAAGCGAACATGACGAGCAGGACCGCCGCCGTCAGAAATCCGACGCCACCTCCGATGATTGCCAATCGTTTCTGCTTGCGTGTCATTCAGTGTCTCCGCCGGCGTCGAGCCCCAGTTCCTGAGCCAAAGCCAGCAGTTGCTTCCCCTGTACGCCCGTTGCCGGGAATGCGATCAGTCCTTCGTGCAGCGCTTCCTCCGCCCTGTCCCTTTGATCTAGCACGACATAGGAGCGGATCAGACGCATCCAGCCTTCCAGATTGGCCGGGTCCTCCTTCAATCGGCTTGCCAGGCTGTCGACCATACCGCGGATCATGGACTGACGATCGCCGTCATTCATTTCTTTCGCCGCCGCGATATCGCCCGGCGTCGGATTTCCCGGCGCGGCTGGGCCAGTAGCGGCCGGGCCTGTTGGACCAACGGCCGCCGGGCTGTCGGCGAGCTCCGCTATGTGCTGGTTCACCAGGGGCAGCCAGGGCGCATCGGCCGGCGAGCTGCCTGCCAGCTTGCGGAATGCCGAGAGTGCCTCCGCATTTTTACCCTCCTGCTTCAATCCAAGCGCCAGGTAGAATGCGGAACGCGGGTCGTTCGGATCGAGAGCAAGCGCCTTTCGCAGAGCGTTCTGCGCCTCGGAGGTGACCAGGCCGCCGCCCTGCGCCACCAATGCCTCGGCATAGCCGCCCATTCTTGCCGGGGTGGGCCCCAGCAACCGGATCGCCCGGTCGTAGGCGGCAACAGCGTCTTCGAGACGACCATGGCGCATGTAGATCGGCGCCAGCAAGTCCCAGCCGGCGCCGTCCTCCGGATTGAGAGCCAGGTGGTTTTCGGCCTTGGCGATCAGAATATTGACATCGCCGTTGGGGTCGGCGAGCCGGGCCGCGAGTGGCTGTGCGGGCACGCCGGGGCTCCCTGTCGTCAAATAGAGACAGAGTCCGATTGCCGGAAGACAGAGGAAAATGAACGCCTGCGACAGGCGATTGGAAAGAAGTCGCTTCGGGGTGCGTTCGGCGGCTGCCTGATCTGCAGCACTGGCCGCGAGCATGCGGCGGGCGATCTCGGCCCTGGCAAGCTCGGCCTCCTCGCTGCCGATCAGTCCGGCATCGCGGTCCCGCGCCAGCTCGCCGAGCTGATCGCGATAGACTTCGATATCGTGACTATGGCGAGACGGCAGGGGCGATGCCGCTCGCATGAGCGGCAGAAGAAGCACGGCTGCGACAGCCGCCGTCAGAATGGCCACGAGGATCCAGAACAACATGTTTGGGGAATACTATGCCGTTCATGTCATTCCAACTCGAAAACCGGCGATGACGGAGATTTGAGGCGTTTCGCCGCAAGCCGTGTCGACATGCGACGTGCGTCGGCTCAGGTGAGCGGTGTCCAGCTTCCATCACTGTTGCGGCAGGCAGCACCCCGTGCCGTGCTTTGCTGACCCTTGACCGTGACCGTATGGCTGTATTGGCGGCAATTTTGCGACCCGACCTGATAGGGTGCGGCCGCGACGACTGAGCCGCTGACGCCGCGCCCCTGCCAGGCGACGGGCTGTCCGCCCGGCGCCGCCTCGAGCGCACGATACTCAGCCTCAAGCGCCCGCTGCCGATCGGACTTGCCGAGGTCGACGCCGGCGAGGCGCGAAACGACACCGCCCTGCAGGGCCTCGATATACGTCGCGGATGACACAACGCGGGTAGAGGCAGCGCCAAGGCCCGCAACCGCCCCGCCTTGGCCGGACGAGGTCGTGCCACAGCCGCTCAGGGCTACGCTCGATGCCACGACTGCGATCCTGCCGCTTGACGCGAAGGCCCGCGTCATCTCTGCGTAATTCCTCATGATACGCACTACTCATTCCTGTTGTCAGTCACCAGTCACGCCTCGGGAATATCCGTCGAAACAGCGGCGTCAGTCGAATTCTTTTTGCACCACCAGCGGGCCGAGGCAACCGCCCCATGCGGGCACCCGCATTTTTTCCCGTCCGGGTGTGACCGCCGGATCACGATCACGCCGCATCGGCCTTCCCGCCTTGCCTGGAAAGGTTAAGAGGAGGCCCCGTTTTTGATGGCGCCGCGCCTCAGATCGCAGCCGGGAGAAAGAGCGTGGCCCGCAATCCTCCCTCATCGCGTCGGCTGAGCGCGACACTGCCCTGATATTCTCCGACGATCTCGCTCACGATGGAAAGGCCGAGCCCGGTTCCGGGCTTGCTCTCGTCGAGCCGCTTGCCGCGCTTCATCGCCACTGCAATCTGATCCGGGTCGAGCCCCGGCCCGTCATCGTCGATCTGCAGGACGATCCACTGGCGGCCAGGCTCCTTCCCGCGTGCGTCTTCGGGGGCGGGCTCGACAGTCATCCAGATACTGTCCTGCGCGTATCGGGCGGCATTTTCCAGCAGGTTGCCGACTGTTTCCTCGACGTCCTGCTGCTCCATCGCCAGAACCAGTCCAGGCGGATTGATCGAAAGACTGAATTGCTTGTCGGGGTTGAGCCGCCGCATCACCCGCATGATCCTCTCGAGCGCCGGTTGGGCTTCGGTCCTCGCAAGCACCGACCCGCGCTGGGCCGCGATCCTGGCACGGCTTAGATAGGATTGTACCTGGGTCTGCATGGCATCGGCCTGCGCCCTGACCAGTTCTCCGTGCGGCACCTCCAGCACCCTCGCCTCGTTGAGCAGAACCGCAATGGGTGTCTTGAGCGAGTGGGCCAGATTGCCGACCTGCATACGCGCCCGCTCGACGATGCGCCGATTGCTGTCGATCAGCGCGTTCACTTCGTTGGCAAGGGGCTGGATCTCCCGCGGGAAAGCCCCATCCAGCCGCTCGCTTTCGCCCGTGCGGATCTTTTCGAGCGAGCGGCGTACCTGGTCGAGCGGCTTCAGGCCGAAGAGGATGGTCAGCGCGTTCATGCCGAGGCCGCCAAGGCCGAAAATCGACAAGGCGATCGTGAGATTACGCGTGAAGCGGTCGATGTCCGCCTCCAGCACCTCGCGATTTCCGGCGATCCGAAAACGGGCGGCGTGACCCTGGATATCGAGGACGACCTCGGTTTCGGCGACTTCGACCTCGTTGCCGAACGGATCCGTCGTGGTGTAGAACCGCTCGTAGCGGATGTCGAAGGGGACCTCGTCAACGCTGACGATTGGGAGTTTCGCAGTTCCGAGCGAAGTCGAAATCAGCGGCGGCGTATCGAACTCGCCGATCGGCTCGACGATCCAGTACCACCCGGTCTGCGGCTGGGAAAAGCGCAGGTCGCCGAGCTGCGGGCTCCCTGAGAGCGCTGCCTTGTCGTCGACAGAGATCGAATTGATGACATTATAGAGCTGCGCTCGCAGCAGGTCCTGGAAGCCGCGTTCGGATCCCTGCCGGTAAAGGGCGGAAATGACGATGCCGATCACCACCAGGGCAACGACTGCCCAAACGGTCGAAACCGCCAGAACACGGGCAGTAAGGGATCTAATGGCCATCGCCGGGTGCTTGCATGCGATATCCGAGACCGCGCACCGTTTCGATGAGGTCGTTGCCGATCTTCTTGCGGAGCCTGCCGATGAAGACCTCGATCGTGTTGGAATCGCGATCGAAATCCTGATCATACATATGCTCGACGAGCTCTGTGCGGGAAACCACCTGCCCCATGTGGTGCATGAGATAGGATAGCAGGCGGAACTCGTGCGATGTGAGCTTCAACGCCACACCTGCGACAGTCGCCTTGGAGCCCTTGGTATCGAGGCGGACCGGGCCACATACGATCTCGGAGCTTGCATGCCCGGCGGCACGGCGGATCAATGCACGGATGCGGGCGAGCACCTCCTCCACATGGAAGGGTTTTGCCACATAATCGTCGGCGCCGGCATCGATTCCCGCGACTTTATCGCTCCATCGGTCGCGGGCAGTCAGGATCAGCACCGGCATGGTTTTGCCGTCTGCGCGCCATTTCTCGAGCACGGTGATGCCGTCCATCTCGGGAAGGCCGATATCGAGAATGACCGCATCATACGGTTCCGCATCGCCGAGATAATGGCCTTCCTCACCGTCATAGGCCTGATCGACGACGTAGCCTGCCTCCTTCAGCGCTTCAGCCAATTGCCTGTTCAGATTGGTATCGTCCTCGACGATCAGAATGCGCATTCTCGTCCACTTCCCTTGCTTTCGGACACCCCGAAAGAGCTCTTACATAGGCACCTTCACCGTGACTTTCTTGGGGCGCCCTCCATTGCCGGGGATGAGCACCGTCACCACGCATTGCCCGTCGCCGGTCGGCTGGGCGGAGAGCAGCTCGCCACCCGTCTGCGCGACGACCTGCGCGGCAGCCGCGCTGCAGTCGCCTGCCACGCGGACGACAACCGCAGGCATGTCGACGGCAGGCGGAGAAAAACCTGCGAGGCCTGCGGCGAGCGCGGCTATGGTCAATGCTGAAGACATGAACGCACTTTCGACTTGGGAAGCTCTACGTCAAAATCATTAACCGATACAGGCTGAATGGCAAATGAATGTCAGCCCGGAGATCGGCAGGGTCGGTGTCCGACTGTTGCTTGGCATTCAACTGTGGAAAGCGACCGTAGATTGTATTCACCATTTCGCCGCATCGCACGGAACGTGCTTATGCGCCAGAGCGGAACGAGCAAAGGTGGTGCGACTTTCCGCCCGCAGCCGCTCTATCGCTGAGCGCCGTGGATCCGTCCGAAAATTAATCGATTTAATTTTTTTTCAATCGTTTAAATTATTTAAACCGCTGATTTACAAAGCCTTTATCTTGTGGAATCGTCCGCCTATTCCATGTCTCGCCCAAAGGAGGACCGGATGAAGACGCTCGCGAACAAACCGTCGGCATCGCCGCAATCCAGAATTCCGCAATCGCTGCTCGACCGGTTCGAGAACGAGTGGCGCGAAATACGCACGGCAGGCGAAGCTGCCCAGAAGACGGTTCCTCCCGCCGAGTGACATTGCGCTGCGGCGTGACTATGCGGGTTTTTGCCAATCGGCAATTCCGTGCTACTCTCCTCGCATGCTGACCGCAGAAATCGAAAAGCTGGCCCTGAGCCTCCCGGGAACCCAGGAAAATGCACATTTCGGTGCACGGGATTTCCGCGTCGGCAATCGTATTTTCATGACGCTGCCGGAAGCCGGGCGCGCGGTTTTCAAGTTCACGCCCGATCAGCAGCGCATGCTTCTGGAGACGGAGCCCGGCGTTTGCGCCGCCGTTCCAGGCGGCTGGGGCGCGCGCGGCTGGACATCGCTTTATTTCGTCGGCGCCGACAATGAACTCGTTCGCCAGTCCATGGAAACCGCATGGCGCAACGTCGCGCCGAGAAGGCTCGCCATCAAGAGCGGCGATCACTGACGCTTAGTGTCTAAAAGGCGGCGCGGCGCGGCTTATTCGGCCGGCTCTCTGCCAACCTCAAGTGGCCAGGTCACCAGATAATCTTCATAATCTTCGATATCGATATCGTCCTCCGGCACGGTACGTCCGCGCACCGATATGCCGGCCGCATGCACAGTTTCCGGATCGCCCGAAACGAGCGGATGCCACCAATAGAGATCCCTGCCCTCGGAGACCAGCCGATAACCGCAGGTCGGCGGCAGCCAACTGATCTCGCGCACCGCTTCGGGGGTCAACTGAATGCAGTCCGGCACCGTCGCCTGACGATTGTCGTAATCCCTGCAACGACAGCTTTCTCCGTCCAGAAGCGTGCAACGGATCGAGGTCCAGGCGATCTCGGAGCTGTCCCAGTCCTCAAGCTTGTTGAGGCAACAGAGCCCGCAACCGTCGCAGAGGCTCTCCCACTCCGCGCCGCTCATCTCCTCCAGACTCTTCATCTTCCAGAAAGGCATTTCGCCCATCAAAGTCACACTTTCATAAAATTCGCACGAACACGGAAACTTCGCAGAAAATTGCCGGTTTTTTAAGGCGGGTTGCGCCATATGCAAGTAGATTGGATTGCCGCGCCGTGCAAATATCGGGATGAGGCAGAACCTTCGGGACATGAAGACCGTGCAGGAACCGAGGAAAGAGGACAACCGGCCGAAACGGCGACATATCTTTCTTCGGATCGATTCCTGGATCGATTCGACCGTGTGGAGTGCGGGATTCCGCCTCGCGGAATGGTGGGAAGATACCACCATCTTCTTCCGACGGTTTCGCGTACGCGGCTGGAAGAAAGCCCTCTTCGAAGTGCTTGGCGAAGGCATGACATTGGGTGCGGCAGGCTCCGTACTGATGCTGGCGCTCGCCCTCCCCGCCTTCGAGGAGACCACCGGCAACTGGCGCGCGCAAAGCGATTTCGCGGTCACCTTTCTGGACCGTTACGGCAACGAGATCGGCCACCGGGGTATTATCCATGAGGATTCCGTCCCGATCGACGAGCTTCCGGATCACCTTATAAAGGCGGTGCTCGCCACCGAAGACAGGCGCTTCTTCGACCATTGGGGGATAGACTTTCTAGGGCTCGCACGCGCGATGACCGAGAACGCTCGCGCGGGTGGCGTTGTTCAAGGCGGTTCGACACTTACGCAGCAGTTGGCAAAGAACCTGTTCCTCTCGAACGAACGGACGATCGAGCGCAAGATCAAAGAGGCTTTCCTGGCCGTCTGGCTCGAATCCAACCTTTCGAAGAAGGAAATCCTCCGCCTCTATCTGGACCGTGCCTATATGGGCGGCGGCACCTTCGGCGCCGCGGCGGCAGCCCAATTCTATTTCGGCAAGGCAATTACCGACGTCAATCTTGCCGAGTCCGCGATGCTCGCAGGGCTCTTCAAGGCGCCGGCACGCTATGCTCCGCATGTGAACCTGCCGGCGGCGCGTGCCCGCGCCAACGAAGTTCTGAGCAATCTCGTCCAAGGCGGCCTGATGACGGAGGGACAGGTGATCGCCGCTCGCCTGACTCCGGCGTCCGTCGTTGATCGTGCGCAGGTCAAGGCACCGGATTTCTTCCTCGATTGGGCTTTCGAAGAGGTCCAGCGCATCGCCGCCCCCTTCGCGCAACATTCCCTGATCGTGCGCACGACGATCGACATGGGGCTGCAGCAAGCAGCCGAGGAAGCGGTCGAGTCGGGCCTCAGGCAATATGGCGAGACCTACAAGGTCAAGCAGGGTGCGCTGGTAATGGTCGAACATGGCGGCGCGGTAAGGGCGATGGTCGGCGGCCGTGACTACGGCGAAAGCCAGTTCAACCGTGCGACGCGCGCGCTTCGCCAGCCGGGCTCGTCTTTCAAGGTCTATACCTATGCTGCCGCGATGGAAAAGGGCATGAAGCCCGAAACCGTCGTCGTCGACGCGCCGATCACCTGGCGTGGCTGGTCGCCTCAGAACTATGCCCGCAAATATGCCGGCCGGGTGACGCTGATGAACGCGCTCGCCAGATCGATCAACACTGTTCCGGTCCGCCTCGCAAAGGACAAGCTTGGGACCGAGATCATTGCCGAGACCGCCAAGCGAATGGGCATAGAAACCCCCATCCGTACCGACAAGACCATGCCGCTCGGCACTTCCGAAGTCACCGTGCTCGACCAGGCGACGGCCTATGCGGTCTTTCCGGCCGGCGGGTTCCAATCGCGGCGCCACGGCATCAGCCAGATTCTCAACTATGACGGCGACATTCTCTACGATTTCGGGCGCGACGCGACGCCGGCACGCAGGGTGCTGAGCGAAGAGGCGGCCTCATCGATGAACCGCATGCTGACGCAGATTCCGGTTATCGGCACGGCGCGACGCGCAGCCCTCGACAACGGCATCGTCACGGGCGGCAAGACAGGCACGACACAGGCTTATCGCGATGCGTGGTTCGTCGGTTTCACGGGCGACTACACGACTGCCGTCTGGTTCGGCAATGACGACTATACCTCCACCGACGAAATGACAGGCGGCTCTCTCCCCGCGATGACCTTCAAGCGACTGATGGATTATGCCGAGCACGGGATCGAGCATCGTGCGATACCCGGAATCGAAGCGCCATCCGAGCCGGCGAAACAACAGCCGGCCGAAACCGCCAAAAAGGACGACAACGCCCTGCCGCCGCTCGTGCGCCCGCGATCGCTTTCCGCCGACGTAACCCGGCTTCTGAAGAAAATCGGCGGCACTTTCGAAAAGGCGCAGCCGTTGAAGGCACGCGAACGGCCCGGCGGCAAGGTGGCCGTACTCGAAACGCCGAGTCAAGGGTCTCACATCCGGCCCTTGCGCAACACGACAAACAATTGACTTCGCAGCGAGAAATCCGTTCTCTGGCAATGAAGCCGAGCGGCGCTAAAACGAGCGCCGGAAGGTAAACGATACAACAATCGATAGAGTTGCCTCTTGTTTCGAGTTCCCCTCCTTGTCGCTCTTGCCCTCATCGTCGCGTTCGGCGGCGGAATCGGCTCGGCCGTATGGGCGCTGAAGGCGACGGTTGGTTTCGGCTCGATTGCGATCGGACCATGGGTGGCATTTCCGGAGGCGCAGATCGTCGCTGCCGACCCCTATGCAAAGGCACATCGCGCCCGCGCCGGCCAACTGCTCTACGGCGGGGCCGAGGGGCTGGCGTTCACAGCCCTCACCGACGACACCGGTGCGCGCCTGTCGGCCGGCTGCTCATACGATGTTTCCGGCATCACACCGCCGGCCCGCTTCTGGACCCTTTACGCGGCGGCTCCCGACGGGACCGCACTGCGTCCGGGGCCGGATCTACCCTCGGCAATTAATTCCTGGACGGTCTTGCGCGCCGAGGACAGCCGCTTCGCCATCCACGTCTCGTCCGTCGCCCAGCCCGACAACTGGCTCGCGATCCGCCGGACGGGCAGCTTCGCCCTCGTGCTGACGCTCCTCGATACGCCCACGGCGGGTTCCTCCGGCCTGATCGACCTTACGATGCCTAAGATCGTCAAGACCGGGTGTGGGCATGCGTAGCATTTTCTTCGCCATTCTCGTGGGCCTCGTCGGCGCCGCGCTCCTTCACATCGTCATCATACTCACCCTGCCTCAGTTCACCGGCCGCGATGCCTACACGCGCGTGCTCGGCCTTCTCGAGATGGACAGTTTCTTTCCCCTGACGGCCGAACCCGGGCCGACCGGTCTGAACAACGCGGATCCGTTTCTGCGTACGGCCGTTTGCAGCTTTTCGGTGGCGGATGCTCCGGCTCGCTTCGTCGGGAGGGGCGCCGTGCCATTCTGGTCGCTTGCGATTTTCGATAGCGGGTCGAACGAGGTTTTCAGCATGAACGATCAGACAGCCGTCAACGGCGATCTGGATCTCGTGGTCGCCACACCGATTCAACTCGTGGAACTGCGCAAGTCGCCGCCCGAAGCTCTTGCGCAATCGATCATGATCGAGATGAAGGACGAAGAAGGCTACGCGGTACTCCGGGCTCTGGCGCCGGTCGACAGCTTCGAGGAACTGGTGCGTACTTTCCTCGCCGAATCAAGATGCGAGCCCTTCCAGCGCTAGTCAGCCCAAAATGATTCTGGCCGATGTGGGAACATGTGGGCGACAAGCAACTGCCGTCGCACGAAGGGTTGATGGCCGCCCGCCACTTACCGCTTCTTGGCCTGCCGGTCGACCGGAGCAGTCGGCTGTGGTCCGCGACCGTCCAGCCTCTCATAACGGATACCCGTGAAGAACAAGACCTTGGCACCGCCCTTTGCGACGGGACGCCGTTCGGGCCGTTTGACGATGCGGTCCTGCATTCTGATTACGTCTGCCATGCTCGTCTCCATAATCTCCCGAGACGGATGAACTACCGTACAGATTTCACCCTGCCCGCTTGCGGGCTGACGCATTGTCGGGGCTCCCCGGACAGACGCGCCCTTCTCATTCACTCCTTCTTCCGGTCACCCGGATGTCGTCCGCTTCGGCATCAGAGGCAAATCAATGATACCCGTCCTGGACCGATTGAGCCACAGCCTGGTTAACCATTTGTTAAGCCAAAGCATGGCGCAGTGACTTCACGCAATCCTCAATCTTGGGGATATTCGGAGGCGGCAATCGCACTTCAGCGTCTCGCGATCAGTCCAAACAGGAAAGCTACTCCGGCAACCGTCAGCAACGTCGAAATCGGCTCTTCGCGAACGCGTTCCCGGACACGCTGAGTCATCAGTTCCGCTTCCCCCTGCACGACGGCCTTCGCTCCGCTTCCTATTGCCGACACGGTCTCCGTCAACCGCGCGATCTCTGCCTTCAATTCCTGCACCTGGGATTCCAGTTCGGCCTGCGCGCCCACCGTCCGCGTTTCGGTACCTGTCTCGGCGCCGACTGCCGCCAAATTCTTTTCCGCCATCTCTCCGCTCCTTGCCATTCCGGTGTCACCCTTTGCGCGATTTCAACGCATTGAGGCGGGATTGGTTCCCACGCGGGACGATGCAAAAGCCAATCGCGGCAGGAACGGCCGACGGCACAGGCCGCCGGCCCAGGAGCGGTTCGCCCGTCTACTATTCGCAGCGAACGTCGCCGGAATTGCAGTCCACGATGGTCCTGTGCCCCTCGTAACGGCGCTCACGACGCGGCTGTTCCGCACCGTCCGGCCGATACCCTTCGCTCTCCACCCTGCGTCGCCAGCGATCGTCGTCGCGACCGTATTCCGGTTCCCATTCGCGCCGCTCCCTGTCGCGGTCGCGCTCCCAGTCTCGGCGCTCCCTCACCTGGCGGCGCTCCCATTTGCGCCCGTCGCGCTCACGCTCGCGATCCCAATCGCGATCATGCCTCCAGCGGTCACGATCCCGGTAGAAGTCACGGCCGCGGTAATTCCGGTCCCAATAGCTGTCGAACTCGAAGACGACCGTCGGGATCCCGAGAGGGCGGTAATATTCCGGCTCCACATAGACCCTGCGGCTTTGAAAGGCGGCCTGCACATATCGGCCCGCCACCCATCCGCGTCCGCCGTAAAAGGACACGTCGCACCAGGGGCGGTCCGAGAGACAGCCATGGATTTCCACCGAATCGCCGGCCGGGATGACTGTCACTGCCGGATAATAGGTGCTCGGTCCCGAGCGCATGTTGACATTAGCGGTCGCAAAGCCCTCGGCCGCGGATGCAACTGCGGGCATCAGCAGCAGCGCACAGACAGCCACGGTCCGCAAAAACACTTTCTTCACAAATCAATCTCCCACATGTGAGGCCGCGGCCGAATCGCCTATCCGGCCGTTTGCCGTCGGGCGGATCAAATAGGATCCCTTGTGGACTTTTTATGGCTAAGGACGGCAACCTTCCCACGAGCCGGCGACCGGTCACGAGAATGACGCAAGCCTGAATAAAGCCCCAACGTCCATAGTTAATGGTGCGCTAACGATTTCAATCTACGTTTGGACACGTGTGTCGTTCCGAGCCATCGGAATGCCGTCATGCTTTGCGTTTTAGGATATGTCGTGACAAACCGGTTTCGTGAGTTGGAACGGCCGCAGACGGGGCGGCTGAAGGATGTCGTGCTGATGGCGACAGTCACCGGCTTCGAGAGCCTTCGCATTCCCAGCAGGTCCGACATGAAGCAGTTTGCCGAATTGTTCGAGCCGCTCTTCCTCGGCTCCAGCAATGAGGCACGCCGCCAGGCGGCTGCAGCCCTCTCCCAGTGCCCGCACGTGCCGGAATCCGTGGTCCTGCTGATCGGCAGCATGCCGATTTCAATTGCCGCCGCCTTCCTCACCCGCGCCAGGGCAATTCCCGATCGCGTGCTCGTTTCCATCATCCGTGAGCAAGGCCCGGCCCATGCCAGGGCCATTGCCCGCCGGGAAAACCTGTCGCCTTCAGCAATCGATGCGCTCGTCGAACATCACCAGCCCGCGCATTCTGAAGAGCGGCTCGATGGCGGTAGCGATCATCGCGCTCCAGGCGCGCGCCAGACGCAAGCGCCTACCGCCGTCGCCGACCGCGAAGAAAAACTGCGGGCGGAAATCAAGGCGCTGGCGCGGGTCGGATCACAGGAGAAGAGCGACAGATCGCTTATCCAGCCCATCGGTGAACTGCATTGCGCGCTTCTCGTTCGTTTCGCACGCAATGGCGAAACGGCGCTCTTTTCCACCGCGCTCGCAGACGCACTCGGAACAAGCCGCGCCCTCGCCGACCGTATTTTGCTGGATGTTTCCGGCCAGCAACTCGCTGCAGCGCTTGCAGCTCTGTCCTTTCCGGCGGGCGAGGAAACCCGTGTGCTCGAATTGCTTTATCCACATCTTTCCGAAAGGATCGGTGGCGGAAATCGCGCCGAGGCGCTGATCAGAAATCTCGACCGGCAGGCGAGCATCGAAAGGGTTGCCTCCTGGCTCCGCGCCGATGCGGGACCGCGGCCACCCCGTCATGAACGCCTTCTCGCTGACAACCGGGCCGCGGATCCGCGTCGGCAAGAGTCCCAATCCATTGCAAGTCAAAGCAAGACCGCCGATGCGAAGCGAAGCTTCGGCCGACAGTAAATTGCAACACGGCAACAAAAAAGAAGCAGCAGATGACCTCTACAGCGCCGTGCGTCTTATCAGACGGACAAAGGTCGCTGAGAGCACTTTGATCTGCTGCATGTTTTTGTCCTTCGATCGGATCCGATTAAAGGAAACATGCAGTGGGCAGGCTCACCCGCGGTCGTCCACCACATCGAAGAGATTGCCGCAGTCGTCGAGCTCCAGTTCGACGATCCAGCAGTCCGGATCAAATCGGATTTCTGAGGAAAGTGCCCGTTCGACGTCTTCGGCCCCGGCGCCACGCAACCGCACCTCGAATCTCCGCGACGTATCTCCTTCGTCGTCGAAGAAATTCTGCGGCGCCGGCGCATAGAGCGTCTCATAGCCCGACCGCCCGCGCTGGCGGATGAAGATCGCACCCGCCTCCTCCGCTCCCTTGCGCAGCACTGCCGCGTACCCGCCGCGTACAAAGACGCTCCGTATGAGCGAGGCGACGAAAATGTGGGATTTCAGGCGCATGCAAGGCTGATACACGCGCGGACGGCGCGATGCAAATCGAGAGCCTGAACATGCGCAGGACGGGATCGCGTCAGAGCGCGCCGATTTCCTTGAGCTTCTTGAGAACCTTGGCGTTGGGCTCTCCGGTCTGAGGAAGGCGGTAATGTTTTTCGAAATGGCGGATGGCGGCGCGTGTCTGATCGCCGGCAACCCCGTCGACCACGACATCCGCATAGGCGAGATTGCTCAGGCCCTTCTGGATGTTCATCACCATCTCGCTCGACACCGGAACCCCACGACGCGGTTCGAGCCCGTCGTCTTTCTCGGCGCTACGGATGGCGGCGGCAACCGGATCAGCATCGGCGGGAACGGTCTTCGGATCGGAATAGGGCCGGTTTGCGGGCGTGGCGACAAGCGCCGGAGTGCCGCCAGCGCTGCGCAGAGCCTGAAGCAGACCGGCACTTGGCGTACCGGTCTCCATACGGCCGGCCTGTTTTTCGAAGCGGAGGATCGCCGCTGAAGTTTTCGGGCCGCTTTGACCGTCCGGCGTTCCTTCGTAAAGACCCAGCCTTGCCAGTTCCTTCTGTATGTCGGCAATCAGCGTCGAGGCCTGCGCATCGGGTGCGCCCGAAAGCGGGGCGCCGCGTTCATTGGACCCGTCCGGAGCCGCATCGCGGACGGGCGTCTCACCTTCCCTCTCTATGACAAAGGTGGTCACGTTGCGCTGCTGGACCGGCTCCCCCTTGGCGGCGGCAAGGCGCTCGGCCACTTCCGGACTGACAAGGGGCACGCGCGTGCGAAGAAGCGGAGAAGGATGCCTTCCGTGCTGATACCACATGGCGTTTGCTGCCACGAAACTGAAAACGACCGCAAAAATCGCCGTCCCGCCGGCGCTCAACGGATGACGGGAGACCAGGCGGCCGGCGAGCACCAGCCCACGGCCGACCAAAGCGAGTCCGCGCAAGGCAAGACCCGCACCCCGCCGCGCCGCCCGGTTACGCTCAGGCTGTTTTCGCTTGCGCGGTGCCATGTCCCCCTTCCCGACCCATTTCTCCTTTGCGGAGAGCCTCGACCACGGCCGGCTCACCAACATCGCTTTTTCCGTCGCCGCGCAGCGTCAACCGCGGCGGAAACTCCACCGTGACAGGCACGCGCGCGCATTCCGCTCCGGCAATGCTCGAAACATCCCAGGGAATGGAGACCACGACCTCGGTGCCCTCACCCTCGGCGCTACGGATCGAAACGTCGCCGCCATGCAGTTCGGCAAGTCCCTTCACCAGAGACAGCCCAAGTCCCGTTCCCTCGTAGCGGCGGGTATAATCATTCTGAATCTGGACAAAAGGTTGGCCAAGCATCTTCAGCTTGTCCGCGGCGATGCCGATTCCGGTATCACTGACCGTAAGCTTCAGCAAGGCGCCTTCCCGGGCGGCATCGACGGTGACAAGCCCACCCCGGTCGGTAAACTTGATCGCGTTACCAACGAGATTGATGAGAATTTGCTGGACGGCGCGCTGGTCTGCATTGATTTCGCCAACCGAACGGGTAACCCGGCTCGCCAGTCGCACACCCTTCTCGCGCGCCTGGTGCGACAGCATCGCCTCGCATGCGGCGATGGCCTCGGCGACGCGGAAAGGTTCGCGGAGAAGCTCGTAGCGGCCCGCTTCGATCTTGCTCATGTCGAGCATCGTGTTGACGACCGAGAGAAGATGCGTGCCGGACTGGTGGATCAGCGACACATATTCGCGCTGGCGATCGTTTTCGAGTTTCCCGAAATATTCACCGGCAAGAACGTCGGAAAAACCGAGAATGGCATTGAGCGGCGTGCGCAATTCGTGGCTGACCGCGGCAAGGAACCGGGTCTTGGCATCGTTTGCGGACTCGGCGTGCGCGGCCCTGGCTGCCGCCTCCGCCTGCAAACGCGCGCCTTCGGAGACATCGCGCGACTGGGCGACAATCGCGAGGAGATTTCCTTCAGCGTCCCGAAGGGGCGTCATCTCGCAATAGAAATGAGCGAATTGGGGACCATCCGCCGACGTCCGTTCGAGACGAATGTCCACAGCCGTGCGCTCGCTGTCGAGGCGCAGTGAATCGATCGCTCGCAGGAAAGCGATACGATCCGAAACGTGAATCTGCTCGATGAAGCCGCGCCCCTGCGGATCGCGCATCAGTTTCAGATATTCGCGGGCGTCGCGGCCGTGTACTGACCGGACGTGGCCCCTGATATCGTGGACAGTCACCAACCCCGCAAACAGATCATAGGCTGTATCGAGGTCTGGCAGGCCCGGCGCAGGCGCCACTTCCACCTCAGCGACGATCGGCTCGGCACGGCCGCCGGAAATAGCCGCCGCTGCGGCCAACAGGGAGGCCGACGCCCAAAGCGCCGCTCCCGCCGGCAGCGCGGCGGATACGGGCAGTGCCAGCGTCAGCGCGAGGGGGATGATCGGCAGCGCGGTCAAGGACACGGCAGCGACGGTGCGCAGGCGTCTGAAGTCATGACGTACGATTGCCGGGGCGAGAACGCTGCGTGGCAGCCAAGGTGCGGCCGCGTCATCCACGAGGGATAACCATTTGCCAGCCATGTCACGCAATAGACCCACGCCTTGCCCTGCCGCATTTGTTGTTCTTGGGAGGCGTTTATCGGACTTGTCCGCGTCGTCGCGGACGACCGCCTCGTGTGACCCGAATCTCGCATCCCCGACTTAATGAAAGAATAAACGGCAGCGCTCGGATGATGCCCGGAACGGCCGAAAATTCCCGATTCGAGGCAATCGGGGCAGACTTCGCCAGTTGTGGTTAACGGCACGTAAGCAGCGGATTTTTGTGCATTTTTCGGTTTGCGTTAACGATTTGGGCAGGCACGGCCACTGCCCGATGCCGCAGACGCAGGGCTTGGTATGGGGAGCCATGCCATGGGTGTTAACGATAATCGATAAAATGCAAGGTAAAGAGGCTGCACGAGCAATGAAATCCTGCATTTCATTAGAATTTGAGGCAAATATCGCGGTTTCTGGAAAAGCGGCCTTGTGATTCCCGCACTAGGTTCGAAGAGCAAACACAACGGCCGGAGCGGCAGGTAGAGAGGAGGGCGCAAGATGTGGTTTCTCGTAAAGGCGACGTTCTGGTTCTCGCTCGTTCTGGTGCTGCTGCCCTTTCTCGATCCCTCAAGCAGCGAGAAGCTCGAGCACGGCCCGAAAATGGAGATCAGCGGCACGTTTTCGGCCGCGAACGAGGCTTTCCAGTACATAAGCGCGATCTGCGTAGAAAAGCCCGATGTCTGCGAGAAGGGTACGGAGACTTTCGTCGCCCTCGGTCATCGTGCCCGCGAGGGCGCTCGGATCGCCTATGAGTTCCTCAACAGCCAGTTCGCGGAAGGCGACGCCGGCGCTCCCGACGTCAAGGTGATGACGGGCACCGTCACACCGGCGGAAGATCACCCTTCCGAGGAGGCGGCCGAGAAGACAGAGCCCGCCTTCAAGCGCATGCCAGTTCCCGAACGACGCCTCGCTCACTGACCTGCTCCAGGCAGCGCCTCCTGAGCTACGGAGTCGGAGCCGATCGTCCGCAGCGGCAGCAGGGACAAACGCGATTGCCTGTTCTCTTTGCCGTCCGCGTCTCCTATATGAAGTGAGATTGGCACCGAAAGCCGGGCATAGCATGACTTCAATTGACCAGATCATCGACGACTTTGCATTCCTCGACGAATGGGAGGACCGTTATCGCTATGTGATCGAGCTTGGCAAAAGCCTGCCCGAGATGCCGGAATCTTCGAGGACGAGCGAGAACAAGGTTCAAGGTTGCGCAAGCCAGGTCTGGCTCGTGACCCATACGGCGGGCGCTGCGGAAGACCCGCTTCTCACCTTCGAGGGAGAATCGGACGCACATATCGTGCGCGGCCTTGTGGCGATTGTCCTTGCCATCTTCTCCGGCAAGCCCGCCTCGGAGATTACCAGGATCGATGCTCTGGAGATCTTCGGCAAAATCGGCCTCATCGAACATCTATCCTCGCAACGCGCGAACGGCCTCAGATCGATGATCCGGCGCATAAAGAGCGAGGCCGAAGGTCGCCTGCACGCTTGATGGACGAACCCGCCGTCTTCCCGTCCTCATGAAAAAGGCCGGCCTTCCGGCCAGCCTTTGCAGCAACAGTTCAGTTGGTCGCCCCTCGCGAATCGGATTATTTACCGCGGCGCTTACGACGCTGTCCGAGACCCATTTCCTTGGCGAGCCGCGAGCGGGCTTCCGCATAGGCCGGCGCGACCATCGGATAGTCGGCAGGCAAATCCCACTTGTCGCGGTAGTCTTCCGGCGAAAGATTATGGTGGGTCATCAGATGCCGCTTCAACGACTTGAAGGTCCCGCCACATTCGAGACAAGTGATCTGGTCGTCCTGCACCGACTTTCGCACCGAAACCGCGGGCTTCGGCTTCTCCACCGGAACGACCACCGGCGCTGGAGCGGTCGTGTTGTTGAGTGCCGAATGCACGTCGGCTATGAGCGTCGGCAGCTCGGCAACCGGAACCACATGGTTGCTTACATAGGCGGCAACGATCTCCGCCGTAAGCTCAACCAGGAGTTCATTGCTCGTACCGAGCGAAGTCTCTGTCATGTCTTTCTCCTATCGGAATCAAGCGACGAAACCTGAAACACCGTTTCAGGGGGAGGATGTACAAAATGCCGTCAAATTGCGCTTACCGCCTTGGAACCGACCGCTATCTCGCCACAGAGACTGTGGTTCTGCCGCGACACCAAGGCTCGAATTGCGAGAGGAAAGATCCACCACCAAGGCGCCAAATCGGCCGACACCTCAAAGCAACGGACAAGCATCACAACTCAGGCTGGAATTTCAGTCCAAAGTATTTTCCACGACGACACTTTGTATTTACTGCATTAACATTGATCGGGCAAAAGTCAAAACATAAATTTATCGGATTGCAGCAACTTTATTCCGAATTGCTAAAATTGTAACGCCCGGCAAAATTGTCGCCAAATACAAAAACAGAAATGCCGCCTATCAATGCCGACGCGGCTCTTCCTTATGAGGAAGCTGATCTATCACCGATCGTTTTGTCATCCTGTAGCCCGCCTGATGCGCGGCTTTTGCCAGCAGATGGGCCGAGATGGGTGCCGTCAACACGAAGAAGACAAATCCCGCAAGCGCGCGCACGAAGATAGCGGCATCGAGCGAGTGCAAACCGGCCGCAAAGAGCAGCAGGCCCGAACCGATGGTTCCAGCTTTCGAAGCCGCGTGCATGCGGGTGTAAAGGTCGGGAAACCGGAGGAGGCCGAGGGCCGCGAGCAGCGAAAAGGATGCACCGACGACCATCACGAGCGCAACGATGTAGGCAGTGATCTGCAGGGCCATCAGCGTGCCCCCTTGCGTTTACGGCGCCCGGCCTGTCCCGGGCGCGGGCGCGCCGGGGACGGGTTCGGGCGGGAAACGTCCGTTGCACCCGGCGACATGCGTTCCGGTGCGAGACCCCGCGTCAGGATGAAGCGGGCGAAAGCGACGGTCGCGAGGAAACCGACAAGCCCGAGGGCGATTGCTATGTCGATGTAGAGATAGAATCCGGTCCTGACGGCGATTACCGCGATCAAGCCGATGGCGATCGCAACCAGCATATCGAGCCCGAGCACCCGGTCCGGAAGTGTTGGCCCGCGAACAATGCGCAGCACCGTCATCAGCAGCGCCAGAGAGAGGAGCACGAGCGCCAGGCCCGAAGCCGTGCTCAGAACTGCAGCGGGCGTCATCGTTCGAAGGCCTCCCGGATTCGACGCTCGAAGCCGCCGGCAATGTCTCGCCGCAAGGCTGCCGGATCGGCGCAATCGAGCGCATGTACATAGAGGGTCTTGCGATCTTCGGAGACATCCACCGACAGAGTTCCCGGCGTCAGTGTGATCAGGTTGGCGAGCAGCGTTATCTCGAAATCACTGTTAACCGCGAGCGGATAGGCAAAAATCCCGGGCTTCAGTTCCATATTCGGACGCAGAACCCGGATCGCGACCTTGGTTGCGGAGATCGCCAACTCCCTGAAAAACAGCAATGCGAGCAGCAGAAGCCGCAAGGGCCTCAACGGATAAGTCACCGGGCGCAGCTCCCGTCGGATCAGCCAGAGCGACAGGGCGCCGGCTGCGAAGCCCAGCAATAGGTTCGCGGGCGTGAAGCTGGCGCTGATTGCTCCCCAGATCAGCGTGAAAATTACGTTGGTCAGCAGGAACTTCATTGCGGACCTCCGGCGGGAAAGACTGAATTCAGGTAAGCGGAGGGCTCGGCCAGACCAGCCGCCGCGTTCTGGATCATCGCAAGCAGCGGCTCGGGGTAGACGCCAAGCGCCAGCGCCAGCAGCGTAAGCGCGGCAAGCGGACCGAAAGTCTTGGCCGGCAAGCGCGTCGTACCGCCGGCGTCAGGTCTCGTACTCTCGCGCCAATAGGCCAGGAGGAAAAGCCGGCCCGTGGCTATCATGGTGAAGAAGCCGACAAGAAGGAGCGCGGCGGCAAGCCACCAGGCGCCGATGTCGAGCGCTGCCTTCACCAGCATGACCTTCGGCCAGAAGCCGGAAAAGGGCGGGAGGCCCGAAACGGCGAAGCACAGCATCAAGGTGAGCGCAGCAAATCCGACATGCTTGCGGTAAAGACCGGCAAGCGTCGAGATCGAGCTATCCGCGCCAAGGCGCATGGCAATCCCTGAAGCAAAATACAGGCCCGTCATCACCAGCATCGAATGGAGTGCATAGAAAATTGCGCCGCCGATGCCGCCTGGTCCGCCGATGGCGATGCCTGCAACCATCGAGCCGATGCCCGACACGACGAGGTAGCCGAGGATGCGGCGGAAATCCGTTTGCGCGAGCGCACCGAGAACGCCGACCATCATCGTCAGCGCGCCGATAAGCGCCAGTACAAAGCTCAGCTCCTCCCTTTCGACCGGGAAGAGCATGACAGTCACCCGGATCAGGGCATAAATACCGACCTTGGTAAGCAGGCCTGCAAAGAGCGCCGACACGACCACGCGAGGCGTATGATAGGAAGCCGGCAGCCAGAAATTCACTGGAAACGCGGCCGCCTTCATGCCGAAGGCAAGAACATAGAGCCCGACCAATGTCATCAGCGGCGCACCGGCGCGCAGTTCGTCAGCCTTGCGCGCGATGTCGGCCATGTTGAGCGTGCCGAACACGGCGTAGAGGAAGCCGGTGGCGACGAGAAACAAGGTCGTCGCGACCAGATTCAGAAATCCGTATTTCACCGTCCCGTCGATCTGCTCCCTCTCGGAGCCGAGGACCAGAAGACCGAAGGACGAAATCAGCAGGACCTCGAACCAGACATAGAGATTGAAGATATCTCCCGTAAGGAAGGCTCCCGAAACGCCGGCCATCAGCAGCATCAGCAGCGGATAGAAACCGTAGCGCCGGCCGCTCTCGTTGATATCGGCCAGCGAAAAGATGCCGGCGGCAAACGCAACGGCAGCGGCCATAAGAGCAAAGAGCGCTCCGGTCAGGTCGACGGTGAAGGCGATACCGAACGGCGGCAGCCAGCGTCCCATCACCATCGTCGTCGGACCGTTTCGCGCGACATGATCGAGCAGCGCCACGTCGATCAGCACGAGCACGGCCAGAGCCGCCAGGGCTATCACAGGCTGGAGAATGGCCCATCGGCGAAGCATCATGAGGAGCGCGCCGACAGCCAGGCACCACGCGACCGGCAGAACGACAAGCCATTCGGCAGCCGATGTGGGGGTCAGCACCAGTGCTGCGGAAAGGTCGACGGGAGCGGAGGTAGAAACAGCCATGGCGCGTCAGTATCCCAGCGGCGGCGCCGGCTCGCTCACCGGTTCCGCAACTCGCATCTCGTCCGTATTGTCCGTCGCCAGGTCTTCATACGCCCGCCAGGCAAGAACAAGGAGGAAGGCGAAGAATGAGAAGGAGATGACGATGGCGGTCAGGATCAGCGCCTGCGGCAAGGCATTGGCCGCGGGACCGCCAAGCGTGTCGGCCCCTTCAGCTATGACGGGCGGCACGTCGCGCGTCAGGCGCCCCCCGGTGAAAATCAAAAGGTTCACCGCATTTCCCAAAATCGCGACGCCCAGCAGAATGCGGATGACTGACTTCGACAGAAGCAGGTAAATGGCCACGGTGAAGAAGAGGGTGACCAGCAGGGAAAACCAGGTTTCCATCAGGCGCCTCCCCCTTCCTCAAGCGAGAGTGCGATCGAGCTGATGGCACCGACGACGACCAGGTAAACGCCCGTGTCGAACAGCATGACGGTGGAGAGCGGAACTTCCACGCCGAGCACGGACGGGTATATCCACAGCCCGGTCATGAACGGCACCCGCGCGAAAAGGGACACCAGACCGGCCACGGTCGCGGCGAAGAGGCCGGCGCCCGCAATCGCCATAGGGTGAAAATATATTGCCCGCCGCACCGTGACCACACCATGGGCGATGCCGTAGATCGCTAGCGCCGAGACGGCGATCAATCCGCCAATGAACCCGCCCCCGGGTTCATTGTGGCCGCGCAGCAGAACGAAGATCGAAAAGAGCATCATCAATCCGGTGAGGAAGGGGGCGACGGTCCGAAATATAATCGACTTCATACCAGCTCCTTCGAACTCGCATCGGCGGCCGCAATCTCGGTCAGCTCACCACGTTTCAACGATCCCGCCCGCAGCCGCACGAGCGAAAGGATTGACAGGCCGGCAACCAGCACCACCGCAATTTCGCCGAGCGTATCCGTGCCGCGGAAGTCGACTATGATGACGTTGACTACATTTGCACCGTGCGCGATCGACTTCGAATAGAGATTGAAAAAGTCCGTCAGCGTCGAATCGAACGGCACGCCGGTGACCCTCAGGAGGAAAAGACCGAACCCGGCTCCGCAGGCGAGCGCGATTGTAAAGTCGGGCAGCTTCTGTCTGAGCGGCCTGTGGTCCGAGGGAGACAGCCGCAACCGCGTCATCACCAGCGCCAGAACGACGACCGACAGTGTCTCTATCATGAATTGGGTGAAGGCAAGATCGGGGGCGCCGTAAAGCAGAAAGAGCATCGCCACGGCAAAGCCCTGAATGCCGAGGGAGACGATCGCCGTCAGCCGATCCGCGGCCATCACCACGGCGAAGAGGCCAAGGGCTGCGATCGCCATGATCGCGAATTCGTGGAGCGGAACGTCCGCCGGAAAGAACGGCGCGCGCGGGAATTCGCCATAGCGCAGCGGCAACGCCAGCATGACGGCGGCGACCAGCACGAAGGTCATGGTCATATAGGTGTCGAGCCGGCCCCCCTGCAGTCGACGGGTGGCGGTGACCGCAAAGCGCACGAGGCCACGCATGAACTGGTCGAAGCCCCGATCGGGTCCCCAGCCGATATCCGCAAGAACCGCCACCATGGCCGCGCGCAGCCGAGCCAGATTGAGGAACAGAACGACGCCGACCGCCAGCGTCGCGACGGAAAGCAACAGCGCCACGCCGAAATGCGGCACCAGCGATATCGTGGCGCTTCTCGGCTCGCCGGCGACGGCCGACGCCATGGGCGAGGTCACGTAGCGATGAACGAAGCCCGACATCAGGGCCATTGAAAGACCTTTTGCGGCCAGAATGGCCGGACCTAGCCAGAGGAGCACCGGAGCCTCGTGGGGAGGCTTGGGCGTGTCGACCTTCGGGCCGAGAAACGGCTTCAGGGCGATCGCAAATCCGACGGCGAACATCAGCCCATTGCCGAGAATGGTCAATGCCGCGAAAACCATGGAACGGCGGTCGAAACCGGAGAGTGCGGTGTAGATTTCCTCTTTTGCAAGGAACCCGAAAAAGGGCGGCAGCCCCCCCATCGACAAGGCCGCCGTAAGAGCTATGACAAAGGTCAACGGCATCGCCGTGCGCAGGCCGCCGAGCTTCGTCAGGTCGCGCGTACCGGTTTCATGGTCGATGATGCCGGCCACCATGAACAGGGCCCCCTTGAAAAGGGCATGCGCCACCAGATAGAGCACGGCGGCTTCGATCGCATAGGGCAAGCCGAGCCCGGTCAACATGACCAGCAGGCCGAGCGACGACATCGTCGTATAGGCCAGCATCATTTTGAGATCCGTTTGGCGCACGGCCAGCGCAGCTCCGGCAATAAGGGTCGTCACACCGAAAAGCGGCAGCAGGACCTGCCACTCGGTCGTGCCGCCGAGCACCGGGTTGAGCCGCATGAGAAGATAGACGCCCGCCTTCACCATCGTCGCCGAATGCAGGTAAGCCGAGACCGGAGTCGGCGCCTCCATGGCATTCGGCAGCCAGAAGTGAAACGGAAACTGTGCCGACTTGGTGAAGGCGCCGCCGAGGACAAGGAGCAGTGCTGCGAGATAGAACGGGCTCTCCTTCAGTTCGTCGCCGAACGTCAGGAGCAGCGAGAATTGGGTGACGCCGCTGACGTTCCAGATGATGATAAGCCCGGCCAGCAAGGCGAGCCCGCCTCCGCCCGTGACCACCAGGGCCTGCAAAGCCGCGCGGCGCGCCGCCTCGCGCCGGTGATCGAAGCCGATCAGCAGGAACGAAGTGATGGACGTCAGTTCCCAAAAGACGAAGAGCATCAGGAAGCTGTCCGACACGACCAGCCCCTGCATCGATCCCATGAACATCAGGATGAACGAGAAGAAGCGGCCCTGATCGGGATGTCCCTTCAGATAGCCGCCCGAATAAAGGACGATCAGGGTCCCGATGCCCGAAATCAGAAGAGCGAAGGTAAGCGACAAGCCATCGATCAGCCAGGAGAAGCTGACGTTGAACGACGGTATCCAGGCATAGCCGCCGGTGACGATTTCGCCAGCGGCGACTTCCGGAACGAAGCCGGCGAAATGAACGAAGATCGCGAATGGCGCAAGCGCCAGGAGCCAGGCAGCATTCCCGCCGAGGAACCGAGTGAGGGCCGGTGCGATGAGGGCCGCGGCAAAGGGAAGACCGAGGGCCAGAAATGTCAGGGCCGCGGCATCCATCGTGTCGACACGCTCCTTCTCATTGATCGTTCAGTCAATCTTCCACCGGACATAGAAGAAGGGCGGGCCCGCCTCAAGGGAAATCGGCCTCGTTGCGAAGTTATGCCACGCTTATACTATCGTTAACGGGCTGTGTGCTCGCCTCGATCCGCGTCAAGCTGCTTTCCACCACATGGAGCTGTGCCGCCATTTATCCATCAGCGGGCACCATCCTGTAAAAGCGCGGCAATCAATAGGAGCGCAGTGACGTCGGGAGGATTGAAAACGCGGCTGGGAATCATAACGTGAGAGCGGCAGCTCAAACCAAAACCAGAGGAAGCTCCGCATGCGCAGTGCCCTTATCGCATCCCTGCTCACCGCTGCGCTTGCCTCGCCGAGTGCCGCCTATGACGATTGGCATCCCTATGCCAACCCCCGCTTCGGTTACACGGTCGACATCCCGCCCGGTTTCGAAATGGGGCCACAGGCTGCCAACGGAGAAGGAGCCGAATTCCGTTCGGGCGACGTTGGCGCTACACTCATGGTGTTCGGCACTCATCCGTTGGACGGCGATTTTGAAACCGACGTCGCCGAAAGGATCGGTTACGAGAAGCAGGGCGGCTGGCGAATTATTTTCTCTCGTGTCACCCCCGCCTGGGCAAGCTTTTCCGGAGCACACGAGAGCGACGTTTTCTATGCACGGGCGATCGCGCTATGCGACGGCAGCGCCGCCTATTTCCGGCTTCAGTACCGCAAGAGCAAGCTGACCAGTTTCGATGGAGTCATCTCGCGCATGGCCGCAGCGCTCAGGCCGTCGGAAGGATGCCAGCCGGCTTCAGATTGAGCCGCTTAGATGGCGATGCGCACCGCGCGATGAGAGGCAGAAAACCGCATACGGTTTTCCGCAAGCCCGGCCCGATCTAAGATGCTGCGCCTCCGCTGATGCAGGTCAAAACTGCGGAATAGTGCACCGCGGCCCCCGCCACCACGAAGCCGTGCCAGATGGCGTTCTGGTAGCGCAGACGCTCCCAGACATGGAAGATGACGCCGACCGAATAGATGATGCCACCGGCAACGATGAGAGTAAGCGTCGTTGCGCTCAAGGCCGTAAAGAGGGATTCCGCGGCGAGCAGCCCGCTCCAGCCCATTGCGAGGTAGAGCAGAATCGCCAGCCGATCGAAACGCCCCGGCAGAAGGCACTTCAGGGCAATACCGGCAGCCGCGATAAGCCAGATGGCGACGAGCATCGAGAAGAGAAACGGATCGTCCCAGCCGCGCTGCAGAAACGGCGTGTAAGTTGCAGCGATCAGCACGAAAATCCCGGAGTGGTCAAGCCGGCGCAGGAGCCATTTCGCCCGGCCGGCTGGAAAAAGATTATAGATAAACGACACCGAAAGGGCCGCGATGAGTCCGCCGCCATAGATCGAAGCCGCGGCCAACTGACCGGACGTACTCCACACGGTGGCGTAAAAGATCAAGGCGGTAACACCGACGAGCGCCGCCGAGAGCCCGATGCCGTGGACAATTCCATCGGCGATCACCTCCGAGCGGTCGTAGTCCCATTTGACGCCAGGTCCCTTCACGGCCCCTCCGCTCTCTGCAGCGACACGCAACGCACGGGCTCGATCAAATGCGACGAGCTTCCGACGAACTTCGGCGAAAGCGGACGCGCATCACCCCCCGATGCTTGCTTTTTGGCCATCGTGCCACAGACAAGCCACACGGAAAAGTATCGGGGTCGGGCCAAAGGATAAACTTTTGCAACGCATTACGACAGATGCGGCGCCCTCGTTGCGACCCGGTAGAGCCCGCCGGTAGTGGAGATCGGCGCGTTAGGTTGGGGCTCAGAAGCGAGGCGATGCATGCGATTCGATTTGCTGGTCTACCGGCTGCTTGCCGCAAGCTCGGCGGCGCAGGTCTGGCAGAGCGGCGCATGCGGCACGGCGCGCAGTCGTTCCGGGGAAATTGCGTCTCCACAACGCGCGCAGATGCCGAAGGTTCCTGCTTCGATGCGGTTGAGCGCGGCGTCAATGGCGCGGATCTCACCCTGACCGGCGAGACCGAGACCTTCCAGAACTTCGTCGCTCTCCCGTTCCGTTACGCGATCCGGTACGTCTGCATTCATCGGCTGCTCGAGGTCCTCCTCGATCTTCACGAGCCGCCCATACAGTTCGCGTTTGCGGCGCAAGAGCTGTTCGCGAAAGTCATCCAACGCGTACTTGTCCATTGCGTGACTCCTTGGAGGCGGCGCAGGTTCCCGCACCGCTCCGTTTATCGTGGTGTTACCGATCGATGAGAACCGCGCAGGGGCAATGGCTGACGACGCGGCTGGCGGTGGATCCGATGAAGTAATCGATCAAGCCCGGTCGGTGCGACGCGATGATCACCAGGTCGGCATTCTCTTCCTTTGCAAGGGCGTTGATGCTGCCTGCCGCACCGCCTGTGCGGATTTCCACGCGTCCGTTGATGCCGTGCTTGGTCCTCAGTGCTTCCAGGGTCTTGACCGCGTGCTTGCGCGATTCTTCGATCATCTCCAGCGGAAAATCGACGATCATATAGCCTTGTGCATAGGCGTTGAGATCCTCGACGACATTGAGCAGAATGATCTCTCCCCCTTCATCGATCAGCTTCACCGCAATGCCGAGAACGGACTCGCCATGCTCCAGCTGATCCATGGCGATCGGCACGATGATCTTTTTGTACATGCTATTACGTCCCTTCCTATGTTGCCACGCCGCACCCCAATGCGGCGCCTCCCTCAGCTTACCGTCAGTCATCTCGCTCCGGCTGCCCTTGACCGAAGGGAGAAATGTAGCGCGGCCCGCGCCAACCGTATCTGAACGGTGACGGCAGTTCGGGCCTTGACTTGGATTGAAGTGACCGCCCCTCTCCTATCCCATCGCTCCCACAGTTAAAGGTAGCGCGCCTGCCCGGACTGTCAACGTTCATCGAACACAACATCAAGTAATATAAGAGCTTTCGTTAATCTCTTCACGCGCTCATATTGGATGAGCGACAGCAGATCACAGTCCGGGCACAGCCCGCCCGCTGTCCGAAAGGACGATTATGATGATGGACACGTCTCACCTGAAGCCGGTGAGTTTTCCCGCCGATCACGCGACCGCGATGCCCGCCTATGTCGATCAATCGCATCTCGTCGTCAGCGACCTCGACGCGGTCTCGTCCTGGTATCAGCGAATACTGGGCCTCTCGCCGATCGACACGAGCACGAACGGCGTAACGCTCGGTGTCGCCGGAACGCCGCTCCTGACGCTGACGGGCGGCGGCAGTGCCAAAAAGGCTCCGGTAAGCGCACCCGGTCTCTTCCATCATGCGTTTCTGGTTCCCGACCGCGCCGGACTCGGACGCTGGCTCGTGCATGCCTCCGAGAACGGGGTGCAGTTGCAGGGAGCATCCGATCATCTCGTTAGCGAGGCGATCTATCTGGCCGACCCGGAGGGCAACGGCATCGAAATCTACCGCGATCGCCCGCGCGAGGAATGGAACTATAGCGCGGACGGCATGGTGGCCGTGAATACTCTGCCGCTTGATTTGCAGGCGCTATACGACGAGACGCCGAAGAGCGGGTGGAACGGTCTGCCGCCGGGCACCGCGCTCGGCCATATTCATCTCCAGGTCTCGGATATTCCGCAGGCGGAGGCTTTTTTCCGCGACGCGCTGGGACTCGACCTGATGGCGCGCTATCCGGGAGCGAGCTTCTTCGCGACCGGCAAGTACCATCACCATGTGGCGGCCAACATCTGGAATTCGCGTGGCGCGCCGAAACGCCAGGGCAATATCACAGGCCTCGCCGACTATACGATCCGCTTCCGGGATCCGGCGGTGCTCGCCGCGACGATAGAGAAGCTCGATGCGCTGGAACTGGTGGTGAACCGGAGCGGCAGCGCCTACAGCCTCATCGATCCGTGGGGCATCGGGCTCAATCTGGAAGGCTAGTCCCGCAAGGGGCCGAAGGAACCTCGCCAGCGTCCGGCTCAACCCGGCATTCGGCATACCATCGAGACGAGCCGCATCACGAGCGGACGGACGATCAGGACGCAGACGAAGGCGACCGGCATGGCGAAGGCGTATGCCCCGACCACGCGTGCCGGATAGCCCTGATCGACACCGCTGTTTGCGGCAACGATCACGCTGCACATCAGCAAAGCCATGATCGCCGACATGAAAAACGCGAAGACGTATGGCACCGCGGTGGGCGGCAACTTGCGGCTGCGCACGGCGTAGAGCGGACTCATCATATCTTCAGACATCGAAATCTCCTGGTGACCGCGGCGGAGTTCCACCGGATCGCCTCACCTATACGGACGGGAGATGTTCCGGTAGCCCCTTGCATGCTCGTTCAGAACTAAGCAAAACTATCGAATGTCGCTCGCCATTCGATGGAATTGCTAATGGATAGCCTGCGGGGCATAGAAAGCTTCGTGCGGAGCGTGGAGGAAGGCAGCATCGCTGCAGCCGCCCGCAGGCTCGGGATCACGCCGGCTGCTGCAAGCCAGAACATCGCCCGGCTCGAGCGCGCGCTCGGAATTCGCCTTCTCGTCCGCACCACCCGACAATCGGGGCTGACCGAAGCCGGACGGCTTTATTACGACCGCGTGCGCGAAGTGATAAGCGAGCTCGAGCAGGCGGCGGCCGCCGTGTCGGTTCTCAACGAGGAACCCCGCGGTCGACTGAAGATCGCCTCTTCCGTGGCTTTCGGCCGCCATGTCATTGCGCCCCTGGTGCCATCCTTTGCAGCACGATATCCGGATGTCTCGATCGAACTGGTGGTGACAGACCGCAGCATCGACCACATAGGCGAAGGAATCGATATCAGCGTTCGCTTTGCCCAGCAGCTCGAGCCGGGGCTCATTACGCGAAAGCTCGGCTCGGTTCCGCTGGTGATATGCGCGGCGCCGTCCTACATCGCCCGGCGCGGCCGGCCCGAGACCCCGGAGGATCTGCGGCACCACGACTGCCTGATCTATCGCTTCGCCGGCCACGGCCGGCTTTTCCGCTGGGCCTTCGTTCGTGATGGCCTTCGCTTCGAGCCCGAATTGCGCCCGACGATCGTCAGCAATGACATCGACACTTTGGCCCAGATGGCAATCGCCGGCGCGGGCATTACCCGGCTCGGCACGTTCATCGCCAACCAGTTTTTCGAGCAAGGCCTGCTCGTGCCGCTTTTCGGAGAAGCCGCCGCCGAAGATGGCACGCGCGTGGATCACGAACCGCTCGATTTCTACGCCTGTTTCCTCGATCGTCAGGCCGAAACACCGAAGGTGCGCTCTTTCATCGACCACGCAGTGCAGTCGCTACAGGGGAGGTGGTGATCCCTGTTTACGCTTGATCGCGCGCACGACCCCCTCTATCTCATTGTTTCCCTTTTATGGCGTCGTGCATCTCATCGAATGCGCGCAAATTTTTAGCACCCTGAATGCCGCAAGTTCCAATATCGGGTCGGATACTCGGAAATTCGCGGCAGCCCATTCCGGAGACATGCCTTGTCCGTATTCAAGAACCTGCCCGCCGCACCTGCCGCCCCGAAGAAACCGGTTGCCGATACTCGCCACGGCGTGACCCGCACTGACGATTACGCGTGGCTGCGGGCCGACAACTGGCAGGCCATGTTCAGAGATCCGTCGATCCTGGACCCGGCGATCCGCCAGCATCTGGAGGCGGAGAACACCTATATGAACGCCGCGATGGCCGACACGAAGGACTTGCAGAAGACCTTGTTCGCCGAGATGCGCGGGCGAATAAAGGAAGACGATTCATCGGTTCCGATGAAGGACGGCGCCTTCGCCTACGGCACGTCTTACGTCACCGGCGGCGAGCACCCGCGCTACTTCCGGATCCCGCGCGAAGGAGCACCTGGCGACGAGTCGATCCGCCAATTGCTCCTCGACGGTGACAAGGAGGCCGAGGGCAAGGCCTATTTCCGTATCGCCGGGCTCGACCATTCGAGCGATCATTCCCGCGGGATCTGGGGCTACGACGACAAGGGCTCGGAATATTTCACGCTCAGGGTGCGCGACCTTTCAACCGGCGAGGAACTCGGCGATCGGATCGAAAACACGGGTGGCGGCGGTGCCTGGGCACCTGACGGCACGAGCTTCTTCTACACCGTGCTCGACGAGAACCACCGGCCATCGAAGATATTTCACCACATTGTCGGAACGCCGCAGTCGGAAGACCGGCTGGTTTACGAAGAGCCCGATGCCGGATTCTTCATGTCCGTTGGCGGCTCGCTCCTGGATGATTTCATCTATATCGACATCCATGACCACGAGACGAGCGAGTATAGGCTGATCCCGACCACTGACTTGGCCGCAGAGCCGAAGATCGTGGCGGAGCGCGTGACGGGTCTTGAATATTCCATGACCGAGGGCGGCGACGTCTTCTACGTTCTGACCAATGCCGACGGCGCCAAGGATTTCAAGATCATGGAGGCGCCGGTGGCAGCGCCGCAGAAAGAAAACTGGCGCGAGGTCGTAGCGCACAAGCCGGGAACGCTGATCCTCAGCCACATGGCCTATGCCCGCCATCTTGTCTGGCTGCAGCGGCGTAACGGCCTGCCGGAAATCGTCATCCGCGACCGCCGGACCGGCGAGGAGCACGCGATCACCTTCGCCGAGGAGGCCTATTCTCTGGGACTGTCCGGTGCGGCAGAATACGATACCGACGTCATCCGATTCTCCTATTCCTCGATGACGACGCCTTCACAGCTTTTCGACTACAACATGCAGACGCGCGAGCGTACCTTGCTCAAGACGCAGGAGGTCCCCTCCGGGCACGAGCCGGACGACTATGTGACCCGCCGCGTGTTCGCTCCGGCACCCGATGGCGAGCAAGTGCCGGTCACCCTGCTCTATCGCAAGGATACGCCGCTCGACGGATCCGCCCCTTGCCTGCTCTACGGTTACGGTGCCTACGGCATCACCATTCCGGCGAGCTTCAACACCAATTGCCTGTCGCTCGTCGACCGCGGCTTCATCTATGCCATCGCCCATATCCGAGGCGGAAAGGACAAGGGCTTTCATTGGTACGAAGATGGCAAGATGGCGAAGAAAACCAACACGTTCAATGACTTCATCGCCGCTGCCGACTATTTGAATCAGGAGAGGTTCACCTCCTACGCGAACATCGTCGCCGAGGGAGGCTCGGCTGGGGGCATGCTGATGGGCGCCATTGCCAACATGGCGCCGGAGAAATTCCGCGGCATCATCGCCGCCGTTCCCTTCGTCGACGTGCTCAACACCATGCTGGACGATAGTTTGCCGCTGACGCCGCCGGAATGGCCCGAATGGGGCAATCCGATCGAAAGCCGGGAGTTTTACGGCATCATTGCCGCCTACTCGCCCTATGACAATGTCGACACAAAATCCTACCCGGCTATGCTGGCGCTCGGCGGCCTCACCGATCCGCGCGTCACCTATTGGGAGCCGGCGAAATGGGTGGCGAAATTGCGTGAGAAGACGACGGGCAGCGAACCGATACTCCTCAAGACCAATATGGATGCGGGCCATGGCGGCGCCTCCGGGCGCTTCCAGCGCCTGGAAGAGATCGCCTTCGAATACGCCTTCGCCATCAAGGTCGCCGGCAGGATGTAGGAGGCTGGCCCGGTGCCGGTCTATGTAGCACTGCTCAGGGCCGTCAATGTGGGCGGCACCGGCAAGCTGGCCATGGCCGACCTCATGGCGGCATGCGACGAACTCGGCTTCGCCGCCGCCAGGACCTATATGCAAAGCGGCAATGTCGTCTTTCGCTCGGACCTGCCTGAGGCCGCCGTGCAAGCGAAGCTCGAACAGGCACTTGCGGCCAGGATGGGCAAGGCCCCGGACGTCCTGCTCCGCAGCCGGCGACAACTGGAGGATGCTGCCGTAAAGGCAGGGCGGCTTTTCGATGCCAAGCCGAACTTCCTGCTGATCACCTTTCTGCCCGAACCGCCTGCGGCCGATGCTTTCGAGAGGCTGGTCGCGCCCGACGGCGAAGAGGTGCGGATCGACGGTCGGGAGGTCTATATTCATTATCCGAACGGATCCGGACGATCAAAGCTGAAGGTGCCCGCGCTGAGACCAGGTACAGCGCGCAACCTCAATACTGTTCGTAAACTCGCCGAAATGGCGGCCGCAATGGAGGACGGGTCCGCCTGAACCGCGGCGGGCGCACCCTATTGCAGTCGAGGATCGATGCCCGAGCGGGAAGTTCCTCACGGTACAGCGCGACCACGACAGCTATGCGTATTCTCCGCGCCTGCTTCATTAGCAGGCGTGAAAATTCCAATATAGGAGAGCTGACCGTGGAGGAGAACTTGGCCAGATACAGGCATGATCTGCCGCTCGTGCGGGGCGGCATGTTTTTGAGCGACGGCGGCATGGAGACGGCGCTGATCTTCCACGAGGGAGTTGATCTGCCGCATTTCGCGTCTTTCGTGCTGCTCTCATCGGCCGAGGGCAGACGGCAGCTTCTGCGCTATTACACGCGCTATCTCGAAATCGCCAGGCGTCACGCCACCGGCTTCGTGCTCGATACGGCCACATGGCGCGCCAATGCCGATTGGGGTGAAAAACTCGGCTTCGATGCGGAGGCGCTGAAGAAAGTCAACCGGGACGCCGTTTATCTCCTCACGGGGTTACGCAGCGAATACGAGCGGCCAGAGGCCCCGGTTGTTCTCAATGGCGTGATCGGTCCCCGTGGCGACGGTTATCGGGCAGGCCGGATGACGGCCATCGAAGCGGAGGATTATCACTCGGCCCAGATCGCCGCCCTTTCCGGCAGTGAAGCAGACATGATTACGGCCGTCACCATGACGAATACCGAGGAGGCAATCGGCATCGTCCGGTCCGCCCGGAATCATGATATGCCATGTGCCATCTCCTTCACCGTCGAGACGGACGGACGGCTGATTACCGGTCGCCCGCTGCAGCACGCGATCGAGACGGTGGACGCGGAGACCGACGGCTATCCGCTCTATTACATGATCAACTGCGCCCATCCGAGCCATTTCGAGAACATGCTTGATCGGCAGAGCGCCTGGGTCCGTCGGATCGGCGGTATTCGCGCCAACGCCTCGACGAAAAGCCATGCCGAGCTCGATGAGAGCGAGACACTGGATGCGGGCGACGTTTGCGATCTCGCGGAGCGTTACCGGTCGCTTACCCGTCATCTGCCGCATTTACGGGTCCTCGGCGGTTGCTGCGGTACCGACCACCGGCACATAACGGCGATATGCGAAGCCTGCCTGCCACATGCCGCGCTCAGCGCCTGACCTGCAAGGCCCCCGAAGATACGGCTGACACCGGCAAGGGGGCCGAAACCTCGCGAAAACGGCGGGGCTCGTGTAAACTTGCCGCGAAAGGGCGGCCGCCGACTCCCACCGTGCCGCTGTATCGTCATGAGTTCCGTTCCGACGCAGCCAGCTTCCGAGACGCCCCCCTTCCGCTTCGAAAACAGCTATGCCCGCTTGCCGGCGAACTTCTACGGGCGCGTTCAGCCCACGCCGGTGACGGAACCGTGGCTGATCAAATTCAATCGCCCGCTCGCGGAAGAGCTCGGACTGGACGTCCGGGCCATCGAGTGCGATGGCGCGGCGATCTTTTCGGGCAATCTGATTCCCGAGGGTGCGGAGCCGCTCGCCATGGCCTATGCGGGCCACCAGTTCGGCACCTTCGTGCCGCAGCTTGGCGACGGACGTGCCATACTGCTCGGAGAGGTGACCGACACCAGCGGACGGCGGCGCGACATCCAGCTCAAGGGGGCCGGCCAGACGCCCTATTCCCGCCGCGGCGATGGACGGGCGGCGCTCGGACCAGTCTTACGCGAATATGTCGTCAGCGAGGCGATGCATGCGCTCGGCGTGCCGACGACGCGCGCGCTGGCCGCAACAGTGACGGGGCAACCCGTCTACCGCGAACAGATCCTACCCGGCGCGATCTTCACCCGGGTCGCGGCAAGTCATATCCGTGTCGGCACTTTCCAGTTCTTCGCTGCGCGCGGCGACATGGATTCGGTCAGGATGCTCGCCGACTATACGATCGACCGCCATTATCCGGAGCTGAAGGACGATGAGAGAGCATACCTTGCGCTCTTCAAGGCGATCGCCGCCCGCCAGGCCTCATTGATTGCGCGATGGCTGCATGTCGGCTTTATCCACGGGGTCATGAACACCGACAACATGACGATTTCCGGGGAGACCATCGATTACGGCCCCTGTGCTTTCATGGACGGTTACGATTCGAAAACCGTATTCAGCTCGATCGATCAGTTCGGCCGATACGCCTATGCGAACCAGCCTGCAATCGGCCAGTGGAATCTCGCCCGCCTCGCAGAAACGATGGTAACGTTGTTCGATCCCGTTGCGGATACGGCAGTGAATCTCGCCAACGACGCTCTTGGCGAATATGGAACAATCTTCCAGAAACATTGGCTCGACGGCATGCGGCGCAAGATCGGCCTTATCACCGATGAAGACGAGGATCTCGACCTCGTGCAGTCGCTGCTGACTCTCATGCAGAAGGGCAAAGCAGATTTTACCCTGACCTTTCGTCGGCTTGCGGCATCCGCGGAGAACGTCGGAGCCGATATGGAGCTTGCAAGCCTGTTCGAGGAACCGGAGGCGACCTCACCCTGGCTCGAGCGTTGGCGTCGGCGGCTGACGCGGGAACCGCAGATGGAAATCGAGCGCGCTGCCTCGATGCGCGCCGTCAACCCCGCGTTCATTCCACGTAACCACCGAGTGGAACAGGCGATCAATGCCGCGACCGAAGACGCGGATTTTTCCCTCTTCGAAGCGCTTGTCGACGTGACCTCCCGGCCTTACGAGGACCAGCCGGGCCGATCTGCCTATGCCGCTCCCCCCAAGCCGGGCGAAGAAGTTCTGCAGACCTTTTGCGGCACGTGATTGAGGCCATTTTCTCAGGCGTGCAACGGCGAGGACTGCCGCTGATCCGCCTGCGGCACCCTCCGACCGATCGATCATTACGGCAAGATTTTCATCTCGACCTGATTGTGGCCATTGAAAGGCACGCGCTTTGCGTTAATTTCGAGACAGCGCTGCCGCACCACCCGTTGGCCGGGATCACATCCGCCGGTCAAAGCGCTTTCTCGTCGGGCCCCCGCCGGGCCTGCGCGCGGACTCAGCCGTGCTGACCGCACGTTCTCAACTCGGGAGTTCCAATTGATGCTCATTGTCCTGACCGCTATCGTCTTCGCCGTGATCGGCCTTGTGCTCGGTGCGGGTGGCACGCGGCTCCTGCTGCTCGGCGGCAGCCCGTATTATCTCATCGCTGGTTTGGGCTTCCTGCTCACCGCGTTTCTGCTCTTTCGCCGCCGCGCCTGGGCGCTCTGGATCTATGCGCTTATTGTCCTCGGATCGCTTGCCTGGGCAATTTGGGAGGTGGGCTTCGACTGGTGGCAACTCGGACCTCGGGGCGGCTTAATCATTCTGCTCGGGCTGTGGCTCCTCACGCCATGGATCCGGCGACCGCTCGGTTTCGTCAGCCCCACCGGCGAACAATATGGCGCACGAGCCTGGCCCCTTGCGCTCGCCAGCCTCATTTCGATCGGCGTCGCATTGTTTTCGATGACCCAGGACCCCCACGATATCAGAGGTGATCTGCCCGGCGAGGTCGCGGCAAACGCCAACCTCGGCGGCAACGTGCCGCCCGGCGAATGGCACCAATATGGGCGCACCCCCTTTGGCCAGCGTTACTCCCCGCTCGACCAGATCCGGCCGGAGAACGTCTCGAACCTGAAGGTGGCCTGGCAGTATCAGACCGGAGACGTGAAACTTCCGGAGGACGTCAGCGAAACCACCTATCAGGTAACGCCGCTCAAGGTGAAGGACACGCTTTATGTGTGCACGCCGCACAATTGGGCAATCGCGCTTGACGCCGCCACCGGCAAGGAGAAGTGGAAATACGATTCCAACTCCGGAATGAACCCCGATCGGCAGCACCAGACCTGCCGGGGCGTGACCTATTGGGCCGATACGGCAGCTGCAGCCGGCAGCCCCTGCGCCGAACGGGTCTACCTGCCGACCTCCGACGCCCGCCTGATTGCACTTGACGCGACGAATGGTGAGATTTGCACCGGCTTCGCCGACAACGGGGTTCTGCATCTCGAACAGGGCATGAAGCACAACCCTGCGGGTTACTATTATTCGACCTCGCCGCCGGTGGCCGTCGGCGACAAGCTCATCATCGGCGGGGCGGTCAATGACAACTATTCGACCATGGAGCAGTCCGGCGTCATACGTGCCTTCAACATCAACACGGGCGCGCTTGTCTGGAATTGGGACAGCGGCAATCCGGATGTGACGACGCCGCTTCCTGCGGGGCAGACCTACACGACCAATTCGCCCAACAGCTGGTCCGTCTTCAGCTATGATGAGGGCCTCGGCCTTGTCTACATCCCCATGGGCAACCAGGTGCCCGACCAGCTCGGCATGGGCCGCAGCGAGCATGTTGAGAAATACTCGTCTTCCATCGTCGCCCTGGACATCAATACCGGCGCGGTTCGCTGGGTACGGCAGACCGTGCATCACGACCTGTGGGACATGGACGTGCCCGCGCAGCCTGCCCTGCTCGACATCACAAAGGAGGATGGGACCGTCGTGCCGGCGCTCGTCGGGCCGACAAAGCAGGGCGACATCTATGTGCTCGACAGGCGAAATGGCGAGCCGATAATCCCGATCGAGGAAGTGCCCGCTCCCGGCGGCGCGATCCCTGAGGATTTCGCGGCGCCGACCCAGCCCGTTTCAGGCCTCACCTTCATGCCTCCGCCGCTCATGGAACGCGACATGTGGGGGATCAGCATGTTCGATCAGATGGCATGCCGCATCGAGTTCAGATCGCTGAAATACGAAGGGCGCTACACGCCGCCGTCGCTCGAGGGCACGATCGTCTATCCCGGCAATTTCGGGACTTTCAACTGGGGGTCGGTGGCCGTCGATCCCGAGCGCCAGGTGATGTTCGGGATGCCGACCTATCTCGCTTTCACCTCGCGGCTCGTGCCGCGTGACCAGATTGGGCCCAAAGGCGAAGGCGAGAAGGGTAGTGAACAGGGCCTCAACCGCAATGAAGGCGCGCCTTACGGCGTCTATATGGGCCCGTTCCTCGGCCCGCTCGGTATCCCATGCCAGGCCCCGCCATGGGGTTACGTCGCGGGTGCCGATCTCAGAACCGGCAAGATCGCCTACAAGCACAAGAACGGCACGGTTTACGACATGACGCCGCTGCCGCTTCCCTTGAAGGTTGGGGTTCCGGGTATCGGCGGACCTATGATCACAAAGGGGGGTCTCGCTTTCCTGGGTGCGGCGGTGGACAACTATTTCCGGGCCTATGACCTGACCACGGGCGAACAGCTCTGGGAGGCACGGCTGCCGGCCGGCGGCCAATCGACGCCGATGACCTATACGGTCGGCGACAAGCAATATGTCCTGATCGTCGCAGGGGGGCACGGTTCGGTCGGCACCAAGCCGGGCGATTACGTCATCGCCTATACGCTGCCCTGACGCACAGGTTCGAATCGACGGGCGCGCTCGCCAGAGCGCGCTCCGTTCGCGAGAGCATGGTCAAACGATCTCGGCGGCGATCTTGCCTATTTCCGCAAAGACCGGATTCAGGTCGCTGACCGGCGCTTTCGCTTCACCGGTATAGACGGCAACCAGGAGTGGGCCGCGGCCGGGCGGCCAGGCGAGCGCTATGTCGGAGACTGCGCCGGTGGAGCTGGTCCCTGTCTTGTCGCCGATGCGCCAATCCTTGGGCAGCCCCGCGCGAAGGCGCGCGTCGCCGGTTTCGTTGGCAACCAACCAGTCGACGAGCTGTCCGCGCCCGTTTTCGGACAGGACCGAGCCGAGAGCCAGTTTTCCAAGCGTGTCCAGCATGGCGGCCGGTGTGGTGGTGTCGCGCGGATCGCCCTTGCGGGCTTCGTTCAGGTCGGGCTCCGTTCGGTCGAGGCGCGTGGTATTGTCGCCAATCGAGCGTAGCCACGACGTCAGCCCCTGTGGACCTCCGAAACTTTCGAGCAGCAGGTTGCCAGCGGCATTGTCGCTGATGGTGATCGCCGCTTCGCAAAGTTCCGCGATGGTCATGCCGTTTCCGCCGACGTGCTTTTCGGTTACCGGCGAATGAGGCAGCAAGACCTCCTTGCCGAACGTGATCCGCCGGTCGAGTTTTTCCTCCCCCCGATCCACGCGGGCGAGCGCACAAGCCGCCGCGAGCGCCTTGAAGGTAGAACACATTGCGAAACGCTCGGTCTCCCGGTGTCCGAACGAGATATTCGTTTCCATATCGAGCACAGCGACGCCCAAACGTCCGCCGGTACGCTCTTCAAGCTGACGAAGCCGTTCCGTAACGTCATCGTCCGCCGCAGTGGCCGCAAGTGCCGGCGTTCCCAGGGCGAGCGCCGGATAGAGCATGGCCGAGGCGGCCAGCATTTCTCGGCGGGTTATGTGCAAAGGCATGTGTTCCTCCGTCTGTGCGGCTCAAGCGCCAAGACATAGCTAAATTATTGATATTGAATGTTATTCCTGTCGACTCCGACGGTCGAATCGCTAGACAGCGATTGCGGCGGGCTTATGCCCGAAGGTGCACCCTACGACGCGGACGAGACCGGGCGCTTTCCAGGACTTGATCGACGACAGACGTCGCCCATATAAAGCTCTAGAGACTAGAGAGCTTCCCGAGAAGCGTGAACCGGCTTTTCATCCGGAGTGCGTCGTTTCAAAGCAGAGCAATGGGGTATCGCATGTATACGATCGGCGATCTTTCCCGTCGGACGGGCGTAAAAATCCCGACCATTCGCTACTACGAGCAGATGGGTCTGCTCGCCGCGCCGGAGCGCACGGAGGGCAATCAGCGGCGCTATGAAAAGCGCGCACTCGAACGACTCGCCTTCGTCCGCCACGCACGCGATCTCGGACTTTCGATCGAGGCGATCCGGGACCTTCTGGCACTGAGCGAGCATCCGGAACGCCCCTGCGGCGAAGCGGACCGGATCGCGACCGAGCACCTTGCCTCTGTCCGGGAAAAGATCGCCCAACTTAGAAAGCTTGAGCATGAGCTCAAGCGCATCGTCGCCTGTCATGGCGATCACACGATCGGCGACTGCTATGTGATCCGGGCGCTCGCCGACCACTCGCTGTGCGGAAACGAGCATTGAAAATCCTCGTTGACAAATTCGGGGATTTGGACAATCTACGCCCATGATCAAGAACGCGCCCATTTCCTGCGTCTATTTTTGGCTGTTCCGATAGGAGCGGCCTGCTGATCATATTCAACAAGGCCGCCATCAGGGCGGCTTTTGTTTTTCACGGCACCTGATGGCGATAGAGGACCATGAGGAGCCCGAAAATGCTGCAGACCGCCACCCCTAGCCTTCAACCCGTTCCATCGGCGCGCGCGCCCATGGTGACGATCCGTTGCGCCAAGCCGCGCGATCTCGCCGAATTGCGCGAGATGGTCGCGGAGCTTGCCGCCCATCACGGCGATGCCGCAACGATCACGCCCGAACAACTCGAGCGGGACCTTTTCGCACGTACGCCTTGGATCACGGCGCTTGTCGCCGAAGCCGGCGGCGCGTTGATCGGCTATGCCATTCTCGTCCCGCAATACCGGGCGGCCGAAGGCGCGCGCGGCATGGAATTGCACCACCTCTTCGTCCGCCCGGTTCATCGCGGCACCGGTATCGGGCGCCACCTCGTGGCCAAAGCTCGCGAACAGGCGAAAATGGCGGGCTGCGACTACCTTTCGGTTAGTGCCGCCACGGGAAACTTCCAGGCGCACCGCTTCTACGAATCCGAGCGCTTCGTTCCGCGCCCGGTAACCGGCATGCGTTACCTGCAAAAACTCGGGTGAGCGAGGCGATCGTTGCGGTTTAGAGCGCCGGCAGCGCCTTGAGGTATGCGGCGATAGCGTCTCTGTCGGACGCCGGCAGCTTCGCCATATTCTTCTGCACCTCGACCATCGAGCCGCCAACGGTATCGAAATCGGGGGTGAAACCCGTTTCGAGATAGGAGGCGATGTCGGACGCACTCCAGCCGCCGACGCTTTTCGAAGCCGGCGTGATGTCGGGGATGCGTCCCTCACCTTCGGGATTGGGCGCCCCGGTGAGCCATCTCGCCTCCTCGAAGCCGCCAAGCGCATCGCGTGGCGTGTGGCATTCGCCGCAATGGCCGGGCCCCTCCACGAGGTACTGGCCGCGGGCGAGCTTGGTGTCGGCGGTATTTATCCGGGCACGCGGCTCGTCGGTAAGATAGAAGAACTTCCACACGCCGATCGCCGGGCGAATATTGTAGGGGAACGCCAGATCGTGCTGCGGCGTCGTATTGCCGCTCTTCGGCAGCGTCTGCATGAAGCCCCAAAGATCATTGACGTCCTTCGCCGTCATGCGGATGTAGGAGCCGTAGGGAAAGGACGGATAGAGATGCCCGCCATCCCTTCCGACGCCGCGCGTCATGGCGTCGCCGAACTCCGCGAGCGTCCAGGTGCCGATGCCGGCCGTTTCATCGGGCGAGATATTGGGCGGATAAAACGTGCCGAAGGGGCTCTTCAGGCTGCGGCCTCCGGCTAGCAGGAGCCTTTTTTCGTCTGCCGCGCTATCGTCCGAAGCGCCATTGTCCGTGGTGTCCGGCGCAGCATGGCAGCTGGCACAACCACCGGCCCAGAAGACCCGTTCGCCATTGGAAAGATCGGGGTCCCCGAGACCTTCCCACTGCGACGCATCCGATCGATCCGGCTTGGTCAACCACCAGGCAAGCCCGCCTCCCGCTATCGCCAGCAGAGCCAGACCAGAAAGCAGATACCTTGCACGTCGGCCCATAGGCTCCTCTTGAAATTTCACGAATGCCAATGGCAGCGGCCGGAGGGCCTTTCGACCTGCGTTGCAAAGAGGTCCGCGCCGGCTGGGCGGCGCGGTTCCAAAACGGAGTAACACAACTGCCTGATCATCAATCCTTCTTGATCCGATAGCTCTCGTGACAGCTGCTGCAGTCTTTTCCGATGATGCCGAGTGCAGCACCGACGCCGGCCTGATCCGCGGGCAATTCAGCAAGGATCTTTTCTGCGTCCCCCCCGAGCTTGGCGGCCTTCGCCTTGAAGTCCGCCATATTCTCCCAGATCTTCGGGCTCGCTTCGGTTTCCATCCCTGTCTCGGAACCAGCCGGGAAGTGATCCGGGAAGACCTTCACCGTTTCGCTGATCGTCGCCAGCGAAGCTTTTACGATCTCGGCGTCATAGGGCTTTTCACCCTTGGCGATGCCGCTGAGCGCACCTGTGGCCTGCCCGACTTTTTTCATCAATTGCTGGCGCACCGCCTGCGGCTCGTCGGCCGCCGTGACGGCGGTCACGCCCAGGCCCGCCAGGGCCGCGGCAAGCATAAGAGCTCGTATCTTCATCATGATCTCCGGTCTGACCGCTTCTGCGGCGTACTGTTGAAGCGCCGGCATGATGGCATTTTGGCTTCTCTACGGAAGTAACATTTTCTTGATGTGCTTGTCGTTGCAGCATAATTCGCAGCGCCGAACCGTATTTCTCTGCGCCATATTTAAATACATGAATAAGATGCTCACCTTTGATACTTGACGGCGGCGACTCAAACCTCCCCGCTCCAGCCATGCCAGACCGTAAAGACCGCGATTACGAGGAGCAGGAGACCGGCGAAGCGACCGATCGCAACGGTGGCACCGGGGCTGCCGACCAGGAAGTCACGTCCACGTCCGGCCGCAAGCGCAAGACCGCCATAGACCGCGAGCTGCGTCAGCGCGATCATCAGGGCCATGACGGCTGCCTGGGACCAGACCGGGCCGAATTGCGGCTTCAGGAACTGCGGGTAGACGGCAAGCATGAAGAGATAGGCCTTGGGATTCATCAGGCTCGTCAGCGCTCCCTGCCGAAAGCTTGCCCAGCGCGTCAACCGAGCGCCGGCCGCTACGCCGCTGATCTTGATGGAACTGCGTAGAAGCGAAAACCCGATCCAGGCGATGTAGGCCGCTCCGGCCACAAGCAGCAGATTATAGAGCTGAGGCACCAGATGCAGGATGACGCTGACACCCAGGGCCGCATAGAGCGTGTGCAGCACGCCTCCCGCCATGATGCCAACCGTTGCCGAAAGCCCGGAGGCGCGCCCGCCGGTCAGCGCATTTGCGAGGACAAACACCATATCCATGCCGGGAACGATGATGATGCCGAAGAGAAGGCTGAAAAAAAGCCAGAGGTTTTCCGCGTAGGTCATGTCAGTTGCTCGTCCCGTTTCGGTGCTATCTCGGCGGCGGATTGTTTGGTTTCAATCCGTTGGCGCGTGATATACCTCCCTCCAACTGACAAGGTCGTGTCAGGAGTGAGCAGATAGAGACCGCTTCCATGCGCAAGGCGTCACGTCTTTTCGAAATCATCCAGATGCTGCGGCTCGCCCGAAAACCAGTGACGGCGGCGGAGATCGCCGACGCGCTGGAGGTCACGCCACGATCGATCTACCGGGACATCGCCGCCCTGCAGGCGATGCGCGTTCCGATCGAGGGAGAGCGTGGGATCGGCTATATACTCAGGCCCGGCTTTGACCTTCCGCCGCTGATGTTCTCGATCGAGGAGACGGAGGCAATCGTGCTGGCGCTTGCGCTTCTGGCGCGCACCGGCGACGAGGAGTTGAAAGCGGCGGCACGACGCGTCAGTCAGAAGATCACCGGCGCCGTTCCGGAACCCCTGCGCAAGGCCTTCCAGTCGCAGGCGCTGCACGCCTGGGGCACCATCGCCTCGCCCCCGCCCGCGATCGACCTTGCAATGATTCGTCGGGCTATTCGCGACGAACAGAAGCTGGCGCTGGACTATCGCGACGAGCTCGGACGCGCCAGCGAGCGCACGGTGCTACCGCTTGCGCTGATCTACTATTCCGAACATGCTATGATGGTCGCCTGGTGCGAAATGCGGCAGGATATCCGCAACTTCCGCGCTGACCGCGTGGAGCATTGCGAGCCGCTCGACATATACTTCCAAGGCCAGGGCGAGAGGCTGAGGCAGTTATGGGTGGCCGGATGGCGGGCAGATGTCGGGCGGCCGCTCGCGACGGCAGACGGGTAGAAATTCACGCCTCATCCGTCTGCGGCACCTTCGCAAGCGGGCGAAGGAACAAGCTGCGCGCGCGCCCAGTGGAGTGAACGAGGCAGGAGCCGCGAATCACGTTCTCCCCGTCCAAAACGGGGAGAAGATGCCGACAGGCGGATGAGGGTCGGTTCGGGGCTCTTTGCAAAAGGCACAACCGACAGCATTCCCCCCGCCAGCAACTCGCAATCAAAGACTCGGTGCTTACTTTGCAGCCGCTTCGTACAGTTCGAGGACGTAATCCCAGTTGATGAGATTGTCCACGAAGGCTTCGAGGTATTTCGGGCGCGCGTTGCGATAGTCGATGTAATAGGAATGTTCCCACACATCGACGCCCAGGATCGGGGTTGCGCCGTGTACCAGCGGATTTTCGCCGTTCGGGGTCTTGGAGATTTCCAGCTTGCCGTTCTTTACCGAAAGCCAGGCCCAGCCGGAGCCGAACTGGCCCGTACCGGCAGCAACAAAATCGGCGCGGAACTTGTCGTAGCCGCCAAGGTCCGACTTGATCGCGGCGTCAAGCTTGCCGGGAAGACTGGTGCCGCCGCCACCCTTTTTCATCCACTTCCAGAAGTGGACATGGTTGTAGTGCTGGCCGGCATTGTTGAACAACGGCTGGTTGGTGCCGTAGGATTTCTTGACGATATCTTCCAGCGAAAGATCGGAAAGACCGGCTTCCTCGGCGAGCTTGTTGCCGTTCGTCACGTAAGCGAGGTGGTGCTTGTCGTGATGGTATTCGAGCGTTTCGCGCGACATATAGGGTGCGAGCGCATCGTAGTCATAGGGAAGGTTCGGCAATTCGAAAGCCATTGTGGCATCTCCTCTTGGCATGGATTTCATCGGGGAAATCTGTCAGCGGAACATAGGCACCCCCTTGCGGGGAGGCAACCGATGCAACGCCAAAATTTCGCTAACCAACGCAAAATACTTTCTTTGCTTTCGTGACTTCCGCCTTCGCGAGGCGAAGGCTCGACGCGCGGCCTCGCGGCCCTATATTACGGCATCGGAAAGGTCCATGAAGCCAGAGCGTGCCACGGGAGAAAGCCATGGAATTCCACCAGGGACGGCTCATCGATCACGTGCATCTTCGCGTTGGGGACCTCGCCGCGAGCAAGCGGTTCTATCGGGCGGTCCTCGGCGCGCTTGGCCACCATCCCACCTACGAGACTGACGCGTTCTTTGCATTCGACGAATTCTTCGTCGACGCGGCGGAGGACTACCGAACCCGCGTCCACCTGGCCTTCCAAGCGGCCGGTCCAGACGCGGTGCAGCGGTTTTACGATACGGGTCTGGCGAACGGCGGCACAGACAACGGTCCGCCCGGAGAGCGAAGCTATCATCCCGGTTACTTTGCCGCCTTTCTCCTTGACCCGGACGGGAACAATGTCGAAGCGGTCTATCATGGTCCGAACACGCGCTCGTCGCCCGACGTCGTCGTGCGTCCCTTCGAGCCGTAACGATAGAGAACAAGCGAGACTATCGGCGTCCGGTTGTGTGCGCCCAGTCCATATAAAGATCTCGCGCCTTGCCCGTCACCGGGCCGGCCTGCAGCTCGCGCTGCTCGATACGGGTGACGGGCAGCACTTTGGAATAGTTGCCCGAGGTAAAGATCTCGTCGGCCGCCTCGAAATCGGCCATGGTCAAGTCGGTCTCGATCACTTGGAGACCTGCCTCGCGCAGAAGGTCCATCACGCGCGAGCGGGTGATACCGGCGAGAAAGGTCTTGTTGGCGGCCGGCGTGAAGACGACTCCGTCCCTCACCATGAAGATATTGGAGGAGCCGGTCTCGGCGATGTTGCCGAGCATATCGCGCACCAGAGCATTGTCGAAACCGCGCGAGCGAGCCTCATTGAGGATACGGGCATTGTTCGGATAAAGGCAGCCGGCCTTGGCGTCCGTCGGCATGCATTCGACCGTTGGTCGCCGCAAAGGCGACAGCGTCAGTGACGAGCCGGCATGGCCGTTGCCCATTGGCGCCTCGAACAGGCAAAGCGCGAAGCGTGTGGATTCAGGGTCCACCGCAACGACGCTCCAGGAGCCGTGCTCGCCCCAATACATCGGCTTCACGTAGATGGCCGTCTGCCCGTCGAACTTCTTCACGCCTTCCCAGGCGAGTGCCTCGATCGCCTGGGCGGTCATCGTCGGCCTTAGACCCAAGGCTTCGGCGGATCGGTTGACGCGCCGGCAATGGAGATCCAGATCCGGCGCGATGCCATCGAACCAGCGCGCGCCATCGAATACCGTCGAACCGAGCCACATCGCATGGGATGTTGGGCCGATCAGCGGCGGGTTGCCGGCAAGCCATTCGCCGTCGACATAGGTCCAGGTGGTGGATCGGGGGGATGTATCGACGGCCATCGGCGTCTCCTTCTCATTGAACACTTCCGCTCTAGCCGGAAAGAACAGCATGAGGGTGAATGCGTACATCAAAAAATGTCATGGCGTCCAATCTGGAGCCCCCCGAAGCGACATGTCAGAATGGGAAGTGAGCCCGAGGAGAGAGATCGCCCATGAATGCGATGTATTACGATGCGTTCGAGAAGATGCCGGAAATCCGGATACTGCCCGATCCGGTACCGACCGAGAACGGCGTCGTCATCAAGGTCGAGGCGACCGGCCTTTGCCGCAGCGATTGGCACGGCTGGATGGGGCATGACCCCGACATTCGTCTTCCGCATGTGCCGGGTCATGAACTGGCGGGCACGATCGCGGCGGTCGGGCGCGGGGTCCTCCGCTACAAGACCGGCGACAGGGTGACGGTGCCTTTCGTCTCCGGTTGCGGCCGCTGTTTCGAATGCCGCTCCGGCAACAACCAGGTTTGCGAGGCGCAGTTTCAACCGGGGTTCACCCACTGGGGTTCGTTCGCGGAGTATGTGGCGATCGACTTCGCCGACCAGAATCTCGTTCATCTCCCCGAGGACATGGATTTCGCCACGGCGGCAAGCCTCGGCTGCCGCTTCGCCACCTCTTTCCGCGCTCTCGTGGATCAGGCCCGCGTGAAGGGCGGCGAGTGGGTGGCAGTGCACGGCTGTGGCGGCGTCGGACTCTCGGCGGTCATGATCGCAGCCGCACTGGGCGCCAACCCGATCGCCATAGACATCTCGGAGGAGAAGCTCGCCTTCGCCCAGAAGCTCGGGGCGGTCGCCACCATCAACGGCCGCGCGACCGAGGATGTCGCGGGAGCCGTCAGGGACATCACCCGGGGTGGCGCCCATGTCTCGCTTGACGCGCTCGGCTCACCCGTCACCTGTTTCAACTCGATCAAAAATCTGCGCCGCCGCGGCCGGCACGTCCAGGTCGGGCTTATGCTGGCGGAGCATGCGACACCGCAGATCCCGATGGCGCAGGTAATTGGACACGAGCTCGAGATCTATGGCAGCCACGGAATGCAGGCCTGGCGTTACGAGGCGATGCTGGCAATGATCACGGCCGGGCAGTTGAAGCCGCAAGAGCTGATCGGGCGCCAGATATCGCTTGAAGAGGCGGCGCCGGCGCTTGCGGCAATGGACGGTGCAACGGAGCTCGGCATCAGCGTCATCACGCGGTTCTGACATCAGCGTCATCACGCGGTTCCGATCCGGATTCCGGTTGTGACGCGGCGCTGCTATCCTGCGGGTGTCCCAAGACGAATCAGGAAGGCACGTCATGGCTCTTGCGGTTCAGGCTCTAGAGAGTACGCATTTTCAGCCCGTCCTCAGCACGAATCCGGTGCATCCGAACGGCTGGCCGGTGCGCCTCGTCGTCAGCTCGCAGACCGAAGCGCGTCACAATCGCGCACTTTGGGCGCCGACGCACCTCATCTCGATCCGAGCACCCGGCACGCGCCTGCTTTCGATGATCGACCTGCCGCCGGAGCGGCATCTGGAACTTCATTTCGGCGACACCACCGACCCGGACGCCCGGGACGCAGCGCCTCTGCAGGCGATCGAGGCGACCTTCGCCTTCATCGACAGCCTGCCCGAAGATGCCAATCTGCTGATCCATTGCCTCAGAGGTATCGGGCGCTCGACGGCCCTGTCCCTCGGCGTTCTGGCGCGCTACGTAGCGCCGGAAAAAGCTGCGTCTTCGCTTCACGCGCTGCGCCCGGAAGCAAAGCCAAACCGGCACGTGCTCGGCCTTTGCGACGCGGCGCTCGGGCTCAAGGGCAAACTTGTGAAACAGGCGCTGCGTTTTCCGGCAAAGGTTTGGAAAGATTGAATGAAGGCGGGAAACGAAGGCATTGTGCGGCGCACAAAGTTTTGACATGATGCACGCAGGAGAATGCTGGAGCGGGTTGAGGAATACGCTGTGCGGTTTCCGCCCCTCCTGTTCTGACGTAGTGGAATACACCACGTTCATGTTCAGGTCGATCCGACCCGAAAACATCGTGGTCCAAGGCACAGCGTCTGCGACGTAACGCCAAAAGCCTCTGTCCGGCCATGCGCGCGAAAAGGTGGAAACCTCCGACGCACCGCCTGGACGGTGGATGACGGGAGAACTCGATGTCTTACGCGGCTTATGTTTTCGACGCCTATGGCACGCTTTTCGACGTGCATGCGGCCGTACGCCGGCATGCCGAAGCGATCGGGCCGGACGGTCAGGCCTTTTCGGAACTCTGGCGCGCCAAGCAACTCGAATATTCCTGGGTACGCTCGCTGATGGGCGTCTATGTCGACTTTTGGGAATTGACCGAGCAATCGCTGGACCACGCCTTTCAGCGCTTCCCCTCGGCCGATCCCAAACTCAAGAAGCCGCTTCTCGATGCCTATTGGGCGCTCGACTGTTATCCGGAAGTTCCCGCGGTCCTGAAGGGTTTGAAGGAGCGGGGCGCCCGCATCGCCATTCTTTCCAACGGTTCGCCGGCCATGCTGGCATCGGCTGTCAAGAACGCGGCCCTCGATATCATCATAGACGACGTCTTTTCGGTCGACGCAGTCAAGGCATTCAAGACGGCACCGGCCGTCTACGATCTGGTGACGACGAGCTATCGGCTCTACCCCCAGGCGGTCTCGTTCCAGTCCTCGAACCGATGGGACGTCGCCGGTGCAACCAAGTTCGGTTTCCGTACGGTCTGGATCAACCGCGCCGATAGCCCGGATGAATACAAGGACTACGGCCCTTCGCTCATCCTTCCCTCGCTCGAAAGCTTGCAGTTCGGCATATGAAGGAGCCACGCTCATGGCTTGGTCGGCAGCGCAGTATACCAAATTTGAAGACGAGCGGACGCGTCCGGCGCGCGACCTGCTGGCGCAGGTAACCGAGCTGCCTGACGGCCCCGCCTTCGACCTTGGTTGCGGACCCGGCAATTCGACCGAGTTGATTCTCAATCGTTTCAGAGACAACCCGCTTACCGGAATAGACAGCGACGAGGACATGCTTTCGGCCGCGCGAACGCGCTTGCCGGAGCTGCGCTTCGAAAAGGCCGATCTTGCGAGTTGGGTACCGCCGGCGGAAAGCGCCCTCTTCTTTGCCAACGCGGTTTTCCAGTGGCTGCCGGAGCACATCGTGCTGTTCGAGCGGCTCATCCTTGCATTGGCGCCCGGCGGGACGCTCGCGGTGCAAATGCCCGACAACCTGGATGAGCCGACGCACGTCCTGATGGAGGAAACGGCAGAGGAGTCTGCTTTTGCTTCAGCCTTTGCCGGCCGCGCCGCACGACGCAAGTCCCTGCCCTCACCCGCGAACTACGTCGAGAGGCTGACAGCCAAGGACGTCCGGATCGATGTCTGGCACACCGTGTATTATCACCAACTCGCAAATGCGAACGCCATCGTCGAATGGGTAAAGGGCACGGGATTGCGCCCCTATCTCGACGCGCTGCCCGCCGCCCGTCGGGCCGGTTACCTCGCCGCCTATGCCGATAAAATCAGGAAGGCTTATCCGACGATGAAAGACGGGCGTGTGCTCTTGCGTTTCCCGCGGCTTTTCATCGTGGCAACGAGAAACCGCTAGAGCGGGACGAGGAGAACTGTGCGGTTTTCCGCCCGCATCCAAAGTGCAAGTATAGGAGATCGCGTCTCGGGCCGCCCGGGCGCCAGCAGCGGAGGAGTTCTCAATGCATGCAGTCAGCTCCAATGGCGCCAATATCCCCGGCCTCGGCTTCGGCACATTCCGTATGTCGGGAGCGGAGGTGCTTCGCATCCTGCCGCAGGCCCTGAAGCTTGGATTCCGCCACGTGGACACCGCACAGATCTACGGCAACGAGGCGGAAGTCGGCGAGGCCATGCACAAGTCCGGCATTCCACGGGCTGACATCTTCCTGACCACCAAGGTGTGGGTCGACAACTGTAGCCAGGACCGTTTCGTCGCCTCGGTCGACGAGAGCCTGAGAAAGCTGAAGACCGACCACGTCGATTTGCTGCTTCTGCATTGGCCAGGGAGCGACGTGCCGATGGCCGAGCGAATCGGCGCCCTGAACGAGGTGCGGAATGCCGGCAAGGTCCGCCACATCGGCATCAGCAATTTCAATATCGCGCAAATGGAAGAGGCGGTCCGGCTCAGCGACGCGCCAATCGCCACGAACCAGGTCGAATATCACCCTTATCTGGATCAGACGAAGCTCCTTCAGAGGGCGCGGCGGCTCGGAATGTCGCTCACTGCCTATTACGCCATAGCCAACGGCAAGGTGCCTGCCGAGCCCCTGCTGAAGGAGATCGGCGCGCGCCACGGCAAGACGGCGGCGCAGGTGGCTTTGCGATGGCTCGTGCAGCAGCAGGACGTGGTCGTGCTGTCGAAGACCGCGACGGAGGCAAGGCTCAAGGAGAATTTCGCGATATTTGACTTCGCACTGACGCGGGAGGAGATAGCGGCAGTCCGCGAACTTGCCCGTCCGGATGGGCGGATCGTCAATCCGCAGGGCCTTGCTCCCGAATGGGATGCGTGAGGTGAAGCATTGCGGGCGCTCATGGCGCCCGCGCCGTTACCCCCCTGGCCCGCCGGTCAGAAGGGTAATGGCCTACCTCCTCACCGGGTAATCACACGAACTGGCTGAGACCTGGAACGGATGCGACGACTTCGTCCACGACGTCCTCACCCGCCTTCTCCTTGGCAAAGGCGATGGTTTCCTTGGCGAGTGCCGTGATCTCTCCCATGCCAAGCCCCTGGCTCATCAATTGCTGTCCGAGCGCCATGACGCCGCCGCCGCCGATTGCCGACATCAGGCCGCCAAGGAGACCGCCACCGTCGCTGCCCTCGCCATTGTACCGGGCGACCAGCTCGGGTGCGCCGGGGATCGCCTCGATCATTTGGGCGACCGGGCCTTCGGCGGCCTCACGCTGCAGGAAACCAAGGATCATGCCGACCGCCTTTTCAGCCGTTGCAGCCTCGATGCCGACATTTTCCGCCACGCGCGTGACCAGTTCACTCATGGAAATCTCCTTGCTGGAATTTTGACGTGAACGTCAAGGTAAACGAACGGTGCCGAGATGACAAGCGCATCGGGCGGGTTCGCGCACCCGCAATCGGCACCTCTTCGGTATCGTTTCACGGAGCCGTTCATATGGCAATCCGGCCCTCTAGGCGCCTGCAATCATATTGCCGGGGGCAGGCGCACCGCCTATAACGGATGCACCCCACGTTTCGATGACTGATTTTATGCGACATGCGGGAAATGCCCGCTTTTATTAAGAAAAATCGACAAGACGGAGATGAAGCCCCCATGCTGCAGGAAGGCAAGATCTACATCGGAACCAGCCGCAAGCCGGACGATTCGATCAATAAAGGCGAATATCTGGAGCTCAAATTCGGCAATCGCCACGGTCTGATCACAGGCGCGACCGGGACCGGCAAGACCGTGACGCTGCAAATCCTGGCCGAGGGTTTCTCGAATGCCGGCGTACCGGTATTCTGCGCCGACGTGAAGGGCGACCTATCCGGCATCGGCGCGATGGGCGAGTCGAAGGACTTCCTGCTCAAGCGCGCGGAGCAGATCGGCCTCGAGCCTTATGATTTTCAGGAATTTCCGGTGATCTTCTGGGATCTCTACGGCGAGAAGGGGCACAGGGTCCGGACCACCATATCGGAGATGGGGCCCCTCCTTCTGTCGCGGCTGATGAACGCGTCCGACGCCCAGGAAGGTGTGTTGAACATCGCCTTCAAGATCGCCGATGAGGGCGGATTGCCGCTACTCGACCTCAAGGACCTGCGGGCGCTGCTCAATTACATGGGCGAGAATGCAGGCGAGCTATCCAATCAGTTCGGCTTCATCTCCAAAGCCTCCGTCGGCTCGATCCAGCGTGAACTCCTGATCCTGGAACAGCAGGGGGCGGAGCATTTCTTTGGTGAGCCGGCACTGAAGATCACCGACATCATGCGGACCACCAATGACGGGCGCGGCGCGATTTCGGTTCTTGCCGCCGACAAGCTGATGATGAACCCGCGGCTCTACGCAACCTTCCTGTTATGGCTCCTGTCAGAGCTTTTCGAGGAACTTCCCGAAGTGGGTGACCCGGATAAGCCGAAGCTGGTGTTCTTCTTCGACGAAGCGCATTTGCTCTTCAATGATGCGCCCAAGGTCCTCGTCGAACGCGTCGAGCAGGTTGTCCGCCTGATCCGCTCGAAGGGCGTTGGCGTCTATTTCGTCACCCAGAACCCGCTCGACGTCCCGGAGGCGGTCCTCGCCCAGCTTGGAAACCGTGTCCAGCATGCGTTGCGCGCCTATTCCCCCCGCGAACAGAAGGCAGTCAAGACGGCTGCCGATACGTTCCGCCCTAACCCCGACTTCAATTGCGCCGACGTGATCACCAATCTCGGTACCGGCGAGGCTCTGGTTTCGACGCTGGAGGGCAAAGGCTCGCCGTCGATTGTCGAGCGGACCCTGGTGCGTCCGCCGGCGTCCCGGCTCGGTCCGCTTACCGAGGCCGAGCGGCAGCATGTCATCAGCCTCAGCCCCGTGCGCGGCCTCTACGATGAGGACTTCGACCGGGAGTCGGCCTATGAAATGCTTGCCAAGCGTGCGGCCAAGGCTGCGGAACAGGCGGAAACAGCTCAGCGAGCAGAAGAACGGGCCTCTGAGGAGACTTCCGGCGGCGGCCGTTGGACACTGCCCGGCTTCGGCGACGACGCGGCGGAAGCGCCGTCGGGCAAGCGGGCTAGGACGCGCTCTTCCGGCTACCAACGGGAAACCATCGTGGAGGCGGCGATGAAGTCCGTCGCGCGGACGGTCGCGACCCAGGTGGGACGGGCTCTTGTCCGCGGCATTCTCGGCAGTCTGAAGCGTTAGGAAACAGTACCGAAGGACCGCAATCTCTCCGCTACCCTCACATGAAGAAGCCGGGCCCGCGAAGGCGTTACGCAATTGCGGAGCACGCCGAGCCACGGGCATCTAGTAGAATGAAGCCCGCAGTCGCACTCGGGCTTCAGCCTTCCGCAAGCGCTTCTGTCAGGCCACCGTCAACTTTACGTCGACATTGCCCCTGGTCGCATGGCTGTAAGGGCACACGATATGCGCCTTTTGAACAAGGTCCTCGAGCACCGCTTTTTCGACGCCGGGTGACGAAATCTCGAGTGCCGCGTCGATGAAGAAACCCGTGCCATCGTCGCGGGGTCCGATTCCGACCGTCCCCGTCACCGTCGTGTCTTCCGAGAGCTTTATCTTCTCTTTGCCGGCAACGAATTTCAGTGCGCCGAGGAAGCAGGCGGAATATCCGGCGGCAAAGAGCTGCTCGGGATTGGTGCCACGCGCACCGTCGCCTCCGAGCTCCTTCGGAACGGTGAGCGTAACGTCGAGTACACCGTCCTGGCTTTTGGCCTGGCCGGCACGGCCACCGGTCGCGGACGCGGTAGTGCGATAGAGAATGGGCATGACAGTCTCCTTCCTATGGTTGCGGATTTTATATATCGCAAAATTAAATAGCGCGCAAATTAATTTTGCAAATTGCTTTTTCTGACTGAATTTGCAACAATGATATCATGACGACGAAAGCGGCAAAATTCGACTCAGGTTCCGATGAGGCGCTGGCGCTTGGTCAGCAGCTCTGCTTTGCGGTCTATTCGGCGGCGCATGCCTTCAATCGCGCCTACAAGCCCTTGCTCGACCGTTTTGGGCTGACCTATCCCCAATATCTCGTGCTTTTGGCGCTCTGGCAGCAGGACCGCATGACGGTGAAGCGAATTGGCGAAGAGCTGGGTCTCGATTCAGGCACGCTTTCACCGCTGCTCAAGCGGCTGGAGGCGGCCGGCTATGTCCGCCGTGCGCGCGATGCGGCAGACGAGCGGCAGGTCATCGTCAGCCTGACGCAAGGCGGACGCGATCTGAAGGCCGAAGCATTCGGTATTCTACGCGATATCGGCAATGCCTCAGGCTGCAGCCTTGAGGAAGTCCGGGAGATGCGCGACGCACTGCATCGGCTGACGCAGCGGCTCGCCGGCCGCCATCAAGAAAGCTGAGGCCGCGGGGCAAATGAGCACCACGCGTCAGACGACGAGGATCGGCGACTTGTTGCGCACACGATCATAAAGATCAATCACGTCCTGGTTGATCAAGCGCACGCAACCCGATGACACCGCTTTGCCGATCGACTGCCATTCAGGCGAGCCATGGACACGATAGAGCGTATCCTGACCGTTCTGGAAGATATAAAGCGCGCGTGCCCCAAGCGGGTTGTCCAGGCCCGGGGGCATGCCCCCATTATCCGCGGAATATTTCGCCAGTACCGGCTGACGGGCCACCATCTCGTTCGGGGGCGTCCACTTGGGCCATTTCTGCTTCCATTGGATCACGCCGCGGCCCGACCATGCAAACCCTTCCCGGCCCAAGCCGACGCCGTAGCGCATCGCACGCCCGCGCGGCTGGATCAGGTAGAGATAGCGGTCGGCCGTGTCGACGACGATCGTGCCGGGAGCCTCGCCAAAAGGATCGCTGACCTCCTGACGATAGAACCGCGGATCGATCTGCCTGAATGGCACGGCCGGAACGAGGAATCCCCCGTCCTCCTGCGCTGCATAGATCTCTGCGTAATAGGCGTCCTGGGGCGGCAAGCCGATCGGTCCCTCGCCCACCGGCCCCTCATAAATACCGCCCGGCGGGCCCCAACGGCTTTCCAGCGCAGGGTTGCGGTAGACCGGCATTGTCTGCTGGCGGAAGCGGTCGGTGTTCATCGAAGAAGTGCAACCCGCAAGCCCGGCGGAGGCGATTGCCAACCCGGATGTGCGAAGAAACTGACGTCGGGAAAAAACTGGCAGTGATGACATCGAACTCTAACGGGTTGTGCCGCACGGAAGAGAGGGTGGCGACACGGTCCACGTGCTCCATTCCGAGGGCCAGATCAAAGTGCTTCGAAGTGAATCATTGCGAAGCCGTCTCGAATGGTTATCGACAAGTCGGAACGGGACGCAAGCGGAAACCGCTCTCTGGTGGCTCCAGTTTGCATTTACGGCCGGAGCGGCACCTGTGTCAGCAAACTTCAGATCACAATACTGACACCACATTCCGCAACTGCCGGTTTCAGCCGGCGACCGGATTACGGCCGCGCGGAGGAAAGCAGGCTTTCGAAAGCCTCGGCCGACAAAGGACGGCTGAAGAAATAGCCTTGGATTTCGTCGCAGCCGGCCTTCTGGAGAAACTCGACCTGCGCCTCGCTCTCGACACCCTCGGCGATCACACGCAGGCCGAGCTTCTGTGCAAGCGAGATAATGGCGGACGTGATCGCCATGTCGTCGGCATCGAGCGGAATGTCCGTAACGAAGGACCGGTCGATTTTCAGACGGCGTACCGGAAAGCGCTTAAGCGCACTGAGGCTGGAATAGCCTGTCCCGAAATCATCGATCGCAAGGTGAACGCCGATCGCTTCCAGCGCGTGCATTGTGGCGATTGCCCCCGGCACGTCCTGCATGATGAGACTCTCGGTGAGCTCGAGCTCGAGGTAACGGGCCTCGAGCCCGGTCTCCTTCAGAATTTCCGCCACCCGCGATGCCCAGTTGCGTTCGCGGAACTGCCGAGCGGAAACATTGACGCTGATGATCAGCGGTGGCAGGCCGGCATCCTGCCAGGCCTTCAGCTGGCGACAGGCGGCACGCAGCGCCCAGTCTCCGATCGGCACGATAAGCCCGGTCTCCTCGGCGAGCGGGATGAACACCGAAGGCGAGATGATGCCGCGCACCGGGTGGTTCCAACGCAACAGTGCCTCCGCCGCGAAGATGCGCCCGGTGCCGAGATTCATCTGCGGCTGGAAATGCAGCAGGAACTCCTCCCCCGCAAGTGCCTCACGAAGCTCCTCCTGCCATTGGAGTCTTTCATGAGCTCTTGCCGCCATCTCCTCGGTAAAGACCTGTATGTTGTCGCGGCCGAGTTCCTTGGCGCGGTACATGGCCATGTCGGCGTTGGCGAGCAGTTCACCCGCCGTTCTTCCCTGGTTGGGGAAGCAAGCCACTCCCATGCTGCAGCTGACCTGCAGGGAGCGGCCCTGCAACTGCAGCGGCATGGCGATTGCAGAGCGGATGTCCTCAAGCCGCGACAGCACGATATCCCGCTCCTTCGGCAACCCGTTCAGGAGAATGATGAACTCGTCGCCGCCGACGCGCACGACAAAATCGGCTTTCCTCACGGAGGCCCGCATGCGCCCTGCGACGGCTTTCAGGAGCTCATCACCTGCCGCGTGGCCAAGGCTGTCGTTGATCAGTTTGAAATTGTCGAGGTCGAGAAAGGCGAGCACGGCGCATTGGTCCCGCTCGCGGATCTCCTCGAGCATGCCGTCGACCTGCTCTTCAAAAAGGACGCGGTTCGGCAGGCCCGTCAAGGCGTCATGGTGGGCCAAGAAACTGATACGGTCCTCCGCCCGCTTGCGCTCGATGGCGATTCCGGCGAGGTGAGCGGCCATGGCAATCAGTTCCTGCTCCTGCTCGCAAGGGGTTGCGACCTCATGTGCGTAGAGCGCGAATGTGCCGAGCACCTTGCGCTCGCGCGACAGGATGGGCGTGGACCAGCAGGAACGGAGACCGGAAGATTTCAGGAGAAGAGCGTAGTCCGCCCAGAGCGGGTCGGCGTAGACATCGGAGACGATGACCTGTTCGCCGCGCCAGGCGGCCGTTCCGCAAGAGCCCGCATTCGGGCCTATTTCCAACGCATGAACAGCAGCGCTATACGCCCGGTCGAGGCTGGGAGCAGCGCCGTGCAGGAGATGCCGGCCGTCTTCGGACAAAAGCAGGATAGAGCCTTTGATACCGGGAAGAAGTGCCTCGATCAGCAGCACCAGCTCGTTGAAGAATTCGGTCAGCGGCTTGCCCTTGGCTATCATTTCCAGTAACCGGGCCTGCCCTTCGAGCAGGCGCTCCGCCGACTTCCGATCGGTGATGTCACGCGAGATGCCGACGATGCCGATGATCTTTCCGCTCTTGCTCCGCAAGGGCACTTTCGAGGTCATGAGCCAACGGTCGCGGCCCTTCGTGACGATCGCACGTTCCTCGATACCAAAAATCGGTTCGCCGGTCTCCAGCACACGCCGCTCCGTACCAGCGACCGCCTGGGCAAATTCATGCGGATGCAGATCGAAATCGGTCTTGCCGACGAGATCCTGCAGGCTTTCGAGGCCATTGTCGGCGACCGTCACCTCATTGGCGATCAGAAAACGGCCCTCCGTGTCCTTGGCATAGATGTAGTCCGGGACGTGGTTGATCATCGCCTCGAGCCAATAGTGGCGGTCGGCAATATCCGGCTGAGACGGAAACAGGCGTGCGACTTCGTCGGCGAGGCGATTGCCGGCATCGATCAGCCGGCGCGTTTCCGCATTGTCGCCCGCGTTCAGGTCGGCATAACGGATGCTGCGGGACGTCTTGTCTGCCAAGCTAAACCTCCGAGGAGCGGCGCTCGCGCAGGTTTAGCGGAAAGAGGTTATGCTTCCCTAAACTCGACTGCGAAAAATCGTCTGAAGGTTGCGGAAGAACTTGCTCTTGCGACAGCGAGTGCGGCTCTGCGATGCGCATCAAAACATTTCATGCAACCTATCACCGAGATCGCCTTTTGCCGCGGACGGCAATCGCCTAAGAGCTTGCCAGGCAAACGGAGGAGAGATCAATGCTGACGATCTATGGAGTCTACCGCTCGCGCGCGTCGCGCAACTACTGGATGGCACGCGAACTCGGCATTCCCTTCAGATCGGTGCCGGTGATCCAGGCGCGCCGCGTCGCCGACCCTCTGGCCGCAGACGCCCCCCTCAATACGAAATCGCCTGGCTTTCTCGCCGTAAACCCGATGGGCCTCATACCCGCGATCGATGATGACGGCCTGGTGCTGACCGAATCGCTTGCCAACAACCTCTACCTCGCCCGGAAACATGGCGGACCACTGGCACCCGCCGATGTCCGGGAGGAAGGGCAGATCGGCAATTGGACGATGTGGGCGGCGACGGAGGTCGAGCCGTATGCGGTCGAGATCGTTCTTGCTTACGACAAGGGGATTGAGAACACGCCGGAAGGACAGACCGAAATCGCTGCCTGTGCGCGCGCGCTCGAAAGGGCCTTTGCCGTGCTCGAAGCACACCTTGCAGGACGCGACCACGTGGTGGGGGGTCGCTTTACTGTTGCGGACCTCAATCTCGCTGAAGTTTTCCGTTACGCGATGAGCCAGACGACCCTTTTCGACAGCCATCCTCAGGTGAAATCGTGGCTGGCGCGCTGCCAGTCCCGTCCCGCTTTCAAGGCGATGATGGAGGAGCGGCTGAAGGAGCCGGAATAGAAGCGAGCTGGCGCATTCCTTCCTCGACCTCCTCGCGCACCCAGCGCTTGAAAGCCAGCGCGCCCTTGCTTTCTCGGCGTGAGGCGGACGTGACAAAGTAGTGCCCGAAGCCGGTTTTGGCGCGAATGCCGAAAGGTGCCACCAGAGACCCCCTCAGCAGCGCGTAGCCGGCAAGCGTCTGCCAGGCGAGCATCACCCCCTGCCCGGCAATGGCTGCATCGAGAGCGAGGGAAGCATCGTTGAAGGTGTGGCGCACCGTCATGGCCGCACCGGAGACGCCGGCCGCGTCCAGCCACAGCTCCCAGGAAAACATTGCGTGCGCATCGATCACTGCCGGCAGTTTCAATATATCGGCGGGCTTGTGCAGCCCGGCAGCGAGCGCCGGCGAGCAGACCGGAAAAACCTCCTGCTCAAGCAGCAGCTCCGATCGCACGCCCGGCCAGCGGCCTGCTCCGACGCGGATACCGAGGTCGACATCGGAGGTTTCGAGATTGGCGAGCGTCGTGGTCGCGTCGATCCGCAGCCGGACGTCCGGATTGTGCTCGGCGAAGCGGTCCAGCCGGTAGACGAGCCAGCGAGCTGCAAAGACCGGAGCCACCGACACGGTCAAAACCGATTCATCGCGGCGGCGTGCCTGTGCGACCGCTTCTGCGAGTTCCCCGAAGGCGCTCGACAATCGCGTCAGAAGCGCCCGCCCGCTATCCGAAACCACAAGGCCGCGCGGCGTACGTTCGAAGAGCGTGCGCCCGAGTTGCGCCTCCGTCTTGGCGATCTGCTGGCTGACAGCACCCGGCGTGACGCCAAGCTCCTCCGCCGCAGCGGCGAGCGAGCCGAGGCGGCCGACCGCTTCAATCGCACGCAACCCGTTCAGATGAACCGCGCTCAACTCCTTCATATAGCTTTTCTAAACCGCCGCAGTGGCAATCTCAATTGTAAACTACGGCGAAGGGGAGGATGCTCCTGGCTGGCGAGGCCCGGAGTTAGACGCTGCCGGGCAGCAAACCCTCCGCCTGCGCGACAGGCATCGAAAGGCTGACCCATGCTGAAGGTTTTCTCAATGCTCAAGCGCCCTGAGGTCCACGCCGACGGTTCTCGGGGACCCTCCTTCTGTTGGCTGCGCGACCCTCTCCAGCATCCGGACCTCGCCCGCATGGATGAACGGGAGCTCGCGGATCTGCCGTTCCCCGGATGGCCATGGCCGCGTCCTGCGGTGGAGGTTTACTGCGAGCGGAGGTGAACAAGGGCCTCCGCCTTCGGCTCCTCCTAACCCTTACGGCCGCTACGCCTGCACTGCGGCGAGAACCTTTGCCACGGCCTGACGTTCGCCCATCCGGTTGCGATGGTCGAGGATACGCGGAAAGCGCGCCGGGTCGACGCCGTCAGACTCGAGCCAGCTTGCGATGGTGAAGAGATAAGGGTCTGCGATCGAATAGCAATCGCCCAGGACGAAGGGGCCGGCAAACATCGTTCGTTCGATCAGCGCGAAGCAGTCGCCCATATTCTGCGGCACCTTGGCCTTCATTGCCTCCTGTGCTGCCGGATCATCCGCCCACCGCCCGGCGCGACGCGCATGGGCATGGGCAACGTGGACAGTCGAGCAGAGATAGCTGACAAACGACTGAAGCCGCGCGAACTCGAAAGGATCGTCAAGCGGCGCAAGCCGCGCCTTCGGGAAGCTCTGGGCGATATATGCGAGAATGGCAGGGGTTTCGGTCAGAATACCGCGGTCGGTTACCAACGCGGGTACCCTGCCCTTCGGATTGATGGAGAGATAGTCCGGCTTGGTCTGCTCGGCCTTTGAAAAATCGACGCGATGCACTTCATAAGCCGCACCGGCCTCCTCGAGTGCGATATGCGAGGCAAGCGAGCAGGTTCCGGGCGTGTAAAACAGTTTCAGCATCGTTCTTCCTCCCAAATTGTGCGGCTGAAGTGTGTCTCTCAGAGAAAAGGATATCGCTACGACTGACAAGGCCAGCCATTGCGGATCAGGCGGCAAAGGCCTCCGTCACCACCCGTACGTCCCCGACGTGCATTCCGTTCCAGTTGCGCATCGCGTGATTGGCCTGCGCCATCAGCGCCGCATGGATCTCCCGATCTTCCGTAAAGAACCGAGCGAGCGTTGCCGCGACCATCGCCTCGGCGGCACGGGTCGTGCCGTCCTCGCATTTCAGCGCGATGCCGACGCCCTTTTCGGGTATCGCCGCACAGAAGACGCCTTCGGCGCCGGTCTTCGCAAAGATTCGGCCGGGAGCCGTCTTCATAAGGCGTGTGCAGGCACGCCTGGAACCGGCAACATAAAAGGGTTCGGCCATGCAGGCGTCGATCAGACGCTTCGAGGCCCGGGCCCGCTCCGTCCCGAGGCCGACTCCGCTCGCCATCTTTGCAAAGCCGCGGGCAAGACCCCTCATCGAGAGCGCGTAGGTCGGAATCGAGCAACCATCGATGCCGCAGTCGTCGCGACCGAGGACAGCTCCCGTCAGCTCCGTCATGACCCCGCGGATCTCCTTCTGAAGCGGGTGGTCGTAGCCGATATAATCTTTGACCTCGGTGCCGGAATGGCAGCAGGCACAGACAAAGCCCGCATGCTTGCCGGAGCAATTGTTGTGGAGTGCGCTTGGGGCTTCGAGGGAGCGCGCCTGCGCGATCAGCGTCTTCTGGTCGGAGGACCAATGGGCGCCGCATTCAAGCGCGTGGACGTCCCGCCCCGCTGCCGCGAGCATCGAGGCGGCGAGCGCCACATGTTCCGACTCCCCGGAATGCGAGGAGCAGGCAAGTGCCAGTTCCCGGTCCCCGAACCCGTAGGCGTCGGCGGCACCGCTTTCGATCAGCGGCAGGGCCTGCATTGCCTTGCAGGCCGAGCGCGGAAAGATGCGAGCATCCGCTTCACCGAGCGAAAACAGTGTCTTCCCCTCGGCATCGACGGCGACGATCATGCCTCGATGGCGGCTTTCGACCAGATTTCCGCGCGTTACTTCGACCAGAACGGGATTCGACATCGCCTGCCCTCAATTTTCCAAGATTCGGATATGCATCTATCAGGAATCACATGGCAGAAAAGTCACCGTCGATGAAATTCATCCGCAAGCTCCTTCTCGCTTTCGCCGTCGTCTACCTGCTTCCGGCACTCGCGTCGGCGGGCCTGTGGTACCTGAAGGAGCGGCCGCAGAGTTGGCACGACGCGGATTGGTCTTCATCAGGTATCTTAACGGAAGCAGCTCACGGCCCGGAGGCGGCGATATATGTCTTCTCGGCGACCACCGGAGGCATGAAGGGGGCAGTGGCGAGCCACGCCTGGATCGTCACCAAGACTGAAGGGGCGCTCGCCTATGACCGATATGAAAAGGTCGGCTGGGGCAGGCCGATCCGCAAGAACGCCTATCCGGCCGACGGACGCTGGTACTCGAACGAGCCCCGCATCGTTGTTGCTGTCAGGGGTGAAGAGGCCGAGCGCCTGATCCCGAGGATCGAAAAGGCGATAGGGGCATACCCTTACTCGTCCCCGGGCGCCTATCGTCTTTGGCCCGGCCCCAACTCCAACACCTTCATTGCCCATGTCCTGCGGTCCGTGCCGGAGCTCGACGCGGTCCTGCCCCCCGATGCGGTCGGACGCGATTATCTGCCCGAGGGAAAACTGTTCCATGTCGACGCCGACGGGCTCGACCTGCATGCCACGCTTTACGGGCTTGCCGGCATTTCCGCAGGCTGGCGCAGCGGCCTGGAACTGCATTTCATGGGATTGGTGGCCGGCTTCGATATCGCGCGACCCGGAATCAAGATACCGGCACTTGGCCGCTTCGGCATCTGATGCCGGGCAGCTCCGGCGGAACTGGAAAAGGGCCGCCTTTCGGCGGCCCTTCCATGAGCTTTGGCCTCAAAATGGCCGGGCGCTACGGCCCCAGGAAGGCGGCTATCAAGCCAAGGGCTGCCTCGACTCCTTCACCTCTCCCATGCCCTTTACGAGGTCCGAAATCTCATTAGACATTGGATCACCTTCCTTTCTGTTCGTTGACGTTGAACATAACGTAATCGATCCTTGCACCGATACAAGGGCGACCATCGTCTTATTGTGTTTTGCTACCCAATCCGCATCACGATCTTGCCGATATGATCGCCCTGCTCCATGAGCCGATGTGCGTCGGAAATCTCCTCGAACGGCAGGACGGCCTGCACGACAGGAGCAACTTCGCCCCCCTCGAGCAACGGCCAGACCCTTGCCGCGAGCCCATCACGGATGGCCTGCTTCTCGGCGGCGGTGCGGGGCCGGAGCAACGAGCCCATTATACGCAGCCGCTTCATGAGGATCGGCGCGATATTGCCGCCCTCCACCCGCGCCCCGCCGAGGAAAGCAATGATGGACAGACGCCCATCCTTGGCGAGGCTGCCGATGTTGCGCTCGAAATAGGGTCCACCGACCATGTCAAGAATGACGTCGGCACCGCGGCCGCCGGTCTCTTCCAGCACGACAGCCCTGAAATCCTCCTCACGATAGTTGATCGCGCGTTTCGCCCCGAGCGCCTCACATGCCTTGCACTTGGCCGCGCTGCCGGCGGTTGCGAAAACCTCCGCACCGAGAGCTTTCGCAAGCTGAATAGCCGTCGTGCCGATGCCGCTCGATCCGCCATGGACGAGAAATGTTTCACCTGACTTCAGGCCTGCCATGTCGAAGACGTTGGCCCAGACGGTAAAGAAGGTCTCGGGCAAGGCTGCAGCCTTCACGGCATCGTATCCCTTGGGCCAGAGAAGTGCCTGCGTGGCGGGGACGGCGCAATATTCCGCATAGGCGCCGCCATTGGCGAGAGCGCAGACTCTGTCGCCGATAGAGAAACCGCTCGCGCCGTGGCCGAGCGCAACCACCTCGCCTGCAACTTCGAGCCCGAGGATGGGGCTCGCCCCAGCGGGCAGCGGGTAGTCTCCCTTGCGCTGCAGGACGTCGGGCCGATTGATGCCGAAGGCTTCGACGCGGACCAGAATGTCGCCGGTCCGGACCTCGGGCATCGCCCCTCGCGCCAGCACCATATTCTCCGGCCCTCCGGGGCCAGGCAGATCGACATAGGTCATTTCTGTCGGAAGGGTCATGACGGCATCCTCGCAAAACGGTTCCGCCTATACCTATAGCCCTCTCGCCGTTCGGGAAAGATCGCCTCGCATCCATCCGCTCAGGTACGGTCGAGCGGCTCCAGCACGACGCCATTGTCGCTTTCCTTGGCGCGCGTCTTTATCTCCGCGATCCGCTTGCTGACAGCCTGGCCATCCGAGAGCACAAGGCCTTCCGGCAGCACGAGGACGGCGATGGAACAGCGCATCAGGGGAAAATCCTTTGTCACTCCATCGCGACCATATCCGCTGATCCGTCCCGCCGACACATGCTCGGGCGAATAGAGTTGGCGGACGTCCGAACGGAAATCGTCGATCAGACGTCTAAGGACGGCCCGGATCTCTTCCTCGGTACAACCGTCGATACCGATGAAGAAATCGTCGCCTCCAACGTGACCCAGGAACTTTTCCTCGCCGATGAAATGACGCCGCAGAAGCGCCGCAAAGAGGGTGATCGCGAGATCTCCCTTCTGAAAGCCGTAGGTGTCGTTGAAGGGCTTGAAGTCGTCAAAATCGCAATAGCAGAAATAGCGGGCCCGGTCGCCGTCCAGGACTGCATGCTGGACGTAATCGCGGATCGCCCGATTGCCGGGAAGGCCAGTCAACGGATTCTGCTCCTGTGCCATCTTCAGCTGCTTCTCGTTGATGATCTTCAGGAGCGACGAAGCCGAGAGAATCCCGGCATAGCGCATGTTCTCCGTCAGGATGACACAATCGCTACCATCCATGCCTGCGAAAATCTTGAGCATTTCGTCCGCGGGCGTATCGAGGTCGGCGATCGGCGCGGGCGTTACGAAATGCGAGATGCGGCGCTGATAGATGCGGTTTTTCAGGAGGTCGCGACCGAAGGGATGATAGATCATCTCCTTGACGTGGTATTCGTGCAGGATGCCGCGGGGTTCTCCATTGGCATTCAGCACCGGAAAGAAAGCCTGTCGCGGATTGAGCCGGAAAAGGTCGAACACGGAATCGAGGTCGTCGCTCTCCCTCGCCGCCGGAAGCTGCTCGATTTCCTTCCGGATCAGGATGCTGTCGAGCGTCGAGGAGGCCCGCCGGATGCTGCCCACCGGCTCGAGATGGGAATAGACGGCCTGCAGTTCCGTGAGGTGCGTCGTCGGCCGGGCGATGAAATAGCCCTGCATGAGATCGCAACCCAAATCGCGGCAAACGAGAAACTCCGACTCCGTTTCCACACCCTCGGCGATCACCCGGGTCCCGAGTACGTGGGCCATGTTGACCGTGTGGCGAACGAGGTGACGTTTGCGTGGGTCCTTGTCGATGCCAGAGACGAAATGCCGGTCGATCTTGACATAATCTACCGGCTGATCGCAGAGCAGCTTCAGGCCGTTGAACCCGGCGCCGAAGTCGTCGATCGCGAGCTTGAAGCCGGCAAGCCGCAGTTGCCGCACGAGCACCGAAAAGTCCGGCATATTGCTGCTGTCGAATCGTTCCGAGAGTTCGAAGCAAAGGGAGGATGGCGGGATATTCGCACGCTTCAAGTGGTTGACGAGGCGATCGACGATGTCCCCCTCGTCGCCGACGAGCCGTGCATCGAAATTGAGGAAGAGCGTACGCGCCGAGAAATCGGGAAGGTTCGCGAAGGCGGCGACGGCGCGGCTGTTGATCAGGTGCTCGAGCGCCAGCAACTGCCCCGCGCTCTCCGCCCTGTCGAGCAGTTCGACCGGTGAGGCAAACCCCAGCCGTTCGAAGCCGCGCATCAGGGATTCATAGCCGAACACCGCCCCGGTCGTCGCTTCTACGATCGGCTGCAGGGCATTTTCGATGACGAGTTTGGCAAGCGTCACGATTTGGTCGTCGCCGAAGCGGCGGAGCGACAGGACTTCTGCGGGGGCGGCCGACATACCGGGCTCCAGGGAAAGGACACACAAACGCGCGCCAGCATCGGAGCCAATAGTCAATGAAATCTTTCGCGAAGATGAAAGTTTCATGAAGGTTCGGAAGAGGTCCGGTCAGCCCCTTGCGAGAACGCCGAATGCGATCGAGGCGAGCCCCTGCATGACAAGATCGACCGCCAGGAAAAGGCCCAGAATCCAGAGGCTGTCGACTGGCCAACCGGCGGCGATGATCAGCCCGGCGAGCAGCGTGACGAGGCCGCCGATGACCATCCAGCCCCAACCCCCGAGTGGCCGGAGCCTGAAGCCGACCCACATGCGGAAGCAACCGGCGGCAATCAGCGCCACGGCCAGAAGGAAGGTCAATATCGATGAGGCGAGCACCGGATTGATGAAGGCGAAGAGGCCCGCGCCCGCATAGAAGGCGCCGCTCATGATCCAGTAGAGGACGCTTCCCCAGTTCTTGACCTGAAAGGCATGGGCGAGATTGAGCAGGCCGCCAATGAGCATGATGAGGCCGACGTAATAGACCGAGGCGACCGTTGCCATCAGCAGGTTTCCGAAGGCGATGCCGCCGCACATGATCAGAAGGACGCCAAGGGCGACGAACCATACCCATTTGCGGGCCACCGCCTCCCTGCCTGCGGGATCGAATGCCTGAGCCATTTCAACCTCCAGTCTGCTCATGAGCGTGGACGCTTCCCGATGAGTGAGCCGGATTTCCGAGAAAAAAGAAAGGCAAAACGAAAGAATTGTTATTGATTGACGGATCAATCAAAAATAAACTGTCGGGCAGAGGGGTTTCGAACATGCCGAAGATCGGAATGGAGCCGGTACGCCGAAAGGCGCTTGTGGACGCGGCGCTGCGCGTGATTGGCGATCAGGGTACGCTTGCCGTCACCATGTCCGAGATCGCGCGGACCGCCGGGGTCTCGCCCGCCCTTGCGCATCATTATTTCGGCAGCAAGGACCAGTTGCTGATCGCCACCATCCGCAGCCTTCTCGGCAAATTGCGCGACGATGCGATAAGCGCGATGAAGGCTGCGACGACGCCGCGCGAGCAGGTGAGTGCACTGATCCGGGTGAGCTTCCGCGCCGATCAATTCGCGCCGGAGACGGTCGCAGCCTGGCTCGCCTTCTATTCGGAAGCGCAACGTTCGGAGGAAGTGCGGCGCCTGCTCGTCATCTATGCACGCCGGCTGCGCTCCAACCTGCTAGCAGGCCTGAGAACGCTCTGCGCCGCAGATGACGCAGAGCGCATTGCCGAGGGCACCGCTGCGATGATCGACGGGCTCTACATCCGGCAAAGTTTGAAATCGGCGCCGATCAGCATCGAAGCCTCGATCGCGCTCACGGAAGACTATGTGAATGCGCATTTGAAGGCGGGTGGTGGGGACTACCCCTCTCCTCGGGTTTAACTCGAGGAGAGGGGTAGTTTCCACTCGAAACAAGCGAAACTTGCAAGAATTCGAACCATTGAGGAACCGACAAGTGACCACCGGGAAGCCAAACATTCTGATCATCATGGTGGACCAGTTGAACGGAAAGCTCTTTCCGGACGGGCCTGCCGACTTCCTGCATGCGCCCAACCTGAAGGCGCTGGCCAAGCGATCGGCACGCTTTCGCAACAACTACACCTCGTCGCCCCTGTGTGCCCCCGCCCGCGCGTCCTTCATGGCGGGCCAGTTGCCGAGCCGCACGCGGGTTTACGACAATGCGGCCGAGTACCAGTCCTCGATCCCGACCTACGCGCATCACCTGCGCCGGGCCGGGTACTACACGGCGCTTTCCGGCAAGATGCACTTCGTCGGCCCGGACCAGTTGCATGGTTTCGAGGAGCGGCTGACGACCGATATCTATCCGGCCGATTTCGGCTGGACACCGGACTACCGGAAGCCCGGCGAGCGAATCGACTGGTGGTATCACAATCTTGGCTCCGTAACCGGAGCGGGTGTCGCCGAAATCACCAACCAGATGGAATATGACGACGAGGTCGCGTTCCTCGCAAACCAGAAGCTCTACCAGCTTTCGCGAGAAAACGACGACGAAAGCCGGCGCCCCTGGTGCCTCACCGTCTCCTTCACACACCCGCACGACCCCTATGTCGCGCGAAGGAAATTCTGGGACCTCTACGAGGATTGCGAGCACCTCACGCCCGAGGTCGAAGCCATCCCGCTCGACAAGCAGGACTCGCATTCGCAACGCATCATGCTCTCCTGCGACTACCGGAATTTCGACGTGACCGAAGAAAATGTCCGCCGCTCGCGCCGCGCCTATTTCGCCAACATCTCCTATCTCGACGAGAAGGTCGGCGAATTGATCGATACGCTCACACGGACGCGGATGCTGGACGACACGCTCATCCTCTTCTGTTCGGACCACGGCGACATGCTCGGCGAGCGCGGCCTCTGGTTCAAGATGAACTTTTTCGAAGGCTCAGCGCGCGTGCCGCTGATGATTGCCGGACCCGGCATCGCGCCGGGCCTCCATCTGACACCGACCTCCAACCTCGACGTGACGCCGACGCTTGCGGATCTCGCCGGCATCTCGCTCGAGGAAGTGGGACCCTGGACCGATGGCGTCAGCCTCGTGCCGATGGTCAACGGCGTCGAGCGCACGCAGCCGGTGCTGATGGAATATGCCGCCGAAGCCTCCCATGCGCCGCTGGTCGCCATCCGCGAGGGCAAGTGGAAATATGTTTACTGCACGCTCGATCCGGAGCAGTTGTTCGACCTGGAGGCAGACCCGCTGGAACTCAGCAACCTCGCTGAAAAGCCGCGCGGCCCGGTCGACCAGGCGACGCTCACGGCCTTCCGAGACATGCGCGCTGCGCATTGGGACATGGAGGCCTTCGATGCCTCCGTGCGCGAAAGCCAGGCCCGGCGTTGGGTGGTCTACGAAGCGCTTCGAAACGGCGCCTACTATCCCTGGGACCACCAGCCGCTGCAGAAAGCTTCGGAGCGCTACATGCGCAATCACATGAACCTCGACAATCTCGAGGAATCCAAACGCTATCCGCGAGGAGAATGAGATGAGAGCCCAACCGAAAGCCTCGCACTTCATCGACGGCGAATATGTCGAGGACGCCGCCGGCACGGTGATCGAAAGCATCTATCCGGCGACCGGCGAAGTGATCGCCCGCCTCTATGCTGCAACGCCCGCAATCGTCGAGAAGGCGATCGCCGCGGCCAAGCGGGCGCAGCCGGAATGGGCGGCGATGAGCCCGACGGCTCGCGGCCGCATCCTGAAGCGGGCCGCCGAGATCATGCGCGAGCGCAACCGGGAGCTCTCCGAACTAGAGACGCTCGACACGGGCAAGCCCATCCAGGAAACCATCGTCGCCGACCCGACCTCGGGCGCCGACAGCTTCGAGTTCTTCGGGGGTATCGCCCCGGCCGCCCTCAATGGCGATTATATCCCGCTCGGCGGCGATTTCGCCTATACGAAGCGGGTACCTCTCGGCGTCTGTGTCGGCATCGGCGCCTGGAACTATCCGCAGCAGATCGCCTGTTGGAAGGGTGCGCCTGCCCTCGTCGCCGGCAATTCGATGGTGTTCAAGCCGTCGGAGAACACGCCTCTCGGCGCGCTGAAGATCGCCGAAATCCTGATCGAAGCGGGTCTGCCGAAGGGCCTGTACAACGTCGTTCAGGGCGACCGATCGACTGGACCCCTCCTCGTCAATCATCCTGACGTCGCCAAGGTATCGCTGACCGGCTCGGTGCCGACCGGCCGCAAGGTCTATGAGGCGGCCGCGGCCGGACTTCGCCACGTCACGATGGAGCTCGGGGGCAAGTCGCCGCTGATCGTCTTCGACGATGCCGATCTCGAAAGCGCGATCGGCGGCGCCATGCTCGGCAATTTCTATTCGACCGGTCAGGTCTGCTCCAACGGCACGCGCGTCTTCGTTCAGAAGAAGATAAAGCAATCCTTCCTGGCGCGGCTGAAGGAGCGTACCGATGCGATCGTCATCGGGGACCCGATGGACGAGGCGACGCAGCTCGGGCCGATGGTATCCACGGCGCAGCGTGACAAGGTCTTCTCTTATATCGAGAAAGGCAAATCGGAGGGCGCGCGGCTCGTGACCGGCGGCGGCATCCCCAACAATGTGAGCGCCGAAGGCACCTATATCCAGCCGACGGTCTTTGCCGATGTCACCGACGAGATGACCATCGCGCGCGAAGAAATCTTCGGCCCGGTCATGTGCGTGCTTGATTTCGATGACGAGGCGGAGGTCGTCGCACGCGCCAACGCCACCGAATTCGGCCTCTCCGCCGGCGTCTTCACCGCCGACCTCACCCGCGCCCATCGCGTCGTCGACCGGCTGGAGGCCGGAACGCTCTGGATCAACACCTATAATCTCTGCCCGGTCGAGATTCCGTTCGGCGGATCCAAACAGTCCGGCTTCGGGCGCGAGAATTCAGCCGAAGCGCTCAAACACTATACCGAGCTCAAGACCGTCTATGTCGGCATGGGACCGGTCGAGGCGCCGTATTGAAGATCAGTTCTCTTGATCCCTCATCCTCGGGCGAGGGAAGCGAGTTCCGGGGATCCAGCAACGTCACGTGGGTGGCGCGAAAGAGTATTTCCAAGCGACAGACGCCGCTTGGCTGGATTCCTGTGACGAGCACAGGAATGACGGAGAAGAAATAAGCCGCGGTCACGGATAAAGACATAGAAGAAAGACCCACACTCATGCAGGCAGATTTCGTCATCATCGGTTCCGGCTCGGCGGGCTCGGCCCTCGCCTATCGCCTGTCGGAAGACGGCGCGAATTCGGTCGTCGTGCTCGAATTCGGCGGCTCGGACGTCGGCCCGTTCATTCAGATGCCGGCGGCGCTGGCCTGGCCGATGAGCATGAACCGTTATAATTGGGGCTACCTCTCCGAACCCGAGCCGAACCTCAACAACCGGCGCATCACCGCGCCGCGCGGCAAGGTGATCGGCGGCTCCTCTTCGATCAACGGCATGGTCTATGTCCGCGGGCACTCGGAAGACTTCGACCGGTGGGAAGAACTCGGCGCAAAAGGCTGGGCCTATGCGGACGTGCTGCCCTATTACAAGCGGATGGAGCATTCGCACGGGGGCGAGGAGGGTTGGCGCGGCACCGACGGACCGCTGCACGTGCAGCGCGGCCCGGTCAAGAATCCCCTTTTCCACGCCTTCATCGAGGCCGGAAAGCAGGCCGGCTTCGAGGTCACGGAGGACTACAACGGCTCGAAGCAGGAAGGGTTCGGGTTGATGGAGCAGACGACATGGCGGGGCCGCCGCTGGTCGGCCGCATCCGCCTATTTGAGGCCAGCGCTCAAGCGCCCGAATGTCGAGCTCGTCCGGTGCTTCGCCCGCAAGATCGTTATCGAGAACGGCCGGGCGACCGGCGTGGAGATCGAGCGCGGCGGCCGCACCGAGGTCGTCAGGGCCAATCGCGAGGTGATCGTCTCCGCCTCCTCCTTCAACTCGCCGAAGCTCCTGATGCTCTCCGGCATCGGCCCCGCCGCGCATTTGCAGGAGATGGGCATCGACGTGAAGGCCGACCGGCCCGGCGTCGGCCAGAACCTGCAGGACCACATGGAATTCTATTTCCAGCAGGTGAGCACCAAGCCGGTTTCGCTATATTCTTGGCTGCCATGGTTCTGGCAGGGCGTTGCCGGGGCACAATGGCTCTTCTTCAAAAGAGGCCTCGGCATTTCCAACCAGTTCGAGTCCTGCGCCTTCCTGCGCTCGGCGCCCGGCGTCAAACAGCCGGACATCCAGTATCATTTCCTTCCCGTCGCCATCAGTTATGACGGCAAGGCGGCAGCGAAGTCGCACGGCTTCCAGGTGCATGTCGGCTACAATCTCTCCAAGTCGCGCGGCGACGTCACGCTTCGCTCGTCCGATCCGAAAGCCGACCCGGTGATCCGCTTCAACTATATGAGCCATCCCGAGGACTGGGAGAAGTTTCGCCATTGCGTGCGGCTGACCCGCGAGATTTTCGGCCAGAAGGCGTTCGACCTCTATCGTGGCCCGGAAATCCAGCCGGGCGAGAAGGTCCGGACCGACGAGGAGATCGACGCCTTTCTGCGCGAGCATCTCGAAAGCGCCTATCACCCCTGCGGCACCTGCAAGATGGGCGCGAAGGACGACCCGATGGCCGTGGTCGACCCGGAAACCCGCGTCATCGGTGTCGATGGCCTTCGCGTTGCCGATTCCTCGATTTTCCCGCATATCACCTATGGCAATCTGAACGCTCCCTCGATCATGACCGGCGAAAAGGCCGCCGACCACATCCTCGGGAAGCAGCCTCTCGCCCGTTCCAACCAGGAACCCTGGATCAATCCGCGCTGGGCGGTGAGCGATCGGTAGGATCACTCGGACAGGAAGCCTATCCAGCGGCCGGAAAGGACCGCGCCGGTCCAGATCGACATGGAAAGCAGTGCCGAAACTCGGACGCTCAGGGAGAGCGGCCCGCCTTTGACGGCATCGCGCCATTGCGGCGTCATGTGCAATAGGACGGCGTTGAGGACGCCAATCGCCAGCAGCGTCATCTTCGTCAGGAATGCAGGGTTGCCGGCATATTCAACCGGACGAACGCTGAAGAGGCAGAGGCCCGTGGCCATGGCGGACGCGATGCCGATTGCCGCCGCGCGCGAAAGATAGGGTCCGATCACTCCGACCGGCACGTCGGGAAAGAAGCCGAGCAGCCGCAGGTCGAGCGGCAGGATCGAACCGACGATGATCCCGATCGAGAGTATGTGGGCGGCATTCACGAAAATATAGAGCACTGCGGAGCGCCGTATCGCCCCGGCGACGGGCAGCGCCCCGATCCATGTCAGCGCCTCCTCCATCAGTTCGTCCGAATGCGCTCCGAATAGATATCGTAGACCTTTCCGGCAACGGTGATCCGAACGGCCTTCATCCTCTTTTCGTTTCGGTCGAGCGAGCGGTTGCCGAGAACCACGATCGGATCGCCGGCCTTGGCAACCCCTTCCACAAAGCCGGACCGCTCGGTGAGCCGCGGGTTGCCGAGTTCGACCCGCCAGGTGCCGTCATTCTGCGTCTCGACCCGAAGAGTCGGATGCGGCGGCGCCATCGCGATCTCGAGGATCGTTCCTGAAAGCTCTACCTGATCGGCCTCCGCCCAGGACCAACCGTGATGCGCGGCGGCGCCCGTCACGAGAAGAAGGCCGAGAGCCACTCCAGCCAAAATGCGGGACGGCAAGGATTTTGTCATATCGTGTCTCCTTTCGTGGGCTCACTGGGTCAGTCTGAAAGTGGAGCACGCGCAGCAAACGGACAGAGCATTCAACGATTGTTGAACGGCAACACCACGGGCGCAGACAGGCGGTCCCGTTAATCGCAGAAAGTAATCTACTGAATTACTAGGTTTTCTTAGAACTTTATGGATCAGAGAGATATTTGCTCTGATCCTTGAGCAATAGAAATCCGTTTTTCTGTCCATTGACACGAACGGCTGCCATATTCCGTGCAAATTGCAACAGGATGCAGCCATGACGACGCAATCCCTCAAAGCAGAAGTGGCGGCCTTCGAAGCCGAAGCAAAGGTCCTGAACGACAGGCTCGCGGATCTGGATCTTGCCGGACGGCTGGCGCTCGTGGCCGGGCTCGCAGGCCGTGCGGTCTTCACCACCTCGCTCGGCATAGAGGACCAGGTCATTACCGCCGCGATCGGCGGCGATCATCTCGACATCGAAGTTGCGACGTTGAAGACGGGCCGCCTCTTCAACGAGACAGTGGCCCTGATCGACAAGACCGAGGAAACCTATGGTATCCTCATCAAGCGCTATTATCCCGAAAAAGCCGACATCGACGCCTATGTGGCGCAACACGGCATGAACGGTTTTTACGAAAGCGTCGAAGCCCGGCATGCCTGTTGCGGCGTGCGCAAGCTGAAGCCGCTTGCGCGCGCGCTCGACGGGGCAAGCTACTGGATCACGGGCCTGCGCCGCGGGCAGTCGGGCAACCGTGCCACGACCCCTTTCGCCGAAGCCGATGCTGAGCGCGGGCTCATCAAGATCAATCCGCTCGCCGACTGGGACATCGAGACGATCCAGGCCCATGTCGCGGCGGAGGGCATTCCCGTCAATCCGCTGCACAGTCGCGGTTATCCGTCGATCGGTTGCGAGCCCTGCACCCGTGCCATCAAGCCCGGCGAGCCGGAGCGCGCCGGACGCTGGTGGTGGGAGAACGACGAGAAGCGCGAATGCGGCCTGCACGTTCCGGAAGCGGCTTCCTCGATCATTCCGAATGCCAGCAACGCGGCCTGAGCGCCAGACGACACACCCGAAGACCAAGATCTTCCCCGGAGTCAGCAATGCCCCACACTCTTCCGGAAACGGAACTGCATAATCCCCAGAGCACCAAGCCGCCGCTCGACCCGCATCTGAAGGCGCTGGAGAACGAAGCGATTCACATCTTTCGCGAGGTCGCGGCCGAGTTCGAGCGACCGGTGATGCTCTATTCGATCGGCAAGGATTCGTCCGTCCTGCTGCATCTTGCGCGCAAGGCCTTCTATCCGGGCCGCGTCCCCTTTCCGCTCCTGCATGTCGACACCGGCTGGAAGTTCCGCGAGATGATCGCGTTTCGCGATGAGATTGTCCGGAAATACGATCTGGACCTCATCGCCCATACCAATCCGCGCGGCGCAGCCGAAAACATCACACCGTTCACCCATGGGTCGGCGCTCTATACGGACATCATGAAGACGGAAGCGTTGCGCCAGGCGCTCGACGCGGGCCAGTACGACGCCGCATTCGGCGGCGCCCGCCGCGATGAGGAGGCAAGCCGTGCCAAGGAGCGCATCTACTCCTTCCGCACGCCCGATCATCGCTGGGATCCGCGCAATCAGCGCCCGGAACTCTGGAACGTCTATAACGGCATGATCCGCAAGGGCGAGAGCGTGCGCGCCTTCCCTCTGTCCAACTGGACCGAAGTCGACATCTGGCGCTACATCCAGGCGGAAGAGATCCCGATCGTGCCGCTCTATTTTGCTAAGAAGCGCCCCGTGGTGGAGCGCGACGGCATGATGATACTCGCCGAGGATCGGCGCCTCGAACTGCTTCCGGGCGAGGTCAAGCGCGAGGAGGTCATCCGCTTCCGCACGCTCGGCTGTTTCCCGCTGACGGGCGCGATCCGCTCCAATGCGACGACGCTCGACGACATCATTGCCGAACTTGAAACCGCGACCGTCTCCGAACGTCAGGGCCGCGCGATCGACCGCGACCAGGCCGGTTCGATGGAAAAGAAGAAACGCGAAGGATATTTCTGATGACCGCACCGGCAGCAGCAGGCGCAGCCCTGGACCAAACCATCGTTTCCCTCCCGGTGCAGGAAACCGCTCGGGTCGTGCGCGACACGCGCCCCCTTCGCCTCATCACCTGCGGCAGCGTCGATGACGGTAAATCGACTCTGATCGGGCGGCTACTCTGGGATACCAAGGCGGTCAAGGAAGACCAGGCGGCAAGTCTTCAGCGCGATTCCAGCGGCAAGCAGAACGATCTCGGCCTCCCGGATTTCGCCCTTCTTCTCGACGGCTTGCAGGCCGAACGCGAACAGGGCATCACCATCGACGTCGCCTATCGCTATTTCGCGACCGACAAGCGCTCCTTCATCGTCGCCGACACACCCGGCCACGAGCAGTATACGCGCAACATGGCGACCGGCGCCTCGACAGCGGACCTTGCCGTGCTGCTCGTCGACGCCCGCGTCGGCCTTTTGGAGCAGACCCGGCGCCATGCGACGATCGCGACGCTGATGGGCATCCGCCAATTCGTGCTCGCCGTCAACAAGATCGATCTGACGAACTACGACCGCGCCCGCTTCGACCAGATCTCGCACGAGTTCCGGGAATTGGCTCTCTCGCTGGGAGTGCGCCAGGTCACCGCAATTCCGGTCTCGGCGCTCAGGGGTGAGAACGTCGTCTATGACGGACGCGCATCCATGCCCTGGTATGACGGCCCAACGCTGATCGAGGTTCTGGAACTTGCCACCACCCGCTCAGCCCAGACCGTGGGCTTCCGCCTGCCGGTGCAGCGCGTGTCGCGCCCGGGAGAGAGCTTCCGCGGCTATCAGGGTACTGTTGCCGGTGGCGCGGTGAAGCCCGGGGACTCCGTCGTCATCCTCCCGTCCGGCATGGTCGCCAATGTCACCAAGATCGTCACCTTCGATCTCGTGCGCAATGCGGCAGTTGCCGGCGACGCGATCACACTCGTGCTCGACAGGCAGGTAGACGTTTCCCGCGGCGACGTGATCGCGTCGATCGACAGCCAGCCGATGACGGGTCTTGCATTCGACGCGCAGCTGGTGGCGCTGCAGCCGGAGGGCATCCAGCCGGGCAAGCGCTATTGGCTGAAATCCGGCAGCCGGCGCCAGCGCGTGCAGGTGCAGCCGGTGAGCCAGCTCGAGCTGAAGAGCGGCAAGTGGAATCACGCCGACGAGCTGCCCATGAACGCGATCGGCAAGGTGCACCTGGCCTTCGACGAACAGGCGATCTTCGACACCTACGAGCAGAACCGTACCACGGGTGCCTTCATCCTGATCGATCCGGACACCAACAACACGGTGGCCGGCGGCATGATCACCGCCAAGCGCGCGGCACTGGGCGGCATCCACACCGAAGAGCGCCGCGTAATCCTGTCGCTGCCGGCCGACCTCGCCGATCAGCTCATGGCGACGGAGCTTTTCGCCAGCCGCCGCGAAGATGTCGAGGTGCGCCGCGTTTCTGCCGGCAAGGCAGTGGGCATCATCGACTCGATCGATGGTTGACCGAGAGGTTCGTCGATGGTGAGAGGGGCCGCGAGGCCCCTTTTTGCTACCCGCTTTTTGCGAAAGGCCGGTCCGAAAACGCGTGCCCCGCGCGATTGGCGGGTTATCGCGGACGATCAACGTGTTGTCCTCGACATCGTCGAGATCGGCTCTCGCGACAGCGTCTACGAATAGTGGAGTCTATTACGCAGAGCATCACCACCCCGGGCGGCGAAACCCTCGTCGTCCTTCCCAACGCTGAGTATGGCTGGCGAGAACGCGGTCAAGGTCTGGCGCTCCCATCGCGGCATGGCCGCTCGGGAACTGGCAAAAAAGGCCGGGATCAGCGCTCCGTATCTCTCCGAAAGCAAGAGCGGGAAGAAGGATGGAAGTCCTTTCGCCGTGAGGAAGATTGCAGATGCTCCTTCCGTTGATCTCGACGATTTGGGGTAATTGGCGTTCAGGCGCGCCGCTCGATCGTAGCGAGATCGAGCGTCAGTGGCTGCGGATCGGCATGGCTCCACAGCTGATAGCCGACCACGCTGCCAAGGATCGTTATCCAGATGAGAATTTCACGGGGTGTGAAGATCGGTTCCTTCGACATCGCTGCCTCACGGGTTGCATTTCAAGCATATTCGCTCCGATTGTTCACTCCGATAAGACGGAATTCCGAGAACAGCCTGTTTCCCTGTGAACGATAGAATGCGTGGTAACCCCTTGGCGAGACGTTGCCTGTTGTGGCGAGGCGGTTGCGCTATTGGACAGGAAGATCTGAATCCGCGCGAGCAATCCGGCTAAAAAGCCGGGATTAAACAACAAGTGAGGGATTTTTTCAGCTGGTCGGAGTGGAGTGATTCGAACACTCGACCCCCACGTCCCGAACGTGGTGCGCTACCAGACTGCGCTACACTCCGTGACCAGCGGCGCCTCTATAGAACAGCATTTTTGATTTCACAAGCGCCTAACTCAAAAAAGACCCTTGGACGCTCAAAAAATTCGGGTCGTCAGCAAGCGCCCACATGACCGGAATAGGGCGTTTCTGCAACGCTGTCCAATTTCCTCGGCCGCGCTGTCACGAGCCGATTTTCTTTCGCGGCTTTTGGGGTTAGAGCCTCGGCGGACTGCAAGGAAAACCGGGGGATGCCGGCCTTCCGTGCCGCAGGTTCACGTTACATCTAAGGGACAGACACATGAATTTCCGCATGATGACGGCGGGCGCCTTCGGGCTGCTCCTTGCCGGATGCACGACAACGACGGGGATCACGAGAAACGCGGTCGAGGCACGCTGGCTCGGCCAGCCGGCCGGCCCTTTCTTCGCTCAGTTCGGCCCGCCTCTCTCCGACGTCGAATCCGGCAGCAACACCGTCTATGGCTGGAAGGGCGGCTATAAGACGCGAAGGATCCCGGCCGAATACGAAAAAACCGCCGACGGCAAACGCGGCAAGCGGATCTCCGCCCCCCGCACGGAGTATCTGAGCTGCTCGGTTCAGCTCACCGTCTCCTCGGACTACGTTATCCGCGCGATCCGCATCGTCGGCGACCGAAAGCGTCAGAGCGGCCCCAGCTGGTGCGAAGAGTTCCTCGGCGGAGCGAAAGCGGAGTAGGCCTTCTCGCGAGCCCCTACTGCATGTTTTCCTATAACCGGATCCGGTTGAAGAACGAAAACATGCAGCAGATCAAAGTGCTACAGCGACCTTTGTGCGTCCGATAAGACGCACGGCGCAATATGTGTTTCGGCCCGCTTTCGATGGTCAGCGGGCCGCTTGCACAATCAGGAGATCTCAGCTCTCCATGCCGCAATGTCATTCGTCTGCGGCATCCGCCGGGCTTTTCTTACGCTTCGCACCGGCTTTTGCCGCGGGAGAAGGAGCGGTCGCCGGGGCGGCAGCGCGGGCGCCGACCAGGTCGCGGACCAATCCTTCTATGCTCGCCAGGTCGCGAAGATGGATGTCGCGCTGGCCGAAGGGCATCTCGATTTTTTCCTCCCGAAAGCGTTTCGCTATCTCGAAACGCATATCGCTCGCCGCGCCCGCATCGGCGTTGATGTTGCCGACGTGGCAGAACAAGGTGAACTGCAGGGCGTCGGCTCCGAAATCGGTGAAGGAAACGAACGGCTCCGGAATTTGCAGGACGCGTGGATTGTCCTTTGCGATCTCCAGCAACACCCGTTTTACCTGCTCCGGGTCCGAATCATAGGAGACCCCCACGGGAATCTTCAGGCGCGCTGAGAAGTCGCCATGCATCCAGTTGACCACCTGGCCGCTGATAAGATCGGCATTGGGTACGATCACCGTCACATTGTCGAAGGTCTGGATCTGGGTCGCCCTGACGCTGACGCGCTGGACGATCCCCATGTTCTGGCCGACCTCGATGCGATCGCCGACTTTGAAGGGCCGTTCGGCGAGGAGAATGATACCCGAAACGAAATTGTTGACGATGGACTGAAGGCCGAAACCGATACCCACGGACAGTGCGCTTGCAACGATGGCGACGTTCTGAAGGTTCAAGCCCGCATAGGAGAAAGCCACTAGCCCGGCGATCGCCGCCCCGATATAGCCGACCCCGGTGTGGATCGACGTCCTCAGTCCTGTGTCGAGGCTCGTTTGCGGCAGGAGCCGGCCGTCGAGCCATCTCTGGAAGCCGCGCGTGGCGACGATTACGATGATGAAGACGACGATAGCGCCGAGAATGGCGGATGGCGAGAAGGAAAAGCCGGCGATCTCGAAACCGAAAAAGGCGGAAGTGAAGGTGCCGACCAGGTCCTCCGACTGGATGCCCCACGGCGCGAGAAGAGCCATTACGGCAATCATCAACACGACCAGCCGCGCGAAACCTGCGAGAATCACGCCGATCTGGCTTATCGTGTTGGTCTTGAGGCCGATCGCCTGCCGCATGAAGCCGCCGATCCGCGTCTGGACGGAAAACCCGTATGAAATCGCCTCATCCGCCAGGCGCAGCATAAGCACCAGGCTCATCAGCACCGCCGTCGTGAAGACGATCTGCAGCGCGGCAAAGCGGCCAAAGGCTACAAAGCCGGCGAGTGGCGCAACGACGGTCAGCGCCGCGACCGCCCAGGTCACCGGAATGAGCAGGCGCCAGGCCGAACTCGTTCTCTGCGTATCCTCGTCGTTTTCCTCGCGGGCCACGAATCTGAGCGCCACCATGGCGAGAATGCCGAGCGTGATGGCGCCGAGGCCTTGTGCCGCAACGGCAAAGGACAAGGGCGCATAGGTAGCTTTCAGGAAGGCATCGAGGGCAAGGCCGCCGGCATTGACCACTGCCATCGCGACGATGACGGGGAGCAGCCGCTCGGCTGCCGCATCGGTAATATCGACGAGCCGCCAGCTCGGCCGTTCGGGCGCGAGCACAGCAATTGAAAGGCCGTAAAAAAAGGATGCGAAGGTCAAGCCGAAAAAAACCGGTCTGAGGACCGTCGCCAGATCGACAGGAAGGACCCTCAGAATGGACATCGCCTGATAAAGCATGAAGAAGGCGATTGCCGGGATCAGGAGGTTGGCAAGTGTGATGGCTGCTGCCGCGGTCGCCTTGGCGAGCCTGGACGGGTAGAGCACCGAAGGATCGCGGCTCGTGCGCCTGGACAGCCAGCGTCGGCCCGGTGAAAGGAGAAAGGCGGCGAAGCCGACGACAACGACGAGAATGCCGGCGGCCGAACGGCCGGTGCGCTCCACCAGGACGCCGAACCAATGCCCGACGACGCGGGACTGATTTGCGAGCGTCTCCGGGGTCGCGGCGGCCAGTTCGAGCCAAAAGGATGGATCGGCAAGGCTTTGCGATCGCTGCAGGATGGAGCTTGTAAAGAGGGCGCGCCGCCGTTCACCGATAGCATCGATATCCTGCTGCGCGCGAAGAGCGATGAGATCCGCCTGCTGCACGACCCCCTGCAGCCCGGCCGCCTCTGATTGCAGCTGCGCCTGCTCGAGCTTGATCGCTTCGGTCTGATTTCGGGCAGCCTGCTCATCGGCCGGCTTCAACTGATCGATGCGTTGGTTGACCACCTGCAGCCGTGGCTGAAGGCTCACCTTGAGCCCGGCAGCCTGCACGGGGATCTTGGCGAGCTGGCTGCGCAGTTCGGACAGGGTGGCCTCGTCAATGCTCTCGGCCTGAAGGGCGCGCTCCACGCGCTCCAGTGTCGCCTGCCACGCATCGATACGCGCCTGCTGCTCCGGAAAAGCTTGCGGTGGCACTTCGGGCACCGCATCCGCCCGGGTCTTTTCCTGGGCTTCGGTTGGCGCGCCGGCTTCCGGTTTTGTTGCGTCCTGGGCAAAAGTTACTGATGAAAATGCCAGAAAGAACGCGAGGAATAACCATCGAAGCCATGTGCTGGGGCAACGGACCTGGTCCAAAGCTCTTTCGAAGGCCGGGCCCGCCGCAATCGTGCGACGATGGGGGATCCGCATGCTCGTCATTATCAGTCCTATTCCACTTGCTTCATCGTATGTTGGCCGGGCGTGGCAAAGCCGAGCCTGTGATTTTGCAGGGGAACAATAGTTTTGCCGGCCGAAATATCCAACCCGCCTCGCCAATAAATTGGCGATGACGACGTCGACACAACCTGGATTGGTAGCGGCGCACCCCGAAAGCCCGCATAAACGGCGGACGCGACGCAGCGCCGTTCGACTCACCGGTCACTGTGCAGAGAGACTTGGCTGGGGCGCCTGGATTCGAACCAGGGAATGGCGGTACCAAAAACCGCTGCCTTACCGCTTGGCTACGCCCCAACTAAACTGGCCAACGAAACTGGCCAATGAAACCGGCAGGAAATCACTTCGCCAAATCGAGCGCCTGATTAGCAAAGCTCGTGCGCGCTCACAATGCTTAACTTTGTTTCCTGCGCAGATTTATCTCTTTACGGTTCTGGCCGCAATCTTGGGCTCACAGGACGTAGTTTCCTCCGTTTACCCTTTGGCCTATGGTCGGACTGCCCGCCAGGCCAAATGCAGAAGAAGGCCCAGATACATGAAAGCTCCGGAATTCGAACTCGATTTCAGGCCCGCCCACGGCGAGGCGGTGCGCGTGGCCAAGGGTGTGCAGCGCATAACGGTCAACAATCCCGGTCCCTTCACCTTCCACGGCACAAATACCTACATCGTCGGCCACAAGTCGGTCGCCGTGATTGATCCGGGCCCGGACGACGACGCGCATTTCCATGCGCTGATGAATGCCCTTCAGGGGCGCGAAGTGACGCATATCGCCGTCAGCCACACACACAGCGACCACTCACCACTCGTCCGCAGGCTTGCCGGGGAGACAGGTGCGACGGTCGTCGGCGAAGGCCCGCACCGGGCGGCCCGGCCATTGCATGCCGGCGAGGTCAATCCCTTCGCCGAAAGTTCGGACATGGACTTCGTGCCCGATCTCGCGCTTCCAAACGGCGCACGCGTCGAAGGCGACGGCTGGAGTCTGACGGCGGTGGCGACGCCGGGGCACACGGCCAACCACCTGGCCTTTGCGCTCGATACAACAGACATCCTTTTTTCAGCCGATCATGTGATGGCCTGGGCGACGAGCATCGTCGCACCGCCGGATGGGTCCATGGCCGAATACATGGCCTCGCTCGACAAGCTGCTCGAGCGCGACGACCGGCTCTATTTGCCCGGGCACGGCGGCCCGGTCAACGAGCCTGCCTCCTTCGTGCGGGCACTCAAGGCGCATCGCAAGATGCGCGAGCGTGCAGTGCTCGAACGCCTGCGCGCGGGCGACCGCCACATCGCAGACATGGTGAAGGTGATCTATGCCTCGACCGACCCGCGACTGCATGGTGCAGCCGCACTCTCTATGCTCGCGCATATCGAGGACCTCATCGAACAGGGCCGCGTCGAAACCGAGGGGCCGCCTGCGCTAAACAGCGTTTACCGGCTGGCATGAGGGCTGCCGGTACCCGGCGCCTCAATTCATCGTAACCCTCGACGTTCATGGTATTAAATCGACCCGGCCCCGTGACCTAGTCTCCTGCAATCCCCAGGAGCTCGGCGTCGAGATCGCGCAGGAACTCCTCCGCGAACATCGCTCCCATGCCAAGGTCATGACGGCCGTAGCGTGAGGCCACGCGCAAATCTACGAAGGTGGTTTCTGCTTCTTCGCGCAACCTGATGAGTACGTCGAAGCGGAACCCGACGATCAGGCTCCGCCACTCGCCTTGCAGCACGACGTCGCTGGATCGCCTTCCCGGCATGCCGCCGTCGAGCAGTTGTGCGGGGCGTGCGGTCGGAACGGGTATGACGTTCGGGCCCGCATTCGCATCCGCGCCTGCCTCAGGCCGAACGGCCAAGTCTTCCAGATCGGCCTGCGCATTGTCGACGCCGAACTCTGCGGTAGTGGCAACTCGCGTATGCTCGACAACCTTGCGCACCCCCTGGAATACGCGGTCGAGCGCCCCTTCATAGCGCCGGCCGGTAAGCCCCGGATAGGCTTCGACCTGCGCCTGGCGGTCTTCCGGCGCCACGGCACGCTTGCGCCCGAGCCAGGTTTCCGCCGTTGCCGGGGTCCTGATCCAGGGTGGCGGCGTGACCGTGTCTGTACTGACCTCATAAAGTGCCGGCCGAGTCAGGTATTGCACCGCCCCGTAGCCGAGGAAGCAAAGCGGAAGTGCCGCATAGATGAGTGCCGAGACGGAAGCGGTGCCGCCGATCGCCGCCACCTGCCAAAGGCGCGCAAGTCCGATCGTTGCCAGCACGACGGCAAAGAGAGCGAGGGCTCCGGCGGCCAGCGCCATCGCCAGAAAGTGTGGCGTCGTCAGAGGGCCGAAACGATGCGACAGCAGCGACAGCAGAAAAATGATGAAGGCGATGCGGGCGATGCGGCGCGCCCAATGGGCCGCGTAGGAATAGGGACGCTCGTATCGGACAATCATCTAACGGAATCAATCTCCGAGGCGGAAAAGGACCTCGCCTTTCTTAGACCATGCCTCCGGCGGTGCAAACCTGTATCTTTCGGTCCAGAGCGGATCGAGATCGGCGCCGGAGACGAATAAGACGACGCGGGTGGAAATCAAGGCGGCACCACTCACGCGCGTGCCGCAAAATTGCCATCCTCGTTAACCACCTATTCATGTTAACTATTTCGGCAGCGACCTTTGCGCGTCTGAGACGCCGGCCGCCGCAGGCATCTGGAGTCACAGGCTGTCGTCGCAGGCAAAAGGCCCGGCGAAACAACGGAGAGACATCATGGCCGCACCTCAGTCCAGCATGGACATTGCCCTCCCCGCCCCGCCACCTCCGGCCGGCGAAACAGCGATCCCCATGGCGCTTCTCGAGTTGGAGCTTTCACTCGACCGTTTTTCCGGGAAGAAGGAGGATTTCGTCGGCTTCACTCACAAGGTGGCTGACGACATAGGCGCCGAGTTGCTCTTCATCCTTCCGGCATCGGGCCTTGTCGATGATTGTGCGACGATCGCGGCGGTCCGTCACGGCCAGGCGGAGGACAAGACACCAATCATCCTGTTCATCTGTCTTGCTCAGGACGGTACCACACTGCGCGTGGAGCAGCCGAGCGAACGCACGGCCGGCCTCAGAAGCTTCGCCGAATCCTTCGTCGGCGTCCTCGAGCGGATGTAACCACCACACGCGCGGGCGGCCAATTGACCAGTCATGGGCACCGGCGCATGATAGCGGTCCGATTGAATCGCTCTCACGGACTTCATCTCATGCGTTGCGTCATCATGCCTGCCATGCACCGGAATGCCGCCGATCTCTGTCCCCGCAAATGGGTGCCGATCAGGAGGTAAATATGAGGACGATGACGACAAGACTGCTCGGCCTCGCAGCCGCGGGACTTCTGCTGGCCGCGTGCCAGACGATGTCGCCGCAGGAAAGGCGGGCGCGAGATGAAAATACCTGCGCCTCCTACGGTTTCAGGAGAGGCACGGACGCTTTCGCAACCTGCCTGCAACGCATTGACCTCGACCGCCGCGCTGAATCGCGCGCTTTCCGATATGACAACGACGTCTTCCTGCACGGTCCGTATTATTGGCGTTGACCGGCTCTGCCGGTCGCAAACTCAGACTGGAGCAGGCCAAATGAGGGGGATCGCCGTCACGTGTGGGATCAGCTCGCTGCCAGAGCTTGAACCTTGGCGGCGTCGCGGCCGTTGATCGTCGCTTGCGCGGCCGCAAGTCTCGCGATCGGTACCCGAAAAGGGGAGCAGGACACGTAATCCAAGCCCGCCTCTTCGCAGAAGCGTATCGAGGCGGGATCGCCGCCGTGTTCGCCGCAGATACCGAGTTTCAAGCCGTTCTTCGTCCGCCGCCCCCGCTCCGCCGCGATCTGGATCAATTCGCCCACGCCTTCGAAGTCGAGCGAAACGAAGGGATCCTGCTCGATGATGCCCTTCTGCTGGTAAGTGGCCAGGAACAGGGCGGCGTCGTCACGCGAAATGCCGAAGGTCGTCTGCGTCAGATCGTTGGTGCCGAAAGAAAAGAAGTCGGCTGACTCGGCGATCGCGCCCGCCCGCAGCGCTGCCCGCGGCAGCTCGATCATCGTGCCGATCAGGTAATCGATGTTCACGCCGGCCTCGTCGATGACCTCATTGGCGACAGCCTCGATGCGAGCCTTTACATAGTCGAGCTCGGCGCGCAGCCCGACAAGCGGCACCATGATTTCGGGAACGACGGCGGCGCCGGTATCCTCAGCAGCCTTGACCGCCGCCTCGAATATTGCCCGGGCCTGCATCTCGGCAATCTCCGGATAGGAAATCGCAAGGCGGCAGCCGCGATGCCCGAGCATCGGATTGAACTCATGCAAGGCATCGACCCGCTGGCGCAAATCCGCCGGGTCGAGCGCCAACCCGCGCGCAACCTCTGCGATCTCTTCGTCGGTCTTCGGCAGGAACTCATGGAGCGGCGGGTCGAGAAGACGGATCGTAACCGGCAGTCCGTGCATGATGGAAAAGAGCTCGACGAAGTCTGAACGCTGCATCGGCAGAAGTTTGGCAAGTGCGGCACGCCGGCCCGCCTCGTCTTCCGCCAGGATCATTTCACGCATCACATTGATGCGGTCGTCCTCGAAAAACATGTGCTCGGTACGGCAGAGGCCGATGCCCTCGGCACCGAAGGAGCGGGCGGCGCGGGCATCGGCAGGGGTCTCTGCATTTGTTCGCACGGTCATGCGGCGGCTTGCATCGGCCCATTGCATGATCTTACCGAAATCGCCTGAAAGCTCCGGCTGCAGCATCGGGATTTCACCCTTCAGCACCTGGCCCGAGGAGCCGTCTATGGTGATCACGTCTCCTTTCTTGAGCGTTACGCTCGCGGCGATCAGGAGCTCGTTTCGCTGATCGACGCGGATGCTGCCCGCGCCCGACACGCAAGGAATCCCCATGCCGCGGGCGACGACGGCCGCATGGCTCGTCATACCGCCCCGCGTCGTCAGGATGCCTTCGGCAGCATGCATGCCATGAATGTCTTCCGGGCTCGTCTCCACCCGGACAAGGATGACCTTGCGGCCCTCCTTGACGGCCTGTACCGCCTCGTCAGAGGTAAAGACGATCTCGCCCGTCGCCGCGCCCGGCGAGGCCGGCAGGCCGGAGCCGATGATGTCGCGGCGGGCGTGGGGGTCGATAGTCGGATGCAGAAGCTGGTCGAGCGAAGCAGGATCGATGCGCGCAACGGCCTCCTCCTTGGAAATCAGCCCCTCCTCTGCCATGTCGACGGCAATCTTCAGCGCCGACTTGGCCGTCCGCTTGCCGGAACGCGTCTGCAGCATCCACAGCTTGCCGCGCTCGATCGTGAATTCGATGTCCTGCATGTCGCGATAGTGTCGCTCGAGTGCGTTGCAGATCCTTTCGAACTCGGCAAAGGCCTCCGGCATCAGCTTTTGCAGGGACGGCTTGTCCGAACCGGATGCGATACGGGCTTCCTCGGTTATGTTCTGCGGCGTGCGGATGCCGGCGACGACGTCCTCGCCCTGAGCATTGACGAGAAACTCGCCATAAAGCTCTTTTACGCCGGTCGAGGGGTTGCGCGTGAAGGCGACCCCGGTCGCGGAGGAATTGCCGAGATTGCCGAAGACCATGGCCTGCACATTGACGGCGGTGCCCCAGCCGGCCGGTATGCCGTGAAGATGGCGGTAGGTAATGGCGCGCGGGTTCATCCAGCTGGAAAAGACGGCACCGATCGCACCCCAGAGCTGGATTTCAGGTTCCTGCGGAAAAGGCATGCCGAGCACTTCCTCGATAGCCTCCTTGTACCGCGCGATCACGTGCTGCCATTCGACGGCGGAGAGTTCCGTATCCTGCTCGTGGCCGAGGCGCGCCTTCTCATCTTCCAGGATTTCCTCGAAGACTTCGTGATCTACCCCCAGCACCACATCGCCATACATCTGGATGAAGCGGCGGTAGCTGTCCCAGGCAAAGCGCGCGTCGCCGGCATCGTGCCCGAGCGCATGCACGGACTGATCGTTGAGGCCGAGGTTCAGGACCGTGTCCATCATCCCCGGCATGGACGCACGCGCGCCTGAACGGACCGACAGAAGCAGCGGACGATTGGTATCGCCGAAGACGCGTCCAGTGATTTTCTCCATCCGGGCGATGCCCTCACGGACCTGCTCGCGCAATCCCTCCGGCATGCTGCAACCGTTCTCGAGATAGCTGTTGCAGGCGGCCGTGACGATCGTCAGACCAGGCGGCACCGGCAGCCCGAGATTGCACATTTCAGCGAGATTGGCACCCTTGCCGCCCAGCCGGTCGCGATCTTCCGCACTCCCTTCGGCCTCTCCCGCGCCAAAGGTATATACCCATTTCGCCATGCCTGTTCTCCACCCGAAACAGTCGTCTAGAGCGGGATGAGGAAAGGTGTGCACGGTTTTCCGCCCACATCCCGCTCTAACGTATTAATTCGATCACGATGCCTTTGGTCGAGTCGACCCGAAAGCAATCGTGATCCAGAGCAATTCCAGGAAAAGTGCGTAGCGGTTTTCCGTTCGGAATTGCGGAAAAACAAAAGATCACAGCAATCCCGCAATTCGGAGAAAAGCGGAAATGCTCCATCACGATCTACAGTATATGTTCGAGGCTGAAAATGCACTCGGCGAAGATTTTTGTTGCAGTGCATCAAATTCGCGATCCGCGACGGCGCGGCGGAAGAACCGCCTCAAACGGCTTCACGCATGCGCTCCGCCGTCTGCAGATCGACCGAGACGAGCTGCGAAACGCCCTGCTCCGCCATTGTGACTCCGAACAGGCGGTTCATCCGGGCCATTGTAATCGGATTGTGGGTGATGATGACGAAACGGGTCTCAGTCGAGAGAGCCATTTCGTCCATCAGGTTGCAATAGCGCTCGACATTGTGGTCGTCGAGCGGCGCGTCCACCTCATCGAGCACGCAGATCGGCGCCGGATTGGTGAGAAACACCGCAAAAATCAGCGCCATGGCGGTCAGCGCCTGTTCGCCGCCCGAAAGCAGCGTCATCGTCTGAGGCTTCTTGCCAGGCGGACGGGCAAGAATTTCGAGCCCGGCTTCCAGAGGATCGTCGCTTTCGATGAGTTGCAGTTCCGCGGTGCCGCCGCCGAAGAGATGCGTGAAAAGCCGCTGGAACTGCACGTTGACCACATCGAAAGCGGCGATCAGCCGCTCGCGTCCCTCGCGATTGAGGTTCTGAATGGCGCTTCTCAACCTGCGGATTGCCTCGATGACGTCGTCACGTTCCTTGAGCAGCGCCGCGAGCCGCTCCGAAAGCTCCTTCTGCTCCTCGTCGGCGCGCAGGTTGACTGCGCCAAGCCGTTCCCGCTCGATCTTCAGCCGCTCGACTTCCCGTTCCACACTGCGCATGTCGGGTAGGGCCTCGTTGGCGGCAAGGCCGGTCAGCCGCATCACTTCATGGGGGGCGCAGGAAAGTGCTTCGAGAATGCGCGCCTCTATCTCGAGCCGCCGCTCGCGCGCCGAAACAAGCCTCTCTTCGGCACGGCCGCGCTTCTCACGTGCCTCGGCCAGCTCCGAAAGCGCAGTGGCGGCCTGGCGGTCCGATTCGCGCTGGCGGCTCTCCGCTTCGGCAAGGTTGTCGGCCGCCTCGCGACGCGATGCTTCCGCCTTCTGCAACTCGTTCATCAGGGCGCGGCGCTTCTCGTCGAACGCGTCAGGGGCTTCGAGCAGTTCTTCGACCTCTTCTTGCGCTTCCGCCTCCCGTTCGCGAAGCGTCGCAATGTGATTCTCGGCGCTCGCCGCCCTGGCGCCCCAGGTCTCCCGCTCCCCGGCAATGGCCATAAGCCGCCTGTGCCGCTCGTTGTTTTCGCGCGCAAGACCGTCATGGGCGGCGCGAGCCTCGGCCGCCGCCGCACGGTCGGTGGCGACTTCGGCTGTCCGATCGCTCAGATGACGGTCGAGCTCTGCTGGGTCCGGCTGATCTGCGAAGGCCTCGTTGGCGACCTCGATCTGCTCGGCGATCTCCTCCGCCTGGCCCTCGATCTGAAGCTTGGTCTCGGCGAGAACCGCGCGTCGGCGCGCAAGATCGCCGGAGGCTCGCTCGGCGATGGCCAATGCGTCGCGCGCTTCGGCGAGCTGCCGGGCGCGCATGCGCTGCGCCTCGCGCGAAAGCCTCAGGCGCTCGTCCTCGCCGCGAATGCGGGCACCGGCAGCCGCGAGGTCCGCCTCTGCCTTCGACAAAGCCCCGCTCGCCGCCTCCGCTTCACCCTCGAGCTCAAAGAGCCGGTTCTTCTGGGCCAGCCTCAGGGCTGCGGCGCTGGGCGCCTCCGAGCCGGCAACATGGCCGTCCCAACGCCAGACTGCGCCTTGCCTCGTCACCAGCCGTTGCCCGGCCCTCAGGAAGGGCAGCAGTTGCTCCGCCTCATCTTCACTCTGGACGAGTCCGATCTGCCGTAGCGTTCGCCTCAGCGCCTCCGGTCCCTGGACGAAATCGATCAAAGGCAGGACACCGGATGGCAATGCCGGGTCGTCCGCATCATCGCCCGGCATGCGCCAGTGCGCCGGCGCCGCCTGTTCCAGGGACGAGTCCAGATCGTCGCCAAGCGCCGCACCAAGCGCCGCCTCGAAGCCGCGCTCGACTTTCAGGCTCTCCACGACGGCCGGAAAGGTGCTGGCGCCAGCCGCCTCGAGCATGCGGCGGATCGTTCGTGCCTCCGTCTCGATGCCGTTCAGCCGCGCCCGGGCCTGATCGACCGGCGGGCGTGTGGCGGTTTCGGCGGCGCGGGCTTCGGCAAGGCTCTCCTCGACGGCGGAAACCGCTGCCTCAGCCTCCTCCATCGACGCCTCCGCATGCTCCACTTGCTCTCTCTTCTCGTCCGGGTCGGGAAGGCTCGCCATCCGACCGTCGAGATCGTCGAGTTCGCGCGCCTGATCCGCGAGCTGCCGCGCAAGTCGCGCCTGGCGCTCGGAAAGATCGCGCAGCGCTCTCTCGATCTGGTTGCGCGCCGCCTGCGCCTCGGCCCGTTCGGCCGTAACGCGAGCAAGTGCGCCTTCGCTTGCGGCAAGCTTTTCGTTGGCCTCCTCGAGCCTTTCCCGCGCCTCCAGGCTACGATCGTCCGCCTCGGCCAGCGCGTCTCGCAGTTCCTCCTCCTCCTGATCGAGGCGGGCGAGAATGCCGGCATTGTCGGCGACCAGCCGCTCCTCGCGGGCGATGTCCTCCGACAGTTGCGCCAGCCGCCGCTGCAGCTCCTCCCGGCGCCGCAGGATCCGGCCGGCATCCTCCTCAAGCTGCGCACGCGCAATTTGCAGGCGCTGCAGCGCCGCTGCGAGCTTCGCTTCATTCTGGCGCAGTTCCGGCAGCTTGAGGCTCGTAATTGCCTGCGCTTTGGCCGCTTCCATCTGCGACTGCGCCGTCTCGGCAACAAGTGCAGTGACCTGGTTCAGCTGACTGGTCGCCTCGGCTTCCGCCTCCTTGGCCTGAATCCAGCGGATATGGAACAGGATGGCCTCGTGCCGGCGGATTTCGGCCGACAGCATCTTGAAGCGGTTGGCCTGGCGCGACTGGCGCTTGAGGCTTTCGATCTGGCTTTCAAGCTGCGAGGTGACGTCATCGAGTCGCTCGAGATTCGTCTCGGCAGCCTTCAGGCGCAGCTCCGCTTCGTGACGGCGCGAATGCAGGCCGGAAATACCGGCCGCCTCTTCGAGCAGTTGACGGCGCGCCTGGGGCTTGGCGGCGATCAGCTCGCCGATGCGCCCCTGGCCCACCATTGAGGGCGAGCGGGCACCGGTGGACGCGTCGGCAAACAGCAACTGCACATCCTTGGCGCGCGCCTCCTTGCCGTTGATGCGGTAGACCGAACCCTGCTCGCGCTCGATGCGGCGCGTCACCTGAATCTCGTCGCTATCGTTAAAGGCTGCCGGGGCGGTCCGGTCGCTATTGTCTAGATAGAGACCGACCTCGGCCGTATTGCGCGCCGGACGATTGCCGGATCCGGAAAAGATCACGTCATCCATGCCGGAGGCACGCATGTTCTTGTAGGAGTTCTCGCCCATTACCCAGCGGAGCGCCTCGACGAGATTGGACTTGCCGCAGCCGTTCGGGCCGACGACTCCGGTAAGCCCACGTTCGATGATGAACTCCGTCGGTTCGACGAAGGACTTGAAGCCGAGCAGGCGCAGCTTGGTGAACTTCATGCGGAGTACTCTGGGGTGGACGGCGTATGTCCATACCCCCCTCTGCGAGGCCTATACCCCCCTCTGCCCTGCCGGGCATCTCCCCCGCAAGGGGGGAGATCGGCAAGTGGCAGCGTCTCGCTCCACCAACGCCCTTTTATCTGGAGGGCGGAGAGGGCCTGTATCGCAATCTTCGATGCTGACTTTGTGTGAAGCCTTGCTTCCGGCCGACCTCCCCCCTTGAGGGGAAGATGCCCGGCAGGGCAGAGGGGGGTGAGCCACAAGCGCTTCACTCAGTCGCCCCCTTCCCGATCACACGGACAATATGCTCGCACACGTCGTTCACATCTCGCAGCACGTCATCGTTCCAAAAGCGCAGAACCGTCCAGCCCCGCGCTTCGAGACGCTGCGTACGCCGCCGATCGCAATCGGCTTCCTCCGCTCCGGCATGCTGCGACCCATCGATCCCGACGATCAATCGATGCTCGGCGCAGGCGAAATCCACTATGTAACCAGCGATCGGAACTTGCCGGCGAAAATCAAGCCCCATCAGCCGATGCGCGCGCAGTTCGTTCCAGAGCTTTACCTCCGCCTCCGTCATCGCACTGCGCATGCGGCGCGCATTGTCGCGAGCTTCCGGCGATACGTCAGCATGAGGCATGGCGAAGCCCCGCGAATGCGCGATACGAAAAACGGGCGCACGGCTACCGCCGTCGCCCGTCGGATTAAAAAGCGAAGGATCAGAGCTTGCTGTCGATGAGGGCCGACATAACGTCAACCGACATGTCCCCCGAATAGTGCTCACCATTGACGAAGAAGGTCGGTGTCGACTTGACGCCGAATTCCTTGGCGCCCCTCTGCATCACGGCATTCACATCATCCAGAAGTTTTTGGTTCGTCAAGCAGGCCTCGAAGCTCTCCTGTGTAAAACCGGCAAGTTTCGACAATTGCAGCAGTGCATCGCGGCCGTTCTGCGCGGCCGCCCACTGTTCCTGCTGTTTGAACAGCATGGAAATCATCGGGAAATATTGCCCTTCCGGTGCGCAACGGGCCAGCATGAAGGCGGCGGCGGCGCGCGGGTCGAACGGGAATTCGCGGACGATGAAGCGCACCTTGCCGCTGTCGACATATTTCGTCTTGATCGCATCGAAGGTGTCGTTGTGGAAATTGGCGCAATGCGGGCAGGTCATCGACATATATTCGACGATCGTGACCGGCGCGCTGGCCTCTCCCAACGCCATCTCCGGCAGCGCGCCGGGCTCGAGAAGCTTCGCCGCGTCGACCGTTCCCTCCGGCGTCGGCAATTCCACCTTTGCGGCAGGGGTCGATGCCTGCGCCACTTCCGCCGCTGGCTTCGCCTCGCTCAAGGCGGCTGGTTTCGCAGCCGTCGAGGCGGTGGTCGTCGTATCCGGGGTAGCCGTCGTCTCCGTGGGGGCCGTCGAGGCCGCCTCCTGCTTTTCATCGCTGCAGGCCGCAAGCGCCAGAGCGAGCATTGCAACGGCGACGCCGCTCAGCAGGCGTTTCGGAAGGCTTATTTGGGAAGCGGACATGGAGGGGACCCGTGTTCTACTCGAGGAAAATTAAAGCGTGGTTTCGATAACTTGCCGCGTGCAGGGCGACAAGAGGGGGCGTTTCAACAGAGTTCAAACAATTGTGACCGTCAGCGTCGTTTTGGCGACAGAACGGCCGTCCCGAGCCGCTTCAACGCCGCCTTCAAAGCCTCGCTCTCGACGCCCTCCATCATGGTTTCCAGCCGCCGGGCAGCTTCCCCGACCAGCGGTTTCGGTCGACTGTAGCGCTTGGGAGGCGGCGCGACCGGCTTCTGCACGATGCGCAGCTGACCGATCGCATGGAAGCCGAAGAACCCGTTGATCCGCTGGATAAGTTCGCCTTGAGCATGCGTCAGGAAAAGCGCCCGGGCGCCCTCGCAGGCCACCGTCAGCACACCCGGTTGATGGCCGCCTTCGCCGGTCATTTCGGAAGCGCGACGCGGCCAGGCAATCTTCTCCGGCCGGGTGCAATCGGCAAATTCCGATCCCGCGATCTCGTCCCACGAACCGAGCAGCATCGTATTGATGCCGGCACGCTTCGCCAGCACCGGATCAATCAGGCCATTGGCGACTTCGCTGATCTGAACGACGCCCCGGCGGGACTTTCCTTCACTCACGGAACGACTTTCTGTTTGCAATTGCGATCGGTGCCTTGCAGCTCTGCCTGCCGCATGTTTCCCTGCGCGGAGCGATCAAGCTTTTCAAAGTATAAGCCCGAATAGGACTCCCCTGCAAATGACGCCCGAACCGGCGACGGACGCCGCTGCCCTTCTCCTCGGCTGGTACGACCGGCACCACCGCGACCTGCCGTGGCGGATCTCGCCACCGATGGCGCGAAAAGGCGCAGTTGCCGATCCCTACCATGTGTGGCTGTCGGAGGTGATGCTTCAACAGACCACGGTGAAGGCGGTCAAGGCCTATTTTCAGAAATTCCTCGCCCTGTGGCCAACGGTCGGCGACCTCGCCGCAGCGGATACCGAGGATGTGATGAAGGCCTGGGCCGGCCTCGGATATTACGCCCGCGCGCGCAATCTGAAAAAATGTGCCGAAGCGGTCGTCCGCGATCATGGCGGCCGTTTCCCGGATCGAGAAGAGGAACTGAAGGCGCTGCCGGGGATCGGCGACTACACCGCCGCAGCCATCGCCGCCATCGCCTTCAACCGAAGAAGTGCCGTTCTCGACGGCAATGTCGAGCGCGTGATCTCGCGCCTCCATGCCGTCGAAACGCCGCTGCCGGCGGCGAAGCCCGAAATGCGGGCTCTCGTCCACACCCTGACGCCCCTCGGCCGGCCGGGGGACTTCGCCCAGGCGATGATGGATCTCGGCGCGACGATCTGCACGCCGAAACGGCCCGCCTGTTCGCTCTGTCCGTTCCGCGCCGATTGCCGGGCGCTGAAAATCGCCGACCCGGAGACGTTCCCGCGCAAGGCCCCAAGGAAGGAGAAGCCGCTGCGGCTTGGTGCCGCCTTCGTCGCGATCGACGACTGCGAGGCGGTCTATCTCCGCAAGCGGCCGGAAACGGGTCTCCTTGGCGGCATGACCGAGATCCCGGGTACGGAGTGGACCTCACGCCGCGACGGCGACACTTCGGTCGACGCTCACCCCTTCCCCGCGCCCTGGGAGCCGTGCGGGACCGTCAGTCACGTCTTCACGCATTTCGAGTTGCGCCTCTCGGTGTTTCGAGCCAGTGTCGTGCGAGCCAGTGAAGGGGGAGCCGGCGCGGGAGCGGCACCGGCTGGGACGAGCGGATGGTGGGAGCCGCTCGACTCCCTGAAGGCGCAGGCCCTTCCGACCGTCATGAAAAAGGCGATCGCCAAGGCTATACCGCACGCGTTCGCAGCGGGATAAATGACGAGGCACCTTGCTGCTCCATTTCGTATCCCAAGCAAGAGGATCCACAGGAACAACAATGAACAGCGTCGACATCCGCCACATCGTTTTCGACATCGGCAAGGTGCTGATCCATTACGATCCGAACCTCCCTTTCTCCCGCCTCATCCCGGACGAGTCGGAACGCAACTGGTTCTTCGCCAATGTCTGCACCTCGGACTGGAACATAGAGCAGGACCGCGGCCGTTCCTGGCAGGAGGCGGAAGCCCTCCTCATCCGCGACTATCCGGACCGGGCAGATCACATCCGCGCGTTTCGCCGGCACTGGCATGAAATGGTGCCGCACGCCTATGCGGAGACGGTCGGAATCATGGAAGGCCTGATCGCCGATGGCTGGGACGTGACGATGCTGACCAATTTCGCCTCGGATACCTTCCGTGAGGCGCAGAAGCTTTATCCCTTCCTGACCCTGCCGCGCGGTGTCACAGTCTCCGGCGATGTGAGGCTCATCAAACCGGATCGCGCCATCTATCAGACTCATGCCCGGACGTTCGGCCTCGACCCGGGCGCGACGCTCTTCATCGACGACAGCCCGGCCAATGTCGAAGGCGCGCGGGCGGCCGGCTGGCACGCGGTTCAGTTCACCGATCCTGACAAGCTGAAACGTGACCTTGCTGCCTATGGCGTCCAGCCCTCGGACCACGCAGCACCTTCCCTGATTGCGGCTGACGCGCCATAACCGCCCTATGGGCTGCCATTCATACAAACGCCCGGAATCCTCTTCGGATTCCGGGCGTTTAAAGCGCGCTTTCCGGGACTGAAGGTACGAAAACCGGAGGCGGCGCCTATCGAAGACCGCGGCGGAACTGGTTGATCAGTTCAGTTTTGCCAGGTCGTTTCGAATGACGGATCTGAGCTCGTCGATCGGCTTCAACACGCTTCCGTCTTCGAAGTGCCAGAAGGTCCAGCCATTGCAGGCGTCGAGGCCTTGCACTTTCGCGCCAAGGCGGTGAATGGAGCCAGCCTCGCCACCGGACGCCAGCGTGCCGTCGGCGCGAACGATCGCGCTGTAGCGGCGCTTCGCGTCCGTCAGAACCGTGCCGGGCTTGATGAGCCCGCTTTCGATGAGCGTGTTGAAGGCGACACGCGGCTCGGCTTTCTTGCCGGTCATGACGGAAAGCGTCGCTTTGCCGAGAGGCTCGACAGCCGCGATGCGTTCGGCGGCTGCATCGATATAGTCCTGTTCGCGCTCGATGCCGACAAAGTGCCGGCCGAGGCGCTTTGCGACTGCCCCGGTGGTGCCGGAGCCGAAGAAAGGATCGAGCACAACGTCGCCGGGTTTGGTCGAGGCCATCAGAATGCGGGCAAGCAGCGCTTCCGGCTTTTGCGTCGGGTGCACCTTCTTGCCGTCGTCTCCCTTCAGCCGCTCCGAACCGGAGCAGATCGGGAACAGCCAGTCGGAACGCATCTGAACGTCGTCATTCGCCGCCTTCATCGCCTCATAATTGAAGGTGTACCCCTTTGCCTTGGCGTTCGGCGTCGCCCAGATCAGCGTTTCATGAGCGTTCTGGAAGCGGCGCCCCTTGAAGTTCGGCATCGGGTTGGTCTTGCGCCAGATGATATCGTTCAGAACCCAGAAATGCAGGTCCTGAAGGATTGCGCCGACCCGGAAGATATTGTGGTAGGAACCGATGACCCAGAGCGTGCCGGTGGGCTTCAGCACGCGGCGGCAGGCGAGCAGCCAGGCGCGGGTAAAGGCGTCATAGGCTTCGAAGGACGCAAACTGGTCCCAGTCATCGTCCACCGCATCGACCAGCGACTGATCAGGCCGGTGCAGCGTGCCGCCGAGTTGGAGATTATAGGGCGGGTCGGCGAAGACGACATCGACCGAATTGTCGGGAAGAGCATTCAGCGCGGCCACGCAATCCCCCTTGATGATGCTGTCGAGCCAGTTCAAAGGACGGGCGGCACGGGAGATTTCGGCAAGCGAAACAACTGAGGACATTGGCAACTCGCAAATACGCTTACTCGGACTGTCTATGGGCGTATGGTTACCGAAGTTGGTTACCAAAGCCTGAAGGAGGATGGAAAAAATTGCGCCGCCGCAGCGGCGCTCTGCCGTTCGTGCCGCTTGCCCTGCAGTCATACTTCGCCTAACATCGAAGTATGAAGGAAGGTCCGGACATAGCTTTGATCGGTTCGTTGATCGGCGATCCTGCGCGCGCGAATATGCTGACCGCCCTGATGGGCGGCCAGGCGCTGACAGCGACCGAGCTTGCGGCACAAGCCGGCGTCACGCTGCAGACGGCCAGCTCGCACCTGGCCAAGCTGGAGGCGGGCGGCCTGCTGACTCAGCGAAAACAGGGCCGGCACCGCTATTATGCCCTGAGCGAGGACGAGGTCGGCCTGATGCTCGAGAGCCTTATGGGTTTCGCCGCCGGAAAAGGTCTGACGCGGTCGCGGCCCGGACCGAAGGACCCGGCGCTGCGTAAAGCGCGTGTCTGCTACAACCATCTCGCTGGCGATTATGGCGTGCGGATGCTGGACAGCCTGATCGCCGCCAGGCAAATCGAAATGACAGATGACGACGATCTGGCGCTGACCGATGCGGGGCGGATCCGCGTCGAGTCGCTCGGGGTCGACTACGCCGCGCTCAGGAAATCCCGTCGGCCTATCTGCCGCACCTGTCTCGACTGGAGTGAACGGCGGTCGCATCTGGCCGGTTCGCTCGGAGAGGCACTGCTGACGCTCTTCATTGAAAACGGCTGGGCGAAACGGGAGCAGAACAGCCGGGCGATCCTCTTCACGGCGGCGGGCGAAAAGGCGTTTCTTGAACTCTTTCCCCGATGATTCATGATTATCCCGGACGGGAATCGCCGAACGGAGCGATACGGCCGGAATGCGCCGCAATCTTCAGTTACAGGCCCCTCCTTCAGGTTGAGCTTTGATCCGCCATCGTATAAAGCTGCGGCGACCCCATTTTCCGCGCCGCTTTTCAGCCCCTCCCCTGCCGGCGGCGCCTTTCTCCCAAGGAAGCGACTTATGACCGGTATCGACCTCATCATCTTCGATTGCGACGGCGTGCTCGTCGACTCGGAAATCATCGCCTCGGAAGTCGAGGCCGCATTGCTGACGGAGGCGGGCTATCCGATCAGCATCGAGGAAATGTCAGAACGCTTTTCCGGCATGACCTGGCGCGACACATTGCTAGCGGTCGAAAAGGAAGCGAGCATTCCTCTTTCCGCGTCGCTGATCGACAAGGTGGACGCCATTCTCGACATGCGCCTCGCCCGCGACGTCAAGATCATCGAAGGCGTGCGGCCGGCGCTCATGCAATTGACGCTTCCGCATTGCGTCTGCTCGAACTCCACCTCCGAACGGCTTGCGATGATGCTCGGCAAGGTCGGCATCAGGGATCATTTCGGCAAGCATATCTACTCCGCGCGCGACCTTGGCCCGGATCGCGTCAAGCCAAAGCCGGACATTTTCCTGCACGGGGCAGCCCAGTTCGGCATCGATCCGGAACGCGTTCTGGTCATAGAAGATTCGGTTCACGGTGTTCATGGCGCCCGGGCCGCGGGAATGCGCGTCGTCGGCTTCACCGGCGGTTCGCATACGTTTGCAGCCCATGCGGACAATCTGACGGAAGCCGGCGCCGAGACGGTCATCTCGCGAATGGCGGCGCTTACCGGCGTGATTGCCGCACTTGGGGAATGGTCGGAATCGATGACGGCCTGAAGCGGCGGTAAGACAGCGTGAGGAATCCGTACTCCATCAGACGCGCATGGACTTCCTGCGAGAATTGGCGGATTTTCAGAAAGCGCGTGAGAGCCTATCAAGCAACCCCCGAAGAGGGGAATTTTCCAGGAGGAAACAGACTATGCGTCTATCATTATTGAGGGGAATGACCTTGGCCGCCGGCGTCGCTTTCGCGCCGCTCGCCCACGCCGACATCACCATCGGCGTCATCACGCCGCTCACCGGTCCCGTTGCGGCCTTTGGCGAGCAGGTCAAGAACGGCGCCGAGGCGGCAGTCGAAGCGATCAACAGCGCCGGCGGCGTCAATGGGGAGAAGCTCGTCCTCAAGATCGTCGACGACGCGGGTGAACCCAAGCAGGCCGTTTCCGTCGCCAACCAGCTGGCGGGCGAAGGCGTACGATACGTCGTCGGTCCGGTGCTCTCCGGTACGTCGATGCCGGCATCCGACGTACTGGCGGAAAACGGAATCCTCATGGTCACGCCGACGGCGACCACGCCCGACCTTACCACCCGTGGTCTGTGGAACGTGCTGCGCACTTGCGGACGCGACGATCAGCAGGCGGTCGTCGCCGCCGATTACGTCGTCAAGAACTTCAAGGACAAGCGCGTCGCGGTGCTGCACGACAAGGGCGCCTATGGCAAGGGCCTTGCCGACGGCTTCAAAGCTGCGATCAACGCAGGCGGCATTACCGAGGCGGTCTATGAAGGCCTGACGCCGGGCGAGAAGGATTTCGGGGCGATCGTCACCCGCCTGAAGGCCGAGAAAGTCGACGTCGTCTATTTCGGCGGCTACCATGCAGAAGGCGGGCTGCTCGCTCGTCAGATGCATGACCAGGGTGTCAAGGCACAACTCCTCGGCGGTGACGGCCTGTCCAACACCGAGTACTGGGCAATCGGCGGCGAAGCCGCAACCGGCACCATCTACACCAATGCAAGCGATGCCACGCGCAACCCGGCCGCCGCACCGGTAATCGAGGCTCTCAAGGCCAAGAACATTCCGGCGGAAGCTTTCACGCTCAACGCCTATGCCGCCGTTCAGGTCCTCAAGGCAGGCATCGAGAAGGCCGGTTCGACCGAAGATGCGACCGCGGTGGCCACCGCCATAAAGTCCGGCGAGGCCATCGACACCGTCATCGGAAAGCTGACCTATGGCGAAAGCGGCGATCTCACCTCGCCGAGCTTCTCGCTCTACAAGTGGGAAGGCGGACAGAGCGTCGCGGTCGAATAAGCCGTCGCTGACGGAGAATTGCAAACGCCGGGGCAGTATATACTGCCCCGGCGTTTTGCTCTCTATATGAGATGATCCCGGCGAACTTTCCGCTCCTCCGGCCTGGCGGCCACCTTCTCCCCGCTCGAGAAGAGTGAGAGGAGCAAGCCTCGCGCCAGCTTCTTCATTACTTCGTCCGATACGGACCTTCATCGAAACCGACGAAGACCTTCGCCTCGGCGCCGGCACCAGCCGGTAGCGTTACATCGGCCTTCGTAAAGACGAATTGGGTGGTGCCTGCCGGCACTTCGACCGGGAATTGGGTCAGTTCCGAATAAAGCGTCGTGTCGCCATCCGTGGCGGCGACTCGGATCGGCAGGGTCACCTTACCCGGCCCACCGGCGGGACCGGCGACGACACGCCCCTGAACGACGACCGTCATCGTCAGCTTGTCCGCGCTCTGCACGCACTGGCGCGTCGAATTGGCAAGCGAGGCCTGGTAGACGATCTTGCTCGGATCGTCTTTGGCACCCTTCGCATAGGTACGGTAGGACGAGGTACCATCCCGGAGGCTGATCGGCGGGCAGGCCGCCTGTATCACCGCAGGCGTGGGCGCCGCCGCGCTTCCGCCGGCGTCGATGGCGCCACCCGTCTGCGTCTTGTTACAGCCTGCAGCGGCCAAAAGGAGGGAAACTGCGAGAACACGGCGAGTTACTTTGCCAGACACGTTGCACAACCTCTACTGAACGGATGAATTTCCGGACCGCGATGGCTTCGGCTTGGAGCAAGCCACATCCGCCGCGGTCGGCTTCAACAGGCGAGAGCCTGAGACCCCCTCGGGCCAAGTTAAGCTTTGCGCCGAAAACGGCCGGAGACCTTTCTTGACCTTCGGGCATCGTCTATAGCAGCGGCGAAATGAAAAATCGACCGGTCCACGCTCCCCAGGCGAAATTTCCGAAAACGATGTGAAATTGCCATGGTGACAAGAACGGCCGCGCGATTTGCCGGGGATTGAAGCAAAAGCGCCTGTAGCGCCGCGCGCCTCATCGGACGCGCAAAAGACGAAGGATGACGACGTGAAGTATATTTCGACACGGGGAGAAGCGGCCTCTCTCGGTTTCTGCGATGCTCTTCTGGCGGGACTTGCCCGCGACGGCGGCCTCTATTTGCCCGAAACATGGCCGATGCTCACGAAGAAGGAGATCCGAGCCCTACGCGGCAAATCCTATCAGGAGATCGCCTTTACCGTTCTCGAGCCCTTCACCAATGGCGAAATCCCGGCAGCCAAGTTCCGCGAAATGATCGACGAGGCCTACGCCACCTTTCGTCATCCGGCCGTCGCGCCCCTGGTCCAAACCGGCCCGAACGCCTTCGTGATGGAACTCTTCCACGGTTCGACGCTGGCCTTCAAGGACGTGGCCATGCAATTGCTCGCCCGGCTGATGGACCATGTGCTCGCCGAACGGGGCGCGCGGGCGACGATCGTGGGAGCGACGTCCGGCGATACCGGCGGTGCCGCAATCGACGCTTTCGCCGGTCGCGAGCGTACCGACATCTTCATCCTCTTTCCGGAGGGCAAGGTGTCGCCGGTGCAGCAAAGACAGATGACCACGTCGGCGGCATCGAACGTGCACGCAGTCGCCGTCAAAGGCAATTTCGACGACTGCCAGAACCTGGTCAAAGCCATGTTCAACGATCAGGCCTTCCGCGACCGGGTGCAGCTTTCCGGCGTCAATTCGATCAACTGGGCGCGCATCATGGCCCAGATCGTCTATTATTTTACGACAGCAGTCTCTCTCGGCGCTCCGGACCGGAAGATTTCCTTCACGGTGCCGACCGGCAATTTCGGAGACATTTTTGCCGGCTACGTTGCCAAGCGCATGGGTTTGCCCATCGACAAGCTGGTCATCGCCACCAACGAAAACGACATCCTGGCGCGCACCCTGAAGACCGGCCGCTACGAGATGCGCGGGGTCAAGGCGACGACCTCGCCGTCGATGGACATCCAGATCTCATCGAACTTCGAAAGGCTCATCTTCGAAGCCAACGAACGAAATCCGGCTGCGGTCCGGGCGGCCATGGCGGGCCTTGGACAATCCGGTTCGTTCACGATAGGCGATGCTGCACTGAAAAAAATCCGCAAGGAATTTCGCGCCGGGCGCGCCTCAGAGAAAGAGGTGACGAAAACAATCCGACAGACTTTCGATGAGACCGGCTATCTTCTTGATCCGCATACGGCAATCGGCGTTTTCGTCGCGGCCAAGCACGCGAAGACCTCCACTCCGATGGTCACCCTTGCGACCGCCCATCCGGCGAAATTTCCCGCCGCAGTAAAATCGGCAAGTGGTATTGACCCCACGCTTCCGACGTGGCTTGCTGATCTCATGACTAGGGCGGAGCGTTTCGACATCCTGGATCCGGAGCTCAAGACCGTCGAAACCTTCATCGATGAGCGTACCCGCGTTCGGGATTAGAGCGAAAGATACGGATGATAAAAGTTGAGTGCACCCGGCTCCCTTCCGGGCTGACCGTGGTTACCGAGCGGATGCCGCATCTGGAAAGCGTTGCGCTTGGGGTCTGGATCAAGTCCGGTTCGCGCAACGAAACCGTGAATGAACACGGAATTGCGCATCTTCTGGAGCACATGGCTTTCAAGGGCACGAAGCGGCGCAGCGCTCGCCAGATCGCCGAGGAAATCGAGAATGTGGGAGGTGAGGTCAACGCCGCCACCTCAACGGAAACGACTTCCTACTATGCCCGCGTGCTCAAGGACCATGTGCCGCTGGCCATCGATATTCTCGCCGACATTCTGACGGAATCGCATTTCGAGGCGGACGAGCTGCGTCGCGAGAAGCAGGTCATCCTCCAGGAGATCGGCGCGGCGGACGACACGCCTGACGACGTCGTGTTCGATCGATTCGCCGAAACCGCCTATCGCGGCCAGACCATCGGCAGACCGATCCTCGGCACGCCGGAAACAGTGATGTCCTTCAGCGCAGATCAGATCCGGCAATATCTCGGCCGCAACTATACGACCGACCGCACCTTCATCGTTGCCGCCGGCGCCGTCGATCACGACACCATCCTGCGCCAGGTCGAGGAGCGCTTCGCCTCCCTGCCAGCCGAGCCTGCCAGCGCTCCGGTCATCGAGACCGCGCGCTACACCGGTGGAGACAGCCGGGAGAGCCGCGACCTGATGGACGCGCAGGTGCTGCTCGGCTTCGAGGGCAGAGCCTACCACGCCCGCGATTTCTACTGTTCTCAGATCCTCGCCAACATCCTAGGGGGTGGCATGTCCTCCCGCCTGTTCCAGGAAGTGCGTGAACATCGGGGCCTCTGTTATTCGGTCTACGCCTTCCACTGGGGCTTCTCCGATACGGGCATCTTCGGCGTGCATGCGGCAACGGGCGGAGAAAACCTGCCGGAGCTGATGCCGGTGATCGTCGAGGAGTTGCGCAAGTCGTCCTTGAGCATCGAGCAGCAGGAAATCGAGCGCGCGCGCGCGCAGATTCGCGCGCAATTGCTGATGGGTCAGGAAAGCCCGGCGGCGCGTGCGGGACAAATCGCACGTCAGATGATGCTCTACGGCCGGCCCATTCCCAATGAGGAACTGATGGAACGCCTGTCGGGCATCACCATCGAGCGCCTGACCGACCTCGCCGGCCGCCTGTTCTTCGATACAGTCCCGACGCTGTCGGCCATCGGGCCGCTCGAGCATCTCGCCCCGCTGAACGACATATTGTCCTCGCTGACCACGACGAAGGCCGACGCCATACGCGCTGCGGCGAGCTGACCGGCTGCTGCCGGTCGCATGCCCTTCCCTTCAAGTTCTTCGTTTTCCTTCTGCAATTGTTAAAATCGGAATCGATTCGAGCGTAAACTTGTGCAACGTTTTATAGTGAGACAGCGCCTATGGCGCGTCGCATCCGAGCGGATTCTTGCGGCGTGCCACAGGTCATCGTTCTCGTGCATTCGTCATCCCAAAACCGCCACTCTTTTTGGGCGACGTGCACTCGGCTCGTCTCAATTGCGACGGCGTTGACCGCGGTATCGGCCTGGAGGCGTATATGACACGATCGGTTTTTCGGTTCCTGTCGCGGCAGCCGGAGACGGTCGAGATCGCCAGCCAGCATTATCTGCTCCGTCTCCCCCGCTACGCCGACTATCGGCAGTGGTATCGGTTGCGCAGCGAAAGTCGCGCCTTCCTGGAGCCCTGGGAACCCACCTGGCGCGCCGACGAAATGACCGAAGGCGCCTTTCGCAGCCGCGTCAATCGTAATGAGCAGGAATTTGCTTCCGGCCAGGCCGTGCCGCTTTTTCTCTTCCACAGGCCGGACGAAGAACTGCTGGGGGGACTCACCATCGGCCATATCCGCCGCGGTGCCGCGCAGAACTGCATGATCGGCTACTGGATGGGTCAGAAACATGCCGGCCAAGGCCATATGTACGAGGCCTTGAAGCTGACCATTCCCTACATCTTCTCGGGCCTCGAGTTGCACCGTATCGAAGCAGCCTGTATTCCGGATAACGCACGGAGCATCCGGCTCCTTGAAAAGGCCGGCTTTGAGCGTGAAGGCTATTTGAGACAATATTTGAAGATAAACGGGCAGTGGCGGGACCATTTGATGTTCTCGCTTCTCTCCGTCGATGCTGCACCCAACAGGAATTTGCCCCTTTGATGCCCCTGCCACGTAAGCCGCACGCTTGGCCAGCCACATGGTTGACGGCGTTTCTGGTCGCACTCGTCGTTTTCGCCCTCGGCTTTGGCGGCGGCGTTGCGCATGCGCTCGAGCCGGTGAAGATCTCGCGCGAAGACACGGCGCTCGACCTTACCGCAACGACGGAGATCTATAGCGGCCGGGGCGACGCATTCCAGGTTTCGACCGCCCCGGGCACTGACGGCATCGTCCGGCGCATCGAAGTGCGTTCCAGCACCGAGAGCCATCAGGGAGACTGGGCCGTATTCGCGCTCGCCAACGTTTCGGAAGAGCAGCTCGAACGCGTGATCGTGGCGCCGCATTTCCGCCTCGTGAATTCGAAGCTCTTCTGGCCCGACCTCGGGTCGCAGCGCATTCTTTCGATCACGCCGAGCGAGGGTTTCGCGCTTGACCGGCAACCGAGCGAAGAGGCGGACGTCTTCCGCATCACGCTCAATCCGGGCGCGGTGATCACCTTCGTTGCCGAACTCACGACGCCGGAGCTGCCGCAGATCTATCTTTGGCAACCGGACGCCTACAAGGACACCGTCAACGCTTTCACGCTTTATCGCGGTATCGTGCTCGGGATCGCCGGCCTGCTGGCGGTTTTCCTGACAATCCTGTTCGTCGTCAAGGGCACGTCGATGCTGCCGGCGACGGCAGCTCTCGCCTGGGCAGTGCTCGCCTATATCTGTGTCGATTTCGGCTTCCTTTCGAAGCTCATCACCGTGACTGCGGATGACGAGCGCATATGGCGTGCAGGAACGGAAGTGTTTCTTGCGGCCGGGCTCGTCGTCTTTCTTTTCACCTATCTCAATCTCAATCGCTGGCATCAGCATCTCGGTTATGCGACGCTTGCCTGGATTCTCGGCCTCGGGCTGCTCTTTGGCGTTGCCGTCTACGATCCGGCAATCGCCTCCGGCATCGCCCGCCTGTCCTTCGCGCTGACGGCCACCGTCGGGATCCTGCTGATCGCCTATCTCGGCTTCAACCGCTACGACCGTGCGATTCTCCTTGTTCCCGCCTGGCTGCTGATCCTCGTCTGGCTGTTCGGCGCCTGGCTTGCCGTAACCGGCCAGCTTGCCAACGACATCGTGCAACCGGCGCTCGGCGGCGGGCTCGTTCTGATCGTCCTATTGATCGGCTTCACGGTCATGCAGCACGCCTTTGCCGGCGGAGCCTATCAGCAGGGTCTGTTCTCCGATCTTGAACGTCAGGCGCTGGCGCTCACCGGCTCGGGGGACACGGTCTGGGATTGGGACGTGGCACGCGACCGTGTGGTCACCATTCCCGATATCTCGCACCAGCTCGGGCTTTCGCTGGGGACGATGAACGGGCCGGTACGCAACTGGTTGCCACGGTTGCACCCGGATGACCGCGATCGTTTCCGGGCAACGCTTGACGTGCTGCTCGAACATCGCCGCGGCCGGCTCAACCATGAGTTCCGCGTTCGCGCCGAGGACGGCCATTATCATTGGCTCTCCATCCGGGCGCGCCCGGTGCTCGGGGCCAACGGCGAAATCATCCGTTGCGTCGGCACCATCATCGACATTACCGAACAGCGCAATTCCGTCGAGCGGCTCTTGCACAACGCGCTTCTGGACAATCTGACGGGTCTGCCTAACAGGCAGGTCTTCCTCGACCGGCTGCAGGCTATCCTTCTTATGGGCGACGGCAGCAGCCCGATACGGCCGACCGTGCTTGCCATCGACATCGACCGTTACAAACAGGTCAACGACATGTTGGGAATTGCGGCCGGCGACAATATCCTCATCGCGCTCACGCGTCGGCTGCGTCGCCTTCTACGTCCGCAGGACACGCTCGCGCGTCTCGGCGGCGACCAGTTCGGACTGATCCTCATGTCCGAGCGCGATCCGGCCAAAATCGCCGACTTCGCCGATGCGATCAGCAAGGCAATCATGGTTCCGCTCAATTACGGCAATCGTGAGATCAACCTGACCGCTTCGATCGGCCTGGTCGCCTGGCTCGATCAGGAACAGAGCGCTGCCGGACTGCTCGACGATGCCGAGCTTGCGATGTTCCGCGCCAAGAAGGCAGGCGGCAACCGCGTCGAGCCGTTCAGGCCGGCTTTCCGGACCTCCGGCTCCGACCGTCTGCAGCTCGAAACAGACTTGAAGCGCGCCATGGAGCGCAAGGAGCTTTCCCTCGTTTACCAACCGATCGTCCGACTCAGCGACGCCGAGATCGCCGGCTTCGAGGCACTCATGCGTTGGGAACATCCCAAGCGCGGCAATATTTCGCCGACCGAATTCATCCCAATTGCCGAAAATTCCGAGCTGATAAGCCACCTCGGCCTGTTCGCCTTCGACAAGGCAACAAGCGATCTCGCCGAATGGCAGACTCAGACCGGTGACCTGCCGATCTTCGTCTCCATCAATCTGTCGAGCGCACAGCTTCTGAACAACGAGCTCTATGACGACATGCGTGCGATTCTCAGCAAGAGCCGCTGCGACCCGTCCCAGATCAAGATGGAGCTGACGGAATCGCTTGTCATGGAAAACCCCGAACAGGCCAGGCTTGTGCTCGAAAAGCTTCGGGAAGCCGGGCTGCGGCTGGCCCTCGACGACTTCGGCACCGGCCACTCGTCGCTCTCCTATCTCACCCGCTTCCCATTCGACACGATCAAGATCGACAAGGCGCTGGTCCGCGATCCAAGCGACAAGCGCGCCGTCATCCTGCGTTCGGTGATCACGATGGCGCGCGAGCTCGACATGCGGGTGGTCGCGGAGGGGATCGAATCCGAAGAGGATGCGATCCAGCTCGCGCAGATGGGTTGCGATTACGGTCAGAGTTTCCTGTTCGGTCCGCCGGTCGGATCGGAATCTATTCTCAGGCTCTTGAAGGAGCGGTTTCCTCTGATGAAGCGGGCTTAAGGCGTCTGCAACTTGTCCCTTCGCCCCGCCTGTGGGGAGAAGGTGGCGGCAGGAGGATAAGGGGTACCGCAAACTCATTACCGATGGAGTGCCAAGGCTTCAGGCGTGGCCCGAGTCGGTCGAGAGCATGGCCGGGCTGACGCCCATCAGGGCCAAGGCCCTGTCGTACTTCTCGTCGAGGTTTCGGCTGAAGATCAGCTCCTCTTGCGCAGGGCAAGTCAGCCAACCATTCTGCGTGATCTCGGCTTCCAGTTGACCCGGCCCCCATCCGGCATAGCCGAGCAGCATGGTGGCTTTGACAGGACCCTCGCCGCGCGAAATTGCCCTGACGATATCGAGCGTCGCCGTAAGGCAGATGTCGTCACTGACGGGAATGCTGGAGTCGCTGAGATAATCATCCGAATGCAGTACGAAGCCGCGTCCGGTCTCGACGGGGCCTCCGGCCTGGATCTGGAACTCGCGCGTGGTCGACGGCAGCCGTATCACCTCATCCGGATCGAGGAGCTGCAGGTGCAGCAGCACATCCGGGAAGGTCAGGCGCTGCGGGCGGTTCAGGATAAATCCCATCGCCCCGTCTTCCGAATGGGCGCAGACGAAGATGACCGTCCGGGCGAAATTGGCGTCGAACATGCCGGGCATGGCGATCAGGAATTGACCGTCAAGGAAGCCACGTTCGCGTATCGAATTCAGCACGTTTGTCGCCATGATGATGATAGCCTATCAATTCGCGACGAAATGAAAAGCGCTTCTACGTGGCGTTCGTCGAAATTCGCGCTCACGACACTCGGTTGCGACGTTTTGCCGGATCTTCAGTCCGACATCGTATTTGCAGGCGAGACCGCCCACATTCTCGCCGTCAGATCAAGCAATTATGATCGCGGCGTTCTATCGGCCGCTGGAGACCAGGGGCGAAACGCGATACAGCTTTGACCATGATCCGACGCACGACCCCAGTGAAGATGGCTCAGCGCATCGCCACGGCAAGCCTTCTCCTCGCTTTTTTTCTGCCCGGCCGATCCTATGGAGCCGCCAGTGAATGGGTGGCCTCGCCCGGTGGCGATTTCCGCATTGTCGCCTCCCAGCCGAAACCGGATGGTTTCATTCCCGCCATTCTCGAAGTTCGGCTCAAGCCCGGCTGGAAAACCTACTGGCGGGATCCCGGCGCAAGCGGCATACCGCCACAGATGACCCTTGACCCCGCGGGCGGCGTCTCTCTCCAATCGATCCGCTTTCCGGCGCCGAAGACGTTCGGCGAGGGGCCCGGACGTTACGTCGGATATGACGCGCCGGTAGCTTTCCCGCTGACGCTGAAGAGAACCGGGAACGGCGGCAACGTCACGATCAGAGCTTCGGTTTTCCTCGGCATCTGCGAAGATATCTGCATTCCCGTGCAGGGCGATGTGACCCTTACACTCAAGAGCGGCGAATTCGACAATCCGCTCGATGGCGCTCGTATAGAAAAGGCTGTTGCCGCACTGCCGGAGCGACCTTCCGGCGAATTCAGGATAACGAATGCGGACTTCGATGCGGCCGCCGGCATGATCCGCCTCAAGTTCGTCCTGCCGCCGGATGCTGATGCCGCGTCAGCCGACCTGTTTCTGGCCGGCCCCGAGGGTGTCTTCTTCGGCGAGCCGATTTTTCACGATGTGCAGCGCGCCGAGGGTCGGGCGGACGTTCCGGTGAAGCTCTCGCGCAAGGACCGGAGCATTGCTGGAAAGCCGATCGCGCTCACCCTGCGTGCGGGTAGCCGAAGCATGGAAACGACGCTTGCCTTTGATTGAGGCGACCCTATAGTCCGTCGCAACGCTATGGACTGAAGTGAGGAGAGACCCGTGAACATTGCCGTCGGAGACAAGCTGCCCAACGTCACATTCAAGGAAAAGACCGCGGAGGGCCCGGTCGAAGTAACCACCGAACAGCTGTTCAAGGGCAAGCGCGTTGTTCTTTTCGCGGTGCCCGGCGCCTTTACCCCCACCTGCTCACTCAATCATCTTCCCGGCTATCTGGAAAATCGGGACGCCATTCTGGCGCGCGGGGTCGACGACATCGCAGTCGTGGCGGTCAACGACCTGCATGTGATGGGCGCCTGGGCCACTCATTCCGGCGGCATGGGCAAGATACACTTCCTTTCCGACTGGAACGCCGCCTTTACCAGGGCGATCGGGATGGAAATCGATCTCTCTGCCGGCACACTCGGCATTCGCTCCAAGCGATACTCGATGCTGGTCGAGGACGGTGTCGTCAAGGCGTTGAACGTCGAGGAAAGCCCGGGACAGGCGACGGCTTCCGGCGCGGCAGCGATGCTGGAACAGCTTTGATCGTTTAGGGCGGAGGTGGGTGAACCTGCCCCCTCATCCGGCCTGCCGGCTATCTTCTCCCCGCAGGCGGGGCGATGGTCGCGGCAGCGGGATGACGGCGCGGCGGCAAATGGAGAGCTTTCTATTTCACCGCATCGGCGCGATGCGCTCTCTTGAACGGTTCCATGCCCTTGCGGGCCAATTCGTCCGCCCGTTCATTTTCCGGATGTCCCGCGTGACCCTTGACCCAGTGCCAGGTCACGTTGTGGCGGTCTCTCGCCGCGTCGAGCGCCTGCCATAATTCGCCGTTCTTCACGGGTTTTCTGTCGCCGGTTTTCCAGCCGTTGCGCTTCCAGCCGTGTATCCATTTGGAGATGCCGTCCATGACATATTTGCTGTCGGTATGGAGATCGACCTCGCAGGGCTGCCTGAGCGCGTTCAGTGCCGAGATCGCGGCAAGAAGTTCCATACGGTTGTTCGTCGTCTCCGCTTCTCCGCCGGACATCTCCTTTTCCACGTCGCCATAGCGCAGGACCGCGCCCCACCCGCCCGGCCCGGGATTTCCCGAGCAGGCACCGTCCGTGTAGATGTCGACGTGTTTCATGCCGATGCCTCTTCGCGTCGCAGGCCGTACTCGGCGCTGGAGACGATGGCGCGATGGAAGCGGATCTTCGTCAGATATTCGAGCGGATCCTTCTTGACCACAAGCGCGCCCGGCGGCGTGGTCAGCCAGTCATAGAGGCGTGTCAGGAAGAAGCGGAGCGCGGATCCGCGCGCGAGCAGCGGCAGCGCCTCGACCTCTTCCGCGGTCAAATTCCGAACGCTCTCGTAGCCGGAAAGAAGCGCCATGCCTTTGGTGATGTTGTAGGAGCCATCCTTCTCGAAGCACCAGGAATTCAGGCAGATGGCGATGTCGTAGGCGAGGAAATCGTTGCAGGCAAAGTAGAAATCGATAAGGCCGGAGAGGCGATCGCCGAGGAAGAAGACGTTGTCCGGGAAGAGATCCGCGTGGATCACGCCCTCCGGCAGAGCTCTCGGCCAGTGTTCCTCGAGAAAGGCGAGCTCCGTCGCGATCTCGTCCTTTAGGCCGGCTTGCACCTCATCGGCGCGCGCTTCGGAGTTCCGCCAGAGGGGTCGCCAGCCCTCGACGGAGAGCGCGTTGGGGCGCTTCAGGCGAAAGCCCTCGCTCGCCTGGTGCATGAGTGCGAGAGCCCGGCCGACTTCGCGGCAGTGCTGCGCCTCCGGCTTCCTCAGCCACATGCCTTCCAGAAAGGAGATCACCGCCGCCGGCCTTCCGGAGAGTGTGCCGAGCAGCTTGCCGTCGGCGCGAGGAAGGGGCAGCGGGCAGGAGAGACCCCTCTGGGCGAGGTGATGCATGAGGCCCAGGAAAAACGGCAGGTCGTCGGCATTGACCCGCTTCTCGTAGAGCGTGAGAATATACGCTCCCCTGGTCGTGTGGAGAAGGAAGTTGGAATTCTCCACGCCTTCGGCGATGCCCTTGTAGGAGGTCAGCGATCCCACCTCATAGGCGGCGAGGAAGCGGATCAACTCGTCTTCCGTGATGTCGGTATAAACTGCCAAGGCGCGCTACTTTCCAGAGATGCAAATTGGAGGAATTTGGAGCGGCGTGCGAGGGGAAGTACGCCGGCTCGCTCTATTCACCCCCGCTCTGTTCACCCCAGCTCTATTCACCATTGACGAAAGCCATGTCGGCGCCGGTCAGTTCGACATGCCTGAGCTCGCGGTTGACGAGGAAGTGCTCGTTCTCCTCCACCGTGTCGGCAAGCTCGACCGCGGCGTCGTAGCGCTCGCGGAAGGCTTCGATGATCTCATTGACGATCACCTCCGGCGCCGAGGCACCGGCGGACAACCCGACGGTCGAGATTTCCCCGATCGTCGCCCAGTCAATTTCAGAAGCCCGCTGAACCAGAACGGCTTTCTTTGCCCCGGCCCTCAGCGCTACTTCCACCAGGCGCTTCGAGTTCGAAGAATTGGGGGCGCCGACGACGAGGAAAAGATCGCAGCCGGGTGCAGCCTGCTTCACCGCTTCCTGCCGGTTCGTGGTGGCGTAGCAGATCGAGTCGGCGGCAGGCGCAGTCAGGTTCGGAAAGCGCTCATGGAGCCGCTTGATGACGCCGGCGGTATCATCCACCGAGAGCGTCGTCTGCGTAACAAAGCCGAGATTGTCCGGATCCGGGGGCGTATAAACGTCGACATCCTCGACAGTCTCGATGAGGGAGACCGTCCCCTCCGGCAGTTGCCCCATGGTGCCGATAACCTCGGGATGGCCGGCATGGCCGATCAGCACCACATGGCGCCCCATACGGTGATGGCGCATAGCCTGTTTGTGCACCTTCGAGACGAGCGGGCATGTGGCATCGAGATAGAAGAGATTGCGCGCATCCGCATCCGCGGGGACGGATTTCGGCACGCCGTGGGCGGAGAAGACGACGGGCTGCTTGCGATGCTCGGGTGGAATCTCGTCGAGCTCCTCGACGAAAATCGCACCCTTGGCTTCAAGACCTTCCACGACATAGCGATTGTGCACGATCTCATGACGGACATAGACCGGCGCGCCGAACTCCTTGAGCGCAAGCACCACGATCTGGATCGCCCGGTCGACGCCCGCGCAGAAGCCACGCGGCCCGCAGAGGCGGATGGTGATCGGGGTTTTTGCTACGGATGAGGCCATCATGAAAACGCCAAGGGAACGAACAAAGCCGGATTTCGGTATGCGCCATATATAGCGGCAACGACCGGGCACACAAGGAAGAACCGCCGCATCCTACCGCCTGCGCCGGTAGACAAATACGCCGCTGACAGCAACGAGCGCCGCGGCAAGGCCGTACCAGGTCAGCGCATATTGCAGGTGATTGTTCGGCAGATCGAACTGCGTCACGCCGCCGACGGGCAGGCCGCCTGGATTCGGCGCGGCGTCGGCATCGATGAAGAAGGGAACGACGCGATCGCTGGAAATCCCGGTGGAGTTCGCCATCGCACCTAGATCCTTCCAGTAGAAGATATTCTTGGCAGGGTCATTGTCCGGCACCAGCGACGATGGCTTCCCGGAAAGCTTCGGCCGCGCCAAACCGTTGACGGTAACTTTTCCGGCGACCAGCCCTTCGCTGCGCTTGGACGAGTCCTTCTTCTCGAACGGGACGAAACCGCGGTTCACGAAGAGAGCGCGCGCGTCGGCCAGCATCAGAGGCGTGAAGACATAGAAACCGGTGCGGCCTTCATGGGTTGCGAAGAAATGGCGCTCTCTGCCGTGGTCATATATGCCGGACGCGTGCACCGTCCGATAGTCGATATCCCCTCCTGCAGCGGCCATGGCCTCGATCTGCTCGAGTGGAACGGCCGGCGCTGATCGGCGCTCGGCAATTGCGCCGATCAGCGCTTCTTTCCACTGCAGCCTTTGCATCTGCCACGTACCGAGCGCCACGAGCACGGCGAGAGCGGCGAGCACCAGGACAACGCCCGCGACGCGACCAAAGAGCCTGCGAAAGGCCGGCATGTGACCGTCAGCCACGGTCGATTTCACCGGGGCGCGCATTGTTGCGGTATTGCAGATTGATGAGAACGCCCTTCAGCATACGCGTCAGGGCCAGGCTTAAAACCGTCGCAAGCGGGATCCACAGGAGGAAGTGCAGCCAGAGCGGCGGGTTGACATTGACCTCCATCCAGAGCGCTGCGCCGACGACGATGAAGCCCACGATCAGGATAACGAACACGACCGGACCATCGCCGGAATCGGCGAAACCATAATCGAGTTCGCAATTGCTGCAGGCCGGACGAACCTTCAGCAAGCCGTCGAAGAGCTTCCCCTGGCCGCAGCGCGGGCAGAGTCCCTTGACGCCCGTCATGACCGGATCAACGGGTGGGTAGAGCGCCCTGTCTTCATTCATGGATTGATGTCTTCGTTCATGGATTGATCACGATCGGGGTATTGTTGGGAACCATGTCCCAGATTTCGTCCATTTCCGCATTGGTAACGGCAATGCAGCCATTCGTCCAATCGAACATCTGCGTCAAAAACGCCAGCCAGCCGAGATAATTGGGCTGGCCATGGATCATGATCATTCCGCCGGGTTCGACATACCTGGCGGCCGCTTCCTCCAGGTCCTTCGGTGCGGGATAGGAAATGTGAATGGATTTATAGAAGCTGCTGCCAGGATTGCGCCAATCGAGGACGTAGGAGCCCTCCGGCGTCTTCTGATCGCCCTCCCTCCTCTTGGGTCCGACCGGATTGCCGCCGAGCACGACCGGGTATTCCCGCAGCAGCTTCTCACCCTGGAACAATTGCAGCACGCGCCGCTCCTTGAAGACGATAACCTTGTCTGCGGTTTCGGCGGCCAAGGCCGATAATGGAAAGGCGACAGTCGCCGCAAACAGCGTCATCATCCAGGCGATTTTCACTATCCTCATCCAGAACCAGCAGCCCCAAAGAAAACGGGGCGGCCGCATCCCTGCAGCCGCCCCGCCATCATCAGTCCGAAATCGCGTCAGCCATGCGCAATCGGCGCACCCCAGCCACCCCAGATGTAGATGGAGAAGAACAGGAAGAGCCAGACGACGTCGACGAAATGCCAGTACCAGGCCGCAGCCTCGAAGCCGAAGTGATGCTTCGGCGTGAAGTCGCCACGCAGCGCGCGCAGCAGGCAGACGAGCAGGAAGATCGTGCCGACCAGTACGTGGAAACCGTGGAAGCCGGTCGCCATGAAGAAGGTAGCGCCGTAGATCGAATCCTTGAAGGCGAAGGGCGCGTGGGCATATTCGTAGCCCTGCACATAGGAGAAGAGAACCCCGAGGACGACAGTAAGCGTCAAACCATAGACCAGGCCCTTGCGGTCGTTGTGCAGCAGCGCGTGGTGCGCCCAGGTCACCGTGGTGCCGGAGAGCAGCAGGATGACGGTGTTGTAGAGCGGCAGGTGCCAAGGATCGAGAACCTCGATGCCCTTCGGCGGCCAGACGCCGCCGGTGAACTCGGCGCGCGCGGCCTGGATCGCTTCGCCCGGAAACAGGCTCGCGTCGAAGAAGGCCCAGAACCAGGCGGCGAAGAACATCACCTCCGAAGCGATGAACATGATCATGCCGTAGCGCAGGTGCAGCGACACGACCCGGGTATGATGGCCCTCATGCGCTTCCTTGATCGTGTCCGACCACCAGCCGAACATGGTATAAAGGATCAGTGCCAGGCCAATGAAGAAGACCCAGGGATTGGCGAGCTCCAGCCCGAACATCTTGAAGGAGCCGCCGGAGAGATAGCGCATGTAGCCGACGCCGCCGAGAGCCATGACGAAGGCGCCGATGGACGCGAGCAGCGGCCATGGGCTCGGGTCGATAATGTGATAGTCGTGTTGCTTCTGGTGCGCTCCGGCCATGTCGATAATCCCCGATAGTCCTCTCTAGTCGCCATCCGGCATAGCCGAAACGGCGCTCAAATCAAAGTTTGTTTTCGGTCCTGGACTTCACTTGCGCAACCGGTTTGGACGGCTCGCGCGGGTAGAAGGTGTAGGACAGTGTCAACGTCTTGATGCCCTTCGTCTCGACCGTCTTGACGATCTCCGGATCGACGAAGAAAACGACAGGCATCTCCATTTCCTCGCCCGGCTGCAGTGTCGTCTCCGTGAAGCAGAAACACTGCACCTTGTTGAAATAGGCGCCCGCCGCCATCGGCGTCACATTGAAGGTCGCCTGGCCCGTCGTCGGCGTCGAAGCGAGGTTCCTGGCGCGATACGTGATCTGCACCGTCTCGCCGATCCTGACGTCGATATCACGTTGCACCGGTGCGAATTCCCAGGGCAGTCCGGCAGCCACATTGGCGTCGAACGTAACCTTGACCTTCTCGTCCAGGATAAGATCGGATTCCTGCTCGACCCTCTGCGTCGTGCCGTTATACCCGGTGACACGGCAGAACATGTCGTAGAGCGGCACCGCCGCATAGGCCATGCCCACCATGCCGACCACGAAGGCGAGGCAGGTCCCGACGATCACGCCGTTCGAGCGTTCCTTCCGATCTGATTGCCCGGTGTCCGCCATGCGCAACGCCTTCAATTCACCATGCCGCCGCCGACCTTGACCAGCGTGACGGCGTAGAAAATGACGACAAGGCACGCCAGCACGATACCGAGTGCGATGTTGCGGCCGCGGCGGGACTTCTTCTGAGCCTCGCTCAGTTGAACGGTTTCCATCAGATGACGCCTCCGAACCAGATCCGGGCGATTGCGTAATCAACCAGGAGCGCCGAGAAAATCGCGAAAAGATACACGATGGAGAAGGCGAAAAGCTTCTTCGCCGGCACCATTCGCTTGTCGCCTTCAGGCATGCGCAGCACGCCCAGCGAATACCCGACGAACCCAAGCCCCAAGGCCGTCGCAAGGGCTCCATAACCAAGGCTCGCGAAGCCGAGCAAGGTGGGACAGATACCGCTGATCGCAGTGAGCACGGCATAGATGACGATTTGCCGCTTGGTCGTCGCCTCGCCGCAGACATTCGGCATCATAGGCACTCCGACGGCGCCGTATTCGCCCATCTTGAAAAGGGCCAGGGCCCAGAAATGCGCCGGCGTCCAGAGGAAGATGATGAGGAAGAGCACGATGCTCTCGACCGATATGCCGCCGGTCACGCAGGCCCAGCCTATCATCGGAGGAAAGGCCCCGGCAGCTCCGCCGATAACGATGTTCTGCGGCGTCGAGCGCTTCAGCCACATCGTGTATACAGCCACGTAGAAGAAAATCGTAAAGGCGAGCAGCCCGGCTGCGAGCCAGTGCACGGCGAGCCCGAGGATGATCACCGAGAAGGCCGAGAGCGTCAGGCCGAAGGCAAGCGCTTCCTGGGGCAAAATCTTTCCGGCCGGAATTGGGCGCTTGGCCGTGCGGCTCATGACCGCGTCGATATCCGCATCGTACCACATGTTCAGCGCACCCGAGGCGCCGGCTCCTATGGCGATACAGAGAATCGCTGTGAATCCGATGAACGGATTGATATGCCCGGGAGCAAGGATGAGCCCCGCGAAGGCGGTGAAGACGACGAGAGACATGACGCGCGGCTTCAGGAGTTCGAAATAATCGCGCGCAGAGGCCTCGGACAGGCGTGGTGCGCCTTCCATGCCGACTGCCTCGTGATTGTCGATGACCGTCATGTCCTTACCCTGAACTTGATGCGGCAGGAAAAGCCGCTTCGCGCCGGCTTGCCGGCGGGGAGAAGCCGCCGTAACCGGCGGCTTCTGCTCGTTTCCCGTCACTTGATCCGCGGGAGCTGCTCCCACTGGTGGAACGGCGGCGGCGAGGACAGCTGCCATTCCAGCGTGTTGGCGCCTTCACCCCAGGGGTTATCCCCTGCAACGCGCTTCTTCGCGAAAGCTTCGGCGACACAGTAGAGAAAGATCAGCACGCCGACGGCCGCGATGTAGGAGCCGTAGGACGATACCATATTCCAGCCTGCAAAGGCGTCCGGATAATCAATGTATCGGCGCGGCATGCCCGCGAGGCCGAGGAAGTGCTGCGGGAAGAAGATGAGGTTCACGCCGACGAACATCACCCAGAAGTGCAGCTTGCCGAGAAACTCCGAATACATGTAGCCGGTCATCTTGGGGAACCAGTAGTACCAGGCCGCAAAGATCGCGAAAACGGCGCCGAGCGAGAGCACGTAATGGAAGTGCGCCACCACGTAATAGGTGTCGTGCAGTGCGCGGTCGAGGCCGGCATTGGCGAGCTGAACACCGGTGACGCCGCCGACCGTGAACAGGAAGATGAAGCCGATCGCCCAGACCATCGGCGTGGAGAAGCGGATCGAGCCGCCCCACATCGTCGCAATCCAGGAGAAGATCTTCACACCAGTCGGAACCGCGATGACCATCGTCGCGAAGACGAAGTAGCGCTGCGTCTGGAGCGACATGCCGACCGTGTACATGTGGTGCGCCCACACGATGAAGCCGACCGCGCCGATAGCGACCATGGCGTAGGCCATCCCGAGATAGCCGAAGATCGGCTTGCGCGAGAAGGTCGAGATGATGTGGCTGACGATGCCGAAGCCCGGCAGGATCAAGATGTACACTTCCGGGTGACCGAAGAACCAGAACAGGTGCTGGAACAGGATCGGGTCGCCGCCGCCTTCCGGCGAGAAGAAGGTTGTGCCGAAGTTGCGGTCCGTCAGCAGCATCGTGATCGCACCTGCGAGAACCGGCAGCGAGAGCAGGAGCAGGAAGGCGGTGATCAGAACCGACCAGGCGAAGAGCGGCATCTTGTGCAGCGTCATGCCCGGAGCGCGCATGTTGAGGATGGTGGTGATGAAGTTGATCGCACCGAGGATCGACGAGGCACCGGCAATATGCAGGCCGAGAATTGCAAGATCCATTGCCGGCCCGGGCATGCCGGATGTCGAGAATGGCGGATAGATCGTCCAGCCGCCGCCCGCACCATAGGCGCCTGCAGGACCTTCGACGAACATCGAAAGCAGCACGAGCAGGAATGCCGGCACGATGAGCCAGAAGGAAATGTTGTTCATGCGCGGGAACGCCATGTCCGGTGCGCCGATCATGATCGGCACCATCCAGTTGGCGAAACCACCGATCAAGGCCGGCATGACCATGAAGAAGATCATGATCAGGGCGTGCGCTGTCGTGAAGACGTTGAACATGTGCTTGCCGCCGTCGATGGCAGCATCACCCTCGAAACCATAGACCATCTGCGCCAGACCGTGGAAGATCTGGATGCCCGGCTCCTGCAGTTCGGCGCGCATGAAGACCGACAGCGTTCCGCCGATGATACCGGCGATGATCGCGAAGATCAGGTAGAGCGTTCCGATGTCCTTGTGGTTGGTCGACAGGAACCAGCGCTGAAAAAATGTCAGCGGCTTGTGCGCGTGTTCCGCGTGGCCATGATCGGAATGATCATGGCGTTGATCGTGATGAACGGCTGTTCCAGCCATGGTCAAGCTCCACTTCCGATTACTGTGCGGCGTTTTCGGCGACGTCAACGGCCTTGGCCGCGCCGTCGACGGACGCCATGAGCGCCTTGTTCGCTTCGCCGATATTGGTTGCGGCGGCGGCGAGCCAGGCGTCGTATTTATCCTGCGCAACAACGCGGACGGCGATCGGCATATAGGCGTGATCCTTGCCGCAGAGCTCGGAACACTGGCCGTAATAGAGGCCTTCGCGATCGGCCTTGAACCAGGTCTCGTTGAGGCGGCCTGGAACCGCGTCGATCTTGACACCGAAAGCAGGCATGGCGAAGGCATGGATCACGTCAGCCGCGGTGACGAGCAGGCGAACCGTCTTGCCGACCGGCACGACCACCTCGTTGTCGACCGCGAGAAGACGCGGATATTGCCCCTTGTCCTCCTTGCCGAGCCCGGCCCTGTCCTCGTCCTTCAGAAGCAGGCTGTCGAAGGACAGCGGGTTTTCGCCGACTTCGTATTCATAGGACCAGTACCATTGGTTGCCGGTCGCCTTGACCGTCAGGTCCGGATTTTCCGGAGGCGTGAGTTGCGCGGTCAGGAGCTGGAAGGAAGGAACCGCCAGGAAAAGAAGCACGATGACCGGACCCACGGTCCAGACGACTTCGATCAGCGTATTGTGGCTGGTCCTCGACGGAACCGGATTGGCACTCTCGCGAAACTTGACGACCACGACGACCAGCAGAAGAAGAACGAAAAGTGTGATCGGAATGATGAACCACAGGGTATAATGCTCAAACCACGTGATTTCTTCCATTATGCCAGTAGCAGCCGGCTGAAAATTCGTCTGCCAGTCGACAGGCTTGTCAGCAAAGGCGCTCGAAGCAAAAAGCAGACAGGCAAGCGCTGCCAGAACTGCATAGGCCTTGTTTTTCACAATTACGTCTCCCCAATGCGCTTGATCAGGATCAAACCCGGAACGCAGAATCCCTGCGATGCTGAAGCGCTTCAAACCACAGTTTGACCAGCGCCGCAACATCTGTCCAATCAACCTCGTGCGGCATTTTTGCACAAATCGGGCGTTTTCGCACAGAGACCTCGCAACCCGCCGCAAGCTGCGCTACGCAGCGCGCGACGCGAGTTCCTGGCTCCATGGGCGCCGTTCGCCTCTGGAGGACCAGGAACACGCGCGATCCCGATCCTGTTCGCATTAAGAAAAGGCTGGCTGAAACCGATTTTCCAGGACCGATTCGGGGCCGGCGGGCCCAATTTCGGCCATATGACGCTGGAATGTAGCGACCGGGGCTTTTCATTTATCGTCGCGCGCTTCAAGAATAGCCCTAATGATTCGAGGTTATTGAGGTTTACATGGGCCTGTCCCTCTTCTCCCGGCTGCCCGGTCTGACCGCGCTCGCGTTTGCCGCCTTCGCCTTCCCCGCAGTCAGCTTGGCCCAGCAATCCAATGCGACGCCGGGAACGGTGAAATCAAATCACGGTGCGTGGTCGATCGTCTGCGATCAGCCAGCCGGCGCCTCGGCCGAACAGTGCGCGCTGATGCAGAACGTCATTGCCGAAGACAGGCCGGAAGTCGGCCTCTCGGTCGTCGTATTGAAGACGGCGGACCGCAAGGCGAAGATCCTTCGCGTCCTCGCGCCGCTCGGCGTGCTCCTCCCGAACGGCCTCGGTCTAAACGTCGACGGCAAGGACATCGGGCGCGCCTATTTCGTGCGCTGCTTCTCCGACGGCTGCTACGCCGAGGTGGTACTCGAGGACGAACTGCTGAAAACTTTCCGCGCCGGCGCGACGGCCACCTTCATCGTCTTCCAGTCTCCGGAGGAAGGCATTGGCATACCCGTCGACCTCAAGGGCTTCGACGAGGGCTACGACGCGCTTCCCTGACAGCGGCATTCCCGGAGAAGCGACCAAGCCGCGCCTTTGACGCGGCTTTTTTCATGAGGGGCTGATCACAAAATCTCGGTGGCGGCGATCTTGATGCCGAAACCCTCCAGGCCGACATAGTGCCGTTCGCGCGTCGAAAGAAGGCGAATGGAGGTAATGCCCAGATCTTTCAGGATCTGCGCTCCGAGGCCGATCTCCAGCCACTCGCTTTCGCGCGTCTGCGCCTCCGAATGCGCTTCCCGTTCGTGTTTGCCCTTACGCGCGGTCTGTGAAACGCCGACGCCTACCGAACCCTCGCGCAGGTAGACGATGACGCCCCTGCCCTCTGCCGCGATGCGTTTCATGATCTCGTCGATCTGGCGGCCGTTTCCGAAGACGTCTGCTCCGACATTTTCGAGATGGAGGCGAACCGGAATGTCGACACCGTCCCTGACGTCGCCGAAGACCACCGCCAGGTGCTGCATCGGATCCCATGGAAGCGAATAGGTGTGGCCCACGGCCTTGCCGCAGGGCGTATTCATCTCGAAGGAATGCCCCTTCTCGATCAAGGTCTCCTTGCGCTGACGGTAGGCGATGAGATCGGCCACGGAGACCTGCTTGAGGCCGTGTGCTTCGGCGAAGGTTTCGACCTGTGGACCGCGCATGACCGTGCCGTCATCGTTGACGAGCTCGCAGATGACCCCGATAGGCGGCAGGCTTGCAAGCCGGCAGAGATCGACCGCGGCCTCGGTATGACCGGAGCGCATCAGCACTCCACCCTCGCGGGCGACCAGAGGGAATATATGGCCCGGCCGGACGAAATCCGTCGGCCCGACATTCGGATTTGCAAGGTTTCTGGCCGTCAGCGTACGATCGTCCGCGGAAATGCCGGTCGTGGTCCCGTGCTTGAAATCAACCGACACGGTGAAGGCCGTGGTGTGAGCGGAGTCGTTCTCGGCAACCATCGCATTCAGATTCAGGCGCTTCGCCTCCTCGCGCGGCATCGGCGTGCAGACGATGCCGGACGTATGGCGCACGATAAACGCCATCTTCTCAGGCGTGCAGTGTACCGCCGCGACGATCAGGTCGCCCTCGTTCTCGCGACCTCCGTCGTCGGTGACGACGACGATCTCTCCCGCTTCAAATGCGCGAATGGCTTCGACGACGCGCTTTTGGTCGTAGGACATTTTTATCTCCGCGACGTGTTGTTTCACCGCAATTGCACTGCCTTGTTACTTCAGCCGGCCTGTCTGGCCGCGATCACGCAGGTAATGGTCGGCGATTGCGCAGGCAAGCATCGCCTCCCCGATCGGTACGGCCCGGATGCCGACGCAGGGGTCGTGGCGACCCTTGGTGCGCACGTCGACCTCCTTGCCGTCGCTATCGATCGAACGGCGCTCGCTCAGAATGGAAGAGGTCGGCTTGATGGCGAAGCGCGCAACCACCGGCTGCCCGGTCGAGATGCCGCCCAGAATGCCGCCGGCATTGTTGGAAAGGAAAACCGCGTCGCCCCCTGCCCCGACACGCATCTCGTCGGCATTGTCTTCGCCGCTGATCTCGGCGGCCGCGAAGCCATTACCGATCTCCACGCCCTTTACGGCATTGATCGACATCAGGTTGGCGGCGATGTCCTGATCGAGCTTGCCGTAGATCGGTGCGCCTATACCGGCCGGAACGCCTTCGGCAATCACCTCGACGATTGCGCCGATCGACGAGCCGGCTTTGCGGATGCCGTCGAGATATTCCTCCCAGACAGGAACGACGGCCGGGTCGGGAGAAAAGAACGGGTTTTTGCCGACTTCCGCCCAGTCCCAGTTGGCGCGGTCGATTCTGTGCTTGCCGATCTGGACGAGCGCGCCGCGCACGACGAGACCGGGGACGACCTGGCGTGCGATCGCACCGGCAGCCACGCGTGCAGCCGTCTCACGGGCCGAGGAGCGGCCGCCGCCGCGATAGTCGCGGATGCCGTATTTCACGTCATATGTATAATCCGCATGGCCCGGGCGATAGCGCTTGGCGATCTCCGAGTAATCCTTGGACCGTTGGTCGGTGTTTTCGATCAACATCGAAATCGGCGTCCCGGTGGAAATCATCGTCTCACCGTCGTCGTCGAGCATCACCCCGGAAAGGACCTTTACAAGATCGTCCTCGCGACGCTGAGTGACGAAGCGGGACTGCCCCGGCTTGCGCTTGTCAAGCCAGGTTTGAATGTCCGCGAGCGTGAAGCGAAGTCCGGGCGGGCACCCGTCAACGACACAGCCAAGTGCAGGACCGTGGCTTTCCCCCCAGGTCGTTACGCGGAAAAGATGACCGAATGTATTGTGCGACATGGCGGCTACCGAACTCCGGATCGCGAAGATGGCGGACCGGCCCGAACCTTCGCGTCAATTCCAATTCCCGGAGCCGCAGCTGGTCCGCTCCGTGGCAACGCGCAGGACGCGCGGTGCCCATCTCTTAGTGGAAAGCGCGCACGCGGGAAAGACCTTCTGCAGCGCCCCTGCACGGCGGCTGCGGCACCAGGAAGCGGTTGTCTCGGAAAAAGCTGAGGATAGCGGCTGCAGTCAAACGGTGCCTTCGGTTTCAAGGCGCGGGACGGGTTGCAATCCGCCATACCGGCCATCACTGTGAGCTTGTCGGTCACGTTGTCGGCAACTGCGTCCGAAAATCCACAATGCAAGGCTACTTTTGCCACAATCGGAGATCAAAGCGTGATGACAACAAAATTCGCTAAACTATTGAAGAGGGCAAGAAGGATGCGATTTGTCATTGCCACGCTCATGGCCACCGCAAGCCTGTTTTCGCCACTCTCCGCGCTTGCCGAGAGTGCCGATGTGGAAGCCGTGATCACCAACGTCGACACCGACCGGTTGAGCCTTTCTCTCGACGACGGCAAAAGCTATCAGGCACCGGAGGAATTCAACTTCGAGGGGCTGGAGGCCGGCGTAAAGGTGCTTGTTTTCTACACTGAGGTTGACGGCAAACGCGTCATCAACGACCTGGAGGTCCTTCAGTAAACGAAGTAGCTGGAATAAGCTGAAAGCCTGCGAAAATCCGGCGCCGTGTTGTGGCCGCGCATTAAAGCCACCCGATAGACCCGCCGGCGATTTTCAGCAGGCGGTCCTGCGGTATCGCCGCAGCTGCCGCTTCATCGGCATTCATCTCCCCAAGCAGCTTGAACAGTGCCCTGATAACGCCGCCATGGCTGACGCAGACGGTGGGTCGCGTCACGCTTTTGAGCCAGGCGCCGACACGCCAGGACAGGATCTCGTAGCTTTCCGCATCGGTACCGGGTGGGATGAAATCCCATTTCGCAATGCGCCTTTCCGCGATGCGCCCGGGAACGAGCTGTTTCAGTTCGGGAAGCGTATAGCCTTCCCAGTCGCCGAAGGAGACTTCCTTCAGCCGCTCGTCGGTGCGGTAGGTCGAGGGATCGAGGCCCATCGCCTGCCGGAGGCGCTCCATTGTTTCGCGCGTACGTCCAAGCGGGCTGCTGACGAAATCGAAGTCGGCGGCGCCGTTCCCGAGGATTTTGCTCAAAGCGACGCCGTTCCCGGTCGCCTGCCGCCGCCCCGTCTTGTTGAGGGGGATGTCTTTCTGACCCTGAAGGCGGCTCTCCGCGTTCCAGTCCGTTTGTCCATGGCGAACCATGTATATGAGCACTACGGTCACTCCGGGCCAGCCGCTAGATCACGAAGATTTCAGGTTGGACCGACCTAAAATCATGAACGTGATCGATTCCAAAGAGTTGAGACGCGGGATGCGGGCGGAAACCGCGTACTTTCCTCATCCCGCTCTAGAATCATAACTGCCGCAACTTCCTTACACCGGAGCGGATCCGAGGACCATGCGGCAGTTCGTAGCTTTTGATCGACGCTGTCAGTCCTTGAGTACGCTGATGTCCGGCGCGTCGACGGCCTTCATTCCAACGGTGTGATAGCCCGAATCGACATGATGGACTTCGCCGGTCACACCGCTCGACAGATCGGAAAGCAGGTAGAGTGCGGAATTGCCGACCTCCTCGATCGAGACCGTCCGCTTCAGCGGTGCGTTGTATTCGTTCCACTTCAGGATATAGCGGAAATCACCGATGCCGGAGGCCGCAAGCGTCTTGATGGGGCCGGCGGAGATCGCGTTGACACGGATACCGCGATTGCCGAGATCGACCGCCAGATAACGAACGCTTGCCTCCAGGGCGGCCTTGGCGACACCCATGACATTATAGTGCGGCATCACCTTCTCGGCACCGTAATAGGTCAGCGTCAGGATCGAACCGCCATCATTCATGATGCGATCCGCCCGCGCCGCGACCGCCGTGAAGGAGTAAACGGAGATATCCATCGTTCGCGCGAAGTTATCGCGGCTCGTATCCAGGTAGCGTCCCGTCAACTCGTCCTTGTCCGAGAAAGCAATCGCATGCACGACGAAGTCGATCTTGCCCCATTTCTCTTCGAGGGCCGAGAATACGGCATCGATCGTGGTGAGGTCGGTCACGTCGCAATGGCCGGCCATGAAGGCACCAAGCTCCTGTGCAAGCGGCTCGACGCGCTTTTTCAGAGCGTCCCCCTGCCACGTCAATGCGATCTCGGCCCCGGCCTCGGACAAGGCCTTGGCGATGCCCCACGCGATCGAGCGATTGTTTGCGACGCCCATAATGACGCCACGCTTGCCATTCATCAGACCCGATGCCTGAGCCATGGAATGTCCCCAATACTGTCTGCCTCCACCGGCTATCGCCGGTGGCAATGTTCACCGAATGTCATGATGCCGCGCCTGCGCAGGTGCGTGCGGCAATTGTCGAGCATTGCCTATGGCATAGGCGTCACAGCGGTTCAAGCAGCAGGCAGATCAGGAACTGTTAGTCCCCGTAATATTGGTTCAGTTCGTCAGAAAAGCTTCACAAATAGAGGCCGTTGCGCTGGGATCGCATGAGATCCATCACTTTGTCGTCCGGCTTTTCATGAAGCACCAGCCGTAATTCGACAACGAGGTCGCCGCTTTGCCCGCTTGCATCGGGCAAACCTTTCCCGGCAATACGGATGGACTTGTCGGAGCCTGACCACGCCGGTATGGCCACCGTGACCGGTCCATTGGGCGCCTCGATCGTCGTTTCGCAGCCAAGGACCGCGTTCTGGAGATCGAGCGGCAATGCCGTGACGATGTCGAGACCCCGCGTTCGGAACGGCCCGTCCTGGCCTATGCGAAGGGTTGCCACCACATCGCCGCGCGCCATCCCGGCAACGCGATAGCCTTGCTCCTTGAGGCGGATCGTCTGGCCGTCCATCGCTCCGACCGGAATCGACACCTTTATCAGCTCTCCGTCGGGAAGCTCCACCGGCACCCGCGCGCGCTCGATCACATCTTCAATGCTCACATGGATGTCGATGGCGAGATCCGGCACCTTATCGGCCGTTTTCGTAATGCGGCCACGAATGCGCTGGACGATCGCCGCGACAAGCTCTGCCGCCGGCGCGATGGAACGCCGCACCATCGCATCGGCTTTCGGCTGCTCTTGTTTCATTTCTGCAGCAGGCTCGGCCTTGAACGGACCCACTGAAGGCGCGTTCTTTTCCACGGGTCGGGCAGCGGCGCTCGGTCTCGCAGCCGCGGCCTGCGGATCGACGCCGAAGATGCGTGAGATCGCCTCCTCGGCCGTTTCTGCGCCGACCGGCTCATCGTCCGGCTCCTGTCCGCGCATTTTCTGCTTCATCGCCTCCATGCGACGAAGCTCCGCTTCGCGCCGCACCCAGTCGTAACGGCTTCTGCGTACCGGATCGCGCAATAGCTCATAGGCTCTGCCCGCTTCGGCGAAGCGCTCGGTAGCGGAGGGATCATCCTGATTGTGGTCGGGATGAACCGCTCTGGCGACGGAGCGCCAGGCCGCCTTGATTTCCTCTTGCCCGGCATTGCGACGCACACCAAGAATTGCATAGGGATCGCGCATGGCTGCTATCATTTTCTTTTTAGGCGGGCCTTCTCCGGATGCCCGCCTGACACCTCACCAATCGAAGAGAGCCCGGATCGGACTTTCTCCGTTCACGAACGATGATCGGGCGAACTTGCTAACTATCGGTTAGTGGCAGGCGGACGACCTTCTCGAAAAATCGTCCGGCGCGTTTCGCGGGCTGCTTTGCGGCAACATGGTTAACCTGCGATTTCAGCTTCGTGGGCCGAAGCTCGTCAGGTACCATTCTCCGTTGCCGAGCTGGCAGGTATTGCCATCGAATTTTGCGATGCCTTCGAAAGAATGCCGGGTCGTCGTGAAGCGGCGGCAACGCATGCCCGACGCATTGTCTTCCTGGATGCTGCTGATGACACCGGCGCTGCCGGAATTTGCGTTGGCCCAGGGAATGCTGCTGTCGCTGCCTTGGCTGATGTCGGCGGCGGTGACGAGGTCACGCACGGCAATGGCATCGGAGAGGCCGTCCGATGTTTTGGCCACCGGCACAGTCCCGGTGGAAACCGTGCGATCGACGCCCGAGCCTCCGAAGACGTCCAGGCCGGCGCCCATGCATCCGGCAAGGGAGAGAATTGGCAGGCAAATTGCCGCTCCGCGCAGCAATGCGAAGGAAAGACCCTTCTTGCCATCGTTCCGCTTTGCTATGTCTTGCACGTCAATCCTGTCAGACTCGCCAGAGCGCACCATATCGCGAGGAAGTTCGCAGGCAGGCTCTGATACTTTACGGTGCGGAAACACGAATCGGGCTCATCCCGGAGCGTTCCCGCGCCAGACACACGGCATTGGAAAAGAATATGACCGCGAATGAGTTAACAACCGGTGACTTCACGGAAGCAAGCGAGCCCTTTTCCCTTTTTGGTACATGGCTTAAGGAAGCCGAAAAGAGCGAGGTGAATGATCCTAACGCCGTCGCTCTTGCGACCGTCGATCCCGATGGCATGCCCAATGCACGCATGGTCCTGCTCAAGGGATTCGACGAACGCGGCTTCGTCTTCTACACGAATTTCGAAAGTCAGAAAGGGCAGGAAATCCTCGCGACCCGCAAGGCGGCCATGTGTTTCCACTGGAAATCGCTGCGCCGGCAGGTGCGTTTGCGCGGACCCGTTGAAGTTGTCCCCGACGTAGAAGCCGACGAATATTTCGTGAGCCGCCCGCGCGGCAGCCGCATCGGCGCCTGGGCTTCGAAGCAGTCGCGGCCGCTCGAGAGCCGCTTTGCGCTGGAGAAGGCCGTCGCCGAGTATACGGCGCGGCATGCGATCGGGGAAATCCCACGGCCGGATTACTGGTCCGGCTTCCGAATTCGTCCACTCTCGATCGAATTCTGGCACGACCGCCCCTTCCGCCTTCACGACCGCCTCGAATTTCGCCGCAAAGCCCCGGACGGCGACTGGACGAAAGTGCGGATGTATCCCTGATCGACGCACCATGCGTCCAGATGCGCCTCTTTTAGAAGCTACGCGTCAGGCGTTGAGGCATTCTGCTCTCCGAGCATTGGTTTCGGTTTTCTGAACGACGCGCGCGCCTCGCGTCGAAGCCGTTCCCTGTCCGGCTCGAAGGTCAGCGACTCAAGGCTCCGCTGCAGGGCCACGGCGGCAAATCGTCTTGCTGCTCCGGCAAGCGGCGGCTCGCATCCGGCCCAGATTGCCGCCAGCGCCTTCTGAAGCCGGATTGCCACCTCGAGGATTGCCGCGCCGTCGCGAGAGATAGGCATGAAGGCGGCTTCGATGATGTCGTCCTCCTCAAGGGCCGCCACGTGAACCCGCGCATATTCCGGCTTTGCGACAGGGCTTGGATCTTCGCCCTGCGGGGGCGACAAGACACGCACCAGGGTCGCCAGTACGTCGATGGCGGTTCCGGAATCGTTGATACCGGGAGAAAGCGCTTTGGACGCGATCTCCGAAAGAGCGATAAGACCGAAGCGCGGGTCCTGATCGTACGAACGGCGATTGCCGAGCGTAAAAGCTTCGCTGATACGGCGAGACTGGTCGATTTCGAACTTGGCGCATCTGTCGCGGAGGGCGATCCAGGCGATGGGCCTTGCCGGATCGCAGTAATGGCCCGGGCGCCGGGTCACGTAGATGTCGCCATCCGCTTCATCTGCGACCGTCGAAAGAGCGCCCATGTCGAGATGCTGCACATAGCCGATGCGTTTGTGGCGAATGGCTATAGCGCCCTCGGGGACCGTTTCCGCGGGCGTTCCGCCGAGGAAAGGGGCGTGCGTGTGAGCTCTATAGGCCTCGGTGGCCGCTTTCTCCACACGGCCGATCGTCTCTCCCATATGCCCGAGCCCGGCGAGATGGTCTATCCACCGCAGCAATGTTACGACGATGATGGCGACCAGGCCAAGAGTAGCGACGAACAGCACGAAACGGCCGCCGTCGTCGTAGAGTTCGGTGTTGAGCGCGATGAGGCCGACCAGCGAGAAGAGGAAGGCACCGAGAAATGTGGAGAGCGCCCGTTGCGATGTCGCGTCTTCGAGAAGCAGGCTCGTGGCACGCGGCGTTGCGCTGCTTGCCGCTGCCGACGTGGCCGCTACCAGTGTGCTGAGTGAAAAGGTCGTTACCGCCAGCATGCTCGATGCTATAATCGAGAGGATCGCGTCGACTGCCTTGGCACCGACCTTGCTCGGAAACGCTGCCGGCAGGATGGGGCCGATCCAGATGGCGGCCAAAGCGGTTGCGATGGCGACGAGGCAATAGAGCGATGCCCGGACCCAAAGCCGGCGAAGGATGCGAGTCATGGTCCACACTAGCCGCGACAAGCTCATCGCCCAACCTCCACTCTCATTGCATGACCTCCTGCGGCGCTGCCAGGCTGAACCTCGCGTCTGCCCCGCCGCCCCGGTCCGGCGCTACCGCTAAAGTAGTACCGCCTTGTTTGCAATCGCTGAGATGTTGTGCCGGGAACGGGCGCTGTTCCAAGAGCGGCAATGCGTGGCTCGCTCAGCCTGCGCCCCGGGCGAAGAGCCGGAACGGAATACCGGATCCGAGCGCGGTGACATAGCGCGCGTTCTGGAAATGGCCATTGAGCGAAATCCGCGGCAGCGCATGGAGATTCGTGGTCTCGGCAAGCATGGCCGGCTGCGTCGTCACCGCGACGGAAATACCAAGCTCCGCCACCAGCCGGTGATCGCGTGGCGACACCGAAAGCCGGTCACCATAGGGATACGCGAAGGTGGACGGGCGGCGACCCGTGATCGCCTCTACGCACCCGGCGGAACCGGCGATTTCGCGGCGGGCTTCGCCGTCGCCTAGCCGCGCGATTGCGCGATGGCTGATCGTGTGCCCGCCGAGGCTTGCAAGCGGGCACCTGATCAGCCTGCGAAGTCCCGCCTCGTCCAGCGTCAATCGCTCGGTGATGGCAAGAGGATCGATGCCGTGTTCGCAAGCGGCCCGATTCAGTGCAGCGATGGCGTCCGCCTCGCCACTTTCATGGATATAGGTGGCGAGCCGGTCGAAGGCGGCTTGCTTCTGTGGAAGGCTCCCGCTCGCCACTATTTCCTCGCCCGTGCCGAAATCGAAGTGGAACCTTCGGCTGACGGACAGGAGCTCGGCGAGTGTCTCCCACCAGAGCGTGTGGGTGCGCTCGGCGTAGCCGGCCGTGACGAAGACGGTGAAAGGCACGCCGTGCCGCTCGAAGACGGGCAGCGCGTGGTCGAGATTATTGCGGTAACCGTCGTCGAGGGTGAAACAGGCAAGGGGTCGGGTGCCGGCGAAAGTCAGGCTGGAAGGCAGCTCGTCCAAAGGGATGAAGCGATAGCCGTCCCGCTTCAATGTCAGGATCGCATCCTCGAGGAATTCCGGTGTGATTTCCAGATGGGCATTGGGATCGAAGCTCCGCGGAACCTTCGGGCGGACGTGGTGCAGTGTAAAGACTGCCCCGCGACCACGGGCCGCCCCCATCAGACGCGCACGCGCAAGCAGATGCGCAGCCTCAAGACCACCGGTGATCGCAGTGCGTTTGACATGGGTGCGGACGAGGCCCGCGAAGCCGTCTTTCATCTTATCTTCTCAAATCTCTGCATCGGCCTTGCCGGGGCCAGACGGTAACCTTTGTCGGGTTAAGCCTTGCTAAATCGGCTTTGAGCGGCGTAAGAGCGGGTCGGATTTCAGCGTCACGGTTGCAACAAAGCGTTGAGCCTGTCACAACAGCGAGCCGCATCAATTTCGGCCGCACATCTCTATAAAGGGGGAGTTCGATGACGAGATTCCGATTGGCTCTGGCGACAATCGCCGTGCTCTTCTTCGGTACCGCTCAGGCTGTAGCCGGCAGCGCCTCTCTCGTCGTCGATGCCCGGACGGGCCGCGTCCTCTCCGCCGAAAACCCCGACACGCTCAACCATCCCGCGTCCCTCACCAAGATGATGACGCTCTATATGACCTTCGAGGCGCTGCATCGCGGCCAGCTCGCCTGGAAGACGCCGGTGCCCATGTCGGCGACCGCTGCACGCAAGCCGCCGACGAAGCTCGGCGTCAGGCCAGGTGAGACGATCACCGTCCAGGAGGCCGTCTACGGCATGATCGTCCGCTCGGCCAACGACGCGGCGGCGGCGATGGCCGAACGGCTTGGCGGCACGGAGGAAGGCTTTGCGAGAATGATGAACGCGAAGGCGCGCCAGCTCGGCATGAACCGCACGTTCTTCGTCAACGCTTCGGGCCTGCCTGCAAGCGAGCAGGTGACCACGGCGCGGGACATGGCGCGGCTCGCCGTTGCGCTCATGCGGCATTACCCACGCGAGTATCGTCTGTTCTCGGTCCAGAGCTTCGCCTTCCGCGGCCGCGTGATCCGCGGGCACAACAATCTGATGTATCGTTATCAGGGAATGGACGGAATCAAGACCGGCTACACGCGCGCCTCCGGTTACAATCTCGTAAGCGCCGTGGCCGAAGGCAATCGCCGCCTTATCGGCGTCGTGCTCGGCGGGCGAAGCGCACGAAGCCGTGATGAAAAGATGGCGGCGCTCCTCGACCAGCACCTGGGCAGGGTCTCATCGCCCGGCCGCCCAATGATCGAGTCGGCAAACGCGCCTCGCCTTGCGGACGTGGCGAGCCTGCCTGGCGTTTCCCTGTCCTATGCGGGCACCAAGCCCGCCGTCGAAGCTCTGGCCGCGCCCGCTGCGGCAGCGCCGACCACCGTGCCCGCCGCGGTGGCAGCGGCTTCGGCTCCGAGCTTCTCCAACGGCTGGCGTATTCAGCTTTCCACCGCACCAACGGCCGAAGGTGCGCGCAAGATGCTCGTCGAAGCGCAATCGGCCGGTGGCGCCGCCCTGCTCGGCGGCACGCCGCACTCCGAGGCCGCCGGCAAAGCCTATCGCGTAGGGTTCGTAGGCTTTGTCAGTCGCGAAGCCGCGGCTATCGCCTGCGACGTCCTGAAGAAGCGGTCCTATGACTGCGTCCTGCTTCCCGACGAGGGCTAACGCCTCACTCTGTGGCGAAGCACAGAGGTAAGCCTTATCACGCCTGCGTGCCGCCGACGGTGATCTGATCCATCCGCAGGTGCGGCTGGCCGACGCCAACCGGGACCCACTGGCCGGCCTTTCCGCAATTGCCGATGCCGGTGTCGAGCTTCGTGTCGTTCCCGACCATCGTCACGCGCTTCATCGCATCCGGTCCGTTGCCGATCAGCATCGCACCCTTGACCGGCGCTCCGACCTTGCCGTTCTCGATCAGGTAGGCCTCGGTGCAGCCGAAGACGAATTTGCCGGAGGTGATGTCGACCTGCCCGCCGCCAAATGAGACGGCATAGATGCCCTTCTTCACCGATGAGATGATTTCATCGGGCGTGCGGTCCCCGGCAAGCATATAGGTGTTGGTCATGCGCGGCATCGGCACATGGGCGTAGCCCTGGCGGCGGCCGTTGCCGGTCGGCTCCATGCCCATGAGGCGGGCATTCTGCCGGTCCTGCATATAGCCGACGAGCTTGCCGTCCTCGATCAGGACGTTGTAGCCGGAGGGTGTTCCCTCGTCGTCGATCGAGATGGAGCCGCGGCGCGCTTCGATTGTACCGTCGTCGACGACGGTAACGCCTTTGGCAGCAACCTGTTCTCCCAGGAGCCCCGCAAAGGCCGAGGTTTTCTTGCGGTTGAAATCGCCCTCCAGCCCATGTCCGACCGCTTCATGAAGCATGACGCCGGGCCAGCCGGAGGCAAGTACGATGTCCATGGTGCCCGCCGGCGCGTCGATCGCCTCCAGATTGACAAGCGCCTGCCGCAGTGCCTCGTCGGCTCCGCTTTTCCAGCTGTCCTCGGTGATGAACTCACCGAAGCCGCGCCGCCCGCCGATGCCGAAGGATCCGCTTTCCTGCCGGTCGCCCTCGCCGACCACGACGGAGATGTTGATCCGCGTCATCGGCCGCACGTCGTGGACGCGGTGTCCATCGGCTCTCAGAATATCCACGACCTGCCAGCTCGCAGCGACCGTCGCGGTTACCTGCCTGACCTTGGCCTCCTTGGCGCGCAGATAGGCATCGATCTCCTGGAGCAGCTTCACCTTGGTCTCGAAACTTGGCTCGCCGATCGGATTTCCGTCTCCGTAAAGCTTCTTGTTGGTGCGCTGCGGCGCTGCCGAATAGGAGCCGGAATAGCCACGCGTCACCTGCTCCACCGCGTCCGCAGCCCTCTTCAAGGCAGCGAGCGACAACTCGCCGGCATGCGCGTAGCCGACAGCCTCGCCGGCGACGGCGCGCAGGCCGAAGCCCTGGTCGGTGTTGAAACTGCCGCCCTTCAGGCGGCCATTGTCGAAGGAGAGCACCTCCGCCTGCGCATGTTCGAGGAAGAGTTCGCCGTCATCGGCGCCGGCAAGCGTGTCGGAGAGAACCTTGCGGACCGTCGCCTCGTCCGCATCGAAGAGGCTGATCAGATTGGTATCCATGGTTCTGCTCCCTGCCGTGAAGGATTGGGTCGTGAAACGTATTGGCTCCATTTAGGGAGAGCCGGCCGACAAGCCAAGAAAAAACACACCACCGGAAATCGGTCAGGAAAGGGCAGCGTTCCAGCTTTCGAGCAGTTTGACCTTCTCGACGCCGGCAAAACGGGCAACCCGATCGAGTTCGGCCATCAGCTTTTCCATTCGGCCCGATGATGCCCTGACGCCCCGCTCCAGCCAAAGGCGCCGCACGTCGAGGCTTCCACCCCTGCGATCGGCCTTCATGTCGATGCGGCCGATGAGCCGGTCGCCTTCGAGTAAAGGGAAGACATAATAGCCATATTCCCGCTTCGGCTCCGGCACGAAAACCTCGATGCGATAAAAGAAATCGAAAAGCCGCTCGGCCCGGTTCCGGTCGCGCAGCAGCGGATCAAAGGGGCTCAGCACCCGGATGCGGCCGGGTGGCTCGGGAATGTCGCCAAGACCATCCGGGAAGTGCGCGAAAGCATAGGACGGGCGCGGCTTGCCGCCATTGGCCGACTCGATGACGATGTCGCATAACTCGTCGCGATGGGCGGCGACCCAGCCCTTCGCCTCGTCCGGCGATACGAGGTCCCAGAAGGCCGCGATCTCTCCGTGGGTCGCAAAGCCCAACCGCTCGAGCGCGCTGCGGCAGGCCCAGTCGATAAATTCCTCATGCGCAACCTCGCCTTCGTAATGGCGGACTGGAATGACGCGTTCCGTCAGATCATACACCTTCTGGAAGTTTTCGCGGCGCGCGATCGCAAGCTTCCCCTGCCGCCAGAGCACCTCCAGCGCCGTCTTCGACGGATGCCAGTTCCACCAGCCGCCGGACTGGTGACCCTCTTCCTTCAGATCGCGCGACATGACGGCACCGTTGGCGGCGATCCGCTCATACGTTTCGTCGCAGCTTGCATCGAAACCGTCTCCGCGCCATTTGCGCCACCGCTCGCGGAGCGTTTCGCTCTCCCATTTGAAACGATGCTTCCAATAGACGAAGAAGGTGCTCGGGATGATCGAAGCGTCGTGGGTCCAGTGCTCGAAGAGCTCGCCGTCCTTTTCCAGGAGCTCCGCCAGATGCTCGCGGCGATAGGTCTGATTACGGGAAAAGAGAATCTGATGATGGGCCCTTTCGACGGTCGCTATGCTGTCGACCTGCACGAAGCCGATCTCGTGAATCAACTGCAGCAGGCCATCCTTGCCGAGCGCGCGATGCGGCGCGGCCGAAAGCCCCTGCTTGGCGAGAAAGATGCGGCGGGCATCGCGATTGGAAAGGCGAATCGTCATGAGCAAAGAGTAGGCTTTTATTCCCAGGTTTCAAACGGGAACCGACAGAATGTGCCACATTGCTCTATCCGACCGACTTGTCCTATAGAGCGGTCACCCAAATTTCGCGAAGGGTCGAAGGATTGGAAATTCGCTTTACCAATTGTTCCGTCAGCTTCGGCGACCGGGTCGCGCTTCACAGCCTGACCCTTGCCCTCGACGAGCGCCGGGTCGGCATCATCGGTCTTAACGGTTCCGGCAAGACCACGTTCGCACGGCTGATGAACGGACTCGTCAAGCCGACAACCGGCAAAGTGAAGGTCAACGGTCTCGACACGGTCGAGGACGACAGGGCGGTTCTCACCGAAGCCGGCTTTATCTTTCAGAATCCTCAACACCAGCTGATCATGCCGATCGTATCCGACGACATCGCCTTCGGGCTCAAGAACCGCGGGCTGCCGGCGCATGAAATCTCGTCGCGGACCGAGGCAGCCCTTGCACGCTTCGGTGTCGGCCATCTCGCTCGCAGGCGGGTGCACGAACTGTCCGGCGGCGAAACGCAGCTCGTCGCAATGGCAAGCGTCGTCGTCACCGGACCGAAAATCCTGATCCTTGATGAGCCGACCAATCAGCTCGACCTCAGAAATCGCCGGATGGTGGCCGAAACCATCGAAGCGCTCGACGAAGACACGATCGTCATCACACACGACCTGGCCCTCGTCGAAGGCGCCGAGCGGGTTCTGCTGTTCCACGAGGGCCGGCTCATCGCCGACGGAGCGCCGGACGAAACCATCCGTCGCTATCACGAGGTCGCCGGATGCTGACAAGTCTCTATGTCGAGGGGGAAAGCTGGTTTCACCGCATACCGGTGCGCGTCAAGCTCGTGGCACTCGTCGCCTTAAGCGTCGCGCTCTTTGCGACGGACTCGCCCTTTCTGCTGCTTCCGGCCTTTCTCCTCAGCGGCTGGCTCTATCTCACTCTGGGGCTGCCGCTGCGCGAAGCGCTGTCGCGCGTCGGCTTCGTCTTCTTCACCATTCTGTTTCTTGCCGCAGTCAATCTGTTCCTCGTTCCCGTCCCGCAGGTTGCCGCGCTTGTCTTGCGGCTGATGGCGCTCGTGCTATTTGCCGCCGCGGTTACGGCGACCACGACGATCGGCGCTTTCATGGACGAGGTAACAGTCCTTTTGAGGCCTTTGGAGCGGTTAGGCCTGCTAAGGGCGGCAGATGTCGGCCTGGCGCTTGGGCTCGTGTTGCGCTTCGTCCCCGACATCTTCGCCCGATATCAGGCACTCGCCGAAGCGCACCGCGCGCGTGGGCTTCCGCTGCGGCCATTGACCATCATCGGTCCGCTGATCATCCTGACGCTCAGAGATGCGGACACGATCGCGGCCGCCATTGACGCGCGGGGATTTCGCCGTCAATGAATTCGTACTTCCTAATAAAAGGTAGGACTATATGAACACCAGAGATCTCGTCCTCATTGCGCTCTTCACCGCCATTATCGTCGTGCTCGGCCTTGTACCGCCGATCACGCTCGGCTTCATTCCCGTTCCGATCACGGCGCAGTCGATGGGCGTGATGCTCGCGGGCTGCATTATCGGCGCGAAGCGCGGGGGGCTCGCCTTCCTCCTCCTCGTCCTGCTCGTCGCCATCGGACTGCCTGTGCTTTCTGGCGGGCGCGGCGGGCTCGCGGTTCTCGCCGGTCCTTCGGGCGGGTTCATCATCGGCTGGGCCGTTGCCGCCTTCGTTACGGGTCTTGTCGCCGAGCACTTCGTCAAGCCTCAGACCTCCGAGGCAAGCCAGTTTGCCGGCTTCTTCTTCGCCTCCATCCTGGGCGGCATCGTGGTGCTCTATGGTATCGGCGTTCCGTGGCTTTCGGCTATCACCGGCACGCCTCTCCTCGCCGCCGCGACCGGATCGCTCGTCTTCATTCCGGGCGACCTGCTGAAGGCCGCGATCGCGACACTCGCGGCTCGCGCCGTCTACGCAGGCTATCCGTTGCTGCCGGCGCGCGCCTGAAGCGATGCCGCTCGCCGAGGCTGTCGCGCTCCATGCGAGAGAACGCCCGCACGCCCCGGCCTTCCGCATGGAGGGCCGGGTTTTCACGTTCGGTGAGCTTGCCGCGGAGGCCGGCGGGATCTTCGCTGCCGTTCAGCGATCGGCCGCAGAAGTGTCCGAGAGGAGCATCCTTTCCGGGCGTGCGCGGCTGGTTTCGCTCGAAACCGGTAATCATCCGCTCTTTCCCGCCGCTTTCATCGCCGCGACCGCTGCCGGTCACTGCGCCGCCCTGATCGACCCGCATCTGCCGGAAATCGCACGCCAGCGGATGAAAGAGCGCCTGCGGCCGGAGGTCGTCATCCGCGCCGAAGGCGATCTCTTGCGAATCGATGTGCCATCGGCGGGACACAGCCGTCTCTTGCAAGGCGCTGCCGGTCCTTCGCCCGCGGTCCGCGCCGGCAACGGCGGCGAACCCTTTCTCGTGGTATTCACGTCGGGTACGACCGGCGAACCGAAGGCGATCATCCGCAACCGCCGATCCTGGCGGGTGAGCCTGGAGACCGGGAAGGGCTTTTTCCGGCTCGGGTCGGAAACCACGACCTATGCACCGGGACCGCTGGCGCACGGTCTGACGCTTTACGCGCTTGCCGAAACCATGACGGCCGGAGCCGAATTCGTCGGCGCCCGGCACTTCGAGGCGGATCAGTCCCTGGCAACGATTGCGGCGTTCCGGGCGAAGCGGCTGGTACTGGTGCCGACGATGCTGCGGCGGCTATGCGAGCGCGCGGCCCGTTCGCCACTGACATCAATTAGACAGATCACCATTGCCGGAGCCAAGCTCACGCCGGCGGATCGGGAGGCGGCGCGAGTTGCGTTCCCGAATGCTCAAGTCACGGAATATTACGGCGCTTCCGAACTCGGTTTCATCAGCGTTTCCCAGGCGATGGACAGGCACACCCCGACCGCAGTCGGAAAGGCCTTTCCGGGCGTTCACCTGGCAATCCTGGGCGAAAACGGAGACCGGGTTCCTGCGGGAGAAGCGGGTATGATCTTCGTCGAAAGCGAGCTGGTTTCCGAGGGATATATCGCAGGCGGCGACGGAGCCGGTTTCCGCCGCCATGGAAAGCGCGCGACGGTCGGTGACCTTGGTTTCCTTGACGAAGACGGTACTCTGCATCTCATCGGCCGGGCGGGAGGGATGGTGGTGTCGGGCGGCAACAACATCTATCCGTCCGAGGTGGAGAGCGTGATCCTTGGAGCCGGCGGCGTCAACGCCGTCTTTGTCTTCGATCTGGACCATCCGGACCTCGGCAGCGAACTTGCGGCCGTGGTCGAGCCCGGCGGCGGATTCGACCGCGCGGCACTCGAAGCTCATCTTGCCGCCGCCCTGCCGCGCTACAAGCACCCGCGCAAGATATGGCTCTGCCGGAATATGCCGATGACCGCCTCCGGCAAGCTCGCCGCGGGCGAACTGCGCCGCTGGATTGCGGAGGAGAACACCGCTCTTGAACGCCTTGCCTGATCCCACTCGCACCCCGGTTCTCATCGCCGCGCTGCGCACGCCGGTCTGCCGCGTCAACGGCAGCCTTGCCGCGATCGAACCGGCGAGCCTTGCCGCCCTGCTGATCGAAAAGATCGTTGCAAATACAGGCATCGACCGTGGGGAGATCGACGACGTCCTCGTCGGCAATGCCGCAAACAGTGCCGGCAATCTCGCGCGCCTCGCGGCGCTCGAAGCGGGATTGCCCATTTCCATTCCCGGTGTCACCGTCGACCGCCAATGTGGCTCGGGACTGGAGGCAATCGTGCTTGCGGCTCGCCAGATCCAGGCCGGCGCCGGACGTTTTTATATTGCCGGCGGCACAGAGAGCGCCAGCCGCGCCCATATTCGGCTGCGGCCCCCGCTCACACGCGGCGAAGAGCTTCAGCCCGTCAAACGCGCGCGAATGGCACCCGACTCGATCGGCGATCCGGACATGGGGGTTGCTGCCGAGTACGTCGCCACCGCCTGCGGCATCTCGCGTGACCGGCAGGACAGGTTCGCGCTCGAAAGTCACCGACGCGCCGTGGCGGCCGAAAACGCCGGCCGGTTTGCCCGGGAGATCGTACCCGTATCGACAGCAGCCGGTACGATTGCCAGGGACGAGTGCCCGCGCGCCAACGCCTCGGCCGAGACACTGTCCCGGCTGAAGCCTGCGTTCGTCGAGGGCGGCACGGTCACGGCCGGCAATGCCTGCCCCGTAAACGACGGTGCGGCGATGGTACTGGTGACGAACCTTGCGGAGGCGCAGAGGCTCGGTGCACGCTTCGGCCTCGTGTTCGCCGACGCAGCGACGGCGGGGATCGACCCGAACCTTCTCGGACTCGGCCCAGTTCCCGCCATGGCCAAGCTTCGCGCGCGCAATCCCGCGCTCGACCCGGCGGGGGTCGACTTCATCGAATTCAACGAGGCCTTTGCCTCGCAAGTCTTGGGCAGCCTCGACCGGCTCGACATCGCACCCGAACGCATCAATCGCGAGGGCGGCGCGATCGCGCTTGGGCATCCCTATGGCGCGTCCGGCGCCATTCTGGTGGTCCGGCTCTTTTCGCAGATGCTGACGACGTCATCCCGCACGGAGGGGCTTGCGGTGATGGGTATCGGTGGCGGCATGGGGATCGTCGCGCACTTCCGCAGCTACAGGCCGGATCAGACGCTGTAGCCGGCGAGCCATTCCCGAGTTGGCGCCGGCAGTTGTACCGGTTGATGGCGGGCACGATCGACCGCCACCCAAACGATCTCGACCTCCGCCGAAAGCTTGTCGCCGGTCTCGACGCGCACAGCGAAACCTACCGAGCTGCCGCCGATTTTCGCGACGGTAACGGTGAAGCGTGCAGGCTCATCGAAACGCAGGCCGCGGTGAAAGATGCAGGCGGAGCGGCGGACGAGATAGGCCGGTTCCTCAGCGACTGCCGGCCGGTGCCGCCAGAGATTGGCGAGCGCCGCTTCGGCATGCGCATAATAGGCTGCATTGTGCATGTGACCATGCATGTCTATATCGCGGAACGGAATGCGGATCTCCGTGACATTTTCCCGCTCTATGCCATCCATGCGAGGCTCCCTGATGCGCTCCACTCTCGTTAGACAGTTTGGCGAACCCGAACAAGTCATCGAACTCGTGGAAGCACCTCGCGCTGCTCCGCGTGCGGGCGAGGTCGAGGTCGAGATATCGCTCGCGGCAATCAACCCTTCGGATCTGATCCCCGTCACGGGCGCCTACAGCGCGCGAACCACGCTGCCCTTTGTCCCGGGCTTCGAGGGCGTCGGCATCGTCAGACGGGTCGGGGCCGATGTGCGGGATTTCAAGCCCGGCGACCGGGTCGTTCCTATCGGTGCGAGCGGGCTATGGCAGCAGTTTGTCCTTCGACCGGGTGAGTGGTGCTTTCGCGTGCCGGACGATATCGCGGATGCGCAGGCGGCAATGAGCTACGTCAACCCCTTGACGGCACTCAGGCTCGTGGAGGCGCTCCGCACGCATTTCGGCTCGCTGCAAGGCATCGAGGTCGGCGTCACCGCGGCGGGATCGGCCATAGGCGGCATGCTGGTAAAGTTGCTTGCGCTCCAAGGTGCGGTGCCAACCGCCATGCTTCGCAGCGAAAAGACCCGCGTCCGTCTTGGTCAGGCACACCGGGTCGTGGTGGCCGAGGTCGGCGATCTCCCCTCAGGCAGCCAATTCGACGCGGTGCTGGATGCCGTCGGCGGCACGCCGGCGGGCGAACTGATCAGGCACTCCATTCGTCCCGGCGGGACCTTCATCCAATATGGTGCGCTCAGCGGCATTCCGGTGCCGCCGGCGGCGATCGGCGACAGGCCGGACGTCCGCTTTGATTTTCTCTGGCTCAGAACCTGGGTGCATTCCGCTGGCCGCGATGCGCTTGAGGCCGCCTTCCTCCGCAGTTTTGCGGGACTGCAGAGCGGCCTCTTCGCAAGCCTCGTCGCCGCAACCTACCCCCTCAGCCGGCTTGCCGATGCCCTGGCACATCAGGCCGACCCAGGCCGCGACGGCAAGATCCTGCTCGATCCGCGCTGTTGAAAAATCGGCGGTTTCGCGTCACGCGGCATGGATTTTGACAAGCATGCGCACTAGTTTCGGCGAATGACGACGAAACTCTATGAAAACACGGTCTTCCTGGAGCACGGCGTTCCCGAAGGGCACCCCGAACGTCCCGATCGGCTCAAGGCGCTGAACCTCGCGCTGGAGCACCCGAATTTCGCCGATCTCGAGCGGGTCGAGGCACCGATAGGCGATGAGGACCTGGTGCTGCTCGCCCATGCGGAAGAGCATCTGCGGGGGGTCAAACGGGGGATTCCGGACGAGGACATCAACCAGCTCGAAGCCGATACCTATGCCACCCCCCAAAGCCTCGTGGCCGCATTGACCGGTATCGGCGGTGCTGTCGCGGCCGTGGATGCCGTCTTCAAGGGCGAAGCGGACAACGCCTTCATCGCCGCCCGCCCGCCCGGCCACCACGCCGAGAAGAACAAGGTGATGGGCTTCTGTTTCTTCAACAACGTGGCGATTGCAGCACGCTATGCGCAGAGGGCGCACGGGGCGGAGCGCGTCGCCATCGTCGACTGGGACGTCCACCATGGCAACGGTACGCAGGACATTTTCTGGGATGACCCTTCGGTGCTCTTTTGCTCCACCCACCAGATCCCGCTTTATCCCGGCACCGGAGCGAAGGACGAAACGGGTGTCAGGAACAATATCGTCAATGCGCCCCTTTCACCCAACAGCGGCAGCGAGCATTTCCGCGACGCCTTCCGGACACGCGTGCTGCCGGCGCTCGAGAATTTCCGTCCCGATCTCCTTCTGATCTCCGCCGGTTTCGATGCCCACCACCGCGATCCCCTGGCCCAGATCAATCTGGTAGGAGAGGATTTCGACTGGGCGACGGGTCGCCTCATCGACATCGCCGGCAGGAGTGCCGGCAACCGCATCGTCAGCCTGCTCGAGGGCGGATATGACTTGCAGGGACTCGCCGAATCGGCCGGCCTGCATATACTGAGATTGATGAGAGGGTAATTTATGAACAACACCGCGCAACAGGACGTTTCCGCTCTCTCTTTCGAACAGGCAGTCGAGGAGTTGGAGCGCATCGTTTCGGCGCTTGAGCGCGGCGACGTCGCGCTCGACAAATCGATCGAGATCTACGAGCGCGGCGAAGCCCTCAAGAAACATTGCGAGGCCTTGCTGAAGGCAGCGGAAGACCGTATCGAGAAAATTCGGCTGGACCGCGCGGGCCGACCGCAGGGCGTCGAGCCGCTCGACGCGGAGTAGCCTCGCTTCGGCCGGAGCTGCCCACATTCCGCTCTAAGTGTTCAGTGCGGCCAATCCCGCGACGTGTGGATGACACGTACGATCACGATGCTTTCCCGGCCCGCCACCTCCCGCAATTCATAAGAGACGATGTAGGGACGACGGTCGAGGGATTTTTCGTAGGTTCCGCTCACCCGCCCCGGTCGCCCACTCGGAAAGTCGCCAGTTTGTTACCGGCGTCCTCGATCGCGTCCAGGGTCCGTTCGGCGGCAAGCGGTCGTCCTCTGCGATATAGCACAAGATTTCGAGATGTCTGGAATCAAGAAACGCTCCGTCTCCCGATTGCCGCTACCGTGCCGGAGACACTGACTGTAGTCTTCGGTGAATGCCACCAACCGGAGCCCCTGCCATGTCCTTCTTTCCTGGTCCCGATCCGCTTGCGGGGGACAAGCCCGCCTGCGACGCTATCGAGCATCTGATCATTCCGCGTACCAGCGATATCGGCGGGCTGCAGGTCAGACGCGCGCTGCCCACGGCGAGACGCCGCCTCGTCGGCCCATTCATTTTCTTCGACCGGATGGGACCGGCGCTGTTGCGTGCGGGCGAGGCGATCGACGTCCGCCCGCATCCACATATCGGTCTTTCGACCGTTACCTATCTCTTCGACGGCGAGATCAAGCACCGCGACAGCCTCGGCACCGAAATGGTCATCCGCCCGGGTGATGTGAACCTGATGACGGCCGGGCGCGGTATCGTGCATTCGGAGCGCTCGCCGGAGAACCAGCGCGGTCACGAGCGCTCGCTTTCAGGACTGCAGACCTGGCTGGCGCTTCCCGATTCCATGGAGGAGATCAATCCGGTTTTCGCGCATACGGAGGAACGCATGCTGCCGCATCTTACCGATGGCGGCGTGCGCGCACGCGTCGTCATCGGGCAGTTCGAAGGCGCGGCCTCACCGGTCTCCACCTTCACAGACACGATCTATGTCGATCTGAAGATCGAGCCAGGGAAGAGCGCGCCTTTCGCGGCCAGTTGGGAAGAGCGGGCGCTCTACATTCTCTCCGGCGAAGCGATCATCGCCGGAGATCATTTCGCCGATAATCAGCTCCTCGTCTTTCGTCCCGGCGACCAAATCACCATCACTGCAGGGCCCGCAGGCTGTCACGTCATGCTGTTCGGTGGCACGGCGCTCGGCTCGGCGCGTCATATCTGGTGGAACTTCGTTTCTTCCTCCAAGGAGAGGATCGACAAGGCGAAGGAAGAATGGCGCACCGGGCGCTTCGATATCGTGCCGGGGGATGAGGAGGAATTCATACCTCTGCCGGCAAGCTGAGTTCACGCCGTTTCATGCGTCAGATCGGGATGCGGCGGAAGATCGCACAGTTTTCTTCATCGAGGACTTGGTCGGGGCCGCAGGAAAGCCTAATTTTGCATTCAACGGCGATTACCTCTAATAAAGAGCCGTTCCGACGAACCATCAACAATGCGCGCGCCGTCCTCCGGCGCGCATGAGGCATGCAGCGTGACACAACTGCCAACCAATCCGATGCCGGCGACGCCCTTGCTCGATAAAGTCAGATATCCCGACGATCTGAAGAAGATCGACGATAGGGACCTGCCGCAGCTGGCGGCCGAACTGCGTGCAGAGATGGTAGACGCGGTGTCGCGCACCGGTGGACATCTCGGAGCGGGCCTCGGCGTCGTCGAACTGACGATCGCCATCCACAAGATCTTCGATACGCCGCATGACCGATTGATCTTCGACGTCGGACATCAGTGCTATCCTCACAAGATCCTGACCGGCCGGCGGGACCGCATCCGGACATTGCGCCAGGAAGACGGGCTATCGGGCTTTACCCGGCGGGCGGAAAGCGAATATGACCCCTTCGGCGCTGCGCATTCCTCCACCTCCATCTCGGCAGGTCTCGGCATGGCCGTCGCCGCCGAACTCGATGGGAAAAGCCGAAATGTGATCGCGGTGATCGGCGATGGCGCCATGTCGGCCGGCATGGCCTTCGAAGCGCTCAACAATGCAGGCGCACTCGATGCCCGCCTTATCGTCATTCTCAACGACAACGACATGTCGATCGCGCCGCCGACGGGCGCGATGAGCGCATATCTGGCGCGGCTCGCCTCCGGGCGGACCTATATGGGCATTCGCGAGGTCGGCAAGAAGCTCACCGCCTATCTCGGCAAGACGGTCGACCGGGCGATCACCCGTGCCGTGGAGCATGCCCGAGGCTACGTTACCGGGGGGACGCTTTTCGAGGAAATGGGTTTCTACCATATTGGTCCGATCGACGGTCATTCCTTCGATCACCTGCTTCCCGTCCTGCGCAACGTGCGCGACAACGCAAAGGGGCCGGTCCTGATCCATGTGGTCACACAGAAGGGCAAAGGCTATCCGCCGGCCGAAGCAGCGGCCGACAAGTATCATGGCGTCAACAAGTTCGACGTGATCACCGGGGCTCAGGCCAAGGCGAAACCCAACGCCCCGGCCTATACTTCCGTCTTCGCGGACGCGCTCACGCTCGAGGCGAGCCTCGACGACAAGATCGTAGCGATCACCGCCGCCATGCCATCGGGGACAGGGCTGGACAGGTTCGCCTCGGTGCACCCGTCGCGCTGCTTCGATGTCGGCATCGCCGAACAGCATGCCGTGACCTTCGCTGCCGGCCTTGCGGCCGAAGGGTACAAGCCTTTTGCGGCGCTCTACTCCACCTTCCTGCAGCGCGCCTACGACCAGGTGGTCCATGACGTGGCCATCCAGGGCTTGCCGGTCCGCTTCCCGATCGACCGGGCCGGCTTCGTCGGAGCCGATGGCCCGACCCATGCGGGCTCCTTCGACACGACCTACCTTGCCACATTGCCGGGATTCGTCGTGATGGCGGCGGCCGATGAGGCGGAGCTGAAACACATGGTGCGCACGGCCGCGGCCTACGACGATGGTCCGATTTCGTTCCGTTATCCGCGTGGCGAAGGCGTCGGTGTCGAGTTGCCCGAACGCGGAGAGATTCTCGAGATCGGCAAGGGCCGGGTCATCAAGCAGGGAAGCAAGGTCGCGCTGCTTTCGTTCGGAACACGGCTTGCCGACTGTCTGTTGGCTGCCGAAGACCTGGATGCCGCCGGCCTTTCGACAACTGTGGCCGACGCCCGCTTCGCCAAGCCGCTCGATCATGACCTGATCCGGCAGCTTGCCCGCCATCACGAGGTTCTGATCACCATCGAGGAAGGGGCGGTCGGCGGCTTCGCAAGCCACGTTCTGCAGTTTTTGGCCGAAGAAGGCCTGATCGACGGGGGCCTCAAAGTGCGCCCCATGATTATGCCCGACGTCTGGATGGAGCAGGCAAAACCGGAAGCGATGTATACCCGTGCAGGGCTCGATCGTGCCGGCATCGTTTCCACTGTGTTCAAGGCACTCGGCCAGAAACGCGGCGTAGGCCTCGGCGCCGCCGGCTAAGCCGTCCGAGCGTTCGCCTGCCGAGCGTTCGCCTGCCGGGCGTTCGCTTGCCCAAGAGTCCACTTGCCCAAGAGTCCACTTGCATTGCGGCGCTCGACGCGCGATGACGGCCAATGTCCCAAGATACACAGATGACCATCCGCCTCGACCAACTGCTCCTGAACCGGGGGCTGGTCGCCAGCCGCGCTCGCGCCCGCGATGCAATCCAGAGGGGAACCGTCAAGGTAGACGGCCGTACCGTCACCAAGCCGTCCTCCACCTTTGCGGAAGGCGTTACTCTGGCCATTGACGATCCGGCGCAGGACTATGTTTCGCGTGCGGCATTGAAGCTCCTGACGGCGCTCGATCACTTTGGCCTGGATCCATCGGAGCAGACCTGTCTCGACGTCGGAGCCTCGACCGGCGGCTTTACCGAGGTGTTGCTGAAACGCGGTGCCGCGCATGTGGTCGCCGTCGATGTCGGGCATGGGCAGATACATCCGCGCGTCGCCGAAGACCCGCGCGTGACGAATATCGAAGGGCTGAACGCCCGATCGATGACACGCGACGACATCGGTGAGCGCGCCGTCACCTTCATCGTTTCGGACGTCTCCTTCATCTCGCTGAAGCTGGCACTGCCGCCGGCACTCGGGCTGGCAGAGCCCGGAGCCTGTTGCGTCCTGCTCGTCAAGCCGCAGTTCGAGGCCGGCCGCGATGCGATCAGCAAGGCCGGGCTGCTGAAGGATCCGGAGAGCGCTCCCGCCGTGGCAGCCGAACTCGAGCGCTGGCTCGTCGACGATATGGGGTGGCGGAGCCTCGGCCTGATCCCCTCACCCATTGCCGGCGGCGACGGCAACAGCGAGTTTCTTCTGGCCGGACGCAAGCCATGAACGATGGGACCACGAGCAATGGGATCGTGACGATCGATCGCCTCGGCGCTCAGGGCGACGGGATCGCGCGGACCGAAGCCGGTCCCGTCTATGCACCGTTCACGCTGCCGGGCGAAACCGTGGCGCTGGCGATCAACAAGACGGACGGTACGCTGATCTCGCTGAAAGAGGCTTCCCCCGAGCGCGTGGATCCTCCCTGCCGTCACTTCGGTCCGGAAGGGGTCAACGGCACCTGCGGCGGCTGCACGCTGCAGCACGCCTCCGACGCGCTCTACCACGCCTTCAAGCGCAATCTCGTCATCGACGCCCTGAGGTCAAAGGGGCTGATGCCGGAGGTCGGTGCGCTGGTCATCGCAGGGCCCGGCGATCGCCGCCGCGCGGTTTTCACCGCCCGGCGGACGGAAAAGGAACTGCTGCTCGGCTACAACCAGATGCAGAGCCATCATATCGTCTCGATCGGGGAATGTCCCATCACCAGCCCCGGCATCGTCTCGCGGCTGGCTGCCATCCGCAAGATCGCCGCGGCCATGGCGTCGAGCGCAGAACCATTCCGTATCACAGTGACCGAAACCGATACCGGGCTCGACCTTGCCTTCGACGGGCTTAAGGTCGGCGACAAGTACAGACGCGCGACCGTGGATGCGGTTCTTGGCGAGAGGGGCATCGCCCGCGTCAGCTTGAACGGTGAGATCGTCGTCGAGCCGGTAAAGCCTGCGATCGATCTCGGCGGCGTGGTGGTCTCCCCGCCACCCGGCGCCTTTACGCAGGCGACGCGGCCTGCGGAGGAAGCCATGGCGAGGCTGGTACTCGGTCATGTCGGCAAGGCGAAGCGGGTTGCCGATCTCTTCGCCGGAATTGGCACCTTTGCACTAAGGATTGCGCGGACGGCACGCGTCCATGCCGTCGAAGGCGACGACAGGGCCCTGAAGGCGCTGGATTTCGCCGCTCGCAACACCCAGGGGCTGAAGCCCGTCACGGTCGAGAAGCGGGATCTCTTCCGCCGGCCGATGATGGCGCAGGAGCTGAAGGTCTTCGATGCCGTGGTCTTCGACCCGCCCCGCGCCGGGGCCGAAACGCAATGTCACGAGCTCGCCCGCTCCGGCGTGAAGAAGATTGCCGCTGTTTCCTGCAATCCGGTGACGCTGGCGAGAGACCTCTCGATCCTGACTGCTGCCGGTTATCGCATTACTGACGTGACGCCGATCGACCAGTTCCTGTGGTCGGCGCATGTGGAAACAGTAGCGACGCTCGAAAAATGAGAAGGCCCGGCGATGAGCCGGGCCTCTCCAGAGCGACTCCGATTGCTGCTCACTTTATGTGCATGCTTCGGAAAAATCGTCAGGCTGCGCGCCGGCGATTCGTGGCCGGGTAAGAGGCCGTTTGCGCCTCACCCAGTCTGAACTGCGCAAGAAGCGAATTGAGCGCCGCGGCTTCCGAAGCAAGGCCGTGGCTTGCGGCCGTCTGCTGTTCGACCATGGCGGCATTTTGCTGCGTGCCCTGGTCCATGGTGTTGACGGCCGTGTTGATCTCCTGGAGACCGGTCGACTGTTCGCGAGTCGCCGTGACAATCGCACTCACATGCTTGTTGATCTCCTGCACTTCGGCGACGATCGCCTGCAGCGCCCTCCCGGTATCGCCGACCAGCGTCACGCCGGATTGCACCTGCTCTCCGGAGGTGGTGATCAGCGCCTTGATTTCCTTGGCGGCATTGGCCGAGCGTTGGGCCAGTTCGCGGACTTCCTGGGCAACGACGGCGAAACCCTTGCCGGCCTCGCCGGCTCGTGCCGCTTCGACGCCGGCATTCAGCGCCAGGAGATTCGTCTGGAAGGCGATGTCATCGATGACGCCGATGATGTTCGAGATTTCGCCGGATGACTTCTCGATGGCGTGCATGGCCATGACGGCATTCTGCACCACTTCGCCGGACTTCTCCGCGCCGGCACGGGTGCGGGCGACCAGCGCACCGACTTCCTCGGCCCGGTGGGCGGAATCGCGGACCGTGGTGGTGATCTCTTCGAGGGCAGCCGCTGTTTCTTCAACGGATGCCGCCTGTTGTTCAGTGCGGCGGGCAAGATCGTCGGCGGCCGAGCGAATTTCGCTTGCACCTGCATCGATCGCGCGCGCGTTCGTGCCGACGGCACAAAGCGTGTCATGCAACTTGGCAACAGAATTGTTGAAATCTTCCCGGAGGCGATCCAGGCGATCGGCAAAGGGATTGCCGATCCGATAGGCGAGATCGCCATCCGCCAACCTTCCGAGACCCGTCGCCAACGCATCGACCGCGTGCTGAACCTCGGCGGCGTCGCGCGTCTTCTGCGCCTCGTGCTCGAGACGTTCGCGTTCCGACATCGAACGGTTGGCATCCGCCTCGTCTTCGAGGCGCCTGCGCTCGACCGCATTGGCACGGAAAACCGCGACGGCGGCTGCCATTGAACCGATCTGGTCGCGCCGCTCCTCGCCCGGGATTGCTATCTCGAGATTGCCGGCGGCAAGCTTCTCCATGGCGCCGGTCATGTCGGTTACCGGCCGTATCACCAGACGGCTCAGCAGCGTAGCCAAAAAGGCTATCATGGCGCCGACCGCCAGGATGGTGGCTATGGTCGCGGCCACGCGGAACTGGCTGATCGCCGAATAGGCGACATCCGCGTCAAGCGCGAAACCGACATACCATTCAACCGACGGAAGACCCTTCACCGGCACAAAACTCACAAGCATCGGCTTGCCGTCCAGCTCCGTTTGCATGATGCCGCTGCCGATCGCCGGCGTGTCGACCGGAAAGGCGTCCGTAAGCGTCTTCGTCACCAGCTTCGAATTCGGATGAACCAGGATCTGCCCGTCCCTGTTTGCGAGAAAGGCAAAGCCTTCGCCGCCAACATCGATGCCGTTGACCATGGTGACGAGTGCTTTCAGCGAGAAATCGCTGCCGGTGACGCCATAAAGCCTGCCCTCGTGCCTGACCGGCACCGCGGCACTGATGATCAGGTCGCCGCTGGAAGCGTCGACATAGGGCTCGGTGAGTACGCGGGCATCGGCCTTAACCGCCTGCTGGTACCAGGGGCGCTGGCGCGGGTCGTATCCTTCGGGCATCTCCGATTCCGGCCACGTTATGAATTTGCCGCTCTCATTGCCGACATAGGTCGAAATAAACTCGCCGATCAGGACGTCGTTCTTCAGCACTCCCTGGATGGCGGCTTCATCTGCGACGCGTCCTGCGGCGTCTGCCGCCATGGCGGTCAGCGTCACGCGGCCGTTCAACCAGTTGGCGACGCTCTGCGCTGCCTGGTGACCGGACGAAGCGATGTCCTCCTCGACGGCTTTCGTGGTCGTGGCGCGCTGGAGACTATCGATATAGACGGAGAAGCCGGCAAAGGCGCCGACGACGACGCAGGACGCGGCAACGAGAATGCGCGTCATGAGATTCGATCGTTTGGACAAGGTGGGAACTCTCCTGGGGAGTGGCCGGCGTCATGCACCGGACATGCTCGTGACGGTTTTCCCGCGCGTGAGGAATCAGTCGCAAAAGCGACGCGAAAGGCACGGGGAAACGATGGGACATGCCGCAAAGGCGGAGCCGGCAATGCTTCATGCGGCCGGGAGCCTTGCTCCGAAACGGCCGCACATGCCCATCAACGGACATCGGCGGTTCGGCAGGCTTACTGCGGTGCACGCTACCGGGAGCTATTTAAGAAGCGATTAAAATTGGCTCCTGCAAAGCCGCGGTGCGACGTGGAACCGGCAGAGGTCTGTTGCGATGGAGGCAGGACACCATACTGGATGTGCCGAATCATCGACGTGTATGGGGCCCGGAAATGCCTTGCGCATGGATCCTCGGGTCAAGGCCGAGGATGACGAGGGGAAAGCCGCGGACGACGAAGGGTGCTGCGTCGCACTTACTCGAATTCGCTCGACACACCACCGTAGGAGAGTTCGACGTTATCCCGTCCTACCGACGCATGAAGGCTTCGAACGCGGCCCGTGCTTCCGCACTCTTCAACTGCGCGGCAAAATGCTTCGCCTCCTCCTCGATGCGGGCAAGCACATCGCTGCGGTCGCCGCGAACGAGATCGCGGGCGATGCGCAGCGCTTCCGGCGGCTTCCTTGCCAGGCGCCCGGCAAGGGAAAGCGTTTCCTCCTCCACGGCAGGCTCATCCACGATCTTCCAGATCAGCCCCGCCTCGCGCGCACCGGCGGCGTCGAGCGGTTCGCCGGCTGCAAGCAGGGCAAAGGCGCGCTGATGACCCATGATGCGTGGAGCGATGAGGCTCGAGGCAGCTTCCGGAACGAGCGCCAGGTCGACGAAGGGAGTCTTGAAGACCGAACGGGCGGAGGAGACCGTCAGGTCGCAGTGGAGGTGGATCGTCGTTCCGATGCCGATGGCCAATCCGTCGACGCCCGAGACGACCGGCTTCGTCGCACCCGCAAGAGCCCGGAGAAAATCAAGAACCTCCCCTCCCATACTTCCCCCCATGGCGAATGCGAGGAAGTCCGACATGTCGTTGCCGGCCGAGAAGCAGCCCTGCGTTCCGAGAAATGCCGTCGCGCGAATGGCGGGGTCCGCCCCGGCAGCGGTCAGCGCTTCCGTCATTTTGGCGTACATTTCGCGCGTGATGGCGTTCTTCTTCTCCGGCCGGTTGAAGCGGATGAGCTGGACTCCGGGATAGGCTTCCGGCCGTTCAACGAGCACATGGTCGGTCATGGATCTTCCCTCAATCGAGTATGGAACGGGCAGCGGCGAGACTTTCCGCGCCGTTGGTTACGCGGTCCTCGAGTGCACTCGTCTCCGAAACCAGGTTTTCCGCCGCGAAGCGGCAAAGCGCAATGCGCTGTTCCTGCTTTCCGTCACCGGCTTCGGCAAGCCCGCCCTTGGCGAGATAGATCGCGGTCAGCACGAGACCGAACAGGCGCTGATAAGCGGTCGCACCGGCGAGCGCCTCGGCAAGCTTTCCGTCTCGAATTGCCGAAAGCAGCCACGCGGTCGCCCCTTCGAGATCCGCAATCGCCGCATCCAGGCGCGCCGCCGTTTCGCCGAACCCTTTTCTGTTCGACGCGGCAACGGCAGCTGTAACCTCCCGGAGTTCGGCAATGAAGCCGCGCACATGCGCGCCATCGGAAAGCGGCAGCTTGCGGGTGACCAGGTCGATTGCCTGGATCCCGTTGGTCCCTTCATAGATTGGCGCGATGCGGGCGTCGCGGAGATAGCGCGCGGCCCCGGTCTCCTCGATGAAGCCCATACCGCCATGAACCTGAACCCCCAAGGAGGCGACGTCAACGCCGGCATCGGTGGCAAAGGACTTGGCGATCGGCGTCAGCAAACTCGAACGCTCCTGCCAGTGGCGCGCTTCCTCGCCTTCCGCAAAATGGGCCATGTCGACAGCGTGGGCGCAGGCATAGGCGATGGCGCGCGAACCTTGAGTCAGCGCCTTCATCGTCAGCAGCATGCGGGCGACGTCCGGATGTTCGATGATCGGGCTCATGCCCTCGCCGCTCCATCCCGGCGCACGGCCCTGCCTGCGCTCCTTGGCGTAGGCGATGGCCTTCTGGGTCGCAGCCTCCGCGATCGCCACGCCCTGCATGCCGACTGCAAGCCGTGCATTGTTCATCATCGTGAACATACAGGCGAGGCCCCGGTTTTCTTCCCCCACGAGGTAACCGACAGCACCTTTTTCGGCGCCAAACCGGCCGTCGCCGTAGATCATGGTGCAGGTCGGCGATCCGTGGATGCCGAGCTTGTGCTCAAGCGAATGGCAGAAGAGATCGTTGCGGGCGCCGAGCGAGCCGTCGCCATTGACGAGGAATTTCGGCACGAGAAACAGTGAAATGCCCTTGGTTCCCGGCGGCGCATCCGGCAGCCGCGCAAGCACCAGATGGACGATATTGTCGGTGAAGTCGTGCTCGCCCCAGGTAATGAAGATCTTCTGCCCGAAAATGCGGTAGGTGCCGTCGTCGCAGCGCTCGGCGCGGGTCTTGAGCACCCCGAGATCGGAGCCGGCATGTGGCTCTGTCAGGTTCATCGTGCCCATCCACTCCCCCGAAACCATTTTCGGCAGGAAGACCGACTTTAGAACCTCGGTGCCGTGCTTCTCGAGCGCTTCGATGGCACCCATTGTCAGTGTTGGCGCAAGCGCGAAAGCCATCGAGCCGCTGTTCCACATTTCCATGGCGGCAACGTGCAGCATATGCGGCAGGTTCTGCCCGCCATAGGCTTCCGGCGCCGTCAGGCCGTTCCAGCCGCCGGCAATCCAGTTGTGGTAGAGGTCCCGCCAGCCCTCCGGCGTCTCGACTGTGCCGCCGACGAGCCGCGCCCCTCGCCGGTCACCTGCGTCGCCAAGCGGCGCCACCTCTTCCGAGGCGAAGCGCCCGGCCTCGCCAAGGATCGCATCCACCAGGTCCTCGCCCAGCTCGCCGAATGCGCCGCGATCGATTGCCTCGGCCAAGCCGGCCACATGCTTCAGGGTGAATGCGATCTCGTCGACCGGTGCCTTGTACATGACGATCCTCCTTGGATCACGGTGGTGCAGTCCGCGTGGCCGACAAACGTGATCGCCTCAAAAGTCTGAACGGCATGCGGCACGGAACCGCACCCTTTCCTCATCCCGCTCATGCGCCCGCGGCTCGGCCGTCGCCGATGCGTGGAGACTATTTATTTTTACGTATACGTCAACGTCAATTCTTGGTGGACGATGGCCATCAGAACGAAGATAGAGCTTTCACGAACGACGAATAGAAGCGCCTCGACCGATCGGCCGAGGCGCTCAACGACCTGAACTCGATGGAGATGGAGTGAGATGCAGGCGGAAACCGCGCACACTTTTCCGCATCGCGCTCCAGCCGGTCTGCTCAACTATAGGGCGAATAGCACTGCCGACGCGGGCCGTTAAAGGGCTGATAGCTGTTGTCGTATGCCCTGTAGGAGCGATAGCGATTATAGCACCAATCGACATGCCGGCTACCATAGCGGACCGGTGGGCGATAGGCGGGGCGACGCTCGATCACGATGCCGAAAGCGGCCCTCGGATACCACCAGCCACGATGATATCGATAGCCGGGGCGTTGATAGCGGTAGCCGCGATAACCATTGTAATAATAGTAATCGCCGTACCGGTAGTAGCCGCGCCGCGGCGCGTACTGAGCGTTCGTGACGCCGCTCTCGATGACGATTTGCGGGGGCAAAGGCGTGAAAGCCTGCGACGGCATCGCCGACGCTGCCAGCGCGATCGCAGCAAGCACGCCCGAAAGCCATTTGCCTGACATCATTTCCTCCTGGCCTCGTTATCCATGTACGGTCGGCCACTGATTGGCCATCACACCAAATTAGAGCATTATTTTACAGAGGCAACCGGTGCGAGCGCATGCACCGAAAGAAGCGCCGCACAGTGCTGCAATCCAGAGCGGAATCGCGATCTCGACTTTGCCCCTTCAGGTCGGTGTACAGAAGCGCCCGCCTCGCGCAGATTGGGGCCGGGGCTGAGATTCACGACCTGTTAACGGTAAGTCGGCAATCTCAGAGAATGGAAAAGCGGGGAATCTCAATCATAGGGATGATCTTGCGCCTGGCGGTCCTCTTGGGCCTGACCTTCGCGGCGGCGAACGCACGCGCTGGCGAGGTGGAGCCGTGGAAAGAGCGGCGGAACGCAATTATCGTCGATGCCTACGAGCTGAACAGCATCGACTGGGAAGCCATGTTGAAGGACAAGCGGATCGCGGGTTTCATCGCGAAAGCTTCCGACGGGCTGCCGGAGAGCTTCACCTGTACCGGCGACCACGGCGGCGACACGGTCGCTCATTGCAGGACCATGTGGCGCAAATACGCGGTCAGCCGCGAGCTCTATCAGACGCGTCGTCTGATCGCGCGCTCGCATGGACTACTCTGGGGCGCGTACCATCTCGCGAGGCCCGGAAATCCGGTCGATCAGGCAAATCACTTCATCGACTATGCCGATCCGCGCGACGACGAGCTGATGGTGCTCGATATTGAAGGGATCGACCCAGAAAAATACATGTCGCTCGAAGATGCGGCGATTTTTGCCGGCCACGTCAAGGCACGGACCGGTCGTTATCCGGTCCTCTATACGAACCACGCCACCGCCAAACACATTGCCGCCAACCGCTTCGAGCATCGGCTGCTTTCGCGCCTTCCCCTCTGGTACGCGCGCTACAAGCCCGATATTCGAAACGTATTTCCGATGGGGAACTGGGAGGGTTATGCGCTCTGGCAATTCTCTTCGGCGCATAATTGCGGCAAAAAGCGCTGCCCGTACCGGGTCCCCGGCACCCTCAATGATATCGATGTGAACGTCGCAGCGATGAGCGCGTCGGCATTGAAAAGCGTTTGGCCCCACGGCGCGCTCCTGCCGGAGAAAGCACCGGTGGTAACCTTTATCGCTTCGGCCACCGCCGGCATGGCCCCGGCACTCGACGCCAAGGCCGTGGCCGTACTCAAGCAGCCTTTGCTTATAAGCCGCGCCGAAGCGGAGAGCGGGTCCGGAGCGAGGGCCGACACGACCGTCACGGGTTCCATTGCCGTCAGGGCTGCCGAGGCACGTCTTCCCTACCAGTCCGAGCGCCGGTAACTCAGGCCTCGATCTGGACGTCGCCTATCGGCCGCGAGCAGCAGGCGAGAATGTAACCCTCCTCGATCTCGTCGTCGAGAATGCCGCCATTATGGTTCATTTCCACGTCGCCCGCGATCTTCATCACCCGGCAGGTTCCGCATATGCCGCCCTCGCAGGCGGCCCCGATCCTGACTCCGTTCGCGCGCGCTGTTTGCAGAACTGTATGGCCGGGAAGAGCTGGCGCCTCCTTGCCGCTCATGGTGAAAGTCACCCGCGACGCGCCGGCCTCGGTGTCCGCAGCCGGTCCTTCCCGAATGGCGAGGTCCTCGGCCGAAGGCGCAGTTGCGGGCTGAAAGCTTTCCTGATGGTAGCGTTCCATTTGGAAGCCGGCCATCTCCAGCATGTCCCGTACGCCGGCCATGAACGGCTCCGGCCCGCAGCAGAAGACGGTTCTCTCCATGAAATCCGGAGCGAGCAACGGCAGCTTCGTCGCGTCGAGACGGCCGCGCAGTCCATGCCAGCCATGCCGCGCCTCGTGTCCTTCCACGAGGAAGCCGAGATTGAGCTGCGGCATCTGCCGCGCGAGAACTTCCAGCTCGTATTTGAAGAGGAGATCGTCCGGGCGCCGGGCGCAGGAGATGAAGGTGACATTCGATTCCGGCGCGCAGTCGGCCATCCAGCGTGTCATCGATATCATCGGCGTGATGCCCGACCCCGCCGAAATGAAGAGATACCGTTCACCGGGATGACGGACGAAGCTGAAATCCCCCAACGGCCCGAACGCCTTCAGCACCATGCCGGGTTTCAGATTGTCGAACATCCAGCGGGTACCGACGCTCCCCGGCTGGGCCTTTACCGTCACCGCGATCGAAAGCGGACGCGAGGGCGTGGACGACAGCGTATAGGTGCGCATCACCGGCTCCTCTTCGACGGGCAATTCGAGCGTCACGAATTGCCCGGGCAGGTAGCGGAACCAGGCCGGTTTGTCGGAACGGAAGGTGAAGGTCATGACGTCCGCCGTCTCCGTGGCCACCGAAACGCACTGCAGCATGTGCTGCCGGTCTCTCCAGGGGTCGAGCTCGTCGAAATGGTGAAAGGCGCGAGGCATCTCCATGGTCATGCGACCCGCGAAAGATGCGTGGCTCCGCCCTGAAGGCGGTCCAGCATGAAACTCGAATACCACTCGACGAACTGCATGACGCCGCCCTCGTGCTCGGCCGAATAGGGGCCTGGTTCATAGGCCGGAGAACGGATGCCGAAGGCGTTTTCCTCGACGATCTGCCGGTCCTGGTCGTTGGTTTCCGTCCAGACATGCGTCAGATCCTCGATGGTATAGTCGACGCCCTCGACCGCCTCCTTGTTGACGAGCCACTTGGTCGTAACCTCAGTCAATTCCGGACCGAGCGGCAGCACGCGAAAGGTGATCGCGTGATCACCGAGGATATGGTTCCAGGTGGTGGGATAATGGAAGAGAAGCAGCGTGCCGATGCCGCTGGCATTCACCTGCGGGGAAAGTGGCTTGAGCACGGCGCTTTGCCCCGACATCGTATAACTCTCGGCTCCGTTGATCAGCGGCATTCTGGTCATGCGAAACTGGCCGGTTGGCGCGATCCTGAAGGCACTGGGAAGGCCCGCATTCTCGCATTTGCGCCAATGGGCACCGATTTCGGGGTCATCCATCGCTCCCTGAACGCCGGTCACTGTCGGCGCCTCCGGATAGGTGCGGCAGAGCTCCGGGTGATTGGCGGCACAGTGATAGCACTCCCGATTGTTCTCCCAGACGAGCTTCCAGTTGCCTTTCTCGACAATGGTGCTCTCGAAGGCGACCTTGGTCTCCCCAAGGCGATGGGGCGCGAGATAGGCCGCGACCGTTTCGCGGAACTGCCGGAAGTCCACCGGGTCATCGGCAAGACTGATGAAGATGTAGCCGCCGACCGTCTCGCAGTGGATGGCCTTCAGACTGTGTTCGGCCGGATCGAATCCCTCGGGCATCTGTCGCGCAAAGAGCAGCCGGCCGTCGAGCTCGTAGGTCCATTGGTGGTAGGGACAAACGAGTTTGGCGGATGAACCTCTGTGCTGCGTGCAGACGCGGGAGCCGCGGTGACGGCACGAATTGTGCAAAGCACGAATAGCGCCCTGGCGGTCGCGCACGAGCACTACGGGGTACTCCCCCACCTGCACGGTGAAATAGTTCCCCGGGCGCGGAATTTCGCAATCATGCCCGATGAACAACCAGTCCCTGTACCAGATTTGCTCCAGATCCTGACGGTAATAGCCGGGATCGACGTAGAAGGCGCGGTCGAGGCTGTAGCCTTCGCGACGGGTCTTCAGCTTGCGTAGCATTTCGGTCTGAATTTCCATGCCCTTATCCTCGTTTTCCGCCGTTTCGGACAGGCAGGACTGGAACCCGCGCCGGTCCTGTGGACCCGCAACGCAATTGGCTCCGATCCGGCTGCCCGCCGCAACCAGCTTCGATTCGTTTCTGCTTCAAGGCTGGTTTCCGGGCTCTGGAGCTGTCCCGCAGGGGGACCTACCCGGCGCCTTCCCGGACGCGCTGTCCAGTGGCCTTCTGCCGTGGCTGTTCGCTCCACCACCGTTGCGGGGGCAGCGCCGGGATCTGACCGGCTTCCCAATTCTCCGCCCTCCCTTCAGGCGGCACCTTGAGTGTGTCCATCTAAGCCTGAGGACCGGCCGGGCAACTGCCAATAGACGACATCCGATTCCAGAAAGACGACAGGAGGACGGAATGAAAACGGCACATAGGCGGGCAATATTATGCATAACAAACAAGGAAATAGGTGAAACTTCGCGCGGGCGTCGGGTTTTTCGGCAGCGCCGTTCATGGCGCGAAGGTCATTGGCCATTCTGCGACACTGCTCATCAGCGCAAGGGGCGATCGACGCCTCGGACATGACCGGAACGAAATCGTTAACCGTAAGGATCTAACATCCGCTGCGATCAACCCGTTTGCGGACAGGATGGCGCGACGACGCCCATGGCAAAACTCCGATATTACGACGCCGCCGACAAGGCGCCGGCCGCAACGCCGAAAGCCACGGCTCACACCGAGTTCCTGCGGACCGGCCGGATCGATAGACGCCGGTGGTTGCCGGACGAGCGTCAGTATCTGAGTTATGCCGAGGTCGCCCAGCAGACGGCGCGAAAGCTGACGACAGCCGGCGAGACGACCCACAGGCGAATCAACGGTTTTCATGCCTCGATCCGGTTCCCGAAGATGGTCTTCCACCGCACGCTCGCCAGCAGCCCGCATCTCGGATATTGCCACGTGACCGCCGCGAAAACGCGCCTCGCAGAACACCATGAGATCACCTGGTCCTTTTACTTCGCGAACTTCTTCTGCGACCTCGGGGACGAGACGCATTTCTTCGACCGGATCCAGCCGGGCTATTCGCGCATGTTTTTCGCGGTCGCAATCGAGCCCGATGCCGGCGAGGAGCGGATCGTCGTCAATCGCAATGTGCGCGGCAACGGTCTGATTTTCCGGACGCAGGATCCTAAGGTGGCACTGAAGAACGTGCTGATGCTCGGCGCACGCGACGAGGCCTTGCGCCGGATCATTCGCGGACTTTGACCAAGAAAATCGTTCTGTTTTCGCAATCTCTCCGTTAGAGCCTTTCCTGTTTGAATGGAAAGGCTCTAAGGAAAGCGGCGGAAAGGATCAGAACGCCATGGCCGAAATCATCGACACGCGCATCGAACCGGAGCGGGCAATCGAGACGGCCTGCGCTGTTCTTTCGGACGCGGAGCCCGTCGCGATCCCGACGGAGACGGTCTATGGCCTCGCCGCCGATGCCACGACGTCAGATGCGATCAGCCGCATCTATGAAATGAAGGGGCGGCCGCGGTTCAATCCGCTGATCTGCCACGTCTCCGATCTGGCGATGGCAGAGGCCCATGTGACCTTCGATCCGCTCTCGAGACGTCTGGCCGAGGCTTTCTGGCCCGGGCCACTTACGCTGATCCTGCCGCAGCGGCACGAAAGCACCGTGCACACGCTCGCATCTGCTGGTCTCGACACGCTCGGGATTCGGATGCCCGACGGCTTCTCGCGTCGGGTGATCGCCCGGTTCGGGCGGCCTCTGGCAGCGCCGAGCGCCAACACGTCGGGCAAGATCAGCCCCACCAGTGCGGCCCATGTGCAGGGGGATCTGGGCCCCAGGCTGAAGCTTATCCTCGATGCAGGGCCGGCCGCGATCGGGCTGGAATCCACCATCGTCAAGGTCGACAAAGGAGCCCTTCGGCTGCTGAGGCCCGGGGGACTTGACGCCGCGGAGATTGAAGCGCTCACGGGGCTCGCTATCGAGCGGCCGGAGACGGCCGGCGCCACGATCGAGGCGCCGGGCATGCTAGCCTCCCACTATGCGCCCCGCGCGGCTGTACGCATCAATGCCGACGACGTGCGGAGAGGCGAAGCCCTGATCCGCTTCGGAGGAAAAGCGCTGCCCGGTGAAGGCGATGCCGCAATCGTCATGGATCTAAGCCCCACGGGCAGCCTGCGGGAAGCCGCGGCCAATCTTTTTGATTATATGAAGAAAGCGGATGTCAGCGGCGCTGCGACCATTGCTTTCGGCCCGATCCCCAGCGAAGGGCTCGGAGAAGCGATCATCGACCGGTTGCAGCGCGCGGCCGCGCCGCGAAGCTGATAGCCGTCGGTAAGCCTGAAGCAACCAACCTGATCCAAGGCAGGCCCATGACCATCTCACTTCCGTCTCCCGAGCTCATCGCCTCCTTCGCCGAGATCGTCGGCCCCGCCAACGCACTGACCGCGCCGGCAGACGCGGCACCTTATCTCGTCGAGTCCCGCGGGCTCTATCGCGGTACGACGCCGCTCGTCCTGAGGCCCGGCACCGTCGAGGAAGTTTCGCTGATCATGCGGCTTGCAAGCCAGACTCGTACCGCCGTCGTCCCGCAAGGCGGCAATACCGGGCATGTGGCCGGCCAGATCCCGCGCGAAGGCAAGGCGGATGTGGTCCTCTCCCTCGAACGGCTCAACCGCATCCGCGACATCGATCCGGTTGGCAACGTGATCGTCGCCGATGCCGGCTGTATCCTGGCGGACATCCAGAAGGCGGCCGACGACGTCGACCGGCTTTTCCCCCTGTCGCTCGGTTCCGAAGGCTCGGCCCGTATCGGCGGCAATCTTTCGACCAATGCCGGCGGCACAGCCGTGCTTGCCTATGGCAACATGCGCCAGCTCTGCCTGGGTCTGGAGGTGGTGCTTCCGACAGGGGAAATCTGGGACGGGCTCCGTCGCCTGAAGAAGGACAATACAGGCTACGATCTGCGCGATCTCTTCATCGGCGCCGAGGGAACCCTGGGCGTGATAACCGGCGCCGTGCTGAAGCTCTACCCGAAACCCCGCGGGCACCAGGTGGCCTTTGCCGGCCTCAGGAGCGTCGAGGACGCGCTCATGCTTTTCGATCGCGCATCGAGCCTTTGCGGCCCGGCACTGACCGGCTTCGAACTGATGCCGAGGCTCGGCATCGAATTCACCACCCGGCATATCGCCGGCGTACGCGACCCGATGGAAACGACGCATCCTTGGTATGCGCTGATCGATATCTCCACCTCGGATTCGGCCGATGGCGCCGAGCGCATGGTCCAAGACCTCCTCGAGGCCGGGATCGCGGACGGCCTCGTCGAAAACGCCGTCATCGCCCAGAACGAGGCGCAGCGCAAAGCCCTCTGGCATATGCGCGAGAGCATGTCGCCAGCACAAAAGCCGGAAGGCGGCTCCATCAAGCACGACATCTCGGTCCCGGTATCGAGCGTTCCGGTCTTCATGGCGGAGGCCGATGCGCTGGTCTCGAAGGCCATCCCCGGCGCGCGCATCTGCGCCTTCGGCCATATGGGCGACGGCAATATTCACTACAACATCTCCCAGCCGGTCGGCGCGGACAAGCAGAGCTTTCTCGACCGATGGCGCGAGATCAATGCGATCGTCCACGCGGTCGTGCTCAAACATGATGGCTCGATCTCTGCCGAGCATGGCATCGGCCAGCTGAAGCGCGACGAACTCGCGGCGATACGCTCAACGATCGAGATCGACCTCATGCGGCGGATCAAGCATGCCTTCGATCCGGCGGGAATCATGAACCCCGATAAGGTGCTGCGCGAGGATTGAGGCGAGTGACGCGGAAGCACGTGCTTCCGGTCACGTCCTACCCGCCCCGCCTGAGCTGCGACAGCTGGAACAGTGTATCGGCGCTGATGCCGATATTGCCGCCGCCGCCCGAAAGCACAACCACCGCGGGATCTACTTCCGTATTGTTCTCCAGATCGTAGAGAACGGTGAAGCGCGCGAGAAGTTTCTTCAGTTCGGCCGGTTCGCTCAACTTCTCAAGATCGAGGTTCTTCTCGACGATTTTTGCCTGCTGATCGATATCCATGGAACTGAATTCGTCGGGCAGACTGAAGATGGTGCGGAACACTTCGGCGAGCGCATCATCTGCCAGGAGATCATAGGCGTCGACGAGAGAACCTGCCTGGCGCTCGAAATAGAGTGCCAGGCGCACACCTGCATTGTCCTCGCCTGCCTGTTCTTCCAGCGTCTGGTGCAGATACCGGTCGAAGGTCTCGTAAAGCCCCTGCCGCGTGATGATGACGCTCTTGTCCTCGCGAAGAATATTACCGCTGCGGTCGAAATTGTACGAGGTGACCAGGGCGATATAGGATCCGGAGTTCTGCTGTTGATTGATGAAGCTCTTCGGGTCGTCCAGATCGGAGGTAAAGATTTCGCGGAGAAAATCGATGGTGACGTTCTCGGGATCGATGCCGTTTGCCTCGAGAGCGAAAGCCACCAGGCGGGAATCGGCCAGAAACGCGTCGAGAGAGGCGAGCTTGGCGACCTCGGCTGTATAATATTCGGCTTCCGCTTCAGCCTCGGCCTTGTCCTCTTCTGAACCAAAACGAGACTTGTTGACGATATAGGTCTTGGCGGTCTCCTGGATCAGTGTCTCCGGCTGAGCCAATGCCGGAACGCCGATATCGCCCGATGTCGTAAAGTTGAACAGCTGGGCGAGCTTCAGGTAACGCTCATCCTTCAGCGTGTAGACGAAGCTTCCCGGATCGGTGAGATCGCTCATCAGCACACGCTTGATCGTCCGTGTGCTTTCGGCATCCGGATCGAGACCGACGGCTTTCAGCGCGAAATCGTAAATCGAAGCCGTTTCGATGAAGTCACCGACGGACACCATCTTCTCGACGGCAAGCTTATAGGCGCCTATCGCCTTCTCGTCGGCTGCGTCGTCCTTGTCGTTATAGCGCGTCATGTAGCGGCTGGAGGTAAGCGTCGTCTGCTCCGCAGTCTGTGCAGCATCGCCCGCGGCCAGCGTACCGTCAGCCTGGAAATTGAAAGCCCTGGCGAGCGCCTTGTAGTTCTCGTTGCCCTTGCCGATCGTGTTGATGTAGCTGTCGGGATCGTCCGGATCGCTGGTCAGGATATTCTTGATCGTCGCCGGCACGATGGTGACCTCGTTGAGATCGAATGCCGTGCGGATGTAGTTGTAAATGCGCGTATCGGCGACGAGCTCGCTGACGTTCGTGATGCTCGCGATCTTCTCCTCGAAATAGGCCTTGTTCAGCAACGCTGCCTGGGGCGTGATCCGCGGATTACTGGAAACGTAGAGTTCATTCATGGTCTTCTTGTGCGCGGCAGTCTGAGCCGATCCGGCGGCCACCGTGCCGTCAGCGCTGAACTGGAAAGCCGCCGCCATCGCCAGGTAATTGCTGACGGTGGAAATCGACTTGTTGTAGGTGGCTATCTTCGCCTGGAGTTCCAGCTTCTCCGCCTGCGTCGTGCCGCTCTGCTGGAGCTTCGCCTGAGCGTCGGCTCTGGCCGTCTGGAGCTCCGTTAGTCTGGGTTCGAGCACGGTGTTCTCGTAGCTGTCCGGATCGTCGGCATTGCTGGAAAGGACGTTGCGGAGCGTTTCACGGGAGTACGTGCTCTCGTCGATACCGAAAACGGTAAAGATGTAGGCCCGCAGACGGTCATTGTTCAGGAGCTGATCGACGCTCGTGACCTTGTCGACCATGAGGTTGTAGTAGCGCGTCTCTTCCTTCTGGGTCTCCCCGATGCTGGCGATACTCGTGTTGTAGAGGCCAATCATCTCGTCCAGTTGCGCTTCGGTCTGGGAAACCGCCGTCCCGCCGCTGAAGCTGAACGCCATCGCGAATTCGCGGTAGCGTTCGTCCGTCAGCTTGTTGGCGAAGCTGTTGTCGTCGGCGAGATCGCTCTCGAGCACCTTCCGCATGAAGGCGACCGAATCGATCATATCGCCCAGGCCATAGGCCTTCATCGCGTAAGAATAGAGGCGGTAATCGGCGAGAAACGCGTCGACGGAGGCCACACTGGCGATGTTCTCCCTGTAATACTGCGTATCCCGGGCGACGATCGTCTGCTCCGACACGCGCCGCAGGCTGAGCTTCATGTCCCGTGCGATCAGATTGTAGTCGAGATAAGTCGAAACCATACGTCGCCCGCCAGCAAGAAACGGGACCGCCGGCGCTTCGACGTCCCCTGAAACCACTCCGATGATGGTGAAGATCGCCCAGCATGCTTGTGTGTGGCTTTTCCCGCTGGAGCGGGATCGGGAAAACTGTGTATGGTTTCCGCCCGCACCCGCTGGCAAAGCGCACCGAAAAATGCCAGCGATTTCGTTGACGAAAGAGAAACCTTGCCGCGTCGGCTTTTGCTAACCATTGGACACAGCAAAGTTTTTTTAACCGCGAATTTTAAGTCGCCCGGAAGGGAGCCGCCCTATCCTCCACGCTCAGAGGACGAAAAGTCCCGACGGAAAGGCCGGAAACGGCTCTCAAGGAAAAACAAGGGCGATTCGAAATGCGCAATTCACTCTCTCAACCGGCATGGGTCGAAAACACGCTCAGACTTGACCCGAAGCGATTTCCGCAGCAAGCAAGCTACGTGTTGCGCGGCCACACGGGGAATGTCAGCATCAGCCTTGACGAGCGTGGCGCTGTTCTGCGCAAGGTGCTACCATCCAGCGGCCTGCCGCTTTCGATCGCTCTACCGGCGCGAGCTTTCAAGGGCGTGGCGGCGCGGGCGATAGACCATGGCGACGGGGAGGTTACAGTGACGCTCGAACTCCATCACGATGATCCGGATCTCTGCATTCCGCTGCTCGTGGCTCATGATCTCTCCGACATCGCGGCCGACTGGCGTGCCTGGGCCGATGCCTATCGCGTCCCGATGCTCATGGTGGAAGCAGACGGGGTCGCACGGCCGCTCGAGGAGCATATAGGCGATGTCCGCGCCGCTCAGGCGAAGCCGCGCCGTCGTCACTCATTTTTTGCCGAGCGCCGGCCGCGATTCCTCGTGCGCCGCTCCACCGGCAGTCTCGGTATCCAGATGAAGATCGACGGACGCGAAATCATCGCACGGGCCTGAACAAAGCCTACCCTCTCGACTGATCAACCGGCCGCGCCCGCGGCCGGTTTTTGCTTGTTGCGGCAACGCTTCATGCAACCACGATATCTTTCCGCATTGCGGGGAGTGTTACCGCCGAAACAAACCCATCGCCTCCTTCATGCCATAAGCGGCTCGTATCCAAGGACACGTATGAAGGAGACAACATGATCCGCAAACGCCTTCTCGCGACCCTCTCAACCGTCCGAGTCCTGCTCGGCAGGCACATAGCAGCCCGGCGCCGCAAGGTGGCGACCGAATCGAGTTGGGCATAAAACCGGCGTTTCCGCTGGGATTTCGTATCGATTTGGCTCTACCGACAATCCTCCGGATTCCGGAGGATTTTTCATATCAGGCGAACGAGAAGCGAGAGCACCAGTCCGGCAAAGATGATGAGGCCGACGACGCCGTTGAACTTGAACAGCGCGAGGCATTGCAGCGGATCGTGGATGTTCAACACCAGTATCTGATAGGCGAGCATCACCGCCGCCACCACAAGCCCTAGATAGGCGAAGAAGCCGGCGCCGGCCGCGAGGAACGCGAAAAGCATCAGGAGAACGGCGATCCCATAGAGCCCGATCAGCCACGGCCGCGGATTGTCGCCGAAGCGGCGGGCTGTCGAGCGAACGCCGATCAGTTCGTCGTCCTCCCTGTCCTGATAGGCATAGATCGTGTCATAGCCGATCGTCCAGGTGATGGCCGCCGCGTAGAGCATGACCGGCGCGAAGGACAGGCTGCCGAATTCCGCCGCCCAGCCCATAATCGCGCCCCAGGAGAAGGCGAGGCCGAGGAAGAATTGCGGCCAATCCGTAAAGCGCTTGGCGAACGGATAGATCGCCACCAACGCGAGCGACAGCACGCCGAGAAAAATCGTGAACCCGTTGAACTGTAGCAGGACGGCAAGACCCACAACCGACTGCAGCAACATGAATGCCTTCGCCTGGAAGCGCGTTACGCGACCGGAAGGTAGCGGGCGCGAGCGTGTACGAGCGACTTCCATGTCGATATCGTGATCGACGATGTCGTTGTAGGTGCAGCCGGCGCCACGCATGGCGATCGCCCCGACGATGAAGAGAAAGATATGGAAGAGGAAACGCCCGGCCGAGAAGCTGCCGAGCGATGCGGCCGCTCCGGCTGCCATCGCGGCGGACCAGAGGCATGGCCACATCAACAATTGCCAGCCGATCGGACGGTCCCAGCGGGCGAGCTGCGCATAGGGCCATAGCGCTCGCGGCAAGACCCGGTAGACCCAATTGTTGGACGGCGCATCGTGGACGCGGCCGGAATCGATGGAAGAGCTGTTCATAGCCACTGTTTGGCCCTGCAAACACGGCCGGTCAAGCGCCCCGTTTCAATCCCGTCCGATCCTTCAGGCACCAGTCAGGGTAGCGTGAAATCGAAGCGGTAGGTCGCGGATACGCCGACGAGGAACTGGTCGCGGCTGCCGCGCTCGTTGACGAGGCTTGAATCGGCGGCCGCACCCAGCAGTCGACGATATTCGGCATAGGCGCCCGTCTCCAGCTTCTCCGTCGCCTGCCAGTTGATCGCCGCGCCCAGACCCACGGAATGAATGCCGCCATCGGGGTCATAGGTACCGAGGCCCGAAGCTGCTGACTCTGCAGCGTTGACGCCGTAGTAGGCGTCGAAATAATCGCTTGTTGCCGCGGTCAGTCGCGGTCCGGCCGAAATGCGGATCGTTTCGCTGACATCCGTGAAGGCGTCGGCCGTAATATCGGCGACCACCCCGTGATGGCTGCGGATACCCTGACGGGCTTCAGCGCGGAAACGCATCCAGTCCGTGGGGTAGAACTCGGCGAAACCGCCGAGTTCGCCGCCGAATTTCACCGGGTCGAGGCCTTTGAGATCGTCAGAGGCATCTTCATCGCGCTCGAAGATCAGTTTGCCGACCGCACCGGCACGAAAGTGGCCGTGATCGACCAAGGCATAGGATATGTTGTCGTTGCGGGACGAAAAGCGCACGCTGCTTCCCACCTTGCCCATCGAAACGAGCGGCGCCGCCTGAAGCATCGTCTTTGAGCTGCCTTCATATTCCGGACCGAGAAAGCCGGTGGCGCCGACCTTCAGGTACCAGTCCCCCGACCATGGATACTGACGGTCTTCGGCCGAAGCTACACCAGCCGAAAGGAGGAAAGCCTGAGACGCGAGCAAAACAACAGGGATGCGCAATCTACACTCCGGAGAATAGTTTGTCGGCGGGGGGAACCTGAAACGTGACGGTGCACGTAAAAGGGGCGAAAGTTCAAGTCATTCAATGCCAGCCTATCGGCAATAAGGCCTACGATTTCGTTAACCCGTCGCTTCGGCTTCCATTTCACATATCAGGCGAAAGGAAGATTGCAAATTGGACTACAGCGCCGCAGGTCTTATAGACGTGCTTAAGCCTCTGCACTTCGATTTCCTTTTTGCACTACAGCGCCGTGCGTCTTATCAGACGCACAAAGGTCGCTGTAGCACTTTGATCTGCTGCATGTTTTTGTCCTCCAGTCGGATCCGATTAAATGAAACATGCAGTAGTCCTCGGCGCCAGTGCGGGACGATGGTCGGTCAGGTCCGCTGGTCGCGTAGATAGACGCTGGGCGGCGCGCCGAGCATGCGGCGGAACATGGTCGTGAAGGCAGCGACGTTCTCGTAACCGGCATCCAACGCAACCGTGGTTATCGGTTCACCGTCGGCAATGCGAGGCAGCGAAGCGAAGATGCAGGCCTGCTGCCGCCAGGTGCCGAAGCTGACGCCCGTCTCCTGCCGGAAGAGCCGCGTAAAAGAACGTCGGCTGATGCCCATGCTCGCCGCCCACGCATCGATGCTCGCGGATGCCGACGGCGCCTCGACAAATTGCCGACAGATAACCGCAAGCTTGCGGTCCCGCGGGAAAGGCAGCCCCAGGGGCCTCTGAGAGAGCCGAGGAATTTCCGTGAGCAGCAATTCCATGATCAGGCTCTCGCGCTTCTCGGTAGATGCTTCGTTCCCTGCAACGATAAGTTCGTCGATGAGACTGCCGACGAGCGGGCTCATCTCCAACACGAGAGGCCGGCGCGCTTCGCTTGCCTCTGGCGGTATGTAAGTCGAATGCATGCGGACGTCGCTGACCATCTCGGCCGAGTGCTCAATTCCCGCGGGGATCAGCAGGGCATGACCGGGAGGGATCATCCAGCGCCCGCCCGAGGTGTAGACGAGCACAACGCCTGAACGCGCCCACCAGAGTTGGGTCCGGCTATGGCTGTGGGGAGGCACGACGAGGCCGCATGCGTAATCCTTCCCAATCGCCAGAACGGGTGCGTTCGCCTTCTCGATCCATTCCAGGCTTCTGAAATGGTCAGCGTCGGGCAACTTCGGCAGGTAGCTTCCATCGGATATCGGCATCTGGCCCACTCGCGAAAGAAATCGACCAAATCACAAAAGCAGGCCAGCGGCAAGCCGTTTAGAGATGAGCCGAAACGGCTCCCCTGGCGAGCCGCCCCGAAGGAACATTCCATGGCAACGGTCACGTCCGCGGGCAGCATCAGCCCCGAAAAGACAGCATTCTCGGTCATTTTGGCAGTCAGCTTCTGCCACATGCTGAACGACATCATGCAATCGCTGCTGACGGCGCTCTATCCTTTGCTCAAGGAAAACTACGCTCTCGATTTCGTCCAGATCGGCCTTTTGACATTCACGTTCCAGGTGACGGCTTCGATGCTGCAGCCGCTCGTCGGCATCGTGACGGATCGTTGGGCCCTGCCCTATTCGCTGCCCTTCGCCATGCTCTCGACCTGCATGGGCCTGCTGCTCCTCGCCAATGCCGACCACTTCTGGATGCTGCTTGTCGCAGCGAGCCTGATCGGCATCGGATCGGCGATCTTCCATCCGGAATCCTCCCGCGTGGCCCGCCTCGCCTCGGGCGGTCGCCACGGCTTGGCGCAGTCGCTGTTCCAGGTCGGCGGCAATGCCGGAAGCGCGCTGGGGCCGCTGCTGGCCGCTTTCATTGTTCTCCCTTTCGGACAGGGCAGCCTCGGCTGGTTTTCCGTCGTCGCGATCACGGGGTTCTTCGTGCTCTCCTGGGTGAGCACGTGGTACGTGCGCCACCGTCGCTCGACCATGAGCCGCCCTGTCCCGAGCCGGGTGCTGCCGCTGCCGAAGACGCGCGTCATGTGGACGATTGCGATCCTCGTCCTGCTGACGGCGACGAAGAACGTCTACCTCACCAGCATCTCGAGCTACTTCACCTTTTTCGCCATTGAAAAATTCGGCACGAGCGTACAGCAGGCGCAGTTGATGCTTTTCCTGTTCCTCGGCTCGGCAGCCGCAGGCACGTTCCTCGGAGGCCCGATCGGCGACCGGTTCGGCGCGCGCTTCGTCATCTGGTTCTCGATCCTCGGCGTCGTGCCGTTCACCCTTCTGCTGCCCTATGCAAACCTTTTCTGGACGGGCGTGCTGAGCGTCATCATCGGCCTTATCTTTTCGTCGGCCTTCTCGGCGATCGTCGTCTTCGCGCAGGAACTCGTTCCGGGCAGGGTGGGGCTCATCGCCGGTGTCTTCTTCGGCTTTGCCTTCGGCGCCGGCGGCATGGGCGCCGCGGTTCTCGGGGTCGTCGCCGACCGGCAGGGAATCGAGTTCGTCTACCTGATCTGCTCGTATCTCCCGCTCCTCGGACTGCTCACCATATTTTTGCCGAAGCTGCCTGCGCGATAGAGTTGCGTTTGCTCGCGTCGTCCGATCTTTGCTCCTGACGTAAGCATTCCTCAATCATTGCCGGGTAGCGTCCGGCGATGGGGGTGAGCAGGGGCGAAGAATGAGGGCATGTGGGGTAATTGTCGTTCTGACGGCACTGCTTTGCGCTTCAGCAAGCCGTGCCGAGACGCTCAACCTGCTTATCTGGGAAGATTATGTCGACCAGGATCTCATCGATCGCTGGACCGAGAAGACGGGCGTCTCCATCCGCCAGATAAATTTCGACAGCGACGACGCCCGCGACGAGATCCTCGCAGATCCCGGCCGCAACATCGATCTTGTCATCGTCGATGAGGGCGGCGCGAAGCTTTTCGGCCGCAAGGGCATCATCGAGAAGCTCTCCGACGTCAACGTTCCCGCGCTCCAGGACTATGCGCCGGAATGGCGGAAAGCCTGCGCCGACTACGGGCTTCCCTATTTCTGGGGAACAGTAGGCATCCTTTACCGCTCCGACGTGGTTACACAGCCGCCGGCGTCCTGGCAGGACATGATGCGTCCTGCGCCGGCTCTTCGCAAGCACATCGCCATGTTCGATGACCAAAGCGAGATCTTCGTACCCCCGTTGATGCTGCTCGGCGCCTCGGTCAATGCCGATGATACCGAAACCCTCAAGGCCGCTTTCGGGCTCCTGAAGGCACAGGCGCCTTTCGTACTGACCTATGATTACGTCATCACCTCGATTCAGGATCCGGCTTTGGCCGGGGACATATATCTGGCGCTGGGCTACAGCGGCGATCAGCACGTACTCAACAAAAAAGCTGGAAAGGCGGGGCTCTGGCGCTATTCGGTCCCGAAAGAGGGCACGTTGTCGTGGCTCGACTGCTTCTCGGTCACGGCCGGGTCGCCCCGCAAGCAACAGGCCCTCGCGTTCCTGAATTTCATCGGATCGCCTGAGGCGGCCGCCGCCAACGCGCTCGCGCTCAACATGCCGACCGCAAGCGGCCCGGCGCTCAGGCTCCTTCCAGACACCATGCGCGCCGATCCGGAAATCTACCCGCCGACCGAAACAATGGAGAAGAACCAGCATCCCCGGGAACTGTCCGTCCGCTCGATCGAGGCGCGCCGGCGCATTATCAACACTTTGGCGAATTTCCAGTGACCCTCGGCAAGCGCGCGCTCATCCTGATCTTTCCAGTCGTTCTGGCGGGCTACCTTCTGGCAGCCTTTTCAGTTCACGTGGCGCAGAGCCGCTCCATCCGCGCACTCGAGCACGCCAAACTTTCGCAACGGCTGGAGCATGCCGCAGCCGTCTTTCAGAACGAGGTTCGACGCAGTCGCGGTGCCCTCAATGCACTGCTGAGCGGCAATGCGTTACGCCAATATGTCGCCGAAACAGACAGGAAATACCGCGCCACCGCATTCGGCGTCCGGCTGCAGGAGAGCCTGAAATCGCTACTGGACGATCCCGCGGGCTACCTGTCCTTTGCGGTTCTCAACACCCGGCTGGAAACCGAGTACTACTTCGAAAACAGCTGGGATCCTTTTGCGGAGATCGATCAGGCACAGCTCGATCTCGCCCGCCAGCTGGCCAACGGTTCGAAACTCGGCGACTGGACCTATGTCGACGCCACCGGTGAAAGGCCGCGGATCGTCTATTCCTTGTTCGTCGATCCGATAACCTTCGGCCGGCCTTCCCCCAGCAACAGGAAAAATGCTCTCTTGATGCAGGTTGCGGTGCAACCCGATCGTTTTCTGAAGCTGCAGGCAGCCCTTGAAAAGGAATATGGAGCGGATATCGTCCTCCAGCCCTGGCCCCTCGCGGTTACCGACGACCTCTCGGCGAGCGTCCCTCTCGGACCTTCCCTGCATGCGACCTTGACGGTTTCGGATACGCATTTCAACGCACAGATGCTGCGGCAGAAAGTGCTTCTGGCGCTTGGCGCATTGGCCATGAGTCTGTTCTCGATCTGGCTCATCGTCGTGCTCATTCGCCGCTTCATAACCGGGCCGATCGCAACGCTCGATGCCAATGTCATGGCCGTGATGGCCGCAGAACGCGAAGAGATCGCAAAGGTGGGCGGGGCGGGAGAAATCGGCCGTCTTACCGGCAACATCCGCGAGCTGCATCGGCAATCCGTGCAGTCCCTTCAACTCGTACAGCGGAGTTCATGGACCGACGCGTTGACAGGCATCAACAATCGGGCGCGCTTCAACATCCTTGCAGCGCAGGCCGTGCGGGAAACCGTCGCGTCCGGCGACAAATGCAGCCTTCTTTTCATCGACATCGACAATTTCAAATTTGTCAACGACAAGCACGGCCATGACGTCGGAGACGAACTCCTGAAGACGCTCGCGGCCCGGATCGCCCATGATGTCGGGGCAATCACGGGCGGGCGCGGTCAGGAGCCGGCCATTCTCGCCCGGCTGTCCGGCGACGAGTTTGCGGTTCTCCTACGCTCGCAGCCCGGCGACGGCGTGGTGAGGGAGACCTGCGCTGCAATCCTCGCGCTATTTTCGGACGGGTTCGAGCTGTCCGGCAAGCGTTATCCGGTCACGGCAAGCATCGGCGTGGCGGTATGTCCTGATGATGCGAGCTCGGTCGCGGAACTGATCTCGAATTCGGACGCCGCAATGTATCAGGCCAAAAGCGCCGGCAAGAACCGCTCCGCCCGCTTTTCCCGCGCGCTCAACGACAAGCGAACCCGCCAGCGACAGATCCAGGACGAGCTGCGCTCACTCGACCCTGACCAACAGTTTCATCTGGTCTACATGCCCATCGTGGACGCGGGCGGAAAAGTTAACGGCTGCGAGGCGCTGCTGCGCTGGTACTCGCCGGTCCTGGGGAACGTGACGCCCGATGAATTCGTGCCGATCGCCGAGAGCTCCGGTCTGTTCACGAAGATCGACTGGTGGGTCGTAGACAAGGCGATGTCGGACTGCCGTCAGCTGAAGGCGCTGTTCGGGCCAGATACGGTGCTGGCGATCAACATATCGTCGGCCGAGCTGCACTCGAAGGCGATCAGTGAACATCTTTCGGACTGCCTCGCGCGCCACAATCTCGAGGCTCAATCGATCGACATCGAGCTTACAGAGACTTTCGCGGTCCAGATCAGCGACCAATTGCGCCTGCGTATGGATGAGTTGCGAAGCAAGGGCTTCCGGCTGTCCATAGACGATTTCGGCGCTGGCTACACTTCGGTCCAGCAGATCATCGGCTACGCCGCCGACACCATCAAGCTCGACCGGGAGCTCGTCTCGAACCTGAACGCTTCGGAGTCCCTGGCGGTGCTCAGGGCGGTGATCGCGCTATGCCACGCGAAAGGGATGGCCGTGGTCGGGGAAGGTGTCGATACGCCGGAAAAGCTCGCTATGTTGAAGGCTGCAGGCTGCGACCGCTTTCAGGGCTATCTGATCAGTAAGCCGCTCCCGCTCGCCGAACTGGCAATCTGGGCGTTGTCTCGCGTCGCGCACGCCGTTGAAAAACCGGCTGACAGCAGCTTCCGGCCCGAGAGCAAGACGCCGGAAGACGCAAGGAAAATTGCAGGCTGAACCGCTTTTCCCTTGACCTCGTCCCGCCTGCCGTCCTAACCGCAGCGCTATAATTCCTGACGGCGAGGATGGCGATGAAGGTTCTTCTGATCGGATCGGGCGGCCGCGAACATGCGCTTGCATGGAAGATCGCGCAATCGCCGAGGCTGACCACTCTTTATGCCGCGCCCGGCAATCCCGGCATCGCCGAAGAGGCCGCAATCGTTGCGCTCGACGTGGGAAACCACGTGGCCGTGGTCGATTTCTGTCGCAGCCATGCAATCGACCTCGTGGTCGTCGGTCCCGAGGCGCCGCTGGTCGCCGGTCTTGCCGACGTCCTTATCGGGGCGGGCATTCCGGTTTTCGGCCCTTCCGCCGCAGCGGCTCAGCTAGAAGGTTCCAAGGGTTTTACCAAAGACCTCTGCGCGCGATATGGAATCCCGACCGGCGCCTATAAGCGTTTTTCCGACGCCGAGTCCGCCCGGGCCTATGTTCGCGAACAGGGCGCGCCGATCGTCATCAAGGCGGACGGGCTTGCCGCCGGCAAGGGTGTGACCGTCGCGATGAACCTCGAAGAGGCCCTTGCCGCAGTCGACGAATGCTTCGCCGGCGCCTTTGGCGCGGCCGGCGCCGAGGTGGTGGTCGAGGCCTATCTCGATGGCGAGGAAGCGAGCTTCTTCTGCCTTTGCGACGGCAAGAACGTGCTGCCGCTCGGTTCTGCGCAGGACCACAAGCGTGTCGGAGACGGCGACACCGGACCGAACACCGGCGGCATGGGGGCCTATTCGCCTGCGCCGGTCATGAGCCCCGAGATGGTCGAAAGGACGATGAGAGAGATAATCCAGCCTACCGTTCGCGGCATGTCCGAAAACGGTTATCCCTTCACCGGCGTGTTCTTTGCCGGCCTGATGATTACGGAGAAGGGGCCGGAACTCATCGAGTACAATGTGCGCTTCGGCGATCCCGAATGCCAGGTGCTTATGATGCGCCTCCAAAGCGACCTCCTTCCACTGCTCTATGCGGCGGCCACCGGGACGCTCGAAGGCATGAAGGCCGAATGGCGGGACGACGTTGCTCTGACCGTGGTGATGGCCGCGCGCGGCTATCCAGGCTCCTACGAAAAAGATACGCCGATCGACGCCCTCCCCGAGGCATCCGCCACAACGAAAGTGTTCCATGCCGGCACCACAATGAAGGACGGCAGACTGGTTGCTAACGGCGGCCGCGTGCTGAACGTCACCGCCACGGGAAAGTCGGTCTCGGTGGCGAAGGACGCGGCTTATGCGGCCGTTCGCAACGTTACCTGGGAAAACGGCTTCCATCGCAACGACATCGGCTGGCGGGCGGTCGCGCGCGAGACGGCCTGACGGCTCCAGCGAGTGGCGCTGCAGGAAGGGCCGTATCGTTCAACTTTTATCATTTCTCCTGACAGGGCGGTAACGGGAGGCCGTTATTCTCACCTCGACCAATCGAGGATAGATCAATGCGATCCCTGCTGATCACCGCCGCTCTCGTCTCTGCCGCCGGTCCGACGGCGGCCTCTTCGATCGAGGACGTCACCTCCGGCGAGGCCGTCAATTCGAGCGTAGCAACGGTTTCCTGCGCCGATTGTCCGCCTTTGCAGCCGAAGAAGAAACATTCCTACGTCGTCCCCGAGCTTGCGCCGGGCACGGATCGCGTTGAGATCAAGGAAATCCACGGAGCGGTGAAGTCGGTCCGCACAGAGGCGTGGCTGGGCGGATCGCCGGTGATTTTCGTCAACGATGCATCCAACGAGGCAATCCGGGCCGCGGCAATGAAGACCGGTGAGCAGGCCGTAGCAGATCGTTCGGCAACGGCCTTCCCCCCGGCTATTTCGGAAATCTCTATCGACGGCACCGCAAAAACCGCTTCGGTTGCGACGATCTCTCAGGCGATGCCGGTTACCGCGTCCGAAGCTGGCGGTTCACGGAAAATTGATCCGGCAGCTTTCGATCTTCGCCTAAATTGATACCATATCATTAAGGTTCCCTGCCCCGGTCAGTCGATGTTCAAGGCTGGCGGGCAAATTCGCTGCAATAGCGAGAGATTGCGCCCCTGAGAGAAGCAGGGGCGTAATCTTTAGAGCGACACTCCGATTTCGCGACCCGGTGTCGGCACACCTGCCGCCATCATCGCGCGGCGCGCCAGGGGTTAAGGACGGTCAGTCCTGCCGCCTCGAATGGACTGACATCTCGAGTGGCAACCATCAGGCCGCGTGATGCCGCCGTCGCGGCGATGTAGCCGTCCGCCTTTCCGATGCCCCTGCCAGCCATTTTCACCCGCGCCATCAGGTTAGCATAGGCCTGTGAGGCGCCCAGATCGAAGGGCAGGACACGCCCGGAAAAGGCCGGCAAGACCT